>Ga0302135_10001236_pt1 | contig 15373 bp, 11 predicted proteins | sample CBN3_surface_MG_FD_203119 | JGI IMG/M metagenome (GOLD analysis project Ga0302135, IMG submission 203119) | Marine microbial communities from Western Arctic Ocean, Canada - CBN3_32.1 | ecosystem: Environmental > Aquatic > Marine > Oceanic | place: Canada: Western Arctic Ocean | collected...
GTCGTTCAACAGGCAACCGCCCATGTAATGCACATCGTCGTGATAGCGATCGACAGTCGCACATATCGCCACAACTGCCTTCAAAGCTTTGGGTTGGCGTGCCGCCACCTGCAGTCCGTTGAACCCGCCCCACGAGATGCCGATCATCCCGACTGAGCCGCTGCACCAGTGCTGCTCGCTCAGCCACTCGATGACCTCGATGGCATCATCTTGTTCGCGTTTGACGTACTCATCCTCGACCAGGCCGTCGGAGTCGCCGGTGCCACTGATATCGACGCGCACATAGATGTAGCCATTGGCTGCAAACCAGGCCATGGTTTGTTCGTCACGCGCCCGCGTTCCGTCTCGGCGTCGGTAGGGGATATATTCGAGAATGGCCGGCACCGGGTTGCTTGCGGCGTCTCTCGGCATGACCAAACGGGCCGCCAGGCGCCGCCCGTCGGCCAGCGGGATCCAGACTAACTCTCGATTCTCAACGCGCTTGTTGTAGTTTCTGGTAGAAGCCTTTTTCTGATGCATAACGGTTCTCTGTCGGCAAGTCGGACTTTAACTTTCGGCGTCAATGCGCTGTCATACACACCATCTAAGCTTCGAGGTTGCACCATGCCTAAACGTACCAAAGTACTCAAGACACCATACAGCGCCTATTTACGGGCCGAATCCACTGGTTTTGACAAGGAACTGTGCCGGGTCGGTCGCGCAACACCTTGCGGTGAGTATTTGCGCCGTTTTTGGCAGCCGGTGTGTATTGAAGCGGAGCTCGGTGACACGCCGAAGGTAATTCGCATTATGGGTGAGGACTTGGTCATTTTTCGCGATGGCAGCGCCAGGATTGGGCTTCTAGAACGGCGCTGCGTGCATCGCGGTACTTCACTCGAATTCGGCAAGATTGCGCAACGCGGCATTCAATGCTGTTACCACGGCTGGCACTTCGATGTTGATGGCACGATTCTCGATACGCCCGGAGAGCCGTCGAGCAGCACTATTCGGCACAAGATCTGCCAGGGTGCGTATCCGTTGCAAATCTGGCGTGGTGTTGTGTTTGCATACATGGGACCGCCCGAGGAATGTCCGCCTTTTCCACGCTTCGATGCCTTTGAGCACGAGGCGGCGACTGGTCGCCTATGGCAAGGCTTCTCACCGTGTAACTGGCTACAGATGCAGGAGAACGAAACCGACCCTATTCACCTCACGTTTTTGCACAGCCGGCTTTTCGGTGTGCAGTTTGAGCCGGTCTATCAGGAAATTCCGACCATGGAGTGGGTTGAGACGCCAAACGGCATGATCTACATCACCGTGCGGCGCTGGGGTGACTATCTCTATCTGCGCACCAACGACATGATGATGCCTAATATGGTGCGCGTAGCCGGCATCGACGATGCCGAGGGTGAGACCTTGTTCGATCGTCGTGGCAGTGCTTTCAGTTGGGTCGTGCCGGTTGATGATACGAATTCTTTCAGCATCGGGTGGAGCGACATCGACAAGAGTTTCGCCATCGACGGTCGCGATGGTTACGTCGACCGTCAGATAGCCAACGGCACATATGTCGTTGGCGCCGGTGACGTGGGACAGTCGGGTGAGCCGTCGTACGAGGATCGTCAGCGTGCCCCCGGCGATTGGGATGCGTGGGTGTCGCAAGGCCCTGTCACCATCCATAGCCGAGAACATCTCGCCTCGACCGATCGAGGTGTAACGATGTATCGGAAGCTCGTGAGACGCGGTATCCGCGCCGTGGCGACGGGTAAGGTGGCGAAGGGTGCGATTGATAAGAGCAGTGGCATCCAATCAACGTATTGCCACAATACAGTGGCAAAAATCCCACCGCTCACTGACCCCGAAGCCGACCGCCGGTTGCAGTTCGCGTTTGGTCGAGAGGTGACAAAGAGAGTGCTGGCTCATGAGTACAGCAAGGATGAGCCTGGCTGCGCGGACCCGCGGCGGTTAGACGATGTTCGTTGTGCCTTAACGAAGGCTGATGTTTAGTGATTTGTGTCAGGTAAATTCTTCGGTTGAACTGGCTCAAGCCACTTGAGTGCCGGCGTTGCTGATACTTGCAGCTTTAGAGATTTTGCGCCTCGTCTAAGTCGACGCCGGTTTTGATGGCAAGGCAGGTGACCGGTTCAGCCGTCATGTTGCTCGGTCGATTTGTAACAGAATGCAATCCGCGTCTGTGATGCTCACCCGGGTGTTGTGGTCGGCGACGATTGTCGTCAAATCGCATTCGACGATAACAGGTCCGAGCGTTTCTCCCCTCGTTCGTAGCTGTTCGTCCTTTAGCACGGCTGTACGTGTTGGCGGTCCATTCGAAAAATACACCGCTCGATAAGTTTGTTCGTGTCGCCCGTTCGTCTTGACACGACGGAGTAGGGTTGTGTCGGACTCGAGCATGGCGGTGACCCTCCAAGACAGAAAATCGATGCTAGAAGAGGGGTCCTGGTAGTGATAGAGCTGCTGGTGGGTAGTATGAAATAGCTGGGTTAATTGCCTCATGTCACCCGCAGCGGTTGCATCGAAGGGCACCACAATCTCCCAACTTTGACCTTGATAGCGCGCCTCGACGAAGAACTCGAGACGCATTCGCGCGGCGCCACTCGCAAAGTGCTTGCCGAAATCTGTGCACCGTTCGGTGAGTTCTTCGATGATCTCAAGAACAGTGTTTTTGTCGTAGTCCCGGCTGGATACCGGCCGGGTCACTATAAAATTGCGTTTGATGTCCGCGAGTACGCCTCCGGCCGCACAGTTCACGGACGCCGTTGGCGGAAACAAGACGTGGGTAGCGCCAAGGCGACGGGCCAGGGAGCCGGCCAACAATCCGCCTGCACCACCGGTTGCAACCAATGTCATTTGTCTGGGATCGATACCGTCCGCAACCGTTAAGTCCTCGATGCTGGAGGCGGCGTCTTCGACAAAGATTCGAAACACGGCATCGGCGGCTTGCTCGCAGGTCAATTTGAGAGGTTCCGCGATATCTTTCTCGATAGCGCTACGGGCGGCAGCGGCAATGTTTTCCGGTGGTTCGTCGATGAACGTTGTTGCATCAACATAACCCAACACAACGGCTGCGTCGGTCACCGTTGCTTGAGTGCCTCCCTGTAAGTAACACGCCGGCCCCGGTTTTGCACCGGCACTGTCGGGGCCCACTTCAATCAATCTACCGGCGATGACTCGAGCGATGCTGCCGCCGCCAGCGCCGATACTGCGCACGTCGACCGCTGGAAAACCGGTCATGTGTCCCAGATAGGGTGTACCCAGCCAAGTTTCACGTGTCGTACTAGCGCGACCGTTTCGTATGAGGGCGACATCCAGCGTCGTGCCACCAACATCAATCAGAATCGCGTTTGATGAAGAGGGTTGCGGCGAAGCGGGCGGCGTTGTGTCATCGTCGACTGACGTCGAGACGGCAAGCGTGTCGAGATAATAGCTAGCGGCCACAGGCCCCAAGGCTGGCCCCGACCGTACCAGATGAATGGGCGACGTATCATCTATCGGTGAGACAGTGCCTTCCGACGTGGCAAACCAAAGCCCGCCCCGAAATCCTTTGCCATTGAGTGTTTCCTGCAAGCGTTTGGCGTATGCGCTGACGAGTGGTTTGAGTGACGCGTCGATACTCGTCGAAGAGGCTCGACGATACTCACGAATACAGGGATTGACGACATGTGACAGCGACAAATAGGCGTCCGGGAATCGGACTCGTATCAGTTCCGCCAGCCGTAACTCGTGGCGCGGGTTTACGATCGACCACAAAAGGCAAATAGCGAATGCCGCCGGTGGTTGCCCCGCCAAACTTTCGAGCAGGTTGGCAATCGCACCTTCGTCCAACGGTTTGATAATGCGACCGGTCGCATCGATACGTTCGGGCACTTCATAGGTTAACGAGCGTGGCACGAAGGGTTTTGGGTTCGTGAGAGTGTGGTCGAAGGCAGACAGACCCATGCGTCCAGCTTCGCGCAGCAGCAAAATATCTCGATGTCCTGCCGTTGTAAAAAACGCCGTGCGGGCAGTGTTGCCGGTCAACAGGGCATTGGTGGCAACGGTAGTACCGTGCACTATGGATTCGATTTCGCCGAGTAGCTGTCGCGTGTCACGGCGCAGTCGGTTGGCGAGCTGGGAAAGTCCGAGTAGAACGCCTCGCTCCAGATCGTCAGGTGTCGTCGGCACCTTTAGTTCGTACAAGTTCGCGTTGTGATGAAGTGCGAAGTCGGTGCAAGTGCCGCCGATGTCTATGCCTAATCTCAAGCGGGGTCGCTCACTTTAGCGTGCGCAGCGCGAATTTTGGCGGTGTGTTCGACGTCTAGTGTGCCATCAGGACTACAAATCACTCGGTAGACAGATTCTGCCCGTACAACGCTTACAAGGCCTTCGCGTACGGCATCCGCAACTGACTCTGGGACTCTGCTAGTGGGCGGGCCGTAGCCGCCGCCACCGCTCGTGTGGGCAACGATCTGATCGCCCACTTGTAAGGCGACTTCTCCAACCGAATCAAGCTCAAGCCTGTTGCCGGATGATGTCAACAACCATTGTTTGACGGGGCCGCCAGAGCGCCCGCCATGCACGCCGCGTGCTGGGTTCTTACTACCATCGGCTGCGTAGTGGAGTTGCATCGGTGCGAGACTCGGTTCGTAAACGACACGGCATGACGGTGCGCCGCAGTAACGGCCTGCGCCTTCCGAGTCCTGCAGCAAACAGCGTTCATTGATGCGCATCGGATAGTTCAGCTCGTTTACTTCAATACTGTCCATTGTCCACATGCCCGCGCTGCACGCATTGCCCATCGTCAACCATCCGTCGGCCGTGGCCGAGGCAGCGCCGGCTGTGCCGGCGAGTGCAAATTGATTGATGTAGTTGCGGTTTCCGTGTCTAGGGTCGAGCCCGGAAACTACTGCTCCAGCGGGCCCTTCGATGGCGCCAGCTTCGGCCATTCCACTGTCTCGGGCATGCTCGGACATTGCTAGATGCACCGCGTTGACGACTCGATCAGCGAGATTAGTAGTCGCCACCGAACAGCTAGTTGTCTTCCACGGTATACCGAGAGCGCAACCTTCTCGAAGCACAACGTCGATACGTCTTGCACTGCCGGCGTTTACCGGCACCAGGGCGCCAACGCAATTGAAAACACCGATCATGGCAGCGGAGCGTGCCGTTGCCTCACTCATGTTGAGTCCGTTTGGGAGACAGTCAACGTTATCTCGGAGATCGGCCGTTATGCGCGCCTTGGCAGGGTCGATGCGCAGCTTTACGCGAACTGTCACGCCTTCCGCGGGCGTGCCTGGGAATGGATCATGCGTACTCTCGCCGACGCTGCTACCGGCCGGGAGTTTCTCTATCGCACCCATCATTTCGTTTTCCGAGAAGTCCAGATACTCGTCGGCAAACTGTTCGAGCGTGTCCCAACCAAATTCGACGGCGAGTCGTTCAAGCGCAGCCTCCCCGGTTCGGGCTGCACCGACCAACGCCAGTAAGTCCCCGTACCACTGCTCTGGAGAACGTATCCTGATGCGTCCCATGCGAACGATGTCTTCGTTCATTTTGTAGTTGTGTTGCAGGCGCACGGCTGGAAAGATCAGTGCCCCCTCGGCGTAGAGGTCTTCGGCTTGTGCCATGTACGTCGTTGGTTTTGCGTTGCCAACGTCTGCCTGATGAGACTTCGAAAGCACCGTGAAACGGTGGCGCCCTTGTGCATCGAAGACGGGTACCAATACACTCATATCGGCCGCGTGTGTGCACCCGTGGTACGGGGAGTTGTGCAGGAAAGCATCACCCCTCTCGAGCTGCGGATGAAACGCTACCATGGTTTTTGCCATCGCATCCGCGCCCGACATGACATGTATGGGGATGGTTTCCGCAACCGTCAATAGCTCGCTGTTAGCGCTTAAAATGCAGCAAGAACAATCGTGTCCGCTGGCAATGACGCCGGAGCGTGATGAGCGCACTAAGGTGTGTTGCATTGTTCTGGCGATACTGTCCAACCGCCGGGACAGAATCGCAAAAGTGAGAGGTTCAATCATGCAACGTAATTCACGAGTTTTGGATCTGCCCCGTGCACGACGCATCGAGGATTGCGCGCAATAGCGTTTCGTTCAAACTACGTGGGTTCGTCGGTGCACAAACGTCGGTTAGTGCTGTGCGCGCGATCGTCACTGCATCGAATTGCTCAATGTTGAGCCCGGAAAGCAAATGTGGGATGGCCAGCGTCTCGCGTAACTCAAGTATCCAATTTAGTACCGAAGCTGCATTGCCGCCTGCCAAATTTAGCGCGCAGGCTACGGTGTGCAATTTGTCTTCAATCGCCGGCCAGTTGTAGTCCAATACGTACGGCAACAGCACTGCATTCGTCAGTCCGTGATGGGTGTCATAAATGGCGCCAATTGGATGGCTGAGAGCGTGCACGCCGCCCAAGCCCTTAACAAACGCGAGTGCGCCCATGGAGGCTGCAACAAGCATGTGTCCACGGGCCTCGACGTTGTGTGGTTCACCATACGCTCGCGGTAACCAGTCATGCACTCGACGTAGCGCTTCGATGGCAATGCCATCGGCAATAGGATGAAAGGCGTCGACGCACAACGCCTCAAGCGCGTGTGTCAAGACATCCATGCCGGTCGCTGCGGTCAGCTGTGGTGGCAAGCCCACCGTCAATTCTGGATCCGCGATGATGATGCTCGGCAACATTTGTGGATGAAACACAGCCAACTTGTTGCCTTTATCTGGGTCGGTAATCATGCTTGATGCTTCGACTTCCGCACCCGTGCCAGCGGTGGTTGGTATGCCAATGATCGGGGCGATGTTTGACTCGTCGGCGGTTTTCCACGCGTCGGTGCCGTACACGAAATCTTGGATAGGCGCATCTTGACGATGCATCAAGGCGATGGCTTTTCCGCAGTCCAGCGCGCTACCGCCGCCGATTGCGATGACACCGTCGTGATCGCCACGATTGAACTGCGCAACACCTGCCGAGACGTTATCAACGCTCGGGTTCGAGTCAAGTTCAGCGAATACATTGATTGGCAGTGCAGCGCTTCGCAGCACGTTGAGCGCGCGTGCGACCACTTCTGTATCGACAAGTTGGCGGTCTGTGACCAGTAACGGCCTGGTTATTGATAGTTCGGCGCAAGCCGCAGCGAGCCGAGCGATCCGCCCGGCGCCGAAGCGAATGTCAAAGTTGTACCCTAAGTCAGCGGACAGCATCCGGTCTCTCCCAGGTTTTCTCGTCGGGTTGGCGCGAAAGCGTCGTCTTCGACACTTTTTCGGAGACCGAACGCGGTAGTGATTCTACTAGCCGGATATAGCGCGGGACCATAAAGGCGACGGCACGTCCCGCAATGAATTCGCAAAGTTGTTGTGGATCGATGGTGCGCCCCGGTTTTGGCTGTACGTACAGCAGAATCTCTTCGTCGCCCATCTCAGATGCTACACCGACCGCCGCCGTGGAGACGATGGATTCATGGTCGTCGGCGATGTTCTGTAATTCTTCTGCGGAAACGTTCTCGCCCTTTACGCGTAACGCGTCTTTCAGGCGTCCATGGAAATACAACCAACCCTCTTCGTCCATGGAACCCATGTCACCCGTATGAAACCAGAGGTTGCGGTAACGCTCAAGGGTCGCCTGCGGATTGTTTAGATAGCCCGACATGAGCGCGAACGGCTCTTCGGAGCGGATCACGATTTCGCCGCGTTCGCCGCTTGCCAGTTTTCGATCATACTGGTCTACGACCGCTACTTGGTAACCGGCCAATGGTTTCCCTTGTGAGCCAATTTTGGGGTTCTTTAATGTGTTCAGCGTGCAGGCGATGCACTCCGTCATTGCAAAAGCTTCGACCACAGGTATTGCGGTGTGTTCCAACCATCGTTCCCAGATCGGTCGCGGGCACCCGCCGCCGAAAGCGAGACGCATTTTGTGTCCGGAGGGCGGGTTTTCGCCCTTAATAAGAATAGCCAGAATGGTGCCAACAAACAGAAAGCTGGTTGCGCCGTAGCGCATCGCTAGAGGCCAAAATTGAGATGCCGAGAAATGCGTCATCAGGATAAACGAAGCGCCTACATGCAACAGTGTCGAGATCAAGAATTGCGCATCGGCATGAAACAGCCGCGTCGTATATAGAAATTTGTCGTCGCCTCGCAGTGTGTCGCTATCGGCGTAGGCCTTGCCAACGTATACCTCGTATGCGTGCGAGAGCACAGCGCCCTTAGAGACTCCCGACGTACCGGACGTGAACAAGATACGGCACGGGTCCGACGGCAAGATGTCAACTTGTGGGCGCTCTCCCCAGGGGGAGTGTTGCGCGCACAGCGCCTGAATTTCCCCGCCGACGATTAGACTGCTCGATGAGAGATCAAAACCACAGCCGGTAAGATTGCCGAAATACTGTTCCTCGACAATGAATGCGATCGGTTGAGCGGTTTCCAACATACCTTTGAGGACCGTACCTTTTTGCTCTCCGTTCAATGACACTTCGACCATGCCGGCAACTGAGATGGCGAATCGCACAATGAAGAACTCGATCGTATTCGATTGCATCATCGCGATGTGCGAGCCAGGGTCGAATCGAGCCCGCAACTTGTGTGCCGTCTGTGCAGTGCGTTCGAGGAACTCGCCGTAGTGAAGAACCTTGCCGCTTTGTGCTTCGGTAACCCATACCCGGTCCAGGCCGAACGACGCCGATCGGTCAAGCAAATCCGGTACCGTTCTATTCTCCAACGGTTGCAGCGCTAATGCGTCGTTCGACATATGCTAGCTATTTGAGCCTGTTTGTTGAGTTCACTTCCACGCCGAAGCATATTGCGTGTTCTATAGAAAATTCAATCCGCTCGCGAGACTGAAGACATGGACGATATTACAACGGTGGCCGAGCTTGCAGCCAATGCGGCTCCAACAATTGGAGCGAGACTGGCCGAGCAAGCGCTGCGCTTCCCGGATAAGGTGTTACTGACCACCGAAGTTCGTTCGCTTAGTTATGCGAATCTTGATGAACTTTCGAATGCTTACGCGGCTGGCTTCGAGAGTATTGGTGTGGGCAAACACGACGTTGTCTGCCAGATGTTGCCAAATTGCGAAGCCTTTGTGGTGAACTGGCTGGCGCTCGCAAAGTTAGGGGCAGTGCAAGCGCCCATCAATCCGGAATTTACCCACGCCGCGCTTTCGCGGCTATTGAATCTAACCCAAGCCACGGTGTTGCTTGTTGATGCAAACCTGCAATCTTCTATTGCGGCCATCGAGCGTGAACTCGAGTTTCTCGAACAGATTGTGCTTTGTGGACCAAAGCCCCACACGGTTGATTCGGAGCTGTCGCGGTTTTCTTTACTCAGTCTTGACGAACTGCAGGTCGATGGGAGCGTGTCACCGACCGCCGACATCAGCTACGCGGATCCGGTTATGTTGTTGTTTACCTCTGGAACCACAGGACCGTCGAAGGCCGTCGAAATCTCACACCGTTATGCACTTCATTATGCCGCTGAATACATCGAACATTGGGAAATTACGACTGATGATGTGATGTACACAGCGTATCCGCTGTTTCACGTCGACGCTTCTGTGTCGACATTCTTGACGGCACTGCACCGTGGTGCCCGTGCCGTGGTGTTGTCGAAGTTCAGCGTCTCAAGATTCTGGCACGACATCCGAACTTACGGCGGCACCATCACCACGTTGATGGGGGCGGTAGCGACGTTCTTGTTTGAGCGGGAAGCTAACACTGATGATGCCGTTAACACGTTGCGATTGGCTTTGGTGGCACCCGTTCCCGCCTTTTGGCGAGAGTTTGAAAGCCGCTTTGGTGTCAAAATTGTAGCTGGTTATGGTTCAACTGAGGCTTGTTTCCCTTGTTGGGGGCCGCTGCGCGAACCACATCTTGACGACACTTTTGGTAAGCCGTGCAATCACTGGGAGCTGCGCATAGGTGATGCTCACGATGCAGCGCTGCCGGCCAACGTAGCGGGTGAAATATTGGTTCGACCTACACGTCCTTTCACGATGATGACTGGCTACTACAAGAACGCCGAAGCCACCGTGGAAACGTGGAAGAATCTTTGGCACCACAGCGGCGACCTCGGCTATCTTGATGAGGATGGCAATCTTCATTTTGTCGGAAGACTAAAAGATGCCATCCGTCGTCGTGGTGAGAATATTTCTGCATTCGAGGTTGAGGAGGTTCTAGATCTACATCCGGATGTGTTGGAAACGGCGGTTATCGGTGTGCCGTCGATCTACACCGAAGAGGAGGTCAAGGCGGTCGTAGTTCTTCGTCACAACGCGAAGTGTTCGGCGTTGGATTTAGTCACCTGGGCGACCGGACGATTGCCCCGCTACGCGTTGCCCCGTTATGTCGAGTTCATGAATGAGCTACCAACAACCGAAACGAGCAAAGTCCGCAAGCAGGCGCTACGCGATGCCTGGAGTAACGCACAAACATTCGACATCGAAGGTGGTCAATTTTTGCTCGATTGACGCCATACGAACACTCTAATTAAACATCGCCCATACCTTCCATCGGTTGCAGTCCTGTTGTTGAAATCCAGCTTTTTGCCTCGCCACGGTAGCGGTCGCCGGCGTTGCCCATCACCGTCGTTCGCCACATGAGTCGGGCGTGTTGGTCAGTGTCGTACCAGGTCGGCGCATGCAAGAGGCAGCGGTTGTCGCCAACCAGAAGGTCACCGACGGTCCATTCATGCACATAGGTAAATTGCGGCGCGGTAGCGTGATGAATCAGCTCATGAAGAAGTCTTGCGCCCTCACCGTCGATACCCGACTCAAGACCTTGGATTGGACCATCAACAAAATCCATTTGGTTGCCTTCGCACAGATACAACGCACGTCTGCCCGTGTCGGGATGCACACGAACCAGTGGATGGCGTTGCGGCAGTTGGTGCGCCAGCGTTCGTTTCGGCGTTTCACCCGCTCTCACCGCTTCTTGCGAACGCCCAATCCAACTGGGTGCATGGATACCCTGCAGATCTTGGATGCGCCGTTGCATGGTGGGCGCTAATGTTTCGTAGGCCGCGGTGGTATCCGCAAACAGAGTCTGTCCCTGGTCAGTGGGTGAACACTCCACGGCACACAACAGCGATACATCCGGTGGCGGCCGACGATAACTTTGATCGGTATGCCATCCGTGCCGATGAGGGTAGCGCACCGGCAGTTCACCCGTGTCCGTCAGCGGAGGATGCGGGATTGGCGGCGGGGCGTGGTTGCACGGCGGCAAGTTCGAAAGCACCAAAATTTGCGGAATCTTCTCGTGAAAGAACCGTTTGCTCGTCAGCGTGTCGTGATAGTTCTCTACTTCGGAACCGAACAAGTAACTAAGTTGTACGAGTAGCGATGGTTGTGCACTCACCTTGCCGAACCCTCGTAACACTAACAAACCACTGGCCTCATTCAACATGTCCCGCAACGGTTGAGGGTCTTTTCTATGACGTTCGATGAACGTCGTCACGCTCGCGTCAGAGAACGATAACCTTCCGATCGCGCCGAACGATGCGCCGGGAAGCGGTGTTATCTCAAGGCTGGGCATATAGTTCACGCGGTGACTACGGACGCAATGACACCTATTCCACGTGCCATTCAGTCAAACGTCAACTCGGTGACAGTGTCTGTTTGTCGTATCAATACCGCTCGCCCAGTGCGAAGACATGCGTCATTGCGTTTAGCACATCGATACTTACGAATGGGGTCTTACTCCGAAGGAACCCGTTTCTCCAACATCTTCTCGATGGCTGCTGCTAGCTTCTGAGGTATGAATTTTGGTACCTACGCGTCCGCACAGACAGTTTCACCGACTTGTGCTGCGAGAGCACTCAAGCGTTCCCAGGCTTTGGCACCATTACGAAAAGCCGTTGACCTCAATCCTAACGTTGCTAGTGTCCGCGAGACTTGTGTGCGAGCAACAGTTGAGTCATCGGCGAAGATAATTAGTGTTACGCCCTGGCCTCCCTGCAGTGTATTGATGCCGGCGAACGTGTTCTCGTTCGCGTATAGACCGGCGCTCTCGGCGAGAACCTTTTCAACATCGATAAGCTGCATCAAGCGTCCATCCTTGAGTTCGGTGCCCGCCGTCACTAAACCACCGTGGCCAGATGTCATCAGCCCGGGAGGATCCTTGACGCGTGTCCCACGCGAGCCGTTCAATACATTCGACCGCATCCACCAGAAACGCTTGCACGTTTTTGTTGTACTCAGTGACGATTAGGATCTTCGGCGGTAGCGCTGCTGAAATGCTGCACAATTTCGCTAGATTGATGACCGGCACGACGACTCCGCGTAGAGACACCATCCCTTCCATTGTTGACTCCTTGTCTGGGGCGCGGGTAATTTCGGGGGCGTGCATAACCTCCCGCACCTTGAAGACGTTGATGGCGAACACTTCGTCCCTATCACTCGATTGGTCGCGCCTCAAGCTAAAGAACAGTACTTCGAGCTGATTAGCACCCGCTAGTGATGTTCTCGCATCTACGCACTGGAGAAAGTTTGGCATTGATTTGTATCCCTATCGCTAACGTTCGTTGGTACGCAGTTCAATCATCTTTCGTTTTTATCGCTGCTTCACTCAAATCGAATCCAGCCACGAATCCCTGCAGGTTTTGCGTAAGCTCATACAATCGACGCACTTGCTCTGCTGAGTGACGTGTGCCGTCCGTTCTTGTTCCAGTTCACCGTACCAACCCTGCGTCTATGCTCTACGTGACAACGCTATCGGCGCGGTCCGTATTGATCTTTAGAAGCGCTTACCCAGTTTCCTGTCTGGCGAACTGTACACACGCGCCGAACTAGCTCTTAAGTACACCAGAGACCGAAATTGAGGGTGAACCTGACGAATCGAGTCAGGCGCAAAACTGTAATCCGAGCAGCGGTTGCAGATGCCAACTTCTGTTTTCGTCAAGTCGACAGCAAACAAATCGCCGAATGCGCGTAAACTGTCGATAGGCGTTTGACATACATGACGAAAGTCGAGTTTCGGTGCTGGTCTGATGCAATATAGGGACTAGCAGTCTGTCGGACTTAAGGCGCTCAGGCTGCTAGGTCAGTTCGGCAGGCCCAGCTACAACCTCCTGAATGCACGAGGCGCAGAGGAGAATTACATATGGAAACATCACGCTCTGACGAAAACTGGCAACTCACGGCCCGTGAAGAGTGTTGCCTGGTTGTAATCGACGTGCAGGGCTACTTTCTCGAAAAGCTACCGCTCGACTGGCGTGAGCCATTGGTGGAGCGGATGGCTTGGCTGATGCGTGTTGCTCGCTCCCTCGACGTACCGATTATCGCGACCGCAGAGGATGTGGAGATTGATGGACCGTTGGTGGCAGAACTGGCCGAGTTGATGCCGAAAAATTCACCGCCCATACTCAACAAGATGGTCTTCGGTCTGTATGGGCAGGAAGATACCCGTGCGGCTGTCGATGATGTCGGACGAAGTCACTTTGTACTGGTTGGACTGGAAACCGATGTTTGCGTAGCGCAATCCGCGCTGGGTCTGCGGCAAGCCGGATACCGTGTGAGCGTGGTTGAGGACGCCTGCGGTTCGCCGCCCCCGAATCACGATGTCGGTATTCAGCGCATGCGCGAGGCCGGTGTGGTCGTGACTTCTACCAAGGCTTTGTACTACGAGTGGGTTCGAGATCTCGAAAACCACCATCGTGTGCAGGCCGAGCTTAATGCGCCGTTGCCGGCCGGCATGACGTTATAGACCGTACGGTTTCGTCTCCGCCCTGAGGGTTCCTTCGCTGATGAAACTTAAACAGGGTCACAAATTTCGGCAAAAATCGGTCAAAAGGGCTGAAATTTCACCAAAAAGCTTCCGATTTGCAGCCGGAAAAGGTAAAGTTCCGCGCTTTTGGCGACGGGCCCTGGGGCTCAGTCGCTTTTCTCCTGGAACGCATCTCTCGGTCACGGTGACTATCGGTATCGATGTGAATGGAAGTTGAGAACTGAAATGACGGACTTAGCGCTGTATCGAAACATCGGAATTTTCGCTCACGTGGATGCGGGCAAAACCACGACCACGGAACGCATTCTGAAGCTCACCGGCAAGATTCACAAGATTGGTGAGGTTCACGATGGGGCTGCGACCACGGATTTTATGGAGCAAGAACAGGAGCGTGGCATAACCATCCAGTCTGCCGCGACGACTTGCTTTTGGGACGATCACCAGCTGAACATCATTGATACCCCGGGGCACATCGATTTCACAATCGAAGTGTATCGTTCATTGAAGGTTCTCGATGGCGGTGTGGGTGTCTTCTGCGGATCGGGCGGTGTGGAGCCGCAGTCCGAGACGAACTGGCGTTATGCCAATGAATCCGAAGTCGCTCGTTTGATCTTTGTGAATAAACTAGACCGTGTCGGCGCCGACTTCCTTAGCGTGGTTAAGCAGATCGAGGACGTTCTTGGTGCAAACCCGTTGGTGATGACATTGCCCATCGGTCGCGAGGATTCGTTCACGGGTGTCGTTGATCTGCTCACTCGCAAAGCCTGGGTTTGGGATGGTTCTGGCGATCCGATGAACTATGTCGTTGAGGACGTTCCTGCTGAGCTCGAAGCAGATGTCGAAGTGTGGCGTGAACGCCTCATTGAAACTGCTGTTGAGCAGGACGATGCCGCCTTGGAACGGTACTTGGATGGCGAGGAAGTTGACGTTGAAACCATTAAGCGTTGCATTCGCAAGGGCACCATCGCGCTCGACTTTTTCCCGACCTACTGCGGTTCAGCCTTTAAGAACAAAGGTGTTCAGCTTGTGTTGAACGCGGTCGTCGATTATTTGCCCTGCCCGACTGATGTAAAGCCGCAAGTTGAAGTCGATTTAGAAGGTAATGAGACTGGCGAGCACGCGATTGTCGACGCCGACAAGCCATTGCGTGCCCTAGCGTTCAAGATTATGGATGACCGGTATGGTGCGTTGTGCTTCACGCGCATTTATTCGGGAAGACTGTCAAAGGGTGACACCATCTTGAACTCGGCGACTGGCAAGAGTGAGCGAGTTGGTCGCCTCGTTGCTATGCATGCCGACTCGAGAGAAGAAATTGATACCGCGCAAGCCGGTGACATTATTGCCCTAATTGGCATGAAAGGCGTGAGCACAGGGCACACGCTCTGTGATCCGAAGAATCCAGCGACCTTGGAGGCGATGATTTTTCCCGATCCTGTTATCTCAATCGCGATTAGTCCGAAGGACAAAGCCGGTGCTGAGAAGATGGGCGTAGCGCTCAATAAGATGGTTCAGGAAGATCCCTCTTTCCGGGTTGAAACAGACCAAGAGAGTGGCGAGACCATCATCAAAGGCATGGGTGAGCTTCACTTAGACATCAAGGTCGATATCTTGAAGCGGACTCACCAGGTCGAAGTCGAGGCGGGCAAACCGCAGGTCGCGTATCGCGAGACGATAACCAAGCG
>Ga0302135_10001242_pt1 | contig 15331 bp, 11 predicted proteins | sample CBN3_surface_MG_FD_203119 | JGI IMG/M metagenome (GOLD analysis project Ga0302135, IMG submission 203119) | Marine microbial communities from Western Arctic Ocean, Canada - CBN3_32.1 | ecosystem: Environmental > Aquatic > Marine > Oceanic | place: Canada: Western Arctic Ocean | collected...
GAATTAGGGGTGCCAACCTCCATGGACTTCGCCCTTGCGCGCCACAACATGGTCGAGAGCCAGCTACGAACCAACCGCGTGACGTCGCCTCACCTTTTATCGGCCATGGGTGAACTGCCGCGCGAACAATTTGTTCCCGCATCAAAACGTACGCTCGCTTACGTTGATGAGGATATACCCATTGGCAATGGCCGCTTCATTATGGAGCCGATGGTTCTTGGTCGGCTTCTCGAAGCCGCTGCAATCCAGCCGACCGACGTCGTTTTGGTTGTCGGCTGTGGTATGGGATATTCCGCTGCGGTAACCGCCAAACTGGCGTCTACTGTGTTTGCGCTTGAACGCGAACGCGAGCTTTCGACCAGGGCCGCGACGGAACTCACCAACCTGGCCTTGGATAACGCGGTTGTCATCGAGGGGCGTGTTGATCGTGGTTATCCAAATCAAAGCCCCTATGATGTGATTCTAATTGACGGTGCAGTTGCCCAAATTCCCCAAGCAATCATTGATCAGCTTGCCGAAGGCGGCCGACTGGTCACGGTTATTGGCGCTGATTTGCCGGTCGGTCGGGCCACGCTCGTACAGCGCTGCAACAATGTAATTTCTGAGCGGACGCTTTTCGACGCTGCGGTTCGCACATTACCTAGTTTTAAGGCTAAGGCAGGTTTTGTATTCTAGCGCGGCGAGCCTGTGGTATTTACTTTAAACGAGGTTATTAGGCGCTGCTTGAGTTGAATCTGGATATGAAGTTGAGAATTGAACGATCTGGCATGTTACGCGTCGTTGCTGCCACCGCCTTTATTTCAATGACGTTGATCGTCGCTGGAACTCCCACGCGTGGAGAAAGCCTGATCGAGGCGTTGAAAGCGGCCTATCAGAGCAACCCAAGTCTCCAAGCGCAGCGCGCGAGGCTGCGCGCGACAGACGAGGGGGTTGCGCAGGCGCTTTCTGGCTGGCGGCCGGAAGTCAAACTGTCGGGAAGTGGCACCAAGACAAAAGTGCGTACCAATGCGGGCTTGGGTGTAAGCACGCGCACGCCTTATTCGGGCACGTTGAGCATAAGCCAGTCGATCTACGAGGGCGGCCAAACAGTGGCGGCGACAAGCCAAGCAGAAAGCGAAGTTGAGGCGGCGCGGGCCCGTCTTGTCTCGGTCGAGCAAGATGTACTGTTTGATGCAGTGACAGCGTATATGAACGTTGTCCGTGATGAGTCGATTCTTGAACTTAATATCAACAATGAACAAGTGCTCTCTCGCCAACTTGAAGCTGCACAAGACCGCTTCAGCGTCGGCGAAGTCACGCGGACCGACGTTGCACAAGCGGAGTCGCGACTTGCTGGTGCGTTAGCTGATCGCCGACTCGGAGAGGGCGATCTTGAAGTTAGTCGAGCGACATATCGACAAATCATTGGAACGATGCCAGGTACGCTGACGAGACCCGAATTGTCAAAAGTGCCGGTAGCAGACGGTGAACAGGCCGCAAGCTTGGCCAATGAGAAAAATCCCGATGTGCTGGCGGCAATTCATGATGCCGCTGCAGCACAGACGAATGTTCGTGCGGTGACCGGCAAACTTTTACCGTCTGTTGTCGTTTCTGCAAATGCCTCGCGAAGTCGCAATCAAGCAGTTGAAGATCGGACCAACACAACGGTATCCGTAACTGCTGAATTAACAATTCCACTTTATCAGACTGGATCTGTATCCGCCCGCGTGCGTGAAGCAAAGCAGTTCGCAGGTCGTGCCCGGCGGTTAATTGACGATGCGCGGCGGTCGGCGATACTAGACGCAACGAGTGCTTGGGAGACGCTCATTGCGGCAGAGGCACGAATCGTGGCGCTTGATTCGCAAGTTCGAGCTGCTTTAATTGCCTTGGACGGAGTTTCTCAAGAGGCGACAGTTGGGTCGCGCACAGTGCTTGACGTCCTTGATGCGGAACAAGAATTGCTTAACGCCCAAGTGGGTTTAGTGAGTGCGCAACGTGACGAAGTTGTTGCGCATTTTGATCTCGTGGCCGCGGTCGGTGGGTTGACCGCGCGAGGACTATCGCTACCAGTCGATCCCTATGACGAAAAAGAGTATTATACTACGATTAGGAACAAGTGGTGGGGCCTCGACACGGGCGCTGCCGAATGAAGGTGGTTTAGGTGATATCCATTTTCGGTGTAGGCTCGGCTTCCTTACGGTTCTATTCGATGCAGGCAAAAAGATTGGTTAAAACATGAGAGACGATAGCGGCGAACAAGAACCGTCGATGGAAGAGATCCTAGCGTCAATTCGGAAGATCATTTCCGAAGATACTGACGAGGGTGGAGACGCGCCGGAGCCCGAAGCTCCACCGGCGCCCGAACCCGAGCCTGTTCCAGAGCCGGAACCTGAAGAAGAACCGCTCGAACTGACGGATGAAAGCGACGACGAGCTCTATTTAACCGATGAAATTGAAGAAGAGCCTCTTGAACTCGAAGAAGAAATTCTCGAGTTGGAGCCGGAACCCGAGCCTGAGCCAGAACTGGAACCCATGCCGCTTCCGCCAATGGAACTCGAACCCATCGAAGAACCTATGGCGGTAGATGATGCGCTGGTTTCTCCGGCGGCCGAGGCTGTAAGCACTGCAGCGCTGGCGCAACTTACGCATAGCTTGGCAGGACGCGATGTGCCGTTGGGGCGCGCAGATCGATCGCTTGAGCAGTTGGTGAAGGAACTTATGCGACCGATGCTGCGGGAATGGCTTGATGAAAATCTACCAGCGGTCGTAGAGGAAGTCGTCAAACGCGAAGTTCAGCGGATGGCGAACGCCGCGAAGGATAACTAAACGGGGATCGTTTAGAAGTTTGGCGGTCCGGCATGGCGTCGCGCCCGGTCCAAGGTAATCTCTAATTTAACAAAGGTGGTTCAGCTATGCTGGACAAGACGTACCGACCGGGAGAGGTCGAGGCAAAACAGTATGCACGATGGGAAAAATCGGGCGCATTTACTGCGGGTGGCTCGCGAAACAGCGCCAATCCCTACACGATTGTAATCCCGCCTCCGAACGTGACCGGTAGCCTTCATATGGGGCACGCCCTCGACTACACGCTGCAAGATATTCTGATCCGCCGTGAGCGCATGCGCGGGCGTGACGCTTTATGGCAACCGGGCACGGATCACGCGGGAATTGCAACGCAAATGGTCGTAGAGCGAGAGCTTGAAGCCTCTGGGACCTCGCGCAGGGAAGTTGGGCGGGCGGATTTCCTTGAAAAAGTCTGGGAGTGGAAGGAAAAATCAGGCGGAATCATTGTTAATCAGCTCCGGCGGCTTGGATGTTCATGCGATTGGTCGCGCGAACGCTTCACAATGGACGAAGGTCTGAGCCGGGCTGTGACCAAAGTTTTCGTTGAACTCTATAAACAGGGGCTTATCTATAAAGATAAAAGGCTGGTTAATTGGGATCCCAAATTTCAGACTGCAATTTCCGACTTGGAAGTCCAACAGACAGAAGTTGATGGATTCATATGGTACTTTAAATATCCAATAGAAAACATTGAAAACAAATATATAACTGTTTCAACGACGCGACCAGAAACTATGCTTGGTGATACCGCCGTGGCAGTTCATCCCGAGGATGATCGATACCGCGAACTGGTTGGCCAACATTGCGTTTTGCCGCTCGTTGGCCGACGTATTAGAATCGTTGCTGATGAATATGTCGATCCGGAGCAAGGCTCGGGCGCAGTCAAAATCACGCCTGCCCACGATTTCAACGATTTCGAGGTCGGCCGACGACATGACCTCGAAATGATAAATATTTTTAATGAGTCCGCTCAACTAAACGAGAGTGTTCCCGGACCCTATCGTGGCCTGGACAGGTTTGAAGCACGTGCGCGTGTGGTCGCCGATCTTGAGGCCTTGGGGCTCGTTGAGCGCATCGAACAAGAAATTCATGCGGTGCCATATGGAGATCGTGGCGGGGTGCCAATCGAGCCCTTTTTGACCGACCAGTGGTATGCCGATGCGGCGACACTTGCAGCCCCGGCGATTGCTGCTGTTGAAGGGGGACGCACCAAGTTTGTGCCCGAACATTGGGAAAAAACCTACTTCGACTGGATGCGTAATATCCAACCCTGGTGCATTTCTCGGCAATTGTGGTGGGGCCACCAAATCCCTGCGTGGTATGGCCCGGATGGTGCGGTCTTCGTCGAGGAAAATGAGGAGGCCGCAGCCGCGGCGGCTGAAGTGCATTATGGCAAGGTGTCTACACTGACTCGTGACGAAGACGTGCTTGATACCTGGTTTTCCTCGGCTTTATGGCCATTTTCGACACTTGGTTGGCCTGATGAGGTGCCTGAAGTTGGCCGTTACTACCCGACAGATGTGCTGGTGACGGGATTTGACATCATCTTCTTCTGGATCGCTCGAATGATGATGATGGGACTTCACTTCATGGGCGAAGTGCCGTTCCATACCGTCTACATCCACGCTCTGATCCGCGATGCCCATGGTCAGAAAATGTCGAAATCGAAGGGCAATGTCATTGATCCTCTTGAGTTGATCGATGAATACGGCTGTGACGCGCTTCGCTTCACGCTGGCATCGCTTGCCGCACCGGGCCGGGATATCAAGCTTTCGGGTGAGCGCGTCGCAGGTGGACGGAACTTTGCGACAAAGCTGTGGAATGCGGCGCGATTTTGTCAGATGAACGGCTGTGTGCCTCAAGCTAGTTTTGATCCGGCAACGGTTGAACAAACGATCAATCGTTGGATCATTGGCGAACTTGCCAGCAGTGCAGCGCAAATTTCAGTCGCCTTGGATGCCTATCGCTTTAACGAGGCGGCAAACATTCTCTACCATTTCAGCTGGGGTTCTTTCTGCGATTGGTATCTCGAATTTGCCAAACCGCTTTTGTATAGCGACGATTCCGCTGAGAAAGCTGAAACCCAAGCGACATCTGCCTTTGTTCTGGATCAGATGTTGAAGCTTCTTCACCCCTTCATGCCGTTCATCAGTGAAGAACTATGGGAACAACTCGGTGAAGGTGGTGCCCTGCGTTCCACTGCGTTGATAACAGCCGACTGGCCAGAACTTGATGCCGACCTGATAGATGACTCGGCAAAAGCTGAAATGGATTGGGTCGTCGGCTTAATACAGGGCGTCAGATCCGTTCGATCGGAAATGAATGTACCGGCTGCTGCGAAGACGCCGCTCTTGCTGCTTGGTGCGTCGACGGAAAATCAATTGAGACTTACGGCCCATCGGGAATTAATTTCAAGCCTTGCAAGACTCGATTCTCTGGAAGTGGGTGCGGCAGGTTCGGTACTTCCGGGGGCTGTCCAACTCGTTCACGAAGAGGCCATTGTCGCATTATCCATCGCTGACGTGATCGACATTGCACTGGAAAAATCGCGACTGGAACGTGAAATTGCACGCGTTGAGGCTGAAATCATCAAGTTTGAGATGAAACTTGGCAACAAGGACTTCATTGCAAAAGCCCCAACTGAAGTGGTCGAGGACCAGCGCGGCTATCTTACCGATGCTCAGGCCCAATGCGGGAAGCTAGGCGAGGCATTGGAACGGCTGGCTAGCCTATGAATAAAAACTTCTCAGTGGCGACCTCTTTTTAGCTAGTCTCAGTCAATATCCCACTTCGGCGCCGGCGTGAGTTCGACGAGCCGTTTGCCGGATGCAAGGGCAGTTATCTCTGCCACATCTTGCGCGTTTAGGTAGAAGTCAAAAATTCCGAAATTTTGTTTTGCATGACGCTTACCGCGGGCCTTTGTAATGGCGGCAACACAATGCTGGTCAATTAACCACCTAAGCGTCACTTGCGCCGGCGTCTTGCCATATTTTTTGGCAATGCGGATAAGAGTCTTGTCCTTTGCCACTTGTCCCATAGCGAGCGGACAATACGCCGTCAGCATCATGTTGTGCTGGTGGCAAAACTTCAGCACTGAACGCTGTGAAAGAAAGGGTTTGTATTCGACCTGGTTGGCAAACAAGTCGGCTCCATGTGAGTCGACGGCCTCGTTCATAAGCGCCACGGGAAAGTTGCTAACGCCAACCCGCTCCGTTTTCCCCGCTTCTTTGGCTCGAGCCAAGGCTCCTAGAATCTCACTGAGAGGAATATTCTGATTTGGCCAATGGATAAGCAGCAGGGTTACGTGATCTGTTTGTAGGCGCTCGAGACTTGGATCAACGGATGCTCGAGAGGCGTCGGCCGAAAGGTTGGATGGCCATACTTTAGTCGTTAAGAAAATATTTCCGCACGAATTTCCAGAGGCCGTGAGTACGCGACCAATTTCCTCTTCATTGTCATAGAATGCGGCAGTATCAATGTGTCTGTATCCCAGCTCTAAAGCGTGGGTCACCGCTTATTCGCAGGCTTTGCCGCGCATTGCCGCTGTGCCAAATCCGAGGGCTGGCACCGTCATGCCATTTAGATTGATGTATTTCATGCTACCTATTTTACGCGTGTTTGCGGTTCCAGTTATCGATTTTATGCTATCAGTGTGACCAATCCCGTACCATGGAATTGCGGTCGGGGCAGATCAGTTTCTTACAAGTGAGGTACTCCATGGCGTTTGATAAATCGAAGCTTCCTAGCCGCCATACGACGGTTGGCCCTGAGCGTGCGCCGCATCGCTCGTATCTCTACGCAATGGGATTGAAGGAGGAGGAAATCGCCCGGCCACTTGTTGGCGTCGTTACGACATGGAATGAAGCGGCGCCGTGCAATATTTCACTATCTCGGCAGGCACAGGCCGTGAAGCTTGGCGTAAAAGCCGCTGGCGGAACGCCCCGCGAGTTCACGACAATTACCGTCACCGACGGAATCGCCATGGGGCATGCTGGCATGAAGAGTTCGCTGGTAAGCCGCGAAGTTATCACTGACTCCGTAGAGTTGACCATGCGTGGCCATTGTTACGACGCGTTCGTTGGCCTTGCCGGATGTGACAAGTCCTTGCCCGGCATCATGATGGCAATGGTGCGCCTGAACGTGCCGAGCGTGTTCATGTATGGCGGAACAATTCTTCCTGGCCGGTTTAAAGGCCGGGACGTGACCGTGGTTGATATATTCGAGGGGGTTGGAATGCATGCCGCGGGACGAATGAGTGCCGCCGACTTGCATGAGCTGGAATGCAATGCCTGTCCTTCGGCTGGATCGTGTGGCGGCCAATTTACCGCTAACACTATGGCCTGTGTCTCTGAAGCGATGGGTCTCGCATTGCCGGGTTCTGCAGGCATTCCTGCACCATACGAGTCCCGTGATGCATACGCTGAGGCGTCTGGTGAAGCGGTAATGAACCTCCTCAAGAAAAGAATTCGACCGCGTGACATCGTCACATTGAAGTCGCTTGAGAACGCGGCCACCGTGGTCGCTGCGACTGGAGGTTCAACCAATGCGGGGCTGCATCTGCCGGCGATTGCCCATGAGGCAGGAATAGATTTTGATCTCCATGACGTGGCTGAAATCTTCAAACGAACGCCCTATATCGCTGACCTAAAACCAGGTGGTAAATATGTAGCCAAGGATCTTTGGGAGATCGGCGGGATTCCTGTGGTCATAAAGGAGTTGCTTAAAGGTGGTTACCTGCACGGCGACTGCATGACCGTAACTGGAAAAACACTGGAACAGAATCACAGCAAGGTGAAATTTCCTGAGGGACAAGACGTCATTTACCGTGTCTCGCAACCGCTCTCGCCCAGCGGCGGGGTGGTTGGCCTCAAGGGCAATCTTGCGCCGGACGGCGGCATCGTCAAAGTCGCAGGGATGGAGCGTTTGCAATTCTCCGGGCCGGCACGTGTCTTCGACTGCGAGGAGGACTGCTTCGAGGCTGTGGTTAACGGCAAAATCAAAGAAGGTGACGTTCTGGTCATCCGTTATGAGGGTCCCAAAGGCGGGCCTGGAATGCGTGAAATGCTGTCGACGACTGCCGCACTTTATGGCATCGGCATGGGAGAGAAGGTGGCTCTCATCACGGATGGCCGTTTTTCGGGAGGGACCCGGGGGTTTTGTATCGGTCACGTCGGGCCCGAGGCCGCGGTCGGCGGTCCGATTGGATTGTTGAAGAACGGCGACATAATCAGCATTGATGCGGAAAAAGGTTCGCTTAAGGTCAATTTGACCCGCAGCGAACTTGCCGCACGCCGGAAGAAATGGAAACCACGCAAGCATGACTTTCAGTCCGGCGCTTTGTGGCGTTACGCTCAGACCGTTGGTTCGGCTGAAAAAGGTGCAGTGACTCACCCCGGTGCAAAAGCGGAAACTCATGTCTATGCGGATATTTAGACAGGGTGTACGGCGCCACAACTAGGGAGGGGGTTGAAACGTGGCACGAATAGCAGTTGGGGGGTTCCATCACGAAACCAACACATTTGCGCCTCTGAAGGCAACTTTTCAGGATTTTGAGGAAGCTGGAGGCCATCCTGCCCTCAGCCGTGGAGACGCATTGTTTGCGGCAATCGACGGTGTAAATCTGCCAATCACAGGTGGAATTGACGAGCTGCGTGGCCGTGGCCACAACCTAGTTCCGCTTTCTTGGTGCTCGGCTGTACCTTCAGCCCAAGTCAAGCAGGATGCCTACGAGCGCATCGTTGGCGAAATGTTGGAAATACTTGAGCAGGCGCTGCCAATAGACGGGATATATCTCTGTCTCCACGGCGCAATGGTTGCCGAGCATTTAGAAGATGGTGAAGGCGAGCTATTGCGAAGAATACGGGCGCTTGTTGGCAACGACATTCCAATCTCAGCTAGCCTCGACCTCCACACCAACATTACACAAGAGATGTTTGCGTTGAGCGATGTGCTCGATGCATACCGCACTTATCCGCATGTGGACATGATAGAAACGGGCAGGCGGGCAGCGACACACTTGGACGATCTGCTGAACCGCGGAACTCGCTATCACAAAGCGTTCCGCAAGGCCGATTTCTTGGTGCCGCTCAATTGGGGCTGTACCTTTGTTGAACCGGCTAAATCTTTATTCGCCACGCTCACGGAACTTGAGGCTGGAGCAATTGCGGATGGCGTTCGCACATTGTCGCTGGCAATGGGGTTCCCGCTTGCCGATATCGCCGAGGTCGGGCCCGCCGTTCTCGCCTACGGCACAGATCGCGTGGTAACCGAGTCGCTGGCGGACGCAATGGCAGATGCTCTGGCGGTTTGTGAGCCAGAATTCAACGGACAGTTGCTGGCTGCTGATGACGCCGTTGCCGAAGCTAGACGCCAGTCGGTAAGTGCAAAGCGCCCCATCATCCTTGCTGATACCCAAGACAATTCGGGCGGCGGCGGGCCGTCCGATACGACCGGATTGTTGAAGGCATTGATTAATGGAGGTGCCACAGGTGCTGTTCTTGCCATTCTGTGGGATCCCGAAGTGGCGGCACGTGCGCATGATGTGGGTGAGGGCGCGTTTTTGACAGCCTCTCTTGGCGCAAAATCAGGTGTTGCCGAATCCTCGCCGGTCGACGGTGAATTCAAAGTGCTTAAATTGGGCGATGGTAAATTTACAGGTACTGGTCCTATGTGGCGCGGCGCCCGAATTGACCTTGGGCCTATGGCTTTGCTCGAAATCGCCGGTGTGCGAATCATCGTAGGTTCGGTCAAAATGCAGGCGGCGGATCAATCTATTTTTCGGCATTTTGGTATCGAGCCTGCACAAGAGATGATTCTGGCCCTCAAGAGTTCAGTTCATTTTCGCGCCGATTTCCAACCGATAGCAGAGGATATCATCCTCGTCGAAGCTCCCGGTCCCTGTTACGCGGATCCCGCCAAACTGACATTCCATAACGTACGGCCAGGGGTTCGCATGCGGCCTGGCGAGTTTAATCCACTAATTTAGGCGGTATCCGCAATTTCGCACCACACCGGTGTGTGATCGGACGCTTTTTCCTTGCCCCGGGGGATGCGGTCAATTTCGCAGGCGATCAATCGGTCGGCAGCCTGTGGAGAGAGTAAAAAATGGTCGATTCGCACGCCTTCGTCGCGTGGCCAGCGACCTCGTTGATAGTCCCAAAAGCTGTATTCTCCTACCGTCTTGTGTAGGGCGCGCCAGGCTTCGGTCACGCCGAGGTTCAGGAGGGTGCGAAATTTTTCACGTGTTTCATGACGGAACAATGCATCGTCCGCCCAATCGACTGGATCATATACATCACCCTCGCTGGGAATGACGTTGTAATCACCGCCTAGGGCAAAAGGCTGTTCGGAGGGAAGCAGTGTGTCCCTCACATGCGCTGCCAGGCGATCCATCCACGCCAGTTTATAAGGGTATTTCTCCGAATCGACGGGATTGCCGTTTGGCAGATAGATCGATGCCACTCGCAGATCGTCTATCGTCGCCTCTACATAACGAGCCTGATCATCTTCAGGATCGCCGGGAAGCCCTTCCAAGACATCTTCGATCGGGCGTTTCGAGAGGATTGCAACGCCGTTGTATGATTTTTGTCCAAAAACCGCCGTGTTGTAGCCGAGCTCTTCGATTTCCAAATATGGAAATGCTTCTGTCTGTGTCTTGATTTCCTGCAGCAATGCCACGTCAGGAGCCGCTTCACTGAGCCATTCTAAGACCCTCGGCAAGCGGGCTTTGACTGAGTTAACATTAAACGTGGCAATCTTCATATGTTCGACTCCAACCGTGATGTCAAACACCACAGAAGCAACTATAGCAATGCAAAAGGCCCGCGCGAAGCGGGCCGGTATACGGATCAAATTTGTTTGGGCTAACCGATTGCGAACGAAGTGCCACAGCCGCATGATACCGTGGCGTTTGGGTTTCTCACCTGAAAATACGACCCAATGAGATCATCGACATAGTCGATTTCCGATCCATCCAGAAGATCGAGCGATATATTGTCGATCACGACCTTTACGCCGCTGCGCTCAAAGACGCGATCATCTGTGGCAATGTTTTCGTCAAGCGAGAAGCCATATTGGTAGCCCGAACAACCGCCGCCCGATACAGTGACACGTAGGGCTTGGTTTGAAGTTTCTTCCATTTCCAAGATCGCTTCGATACGCCTGACGGCGTTGTCCGAAACTGTGACGGCGCGGTCACCTTCCATACGTTCAACTGCAAATGGATCAATCATGTCTCTCGCCCGGGACCTTAGTTTAAGGAATTCATTATAACGCTTCCAATATTAAATGTAATCCTACCTGTTTATGATTCAACCTTTCTGGAATCAGCGATTTCACTGTTCGCTGTCAGTTTGATGCGGAGTTTTTATCTTGAGCCGTACTGGAATATTGTATTTTGGCCCAATCGCCGCGTAGTGTCGCAATTATGAGTGAGATACTCGCGCCTTATGCAAGCTGGCCAGAGGAAAGCCGAGGCCGCCTCCATCCGGAGCCCGAGAGCGAAACCCGATCAATTTTTCAGCGCGACCGTGACCGCATTATCCATTCGACTGCGTTCCGGCGGCTCATGCACAAAACGCAGGTATTTGTGAGTACAGAAGGCGATCACTACCGCACGCGCCTAACCCACAGTATTGAGGTTTCCCAAATTGCCCGAGGCTTGTCCCGCGGACTGTCGCTGAACGAAGATTTGGCGGAAGCGTTGGCGCTAGCACACGACTTTGGTCACACGCCATTTGGGCATACGGGTGAAGACGCCCTAAATGGAGTGATGGAGCCATTTGGCGGATTCGACCATAACGACCAGACGCTGCGCATCCTTGTGAAGCTGGAGCGGCGGTACGCTGAATTCGACGGACTAAATCTATCTTGGGAGACCATTGAAGGAATTGCCAAGCACAACGGACCGGTCTTGTCGTGCGTACCGAACGCCGTCGATATGGATCAAAGTGCGGCGCTGGAAGAATTACCGCTGACATTAAGAGAATATAATAAAATCAACGATCTAGAGCTCCATAGCTTCGCGGGTCCGGAAGCGCAGGCTGCGGCCCTTGCCGATGATATCGCCTATAATAACCATGACATTGACGATGGCCTCCGCGCCGGCCTGTTTACCATCGACGATCTGCGCGAAGTTCCCCATGTCGCGGAGGCAATAGATGTCGTGCGCAAGCGCTATCCTGATCTTGAGCGGACGCGTTTGATCCATGAAGTAGTGCGCCGACTTATTAACGGGATGGTGACGGATGTTCTTGACGAATCCAGACGTCGAATCGCTAACCTTGACCCGCAATCTGTCAAAGATATCCGCGCTGCAAAGTCAGCTGTTGTTGCATTCTCACCGGTAATGTCAGAAGCAGAAAAATGTCTCAAGGCGTTCCTCTTTAAGCATTTGTATCGCCACGAATCAGTTGCGAGAATGAGAAAGGTGGCGCATCAAGTCGTCGTTGAGCTCTTCGAGCGTATGCTCGGGCAGCCTTCGGATATGCCGTTAGAGTGGCGCGGCGCCGCATCGGCCCCCAATACTAAAGCAACGGCGCGAATCGTTGCAGACTATATTGCCGGTATGACGGACCGTTACGCATTCAATGAGCACAACAGATTGTTTAAAACAAATATACTAGAAAAATGAATATTTACAGTGAGTTCAACGAAAAAATTAATGTAATAATTGAGAAATTATGTGAGGCTGGAACGTTGCCTCGAGGTCTTGAGTTGCTGGACGTGAGTGTTGAGGCACCACGTGATTCGGCACATGGAGATCTTTCGACAAATGCAGCCATGGTCTTGGCGAAGAATGCAGGTATGAAGCCACGCGACCTTGCGGCCCTTATCGTTGAAGAATTATCCAAATTGCCGGTCGTAAGTGCCGCTGACGTTGCCGGTCCGGGGTTTATAAATGCGCGGCTTAATGATGATGTGTGGCGCGAATGCCTTCGCGACGTTCTCCATGCGGGCGTTACCTTTGGTGCCTCGACGATAGGGCAGGGCCAACACATTAATGTCGAATATGTTTCAACAAACCCGACAGGGCCGCTTCATGTAGGTCATGCACGTGGCGCGATCGTCGGTGATGCCTTGTGCTCACTTCTCCAGAAAGCCGGGTATGAGGTTCGTCGCGAATACTATGTGAACGACGCTGGTGCTCAAGTCGATGCCTTGGCGCGCTCAGTTTATCTGCGCTATTGCGAGGCGTTGGGTGAAGATATTGGCGAATTCCCCGAAAACCTCTATCCAGGCGATTATCTAGTGACGCTGGGGAGCGATCTTGCCACTGAGTTCTCGGATCGTTGGCAGAACCTTTCGGAAGAGAATTGGCTGGCTGAAATCCGCGGAATAGCGATAGAACGGATGATGATGTTGATCCGTGCTGACCTTGCAGCGATCGGTGTAAACCACGATGTTTTTACGTCGGAACGAGATTTAGTCGAGGCTGGTCGTGTCGATCAAGTGCTACAGATTCTGGATGAAAAAGGCCTTCTCTATACGGGTACGCTGGAACCGCCCAAAGGCAAACAGCCGGAAGACTGGGAGCCAAGGCCACAAACACTGTTCAAGGCGTCTGAGTTTGGCGACGATACTGATCGGCCACTCAAAAAATCAGACGGTAGTTGGACTTATTTTGCTGCCGACATTGCCTATCATCTCGACAAGTTTCAACGTGGATCGCCGACGTTGATCAACGTCTGGGGGGCCGATCATGGTGGATATGTAAAGCGAATGCAGGCGGCCATGAAGGCGCTGACAGATGGACGCGCAGTGGTCGATGTAAAGATTTGCCAAATCGTCAAACTCATGGAGCGGGGGAAACCCGCGAAAATGTCAAAACGGTCGGGTACTTTTGTCACGCTGCAGGAACTCGTTGACGTTGTTGGTGGAGACGTCGTGCGGTTCATTATGCTCACGCGAAAAAATGATGCACAGCTTGAATTTGATCTGGCACGCGTGACCGAGCAATCGCGCGAAAATCCAGTATTCTACGTACAATATGCCCATGCCCGGTGCCGGTCTGTCTTGCGGATGGCAAAGGCCGCATTTGAGAATCTTGAGCTTGGCTGTGAGTCTTTGGCATCATCCGAGCTCGGTCGTTTGTCGGACGCATCAGAACTTGCTCTGATTAAGCAACTGGCAGGGTGGCCGCGCCTCATAGAGTCTGCAGCTGAGGTTCATGAACCGCACAGGGTTGCTTTTTACCTCTATGATCTTGCTGCAGCGTTTCATAGCCATTGGACGAAGGGCAAGGACAATTCTTCTTTGCGCTTCATCGTTGAGGACGACGAACTGACAACGGCTGCACGTCTCGCATTGGTCCGAGGCGTCGAGACGGTAATTGCCTCTGGGCTCGACCTAATGGGTGTTACGACGGTAGAGGAGATGCGTTGATGCCTTCGGACTTTGATTCGCTGGATGCCGAACTTGCAGAAATCGACGGCAAGGCGATTGGGCCTGTAAAGAAGACATCACGGGTAATTCAGTCGATAGTCGCGATCATTGCCCTAGTGAGCTTCGGCGTCATTGTCGTTTATGCCTACAATCAAGGGATCCATGAGGGCAGTGAGGATGCGGCACCGGTCTTGAGGGCCGATGGGCCAAGCAAGGTTCCGCCTCAAACTCCCGGAGGTCTTGATGTGCCAAATCAAGACAAGCTTGTCTACAACCAGATCGGCGAGCAGCAGGTGGGTGAGGCGGTCGAACGATTGCTGCCACCGCCGGAAACCCCCTTGCCAAAGCTCACAACGAACGCAACAGCTGTCGCTGTCCCCGCTCCGCCGCCAAAATTATCGGTACCGGCGACTGGCGTGAGTGAAACGGCATCACCTTCTTTGCCTGTTGCCGACGCGCCGCCTGCGCCGCCAGTTCCGGATGAGTCAAAGGTAATTACACCACCTGCAATACTCGCAACTCAGCCGCAGCAACCGGCAGCGCTGCCAACAGTAGTTTCTACGCCGTCAGTGTTGGCACGAGTGCCCTCAGCTGCGATCGCCTCACAGTCACCATTCCGCATCCAGATAGCGTCAATGATCAACCCCGAGGCAGCGAATATTGAGTGGAGTCGGCGTTCAGAGCAGCATAAGGATATTTTGGGCGGGCTCACCCTAATTGTTGAGCGCGCGGAAATTGCTGGTAAGGGAACATTTTACAGGGTGCAGGCGGGTCCATTGCCAAGTCGAAAGGCAGCAAACGCATTATGCGACAAGCTCAAGCAACGCAAGGTGGGGTGCCTGGTTGTCCAACGGTAGTTTGGGTTCGCCCCTTGCGGCTATTTTTGGGTGTGAGGGGCTCACACTTAGCGCGGAGGAGGCAGAGTTCTTCAAAGGGTATCAGCCTATCGGCTTCATCCTATTTCAACGCAACATCGATACGCCGGATCAGGTCTGCGACCTCGTTCACCAACTTCGCACTTTGGTTGGTCGAACGGACGCACCAATCCTCATTGATCAGGAAGGAGGTCGAGTTGCGCGACTAGGTCCACCTCACTGGCCCGAACTTCCACCTGCAGCGCGCTTTG
>Ga0302135_10001243_pt1 | contig 15328 bp, 16 predicted proteins | sample CBN3_surface_MG_FD_203119 | JGI IMG/M metagenome (GOLD analysis project Ga0302135, IMG submission 203119) | Marine microbial communities from Western Arctic Ocean, Canada - CBN3_32.1 | ecosystem: Environmental > Aquatic > Marine > Oceanic | place: Canada: Western Arctic Ocean | collected...
AAAACCCCTCGACGATGCCCAACGGTCCATCGGGGCATCGCCTGCGGGCTTCCTCCTACCGAGCTACCGGGATACGCGATCGTATGGGTACCATATGTTGGATTCTATCCCCTAGGCCACCGATCAAGTGAGCCGGCAAGGTGATTGGCTCCCGCGATCTCTACGGAGTGGCCCAAGCATACGCCCAGCCCGGCTCGTGATTCATAAAATTTCGGGCCAATATTTATTAAGATTTATCGAGGGTAATGCTTGGAAATATTTTTCTATTTTGGCGAGTTATTTTCTCGATAAATATAATGATTGAAAAAATAGTAGGGTTTTTTTGAAAACATCAATATGTTGACTATGTGAACCGGCCCAGGATCGCGTGGCCGAAATAAATCCACATAAGGGCCGCCGCCTAGCCAGGCAAAGCGGCCATGAAACCATACAATGAAATGGGAGAGCGCATGGCTGGTGAACAGGGTTTTGGCCAACGACTACAAGATTTCAAGGCGACGAAAACCGTGCTTGCATGGGCTTGTGTGGGGAGCATCGTTGCGACGATGATCGTCGGCTTCGCCTGGGGCGGCTGGGTAAAAGGCAGCACCGCTGAAAAAATGGCAACCGAAGCTGCCGCGGGCGCTCGCGCCACCTTGGCCGCCGCGGTCTGCGTCAGTCAATTCGGCGCCGCCGATACCGCAATGGCCCAGCTCGCGTCTCTGAAGGAGATGGATTCCTGGAAGCGCGATACCTTTATCGAGGAAGCCGGTTGGGTGACCTTACCTGGCGTCAAATTGCCTGTGGCGGGTGCTGCCGAACTATGCGCTGTGCAGCTCATTAATCCGAAAATGGCAGAGGACGCCAGCTAGTCGGCTAATCGCAACTGCGAAATCCTATGGTTGCTGCGGGCGAGGCGTTCGCAGCAACTTTCTACCAAGAACCCAACGCCGAGATGGCGGATATGATCATGGCGCCGTGGCGCCGTCATTATGCGGCCGCTCGCGCCGCTGTCTCGCTGAAACCGGAGACTAGACCAATTTAGTTCATGAAAATGGTGTTGGTCTCGGCGTCGCAGTTGGGGCGGTTCTCAATACGTACATCCAACCAGCGGTCGCGCCGGCCGAACGGTTTCTTGCCGAATATTGCTGGGGCCATCACAGCGGGGTCGTCGACCTTCGGCGCGAAAGGCGGCAGCGCGAGAATTTGTTTATCGATGTCGATCCCCGGCGCGACCCCACTTAGGCGCGCTTCCTATTTCGTAGATGCTAAACGTCCGACCATCCCCGACCAGACGAGCGTGAGGATGCGCCCGACCTTCTAACGCAGGAGAGGGCGCCGCTGTCGGGGCCGCGGTTGGGGCTTTTTAGTTCTCGTCCAGGACAACATCCTCGACGAAGCCGGCCTCCTCGGCGAGCCGATCGGGATCGAGGATCCGGAGCGTGCCGCCCCGGTTGGGCGGCACGGCTGGTATGATCTCTAGCAGCCCTGCCAACCTGAGGTCGCGGAGCATCCGGTTCACGTGGATGTTGGTCAGCCCGACGGCATCGCCGATCTGCTCCTGGGTGAGGGGCATGTCGATCGAGTCGCCTGGCGCGACGTCACTTTGTACGCGCGCACGATAGAACAGTTCCAGCAGCAAATTGGCGACCCGCTCGCGAGCCGTGCGGCGACCGATGTTGCTCAAATGATGGAAGGCGAGGTATTGGTCGCGCGCGGCGATGCTGGCAAGGCGTAAGGCCATTTCCGGGTAAGTGCGGGCAAAGTCATTGAACCGCTTGCGGGAAAACGAGCACACCGAGATCGAGGTCAAGGCTTGCGCCGAATAGGTCAATTCGCTCGCGGCGTGGGGTTGAAATCCGATCAGGGCGCCGGGCAGTGAGAAATCAAGAATTTGGCGCCGCCCATCCTCGAGGATTTCGTAGAGGTAGGCCCACCCGTCCAACAGAACGTAAAAGTCCGATGTCGGTTGGCCTTAGAGCAGGAAGTCCCGGCCTGGGGTGATGACGCGACGATCATTGCGGTAGGTATCAATGGCGTCGAGTTCGTTCTCGGTGAGCGCGGCGCAGATCCCCATATCGCGCACATGACAGGCGTGACAGTCGACCGGGATTCGCGGTTTCGACCTAGCGTCGGAGGCCATATTTTCTCGCTCGCGCGGATTAACCTGAGTTAGCACTCTCGTTGGTCCGCAAATTTAGTGTACGGCGAAATGAAGCAAATCAACAGGCGACGCGAGATCGTCGTCGGACTGACGCTGACCGCGCTAAGCGATACCTCGCCGCTATCGCCGTTTTTCGCCAAGGCCGGCTGCATTGCCGTGGTTAGATCAGAACGGCCCCCACCGCTGTATTTCAAGAACCAGGCTTGGACCGGAGATTGGATTTTCGCCCTCCTCACCGAGCAACGCGTGACCCGGCTTATCTGCGGATTTATCAACCTACAGGCGCGTGCGTGTCTAACCGCCAGGGGCGTCGACGTTCGCTTCGGCCCCTGCCGGAAACCCGCCATCGAACTCGTTTCGGTCTTCGAAGACCTGCCGAAAGCGTGAACGCCGCAAGCCAGAATTCCGTGGCCGACGCGCCGGCTTCAGAGCCGCTAACTCGCCAGCACTCACTGCGTTATCAACATCACCGACTTTGACGAGTCGTTTGCGTGGCTGACGACGCAGTTTGGATTTCGCGTTTTCGATCACATGAAGGGCGATAATGGTGAGCTCGCGTTCCAGCGCTGCCACCCGAACCCCTATCATCACTCGCTCGCGCTCGTTCGCGCCGACGCCCATCAGTTGCACCATTTTGCCCTGATGGTTCGCGATCTCGATGACGTCGGCCGCGGCACCAACCGGCTCCCCAAGGCCGGCGTCGATATCGTGTTCGGGCCCGGGCGCCATGTCCCCTCGGGCAGCGTGTTCCTCTACTTCCTCGACCCGGACGGCATGACTGTGGAATACACCAACGGCATGGAGGAGTTCGATAAGCACACCCCGCGCGAAGCCAGACGGTTGCCGCCGACGCTCGACACCATCGACATGCGGGCGGGGTGCCCAAGCCGGGGTTCGCCAGTACCGGCACGATCGAGGTGGCACCGCAGTAGCGCAGCCAGCCACTCGCCAGCGACCATGACCGAAGCGCGCATGAAAGTCGGGACCCTCGGCAGCATCGCGACATTTGCGGGCGAAGCCACCCAAGTCTATGCATCCGATCCTGTGCGACCTCTACGTTAAACCGGGAACGCGGCACGCCGACATGGGCCTGATCAGGGCCTTGGGTCGATCCATCAATGCACGGGTTATCTCGACCGCCATTTCCGGCCAACTTCTACCCCAAATCCGCTCAGGATATTTACGACTACTCCCGCGCGCAAAGCCAATCAGGCGGCCAACGCTTGTATGCCGCACACGTAGTTCATCCATCGGATACTGTGGAAATATCAAGGCTGGCTCAACGACTTCAACGGCAGGCCGATTCGGCAACCAACGATGCGGCTCAATGACGGGCAGATGAACCTGCTGCGTCAGGGGTTGGTGAAGGCGGGGCCTACGCCCACCGAACTTTTTCATCGGCCGGCACCGGGTCGCTTCTGGCGCCGGTCAACGTCGGGTCGCCTAAGAGCGAGCCAAACAACAGCGGGGAGGACAGAGTGGCAACCGCCAACAAAGTAATCATTACTTGCGCTGTAACCGGCGCGATACATACGCCGTCGATGTCGCCGTATTTGCCTGTGACGGCCGACCAAATTGCCGATGGGGCGATCGGCGCCGCCGAAGCCGGCGCGACGGTCATTCATCTCCATGCCCGCGATCCGCAGGACGGTCGTCCAACCCAGGATCCGGAAGCCTTCCGCCCGTTTCTCGCACGCATCAAGCAATCGACCGATGCGGTGGTGAACATCACCACCGGCGGCAGCCCGCACATGCATGTCGACGAGCGCTTGCAGCCGGCCACAGTGTTCAAGCCCGAGGTCGCGTCGCTCAATATGGGTTCGATGAACTTCGGATTGTTTCCGATGTTGAACCGCTACACGGAATTCAAACACGAGTGGGAACGCGAACATCTCGAAAATAGCCGCGACCTGGTTTTCAAAAACACCTATGCCGATATCGAACGCATTCTGAGGGTGGGCCGCGAGAACGGCACACGGTTTGAGTTCGAGTGCTACGACATCAGCCATTTGTACAACCTGGCCTATTTTCTCGATCAGGGAATCGTTGAGCCGCCACTGTTTGTGCAATCCGTGTTCGGTATTTTCGGCGGCATTGGCACCGATCCCGAGGACCTGATGCACATGCGCAGAACCGCGCAGAGACTGTTCGGCGACGCCTTCGTGTGGTCGATCCTGGGGGCCGGGCGCAATCAAATTCCGCTGGCAACGATCGGCGCGGCGATGGGCGCCAATGTCCGTGTCGGGCTGGAAGACTCGTTGTGGATTGCGCCGGGCGAATTGGCCAAGCACAACGCCGATCAAGTTCGCAAGATGCGGGCGGTTCTAGAGGGGCTGTCGCTCGAAGTTGCAACGCCGGCCGAAGCACGCTCGATCCTTGCCTTGAAAGGCGGCGACCGGGTCGGGTTTTAAAGGGGCCAGCATCGATCAGACCGGCAAAAGCCGGTATCCAAGAACACCGCCGCTCGACGCCAGGCCATAGCTATCGATAGAGGTCCGTGTTCATGGACCCCAGCCTTCGCTGGGGTGACAACCTGAAATAATTTGATGCCCAGCGCTTACCTGGTTAGCACATCGTTGAGAAAGGGGTCTTCGGGGAGGGCGGTTTCGGTGTCGAGCAGGGCACCGCAATTGGGGCAGACGAACTGGCGCAAGACCACCCGCTCGCCGGCGATCCAGCGGTCGCCACCGAGGCCGGTTACTGGGGATGCGACCAGCTTGGCACCGGGCTTCCACGGCGTGCCGTTGGCTGCGAGCGGGTGATCGCAAGTGCCACAACACACATGCGCGACGGCGCCGCCGTCTCCGTCATTGACGACCAGAGTACGCGAGAATCGGCGCGTCACTCGGCCGCATCCATCAAACGCTGCGAGCGTATTTCCTGGCGGCGGGTTTCGGTGGCCCCTTGGTCGACGGCTTGCTTGTCGCTATCGAGGATCACCCCGAACACACGATCGGCGATTGCTTCGGTCACGGTTCCCGCGCTGACATCGGCCAGCACGGCACCGGGTATGCGCTGCAGCGGGTCGCCGTAGCCGCCGCCGCCATCCCACTGCACAAAAAGCGCGTCCTCGCCGAGCAGGGGATAGACGCCCCAGCTCACGCTTTCCTGTTCGCCGGGCATGTCATCGATGGTTTGGGCGAAGGCGTAGTCGAGGTTTCGATCGCTGGCGTCGGCGTCGTTGTTGCGGACCCAGATGTATTTGCAGGGCGCGCCGGGATAACCGCCGGACAGGCCGTCGCTCATCGGGAAGTCGGTGCCCTTGCCGGACACCACATAGTGCATGCCGCCTTGCGGGGCGTCGTGCGGCACGATGCAGAACTCCATACCGGTGCCGCCGCGGAATTCGCCGGGACCGCCGGAATCGGTGAAGCGGCGCCGGAACAGGTAGCGTAGCGGGAACCCGGCTTCCATGGTCTCCACATTGGCCATGCGCGAAATCGGGTTGGGGATCTCGCCGCCGAGATCGACGCCATCGGCAAAGGTGCGGGCGCCGCCCGAGCCGGCGAAGACCTCGGTGAGGATGCCGATAGCCTCGCGGTTGTGCTGATTCTGCCCGAACATGAAGATCGCGAAATGGTTGGCGTGCCACACCGCGGTCGCCTCTTCTTTGTATTTCTCGGATGCGTCGAGCATTTTGCCGATGGTGAGACAGGCGGCCGAGTTGACCGACTGGATGGCACCGACGGTGGCGACCGAAATCGGCGCCGGGCGTGTACAGTTCACGATTGAATCATCGGGCACGATCATCTTGATCGGCCGGATCACGCCTTCGTTCCAGGTGATATCGTAGCACAGCAGCGGAAACAGCGGCGCGAACAGGCCGCCGAGCGAAGCCCAGTAGGTGCAGTTGATGGCGTAGGGGGCCTGCGGGCTCGAGCCGGTGAAGTCGAACACCAATTCGTCGTCCTGCTTGGTCATCTTAAGGACGACCTTGAAGACCTCGTCCTTGACCGAGATGTATTGGCGTGATTCCCAGGCGCCGTCGGGCAACTCGCGCAGCCGTTCGCGCAGCAGGCGTTCGGATTGATCGATCAGCTCGGCGCAGGCGGCATCGACGGTCTCGAAACCATATTTGTCGATCATCGCCAGCATCCGTTCGCGCGCAACATTGTTGCAGGCGATCATCGACGAGATATCGAGCGCGACCATCTCGGGCGAGCGCACCATGTTGAGGAAGGTGTCGAGCACGTCGTCACGCATCTCGCCGCGCTCGACCAGTTTGATGCCGGGCGAGGAAAATCCTTCGGTGTAGATGTCGACCGAATCGGGACTGAAGCCACCGGGGCTCATGGCGCCGATGTCGTAGACGTGGACGAAGCACGCGCTCCAGGCGACCAACTGGCCGGCATGATGGATCGGCGCGATCAGGTAGATGTCAGAGGTGTGCAGCGCAGCCGTATAGGGGTCGTTCAGGAGATAGACGTCGCCTTCGTAGATCTTGCCGGCGAAGCGCCGCTGCACCGATTTGCAGGCCTCGGCCGCGCTGGTGAGATGGTGGAGGAAGCCGACCCCGCCCATCAGCAGGGTTCCATCGGGCCGATAGAGCGAGACCATGAGATCGTGGCCTTCGTTGGTGATGGCGCTGCCGGACACGTTTTTGAGCGTGATCACGGCTTCCTCAACCACGCGGTAAAGCCGATGGCGAATAATCTGGAAGGTGATGGGATCGATCATGTTCTTTATCCCGTGAATTCGATGACGACGTTGCGGTATTCGTCCATGCGCCCGGTTTGGTTTTGCTGCAGCACCATGGTCGTGATGGGTGTGTGAATCACTGCCGGTCCAGTGATGGCATTTCCCGGACGCAGTTTGTCGAAGTCGTAAATATCCCCGGGCGCGAAACCACCCTTAGCCTCGACGAATATATCGCGCCGGCCGATTTGGGCGGCCGACGGATCCGCCGATTCGGCGCCCATTTTCTCGATCTCGGGCCGGGTCATGAGGCCGCGCGCGGTGAGCCTAAACATCGTCATCTCCATGCCGGCATCGCGATAGGCCGACCCCTTGCCATATTTGCGTTCGTAGAGCGCTTCGAAATCGTCGACCAGGGTGGCGATATCGGCATCGGTGAGCACGCCACGTTTGCGGATCGGCGTGGTCACCTCGTGGACCTGTCGGGCGTAGCGGAGATCGACGGCGTAGTCGAGTTGGATGCGGTCAGCGTCAAAGCCATCGTCGGCGAGTTGGGCCTGGGCAGTTTCCAGCAGCGGCGCGTAGAGCGCGTTGATCTCGTCGGCCGGGGCCGGCACGAGCACGCTTTTGGTTACCGAATAGGTGTGCACGATGTCGGCCGAGACCAAACCGAACGAGGCATTAACCGCGGCCGTGTAGGGGATGACGATGCGTTTGACGTTGAGCTCCTCGCCAAACACGCCGCACAGCAGGCCGCAGGTGCCACCGAAAGCGTGGAGGACGAAATCGCGTGGGTCGAGGCCGCGCTCGACCGTAATCTCGTGGATGAGATCGGCGATCTGGGCGGCGGCGATGCGGTAGATGCCGAACGCGGCTTCGTCGGTCGCCATGCCCATCGGTTGGGCGATCTTTTCGTCGAACACCCGACGCGCGGCGTCGATATCAAGCTGGATCGAACCGCCGAGGAAAGTGCCGGGGTCCATGTAGCCGATCAGCGTCATCACGTCGGTCAGGGTCGGCTCGGTGCCGCCCTGGCCGTAGCACACCGGCCCCGGGCGGGCGCCGGCGCTGCGCGGGCCGACCTGGGGAATATTGGTGCCTTCTTCGAGGGCAACGATCGACCCGCCACCGGCGCCGATCGATACCACCTCGATTTTAGGCGCGAGATAGTGGAATCGATCGACCATCGGTTCGCGCGCGAATTCGAGCTCGCCGTTCTGGATGACACCGACCTTGAAAGTGGTGCCGCCCATATCGGCGGCGATGACATCGGCATCGCCCATGATTTCGCCGAGATAACGGCTGCCGATAACCCCGGCCGCGGGCCCGCACTCGATCATCCCGACCGAGCGGTCGCCGGCGGCGTTGGCGGGAAGCAGACCGCCATAGCCCTGCATGACAAGAACGGGTCCGTCGTAACCGCCGCTTTTGAGCAGGCCCTGCAAATTAGCGATGTAGTCGCGGGTGATACGCCCGGCATAGGCGTTAATCACTGTGGTTGAGGTGCGCTCGTATTCACCAGGCACCGGCGCGACGTCGCAGGACAGGCTGACATAAGTGTCCGGTGAAATCCGTTTGAGGATCTCGGCAACGCGGCGCTCGTGGTCGGCGTTGTAGAACGACCACAGGAAGCACACCGCGATAGCGCTGACACCTTTGGTGTCCAACAACTCGCGCAACGCGGCTTCGGTCGCTTCCTCGTCGAGCGGCGCCAATACCGCGCCTTTGTAATCGACGCGCTCACGCACGCCGCGGATGCAATCGGCGTCGACCAGGGGGGCAGCACGATCGGTCTTTACCGGGTGCTTGATGCGATCTTCGCTGAGCCCGGCCCAGCGACCGTAGGCGCCGCGCGTTGCCGCCAGGGTGTCTTCGAATCCCTCGGTGGTGATCAGGCCGGTCTTGGCGCCGTCGCGGGTGAGCAGCGCGTTGTCGACCACGGTGGAGCCGTGCACGAACATCGAGGTTTGCGCGAACAGGTCGGCATTGCTTATCCCGATCCCGGCGGCGGCGTTGGCGATCGAGTTCAATACACCGTCGGCGAAGTTGGGCGGTGTCGATAACGCCTTGCCGAGATAGAGCGGCTCGCCCGCGGCAAACACGATAGTGTCGGTACAGGTTCCACCGACGTCGGTCGCAACCACGTACTTGGTGGCACTCATATCACTCATACGTATCTATCCTCGTTACCCAAGTCTGCTATTAGGCGAGCTTGGCACGATCATGCCAAGCCCGCGCGTGTTAGATGAAGTATCGTGGGCAGCCGCGATGAACCCGTCTGAACCGACAAGCGTGAGACTGATCGCCAAACCAGAGCCATCACAATGATCCAGCATATCGGCATTGTTTGCTGTTCGGCCGAAGGTGCGGCGCTGTGCTACCGGACGATCTGCACGGAGGGTGCCAAGTACCTCGGCCCGCACGGGCACCCGGAAGTTTCGATGCATACGCCATCGCTGGCGGACTACGCAGCCTGCCTCGAGCGCGGCGATTGGCATGGTGTTGGCGAGTTGATGCTCGCGTCGGCGCAAAAGCTTGCGGGTAGCGGCGCCGACTTTCTGATCTGCCCGGACAACACGATCCACACGGCGTTACCCTTGGTGGCGGCGCGCTCGCCGCTGCCTTGGCTGCATATTGCCGAGGTGGTCGCCGCCGCGGCGGCCGAACGCGGATTTCGGCGCCTGGCGCTGATGGGTACGCGATGGCTCATCGACAGCGACGTCTACCCGGAGAAGCTCGCCGCTCGCGGCTTGGACTTCGTCCGCCCCGAGCCCGCGGAGCGCGATGAACTCAACCGCATCATCATGGAGGAATTGGTTTATGGGGTGTTTGAGCCAGAGGCGATTGCCTTTTTTCAAAGCGTCACCGACCGATTGAAGCAGGCCGGGTGCGACGCGGTGATTCTCGGCTGCACCGAATTCCCATTGATTATCGGCGATACGAACTCGTCGCTGCCGACGCTCGATTCTACACGCCTGCTTGCCCGCGCGGCGCTGCGTCGCGCCGTGCATGTCGACGCGGGCTAGAACTTACAGCCGGGGTGATGGGCACCCGCGACTCAAAGCCGCAGGGCTGCTACGTCGCAGCCGAGACGTCTCGATCTGCCTGCCAATGCTCCCAATGGGTGATCTCGTCCGCCGGGGGGCGTTTGGCAGGCTTAAATTCGGTACCGATGGTATAGGCGACCGGTAGTAGCGCGACCTGCATGATATCGTCGGGTATACCGAGCAACTGTGCGGCTTCGTCGGCACATTTGAGATGCAAGGTAGTGAACGCCGAGCCGAGACCGCGGGCGCGTAGCGCCAGTTGAAAACTCCATACTGCCGGCAGGATCGATCCCATCAGGCTGGGCCAGACGCTGGGCGGCGGGTCGGCGGGAAGACGATCGATGCGAATGCAGGGAATGACGTGAACGGGCACATCCTGCATCCGATCGGCGAGATACAGCGCGGATTCATAAACACGGGCGTCTGTGGCCCGACCATCGGCGATTGCCACTCGGTATTCGTCCTCAAGATAGCTGCCGGCGCCCTGGCGATAGATCTCGGCCAACGCTTTGCGTTTTTCCGCCTCGGTCACCACCAGCCAGCGCCAACCCTGTCTGTTGCCGCCGGTCGGCGCCTGCTGTGACAGCTCCAAACAGTCGCGGATCACCTGATGTGGCATCGGGCGTTCGAAGTCGAGCCGCTTGCGCACCGCCCGCGTGGTGGAAAGCAAGGCGTCGGTTACGGGCAGGTCAAATACGCTCATGAGCTACCTCATTCGACGATTTACGAAACCACGCCTGTTGGATTTCATCCACTAGCTGTCGACGTCGGGGAAGCGTGGGTAGTGCGGTAGGTCGAGTGGTGTGTTGTAGGCCTTGAGGTACATCTCGCGCATGTAGGGCTGGTAGGGCGCCGCGCCCTTGCGCATCGCGGGGACTTCTTCGTGGAGAAACTTTTCGGCGGTTTCGCGGATCTCAGCGTGGATCTCGGCCTCATCGATCGTGGTCATCTTGCGGTCGCGCATCACGACTTTGCCGTTGATGATCGAGTGGCGGATCACCTCCGAATTGACCGAATAAGCGAGGTGGTGGACCGGGTCGGAGAACGGGATGAAACCCCAATCGTTGCGGTCGAGCAGGATGATGTCGGCCTTCTTGCCGATTTCGAGGCTGCCGACCTGCTCGCTCATCAGCCCGGTCGCGGCGCCGCCGGTGGTCGCCAGGCGGAAGGCATCCTTGGCGTCGATCCAATTGGGATAATCGAGCGTGCCGAGCGTGTGCATTAGGGCGGTTGCCTTGATCGCCTCGACCATATCGGCGCCGTCGGCCGTGCACACTCCATCGGTGCCGAGACCCACCGCAACGTTGGCATCGAAATATTTGCGCAACGGGCAGACGCCGGCGCCGGTCTTCAGATTGGACAACGAGTTGTGAATAATCGACACGCCGGCTTCGGCGATCAGCGAAATGTCGCGCTCGGTAACCCAGATCGCGTGCACCAGGGTCAGCCGGTCAGACAGCATGTCGAGATCGCTGAGATATTCGACGAAGCTTTTGCCGTGGCGCCAGCGTGATTCGATCGCCTGCAGGCGGGTTTCGAGGCAGTGGCTGTGCAGTGGGATATGGTGTTTGGCCGAAAGTTTGTCGATTTCGCGCCACAGTTCGGGCGTTACTCGTTGCGGGCCGCACGGGGCGATGTGCACCCGGATTAAGCCGTCACGCTCGTGCCATTTGTCGAAATGCGCCTGGAACAGATTGAGCCAATGCTCGGCGTCGGCGATGGGCAGGGCGTCGAAATCGGCCTTGAGTTCGGGCGGAAACAGCTCCTCGACGTAGGGCAGGGTTTCGCTGAACGGCACGTCCCACATGTCGACCGCCGACCAGGCGCGGATGCCGAGATCGTAATAGGCCTGAATCGAGTGATCCTGCGCATCGGGGGTTGCGGCAATGTGGATGAAATCGTCCTGCACGGTGGTAGCGCCGCCACGAATCGCCAGGATGCCCGACAACATGCTGGTGAGATAATGCTCGCGCGCGGTCGGCAGGCGTGAGCCGAACGGCGAATGCGCCTCCAGGAGCCATGGCTCGAGCGGCGCGTTCTTGTAGACCGCCTGCTGGAAGGCCTCACTGGAATGAATGTGGGCATTGACGAAGCCCGGCATCGCGATCAGCGCCGCCCCGTCGATGATCTCCGCGCCACCGGTAGCCGCAGCCGCGCCTGCATCAGCACCGAGCGCGGTGATGCGATCGGCTTCGACGACGATGTCGCCCTTGTCGTAACGGGTGTCGGCCCCATCGCCGGTGACGATGTGGGCACCTTTAATAACGAGCGTCATGGTCTTCCTCCCTAACGAGCGTGTTTTCTGGGAACGTAGCACGATTCGCTGGGGTCAACCGACGGTGGCAGTTGGGGATGATCCGGCTGTTGAACCGTCATGCCGGCCGGCTTTGGCGTCGCGCGCTTAGCGCAGCACCAACCCTTCGAGGATCGCCCCAAAGTGGCAGGATGCCGCGGCCAGGACGTGAGCGTGCCAGATCGCGTTTTGGTAGGGTAGGTGGCGCCATTGATGGAACAGAATGCCGACGGAATAGAGCCCGCCGCCGACCATGAGCAGGGTGGTGCTGGTCAGCGACAGGGTTGGCAGGAGCGGAACCAACGCAACCAGCATCAGCCAGCCGAGGATTATGTAGAGACCGAGGGCGATGCGTTCATATTGATCGGGCCAGAGAAATTTTTTGACGACCGCCAGCCCGACGACGAGCCACACGAAGACGAAGAAGCCGAGCCCCCAGTCCGTGCCTTGGGCAAGGGTGAAGGGCGAGTAGGTGCCGGCAATCATCAGCAGGATCGCCATCTGATCGAGGGTGCGAAAGAAATCGCGGCGGGGTCCGAGACCGACCGTGTTGTAGAGCGCCGAACTCGCCAGCATCGTAACCAGGCCAGCTAGATAGAGCGCGACCCCAGTGATCAGAGGCAGGTCGTCGCGTTGGATGGTCAGTGCGAGCAGCGCCGGCGCGGCCAACAGGGCGCTGGCAACGCCAACCACGTGAACGGCGTGGTCGGCGACCAGTTCGCCGCGGCTGTAGTCGGCGGCCTGAACGCGCCAATGCGGTCCCTGATTTGGAACTACCTGACTTGCCATCCAGTTGGCTTTCTCTTGGATCAAGCTACCAGGCCAACGTTACTGAATCCTTGCCCTTCGCACCCCTGTAAAACTTTACGGAAGCGGACTTGGGCGGGTGTCGTTTGACAGGGTCGGCGCGGCGAACGAACATGCGGCAAATCGCCGAGCTAAGCGGTGCGCGGCAACCGATAGGGGGATCGATGCGGGTAAAATTCACCGACGTGAACGGCATACCCACGCGCTACTACCATGAGGGTGACGGCGGGCCGCCGCTGATGCTGGTGCACGGCGCGGGAATTTCGTCCGACGCCTGGCTGCGCAACATCGACGCGTTGGCCAAGGATTTCACGGTGGTTGCCCCCGATACCGTCGGGCATGGTTTTACCGGCACCGGCGATTTCACCAGCGGCGCGCCGCAGCCCCATGTGGTCGCCCATCTCAAGGCGCTGGCCGATCAGCTCGGGTTCGACAAGTTCGCTATGTGCGGCAGCTCGTTCGGCGCAATGCTGTGCATTCTCACCTATTTCGATATGCCCGATCGGGTCGAGAAACTGATCATGATCAGCTCGGGCTCAGCAACGCTGTCGGAAGAGGAAATGCTCAAATCGATCAAGGGCGCTTACAAGAATGGCCTGTCGGCGATGGAGGACCCTGATTTCGAGAGTTGCCGGGCGCGGCTCGGGCGCATCAACCACTACCCCGAGCGCATTCCCGATGAACTCGTGTGGATGCAAGTCACGCTTTATGCGCGTCCCGGCGTTAAGGAGAACTACTCGAAGATCATGGAAGGGCTGATGGATCTGGACGCCTGCCGTCCCTACCGTGTCGCCGAGCGCCTCGATCAGATCAAAGTGCCAACGCTGTTGGTGTGGGGGATGAACGATCCCCGCGTGATCTATCAGCGCGCAATCGAGGCGGCCGACAAAATCCCCAATTCGACCTTGGTGGGGATAGATGAATGCGGCCACCAGCCGCACATCGAGGTGCCCGATCGTTTTAACGATCTCGCGCGCCGGTTCCTGCAGGGCGAGACGGTCGACGACGACCGCAGCAAGGCGGCCTAACGCGTAATCGTAGATGCTAAAAACAAACAAAACCCCTCACCCCACCCTCCCCCCGGGGGAGAGGGTGTTTCTTTTGTGGGCGCGCGCTTTTCGGTCGCTCCGTGGGCTCCCTCTCCACCCATCGGGGGGGGGGCAGCTATTTTTCAGAAACTCCAGACAAGGAGCGAAATCCGATGCGAGTGAAGTTCACCGAAGTCAACGGCATCCCGACCCGCTACCACCACGAGGGATCCGGCTATCCGCTGCTGCTCATTCACGGGGTCGGCGTTTCCGGTGAGTGCTGGTTGCGCAACATCGATGCGCTGGCCGAAGATTTTCAGGTGATCGCGCCGGATTGCATCGGCACCGGCTTTACCGGGGTCGGCGACTGGAAGGATGGGCCGCCGCATCCTTATACGGTGAAGCACTTGATCGGGCTGGCCGACCAGCTTGGCTTCGACAAATTCGCGATCGCCGGGAGTTCACTCGGCGCGATGACGGCGATGCTGACCTATTTTGAGATCCCGGACCGGGTCGAAAAACTGATCCTGATCAGCTCGGGGTCGGGAACCCTGCCGGCGGAAGAGATCGGCAGCAAGCTGAAGGAGTCCTATGCCAACGGCATCTCGGCCTATGGCAACCCGACCTACGAAGCCTGCCTCAAGCGCATGCAGAACGTGTTCTACGATCCCGATGCGGTGCCACCCGAATTGATCCTCAGCCAGCTCACGACCTACGTGCTGCCGGGCGCGCTCGATGCCTACAAGATGCGCATGGAGGGGATCATGGATGTGGAAGCGATGCGGCCCTATCGCACGGCCGAGCGGCTCGGTGAGATCGCCGTGCCGACGCTGCTGATCTGGGGCATGAACGATCCCCGCGTGATCTTCGCACGGGCCGAGGAGGCTGCGGCCAAGATCGCCAACTCGACGCTGGTCGGCTTCGACAAATGCAAACACGCGCCGCACATGGAGCATCCCGAGCGCTTCAATACGCTGGTGCGGCGGTTCCTAAAGGAAGAGCCGTTCGGCGACGAGGCGATCAGCGATGCGGCTTAGGGTGAAGAAGGAGGCTCGGGAAAGCGATGAGCGACAACGAAAATCAGCTAACGGAGTTCTTGGCTGGATTATCTGAGGAGCGTCGTTTTGCGCTCAAGGATTTTTTCATCGATAAGCATTTTGACGACCCGCGCGCCGTCGAACTGCTTCAGGCATTGTATGGCAACACCTACCAAGCGCTGTCGTCGAGCCAGAAACTGCCGGACGACGTGGCGGCCAAGCTGTTCGACAAGTTTGGCTACACCAAGCATTCTCTACAACAGGCGCTGGCGGATATGGACTGACGGCGGCAGGTCCCGAACTCGCCCTTATTTGGCCAATAGATATTGGGGGATGGT
>Ga0302135_10001244_pt1 | contig 15327 bp, 12 predicted proteins | sample CBN3_surface_MG_FD_203119 | JGI IMG/M metagenome (GOLD analysis project Ga0302135, IMG submission 203119) | Marine microbial communities from Western Arctic Ocean, Canada - CBN3_32.1 | ecosystem: Environmental > Aquatic > Marine > Oceanic | place: Canada: Western Arctic Ocean | collected...
GCCAAGGGCCGGCTGGTGAACCTGGGTTGCGCCACGGGTCATCCGAGTTTCGTGATGAGCACCTCGTTTTCTAACCAGGTGCTGGCCCAGATCGAGCTATGGAGCAACCCGGACAAGTATGAAAATCAGGTCTACGTGCTGCCCAAACGCCTCGACGAAAAAGTTGCGGCGTTGCATCTAGATAAGCTCGGCGTCAAGCTGACTACGCTGTCGAAGAAGCAGGCTGACTATATCGGCATCAGTGCGAACGGTCCGTTCAAGCCAGAGCATTACCGGTATTGATCGCCGCCGCGTCGCCCCGCAGGCAGCACCAGGCCAATCGGGCGGCGCGCTAACGGCCCCGAGCACGGGCAGGCGAACAACGGGAGTGACAAAACGGTGAACACTCGAGCTGCGAATCACCGCCTCGGGTTGATCGCGCTGCCCGCCTTCGCGGCCGATGTCTCGGCCGCTGCCGGGCGCGGTCTGATCACCGGGCTTATCGCAGCACTGGCCGCTACCGGCGTGGCGGCTATCCTCGCCGCCGCTCTGTTCTGGCGCGAACGTCGACGTGCGGACCGGGAGCTGACCGCCCTGCCCGGCGGCGCCATGGTCTGGCGCGGTCAACGCGACGCCGCACAGACCACCATCACCCCCCGGACTGACCCGCCTGTTGGGAGCCAAGCCCGGCAGTATCGGCGGCTTTGACGACCTCGCCCACCATCTCGCTGAAGCCCGTTTCGAGCGCCTGAGCGAAGAGGTCAAGGCCCTGTCCGAACAGCTCGACGAACGCGACAAGCTGGCCCCGGCGCGGTGTGCGCGCCTCGAGGCCGTGACGCTGTCGGTCTGGGAGCGCGCCGCGGAAGGCAACATCGCGTGGCGCAACGGGTCCTATACGGAATGGGTTGAAACGACGACCGCGCAGGCCGTGGCGAACGGCGTGGAACTGGCCCCGTCCACGCACCCAACCCGCCGGCACCGCTTGCCCGCGAGGCACGGACAAGCGGCGAGACCCGCACCGGACGACGCCATGCGGTCATCCAGGGCGCGCGCCGCCTGCTCGAAATCACCGAGACACCTGCGCCGTCCGGCGAGGGCACGGTCGGCTTCGCCATCGACGTCACCCCGCTCGAAGAGGCCGAGAACGAGCTCACCCGCCATATCGCAGCCCACGCCCAGGTCCTCTATACCTTGGGTAGCTCGATCGAGATCTACGGCCCAGACCGGCGGCTGATCTATTACAACAGCGCGTTCCCCAAGATGTCTCGCCTCGACGAAGCCCGGCTGGAGGGCGGACCGCCCGCCAACGAGGTAATCGACGCCATGCGCGGGAACCGTCGGATCACGGAACAGGCCTATTTCTCGGTCTTCGAGCGCGAGCAGAACGAACTGTTCACCTCACTGACCGAGCCGCGCGAGGACCTGATTCACTCGCCCGACGGCACGGCGCTGCGCGAAATTGTGACCCCCCACCCCTTCGGCGGCCTGATGTTCATCTGCGAAGACGTCACCGACCGGCTGACACTGGAAGCCTCGTTCAACACGCTGAACGCGGTGCAGCGCGCAACGCTCGATAATCTGTACAAAGGGGTCGCCGTGTTTGGCGGTGACGGTCGGATGCGGCTGTTTAATCCGGTCTATGCCCGGCTCTGGAATTCGCCCGAGAACCTACTCGAAACCCATCCGTACATCGCGGAGATCGTCGACGCCAGCCGCGAGCTACTGGATGACGGCGGCGACTGGGAGGCCTATCGGACGGACCTCATCGGGCGAACTATCGATCATTCGCGCCAGACGGAGCGCTTCGAGCGGCGCGACAGCTCGGTGCTCGACTTCGCATCCGTGCCCCCGCCCGACGGCGCGACGCTGAACACCTATATCGACGTGACCGACAACATCAAAGTCGAGCGCATGCTGCGCGAACGCAACAAGGCGCTCGAACACGCCGGCCGGCTGAAATCGGAATTTATCGCCAACGTTTCCTACGAGCTGCGCACCCCGCTCAACACCATGATCGGGTTCACGGAGACCCTCGCGAACTAGTTTTTCGGAAGGCTGAACGAGCGCCAGGCCGAATACGCCACGGGGATCCTCGAATCATCCTAGCAACTTCTCGCCCTGATCAACGACATGCTCGACCTGGCCTCCTTCGAGGCCGGCCACGTGGTGCTCGAGGTTGAACCCGTCGACCTGCGCGCCCTGCTCGACAGCGTTGCCAAGCTGTTTACCGAGCGGGCGCGGGGCGGCGAGACCGAATTGTCCATCGAATGCGCGGAAGGCATCGGCAGCATCGATATGGACAAGCGCCGGACCGAGCGGATCCTGTTCAACCTGATGAGCAATGCGCTCAAGTTCACACCCCGCGAAGGTACGGTCGTGCTCGGGGCAAAGCGCGATGCGGACGACGGCGCGGCCCCGCGGGTCGCCGACAGCGGCGTCGGCATCCCGGAATCCGAGCGTGATCAAATTTTCGACAAATTCTACACCGCCTAGCACCGCCGCCGCGGAGGGGCGGGGCTGGGGCTGGGGCTGGGGCTAGCGCTGGGGCTGGGGCTGGGGAAATTGAAACCGGCCGACAAGAAAATCTTGACGCGCTCAAACGCCGCGCAGGCTCACGCCACAGTCGCGGGCTAAGGAAATCTATGCGATTCCGGCTCGGCGACTTTCGCGCCCTATGTCGGCAGACCCTTGGTCGTCGAATATTCAAAATGCAACGCCTCGCTGGGATGGACCAGCGGATGGATCGCCTGGGTCGCCATCGCGGCTTCGGAAAAACCGCACAAAATAAGCTTGAGCTTGCCCGGATAGGTGACGATGTCGCCGATCGCGAAGATGTCCGGAGCGCTGGTGGAAAAACGCGCGGGATCGACGCTCACGAGGTTATGCTCGGTCTCTAGGCCCCACTCGGCGATCGGGCCGAGCTCGGTCGAAAGCCCGTAGAAAGGTAGCAGGACATCGGCGGGCAGGCGGCGCACCTCGCCGTCCAGCGTACGCACCACGACCGCGCTTAGGCGGCCTTCGGCGCCCTCGAGTCCGGCCAGCTGGTAGGGCACGACCAACTCGACTTGCCCGGCGTCGGCCAGTGCGTGAAGGCGCGCGACGCTTTCGGGCGCTGCGCGGAACTTAGGCCGACGGTGGACGATCTGCACGCTCTTGGCCACCTCCGCCAGACTGATCGCCCAATCGACCGCGGAATCGCCGCCGCCGCCGATCACCAGGCGCTGGTCCCGAAACTCCTCGCGCCGGGCAATGGCGTAGAACACTGAAGTACCCTCGTAGGCTTCGATGCCGGCGAGCGGCGGGCGGTTCGGCCCGAACATACCACCCCCGGCCGCAACGATCACGGCACGGGCCTCGAGCGCAAGACCCTTGTCGCTCTCCAGCCGCCAGCCGCCGCCCGCAACGGGGCTGAGGCGCTCGATCCGGTGGCCCAGATGGTAGACCGGTGCGAACGGGGCGGCCTGGGCAAGCAGTGCCTCGACCAGCGCGCCACCACCGATCTCGGGATGGCCTGGAATGTCGTAGATCGGTTTTTCCGGATAGAGCGCGGTGCACTGGCCGCCCGGCGCGTCCAACGCGTCCACCACATGGCAGCGCATTTCGAGCATGCCGGCTTCGAAGACCGCAAACAGGCCCACCGGGCCCGCTCCGATGATCGCAATATCGGTGCTCTGGGTCTCGCTCATGTCGGTTTCTTTCCTAGCGCCTATCTGTCCAACATTACGCCGTAAGACCGAGCCGCGTTCAAGCGCCACGCAGGCTTTCGCCGCATAAGCGGCGGCCCACGGTTGTGGGCTTGCTAAACCTGGCGACCCCTGGTCACTAGATTTTGCTCTAACACGCACCCCGGGGAGCGTCCACCGCCGTCGGCGGTGGGCGCGGACCGCTTGCCGCCCCTCGGCCTAGGCGTTACAACCCGGGCCATGACATCCGCTTCGCCCGATCGCGCTGCCCGCCCGATCGTGCTGCCCGATCTTGCCGCCACTCATCGGATGGCGGCGCGCCTCGCCGCCGCCCTGCGTCCCGGCGACGTGGTCGGTTTGGCCGGCGCACTGGGCGCGGGCAAGACTGAATTCGCCCGCGCCGCGATCGGCGCGCTGGGTGGGCCGGTCGAGGTACCGAGCCCGACCTTCACCCTGGTCCAGACCTACGAGCTGGGCGATCTCACCCTGTGGCATTTCGACCTCTACCGGCTGGCAACGCCCGAGGAGGCGCTGGAACTTGACATCGAGGACGCCTTTGCCGAAGGGATTTCGCTGATCGAATGGCCCGAGCGGCTGGGCCATTTGATGCCCGCGGACTGGCTGGAGCTGCGCCTGGGGCCGGGCGCGTGCCCCGAGGCCCGGTGCGCCGAGCTCTTCGGCCACGGGCGCTGGGCAGAACGGCTCGGCGAGGTCGAACGCGAGGCTAACGACGAGATAACCCATGGCTGAACGTGACGCCCTGATCGAGGCCTTTCTCGCCCGCCACGGCTGGGGCGAGGCGGCGCGCGCGGCCCTCGCGGGCGATGCCTCGTTCCGGCGCTACGAGCGGCTAGAGCTGGACGGCACGCCGGCAGTACTGATGAACGCAGCCCCGCCCGAAGAGGACGTCCGCCCGTTCGTGGCGATCGCGCGCCATCTCGCCGGCCTGGGCTACAGCGCACCGGCGATCCTGGGCACCGACGAGGCGGCGGGCCTGCTGCTGCTCGAAGACCTGGGCGATGCGCTCTACACCCAGCTGCTCGCCGGCGTACACGCGCCCACCGAGATGACGCTCTACGGCCCGGCCATCGCCCTGCTCGCCGATCTGCACCGCCATCCCCCGCCCGCCGCCACGCCGCCTTACGACCAGGCCGCCCTGCTCAAAGAGGCGGACCTGCTGGTCGACTGGTACATTCCCCACCAGCGCGGTGGCGGCCCCGACGCAGGCCTGCGCGCCGAGTACGAAGCGTTGTGGCGCGGGGTCCTGCCCCGAAGCGAGACCGCGGATCCAGTGCTGGTGTTGCGTGATTATCACGCCGATAACCTGATCTGGCTACCCGAGCGCACGGGCCTCGCCCGGGTCGGATTGCTCGATTTCCAGGACGCGCTCGCGGGCAGCCCCGCCTATGATCTGGTCTCACTGCTCGAGGACGCGCGGCGCGACGTCGCTCCGGCTACCGCCGAGGCCGGGATCGCCGCCTACCTCGCGGCCCGCCCCGAACTTGATGCAACGGCCTTTCGCGCCGCCTACGCCATCCTCGGCGCACAGCGCAACTGCAAGATCATCGGCATCTTCACCCGGCTCTGCGTGCGCGACGCTAAGCCCGCCTATCTCGACTACCTGCCGAGGGTCTGGCGGCTGCTCGGGGGCGATCTCGCCCACCCCTCGCTGGCAGATTTGCACGACTGGATGATGCGCGAGATCCCGCCCGCGCTGCGCGAGCGGGAGCCATGAGCGCCGCGCCGCTGCGCTGCGCCATGCTGCTTGCCGCGGGCAAGGGCGAGCGGATGCGCCCGCTTACCGAAGACCGGCCCAAGCCACTGATCGAGGTTGCCGGGCGGACGCTGATCGATCACGCGCTGGATCGGCTGGTCGAGGCCGGCATCGGACGCGTCGTGGTCAATAGCCATTACCGGGCCGATCAGCTCGAGGCTCATCTGGCGGGCCGCGATGACATCGAGATCGCGATTTCGCGCGAAGAAACCCTGCTCGATACGGGCGGCGGAGTACGCAACGCGCTCGCCCTGCTGGGTGAGGGCCCCTTCCTGGTCGCCAACACAGACATTTTGTGGCTCGACGGACCCGAGAACACGCTAGCGCGCCTTGCTGCCGCCTGGCGCGACGAGGCCATGGACGCGCTGTTACTGATGCACGAGATGGTCCGCGCCGGACAGTTTGAAGGCAAAGGCGATTTCATGCTCGATGCTGCCGGGATTGCGCGCCGCCGCGCCTGGTACGAGGTCGCGCCATTCCTCTTTTCCGGCGTCCAGATCCTCCATTCTCGGCTGTTCGAAGCCGCCCCCGAAGCCGTCTTTTCGCTCAACCGGCTATTCGACGACGCGGAGCAGGCCGCGCGGTTCCACGGCATGGTCCATGACGGGCTGTGGCTCCATGTGGGCACGCCCGAGGGGCTAGCAGTGGCGGACGCGTTCCTCCGAGAAGGACGCGGTGGGTGAGCCTAGTGCGGCGGCTTTATACGATTGCGCCGGGCCAAGCGTTTCTCGATAGCCTGGCCGACGGCCTGCTGGAGCAGACCCGCGGCGAGCGGACCCGCCTCGCCGAGATCACGGTGCTGCTGCCGACTCGGCGCGCGTGTCGCGCCCTGCTCGAGGCCTTCCTGCGGCGCTCCGGGGGGACGGCGCTGCTACTGCCCAGCCTGCGCCCGCTGGGCGAGGTCGAGGACGAGGAGCTTGCGATCGAGAGTCCGGTAGCGGGCAATATTGCCCCCGCGGTTTCGCCCCGGCGCCGTCAACTCCTGCTCGCCCGGCTGATCGAGACCTACGGCGAGCGCAGGGACGCACCGGTCAGCGCGGAACAGGCGGTCCGCCTCGCCGAGGCGCTGGCCCGGCTGATCGATCAGGTCGTGACCGAGCGGCTGTCTTTCGAGGGCTTGCGCGAGCTGGTGCCCGCCAGCTACGCGGAACACTGGCAGACAACCCTCGATTTCCTGACCGTGGTGACCGAGGGCTGGCCGGCGGTGCTTGCCGCAGACGGCGGCCTGGACCCGGCGGAGCGGCGCAACCGGCTGCTCGACCGGCTCGCCGCGCACTGGCGCGACTCACCCCCGACAAGCCCCGTGATCGCGGCCGGCTCGACGGGCAGCGTGCCCGCAACGGCTGACCTGCTCGAAGTCATCGCCGGGCTGCCCGAGGGTGCGGTGGTGTTGCCTGGTCTTGATCGGAGCCTCGACGACGCGAGCTGGGAGCAGCTTGCACCCAACCACCCACAATACGGCCTCAAGCGCCTGCTTGAGCGCCTGGACGTGGCCCGCGAGGCGGTCGCAGAGTGGCCGCCCGGGGCCGCGAGCAAGGCGGCGGACGGGCGAAGCGGGCTGCTTTCCGAAGCGCTGCGCCCGGTGCCCCGGCCGGTGCCCGGGGATAGGGGCGCGGCGCATCTGCGCGCCGGGGCCGAGGGCCTGAGCCGGATCGATTGCTCCGGCCCGCGCGAGGAAGCTGCTGTCATCGCCCTGCTGCTACGCGAAACCCTGGATACGCCGAAAAAGCGCGCCGCGCTGGTAACGCTGGACCGCGACCTTGCGCGCCGGGTCGGCGCCGAGATGAAACGCTTTGGTGTCAGCCTCGACGATTCCGCTGGCCGCCCGCTGGCCGCGACAGCGCCCGGCACGTTCCTCCGCCTGGGCGCCGAGATGGCGGCACACCGCGCCCAGCCCATCGCCCTGCTCGCCGCGCTCAAGCACCCCCTAGCCGCCGGCGGGCTGGCGCCGGCTGCGTTTCGCGCCCGTGCGCGAAGATTGGAGCGGGCCGTCCTGCGCGGGGCGCGCCCGGCGCCGGGATTGGCCGGCATCGCCGCCGCGCTGGCCGCGCGCGCCGCGAACCCGGACACGCGCTGGCCGCAAGTCGACGACGAGCTGATCGCCTGGTTCGAGGGCGTGCGCCAAGCGGCCGAGCCGTTCGAGACCGCGCTCGGCGCGAACCGGGCCGAGCTTGGCGATTTGCTGCGCCTCCATCTGGCGGTCGCCGAAGCGCTCGCAGCCAGTGCCGACGAAAGCGGGGCCGAACGGCTCTGGGCGGGCGATGCGGGCGAAGCCACCGCTGCCCTGTTCGCCGATCTGCTCGACGGTGCCGACGGTGCAGCGCCGATCCGGGGCGTTGATTATGCCGCTGTGATCGAGGCCCTGATGGCCGGCGAGGTGGTGCGCCCCGCCGCGGGCGGTCATCCACGGCTATTCATCTGGGGGCCGCTCGAAGCCCGCCTGCAGCAGGTCGACCGGATGATCCTGGGCGGGCTGAACGAGGCCAGCTGGCCCGCCGAGCCGGCCGTTGATCCCTGGATGAGCCGGCCCATGCGCGTGGCCTTCGGCCTGCCCGCGCCGGAGCGGCGGATCGGCCTCTCGGCCCACGATTTCACCCAATGCGCCGCATCGCCCGAGGTCGTGCTGACCCGCGCCACCAAGGTCGGTGGCACGCCGACCGTGCCGTCGCGCTGGTTGACCCGGCTCGATATCGTGCTCGATGCGCTGGGCGCGTGCGATGAAGTCAACCGCGACGCAACCAAGTGGCTCGCCTGGCAGGCCGCGCTGGACGGACCCCAAGAGACGGTGCCCGCCGCGCCACCCGCGCCCCGCCCGCCGCTCGCGTCCCGCCCGCGCCGGCTTTCGATCACCGGGGTCGAGACCTGGATGCGCGATCCTTACGCGATTTATGCGCGTCATGTGCTCAAGCTGCGGCCCCTCGATGCGATCGATGCCGAACCGGGTGCTGCGGAGCGCGGCAGCTTTATCCACCGGGCGCTCGAGCTGTTCGGCGCGGCCCATCACGACGCCTGGCCCGAGGATGCGTTGGTCCGCCTGCTCGCCTGCGGCCGCGAGGCGTTCGGCGAAGCGATTGCGCGGCCGGGGGTTGAAGCATTTTGGTGGCCCCGCTTCGTGCGCATCGCCGAATGGTTCGTCACCGAGGAAGGCGCGCGGCGCGCCCGCTTCACCCCGCTGGGCGCGGAACTGGAGGGACGGATCGAGCTCGACGCTCCGGGCGGGGCCTTCACGCTTACCGCTAAGGCGGATCGGATTGACCGCGACGAGACAGGCGCGCTAGTCATCATCGATTACAAGACGGGCACGCCGCCGCCCGAGATGCTAGTCGGGCGAGGCCTGTCGCCCCAGCTGCCGCTTGAAGCCGCGATCGCGCAAGCCGGCGGGTTCGACGGCATCGCCGCCGCGCCCGTCGCGGAACTCGCCTATTGGCGACTTTCGGGCGGCAAGCCGGCGGGCAAGATCCACCCCGTCAAGGCCGACGCCGGTCAGCTCGCGGACGAGGCGCGCGCAGGGCTAGCGCAATTAATCGCCCGGTTCGATGATCCTGAAACCCCCTACCCCTCGCGGCCCCGGCCCGAGGCGCCGCCCGCGGGCGGCGATTACGACCATCTCGCGCGGATCGGCGAGTGGGGTACGGCCGCCGAGGGAGATGACGAATGACCGCCGCCCAGCGCAGCGCAGCCGATCCGCGCGCCTCGGCCTGGGTGGCGGCGTCGGCGGGCACGGGCAAGACTACGGTGCTGACCGACCGGGTGTTGCGCCTGCTGCTCGACGGTGCGGCCCCGGAGAAACTGCTCTGCCTGACCTTTACCCGGGCGGCGGCGGCCGAGATGCGCATCCGCCTGGGCCAGCGCCTCGCCCTCTGGTCGGGCCTTGACGACGGGGCGCTGGCCGAGGCGCTAGGCAGGCTGGTCGGCGGCCCGTTTGACCCCGAGCTGATCCCCCGGGCGCGCGCCCTGCTGGGCCGCGTGCTGGACGCGCCGGGCGGCATGAAGATCCAGACCATCCACGGCTTCTGCCAGTCGCTGCTGCGGCGTTTTCCGCTCGAAGCCGGCATCGCGCCGCATTTTTCTGTTGCCGACGAGCGCGACGCCGCCGAGCTGCTGCGCCGGGCCCGCGATTCAGTGCTGCGCCGGGCCCGCGAGGAGGGCGGCGACGCGGTGCTAGCGAGCGCCTTCCGCGAGGTCAGCTCGCACGTCAACGACCTCGATTTTCTCGACCTGCTGGCCGCGCTAGCGCGCAAACGGGGCAAGCTGCGCCGTATCGTCGACCGGGTAATCGAGGGCCGCGAGCATGAAGCAACGGGGATCGACGATGCTGAGCTGTTAGCCGCGCCGGGGCGCTGGCTAGGGCTCGCTCCGGGCGCTACGGACGAGAGCGCCATCTCCGCAGCCTGCGCACGGAATGCCGCTTCCGGGGGCACAGATGAGGCGGCGCTACGCCAAGCGTGTACGGCGCTGGCCGAGGGTTCGGACAACGACCAAGAACACGGCCTGACAATCGCCCGCTGGCTGGACGCGGACGCCGCGGCCCGCGCGACGGGTTTCGATGACTATTGCGCGCTGTTCGTCACCCGGGCGACTCCCCCCGCCGGGCGCGCGCAGTTGATTACCAAGAAGGCGCTGAAGACCGATCCGTCGGCCCTGGAAGCGCTGGAGACGGAACGCGGGCGCATGCTCGCCGTGGCGCTGGAACGCGCGAGCCTGGGTGTAGCGCGCAGCACGGCGGCGCTGCTCCTGATCGGACGCCGGCTGGTGAGCGCCTACGACGAGGCAAAACAGCGCAGTGCCATGCTCGATTTCGACGATCAGATCGAGCTGGTGCAAGAGCTGCTCGAGGACCAGGCGGATGCCGCCTGGGTGCTGTTCAAGCTCGACGGCGGGCTCGACCACATTCTGCTCGACGAGGCCCAGGATACCGCACCCGGGCAGTGGGACATCGTGGCCCGGCTATGCGAGGAATTTTTCGCCGGCGCCGGGGCGCGGGACGTATTTCGCAGCCTGTTCGTGGTCGGCGACGAGAAACAATCGATCTTCAGCTTCCAGGGCGCCGAGCCCCATGCGCTCGACCGCATGCGCGAGCATTTTGCGGCCCGCGTCAAAGCAGCCGGCGGGCCCTGGCGGGAGGTGCCGCTCGAGTTGTCGTTCCGCTCGACCCCGGCGGTGTTGCGCACCGTAGACGCGGTGTTCGCGCTCCCCGAGGCCGCCGAGGGGGTTTTGCTCTCGGGCGCGCCGATCCGCCACGAAGCGCACCGCGCCGGCCAGGCGGGCCTGGTCGAGCTCTGGCCCACCATCGCGCCCGAGGAGCCCGCGACCGAGGAACCGTGGCAGCTGCCGCTCGCGCGGCCGGCGCCGCCGACGCCCTCGGCCCGCCTCGCCACCGCCATCGCGGGGCGAATCCAGGGCTGGATCGAGACCGGCGAGCAGCTCGAATCCCGCGCCCGCGCGATCCGGCCCGGCGACATTATGGTATTGGTGCAACGGCGCACGGGCTTCCTCGATGAGCTTGCCCGTGCGCTCAAGAAGGCGGGGGTTGCCGTCGCTGGGGTCGACCGGCTGGTGCTGGGCGAGCAGGTCGCGGTGATGGACCTGATCGCTCTGGGCCGCTTCCTGCTGTTGCCCGATGACGACCTGACCCTGGCCGCCCTGCTCAAAAGCCCCCTCATCGGGCTGTCCGAAGACGAGCTGTTCGACCTCGCAACCGAGCGCGCGCCCCGTTCGTTATGGCGCCAGCTGAGCATGCGATGCAATGAGACGCCGCGCTTCGCCACGGCCCGCAAACGACTTGCGGGACTGTTAGCGCGGGCCGATATGTGCCCGCCCTTCGAGCTTTACGCCGAGCTGCTTGGCGCTGGCGGCGGGCGCCTCGCCCTGATCGGCCGCCTGGGCCACGAAGCGGAAGATCCGATCGACGAGTTTCTCGACCTCGCGCTGGCCTACCAGCGCCAGCACGCGCCCTCGTTGCAGGGCTTCCTCGCCTGGGTCGAGGCGGGCGGCGGCGAAATCAAGCGCGATCTCGAACAGGGGCGTAACGAGGTTCGGCTAATGACGGTGCACGGCGCCAAGGGGCTGCAGGCGCCGATCGTCATCCTGCCCGACACCGTGCGCAAGCCCGACCGCCTCTCGCCACTGCTGTGGGACGAAGCCGAGGGTGAAACCCGCCTGCTCTGGCCGGGCAGCACGACGCGCGACGATCCGGCGAGCCGGGCAGCGCGCGAGCGGGCCAAGCAAGGGCGCGACGAGGAATATCGCCGCCTGCTCTACGTCGCGCTGACCCGGGCCGAGGACCGCCTTTACGTAGCCGGCTACGAGAGCCGGCGGGGATTACGCAAGGGCTGCTGGTACGACCTCGTCCGGCGCGCCCTGGAGCCGGTTGCAGAGCCGGTGCACTTTGAGTTCGGCGATCCGGCGGCGGCGGGCTGGGGTGGCGAGGGCCTGTGTCTTGCCAATCCCCAAGAGGCCGCCCCCGCCGGCGACGGCCAGACCGTCTTGGGTCACGAGGGAGCCCCGCCCCTGCCCGAATTCGCCCGCTGCCGGCCCGGGCCGGAACCCGAACCCGCGCGCCCGCTAACGCCCTCGCGCGCGAGCGCAGATGAGCCAGCGCGCCGCTCGCCGCTCGGCGCCGACGACGACTCCAGCTTCCGCCGCGGCCGGCTGGCTCACCGCCTGCTCGAACTGCTGCCCGAACTAGCGCCCAAGGACCGCGAGGCGGCCTGCGCGCGCGCTTTGGCGCTGCCCGGCCACGGTCTCGGCGCGGACGAAGCCGCCGAGGTAGCGGCGGAGGTCCGTCGCGTGATCGAAGAGCCCGATTTCGCGGCTCTCTTCGCGCCAGGCAGCCGGGCAGAAGCACCGCTTGCCGCGCTGGTGAACGAGCGGGTCATCGCGGGACAGATCGACCGCCTGATCGTAACCGACGAGGCCGTGCTGGCGGTCGATTACAAGACGAATCGGCCGCCGCCCGAGCGGGTAGACGACGTGGCACCCGCCTATCTCGCCCAGATGGCGGCCTACCGCGCAGCGCTCAAACGCATCTATCCCGACCGGCCGGTACGCTGCGCCTTGCTGTGGACCGACGGGCCGCGGCTCATGGCGCTGCCCGATGCGCTGCTTGACGGCTTCGCTCCTTGACGGGAGCCCGCCCCGTGCCTAAATTTGAGGGTACCTACTCGACGACCTAGAATGGCCGTCCCGACCCCCGGCGCGCCCGTTGGCGGACGGTCAAGCATTCATCAAGCCATCGCACCAAACCGGCAACCAGAGAGCAAGAGGACCGACTTCATGGCTATTTTCCAAGTCACCGATACCTCCTTCGATAGCGACGTGCTCAACGCGAGCGGCCCGGTTCTGGTCGATTTCTGGGCCGAATGGTGCGGCCCGTGCAAGCAGATCGCACCGACACTCGAGGAGCTCGCCACCGACATGGAGGGCGAGGTGTCCATCGCCAAGGTCAATGTCGACGAGAACCCCGGCACGCCGGGCAAGTACGGCGTGCGCGGCATTCCGACCCTGATCCTGTTCAAGAACGGTGAGGTCGCTGCAACCAAGGTCGGCGTGCTGCCCAAGAACAAGCTCTATGAATGGGTGCGGGACTCGATCTAGCACGCTCGATTCAAAATACAATCCGGAAACCCCGCCCTCGGGCGGGGTTTTTGCTGTCCAGACTGTGAGCCCGGCCAGGCGACCAGCCGATTAATGCTTCGATTCCAGGGTCTTCGCGGGCAGTTTCGAGACAACCTGCAAATCGACGCTTGAAGCTAAACCTTTAGGAATCAGGCAGTTACGGGCGGGGCCTCGTTTTCGGCCAGAGCCGAACCCAGCAAGTAGAGAGAACCGCAAATCAGAACCCGTGCCCGGCTGCCCGGAGGCGCGCTTCGCGCCAGCCGATCGAGGGCCTCGGCAACGCTATCCGCGGGCTCCGGCGCGGGCCCCACGCGGGCTAGTCGGGCGCATAAGACGCCGGGCGTGAGCCCGGCAGGCTCATTGGGCACGGGGACGCAGGCGAGGCTAGCGGCATGAAGGGCCAGGGGTGCGGCAAAGGATTCGGGCTCCTTGCTGCCCAACATGCCGATCACGAGATGAACCGGCGCATCGCTCCAGGCGGCAACGGCCCGGGCCAGCGCGGCCCCCGCGCCGGCATTGTGGCCGCCGTCGAGCCATAGCTCCCAGCCCGCGGGCAGGCGCGCAGCCAGCGAGCCTTGCGTCAGATGTTGCAGCCGTCCGGGCCATTCGGCGCCGCGCAGGCCCGCACTGAGCGCGGCCTCACCCAGCTCGAAGCCGGCGAGCCGGCGGGCACAGGCCACCGCAAGCCCCGCATTCTCGAACTGGTGGGGACCGAACAGGCCCGGGGCCGGATAATCGGTCTCAGCAGCGCCGTCGCGAACGAGGAGTCGGCCCTGCGCGTCAGGCCCGGCCTCCCACTCGCGCCCGAACAGGGCCACAGGGGTCCCCAGAGCCTCGGCACGGGCCAGGATGGGCGTCAGCGCTTCCACGCTCTGGCGGCCGGCGACACAAGCCACGCCGGACTTGAGGATGCCCGCCTTCTCGGCAGCGATGCCTGCCAATTCCTTGCCCAGGTACTGGGTATGGTCGATCGAGACCGGGGTGATCGCGGTGAGCGCGGGGCGCTCGATCACGTTGGTCGCATCAAGCCGCCCGCCCAGCCCGGTCTCGAGCAGCACAATGTCGGCCGGGTGGCGGGAAAAGGTCAGAAACGCCGCCGCCGTGGTGATCTCGAAGAAGGTGATGGGAATCTCGCCGTTCGCCGCCTCGCACTCGACGAGGAGCGCTTCGAGCTCGCCCTCGGGAATGATCCGCCCGGTCACGCGGATACGCTCGGCAAAGCGCACCAGATGGGGCGAGGTATAGACGTGGACCCGGTAGCCCGCCGCCTCGAGCATGGCGCGCAGGAAGGCGATGGTGGAGCCCTTGCCGTTGGTGCCCGCGACATGGAGCACCGGGGGCAGGGCGCGGTGCGGAGCGCCCAGGCGCTCGAGCAGCGCCTCGACCCGGTCGAGGCCGAGGTCGATGGCCTTGGGATGAAGCGCAGCGAGCCGCGCAAGAACGCGGTCGACCCGCTTAGGGGGCGCCATCGGCGCCCACGCCCACGGCTGGCCGGGAAGCCGGTCCCGGCACGCCGGCCAGAAGACCCATCAGGCGGGTCAGGACATCGCCCAGCTCGTGGCGGTGAACGACCATGTCGACCATGCCGTGATCGAGCAGGTATTCCGCTCGCTGGAAGCCCTCGGGCAGGGTCTCGCGGATGGTTTCCTGGATCACCCGGGTGCCCGCGAAGCCAATCACCGCGTTGGGCTCGGCGATCGCCACGTCGCCGAGCATGGCGAACGAGGCGGTCACCCCGCCAGTGGTCGGGTTGGTCAGGATCACGATGTAGGGTAGGCCCGCCTCCTTTACCTCCTCGACCGCGATGATGGTACGCGCCATCTGCATCAGCGAGAGCACGCCCTCTTGCATCCGCGCACCACCCGACGAGACGACCGTAATCAACGCCGCCCTGTCCGCCACGGCGCGGCGCGCCGCGGTGAGAAACCCCTCGCCCACGGCCTGGCCCATGGAGCCGCCCATGAATTCGAAATTGAGCACCGCGAGAACCGCGCTCCGGCCGCCGATCCGGCCCGACGCGACGACCAGCGCGTCCACGTCGTCGGTCTTCTGGCGCGCCTTGGCCAGCCGCTCGCTATAGCGCGTGCGGTCGCGAAAGCGCAACGGATCGGCCGCCACCTCGGGAAGCTCCAGCCGCTCGAACGCGCCCTCGTCGCACAGCTCGGCGAGCCGCTTGAGCGGGGGGAAATGGAGATGGTGACCGCACGCGCTGCAGACGAAACGGTTCGCGTCGAGATCGCGATGGAACAGCATCTGCTCGCAGGCCGGGCATTT
>Ga0302135_10001245_pt1 | contig 15327 bp, 13 predicted proteins | sample CBN3_surface_MG_FD_203119 | JGI IMG/M metagenome (GOLD analysis project Ga0302135, IMG submission 203119) | Marine microbial communities from Western Arctic Ocean, Canada - CBN3_32.1 | ecosystem: Environmental > Aquatic > Marine > Oceanic | place: Canada: Western Arctic Ocean | collected...
GTCGTCGATCCTTTCGGCATCTTGCATTAGGAGCGGGACTCAACGCCTTTGCCGCCTATGGTGTACTCAGTTGGTTAGCCTCTTTCTTTATCCGCAGTCACGGTATGACTACTGGCGAGCTAGGCACGTGGTTAGCAATGTCAACTGGGCTATTTGGTGCAATCGGGGTGTTTACCGGCGGCGTGATCGCAGACAAACTCGCGCCCAGAGATAAGCGCTGGTATATGTGGATACCTGCTGGTGCGGGCGCAATCGCTATTCCGTTCATGATTGCCGTGATGTTGGTTCCTGGACAGTACGCCGCCCTTATTCTCGCCTTCATACCGGGGCTCATGTACAACGTCTATCTCGGAAACTGTATCGCTACTACTCACGGTTTAGTTGGACAGCGAATGCGTGCAACTTCCTCGGCGATTCTATTTCTAATTCTTAATATTATTGGCTTGGGACTTGGACCGGCATCCATCGGATTGTTAAGTGACTTTCTTGCTCCCACCTTGGGAACTGACTCCTTGCGCTATGCCATGCTAATTATGATTCCTGGTGTCACTATTTGGTCAGTCTTGCATTTCTATCTTGCTTCAAGAACACTTCAAGAAGATTTGTCAGCAGCACCCGATTAGCTGACCTAAGTGTCCTGAGTGATTGTTACTCAAGGGAATAACAATTCCTCATTACCCATTTATCCCAATGAATTTTAACTAGTCAAAAATGTTCGAACCACCATAAGACCGAGCAATTTGTTTAAGGTATTCAAACTAGGAATTAACACGTCTTTTACTACCCTTGTAAATAGGTAAGATGATCTCCGGGGTATAGAAAGGACCCACAGGGAATTGGAAAAACTTGCAGGTGTCTTAATACTCCGCGCTCCTAACGAATATGTAACCTTTGGCGAGGCAACAGAAAACCATTACACCATAGTTTAGTATTACTAGTTAATAACCGCTGAAGGCCGCCAACAGTGGACCTATAATAAAATTCACTTCATCACCACCATCTTAATTCCCAACAATTTCTGCAAGGCCCATAAAAAAAAGCATAGTTTCTCATCTAAAAAGCTTGATTTATTACTTATAAATGATAATTATTCTCATTTAACGGGGGCTCATTATGTCTATATATTTCCATGCAATATTCATTTGTAGCTGTCTAATAATTCTTATTCTGGCTGTTTAGGGCATTTGCGGCTTATCCTTTTCCGCTTGATCTTGCACAATGCAATTTTCTAGTTTGAACAACTTATAAACTGGCTCGTGAAAACTCCAACCTAAAATTGTATTTCTTATCTCTGGCAGGCTCTAAACAATCTTGCTCAAACAAACTACGTTAAAAACAAATTCTTTTATCAAGCAAAATACATTCTTGATTCGAAGTTCTAATGTCTTTGTTAAGTCTTATTGTCTATATCCCACTGCAAATTCTCTTGATCCCTCTAGCGATAATTGGATCAATTTATGTATGACCGCTATTGAGATACTCATCGATGGCCGTTCCGGAATCAAGGACGTACTGGCCTACACCGTTGAACGGCTGGCGTTCAATCTACCAACGACCAACGATTAAGAGAAAACACTGGCGGACTTTGTCGAAAGTGAATCTATGTCGGTTAGCGAGGTGTTTTTCATGGGTAGTCGCAGTGATAAAGGACCATTCATGACGGTAGCTGAAATGCCGCTTTAGAAGGTTTTCTATATACCTACTTACATTGTTTGGTGTTTATAAGCGGGCTGCACACGCGAAAAATACGCTCACTCTCTTCGTGCTACTGATACCGTGGTTATTTTTGCAATGTGTTTATATAGCTGACCACGTTGATGGCTGCTTGATCGTCGCGTAGTGACGCGACCATGGAAAGCATCTGCGCACCGAAAGAATCGTCTTGGTGGGCACCGCGAATACCGGCACGAAAGTTGTTAATTTGGGTAAGTAAATACCAATCGTTCTGACCTGCAAGAGCAGGTGCACCCAGCGCTTCGTTACCTTCGGCATTCGCGCCATGGCAGCTAGCGCAAATCTGATATGCGGTACGCCCCTGATTAATATTTCCTTCAATAGATACGTCAGCTGCTACAAATTCCCAAGCACCTACCCAACTAACAATATCAACAATACTTGCATCGGTCAGTTTCGCAGCCATCGGTTGCATAGCTATACCCTGCACATCATTATTATGGGTACCACGGATTCCTTCGCGAAAATTTTCCAATTGGCGCTGGAGGTACCAGCCTTCCATGCCAGCTAAGCGTGGAGCTTGAACTACGACATTACCCACCCCGTTTGCGCCATGACACGTAGTGCAATAACGGTCGCTCATATCCGCTGGTGATCCGACGTCAGCGGCAATAACAACAGAAGCAAATTGAGCGCTGAACAATACCGCAATTAATGTAATAGATTGTTTCATGCTTGTTCCGCTCTCACTCTCTGATCCAAGTCTGCCAATGCGTAGTGAGCGGATTGTATTGCACTTTCCATCCATGCCGAATGCTGAGTACTCTGATCGCCGATCAAATAATGTCGACCATTCACAGGTTGCCTCAAAGTTGTGTACATTTGCTCTTCATGTTCCGACCAGCCACCGCGACTACGACTCCATCTTGGAGCGCAACCCAACATATGATTCATTCTATGCCAGGCAATGGTAACTGGTTTTTCTACCATCTTACGATAGTTAGGATGAACTTTTTCACCGGAGGAAATAAAATTCTCAATACGCTGCTCTTGAGTCATTTCGGTGAAATTTCCTCCGCCGAAATTATAGGCAGATAAGACAACACCTTTTTCCTTATGAATACCATGAGGCGGATACCAAATTTGTCGAATTGGCGCATTTACCCAGCTTATGCCTCCGTAAATGTTCTCCTTTTCCCAAAACCGTTCTTTCGCCTGGAATGCAGCCTTATATGCTTTACCGCGACGGATGTAATTTAGTGCTTCGGTGTACTCTGCAGGAAAGTTATTTGAAATTCCGGACATCAAATGACTAGGAATGCAATTGAAACAGTAGTCCGCTTTCAACGACTGAGGAACACCTTCTTCTTCATAAGCTACTTCTACACCATTCTCATTTACCATAACGGCTGTTACAGGGCTACGGAATTTTATTCGGTTACCAAGGCGATTAGCGAATGCATAGATAATTCTATCCATCCCTCCCACAGGTTGCATTAGTAGAGGGCCGCTACCGGCGCCTTCTTGGGTCGTGGTCATTACATTATTTGCCAATCGCGTCTTCAATAAATCACGCAAGGCAATTACACCTCTCTTGGAGCCATGATCGAGAAAACCACCGCTTCTATATCCAGCTCTAATCGACCCACGATAGAGCATATTCTCATCAAGATCGCCAAAACTACGCAGCATACCCAATAAAATTTCGGATTCGGACTCAGTTAGAGAAGTATCCATATCCTCTGAACGCAGGGATTTTGCTAGCATTTCGGAAATGAACCCTGTCATACTCGATGAGAAATCTGTATTACGCACGGGTTTACCGTCGTTCATCGCATCATCTTGCACCCAGCCAGTCTTGCTCTCATTGACGAAAACCTGTAACTCGACACTCAATTCTTTGCAGTAGCCCAACACACTATTATGAATGCTGGGGATTCTGGCTGCACCAGCGTTAAAGTACAAATGGGGCTCGTCATCCCAATCGCAACGTTGATAGTTTCCTATCTCATCAATTACAGAGCCAGAACGAACAGTGAAAATTCTGCCACCTGCCCGGTGCGAAGCTTCAAGCACAGTGCAGTTATAACCAGCCTTGGTTAATTCCCATGCGGTAACCAGTGCCGAAATACCCGTACCAAGTATTGCCACACTCTTCCCGTTACTTGACTGATTGGATAGTGAGATTTCTGCAGCTTGACTCGCCATAGGCATCAGCCCTAGAGCTGCTCCGGCGCTCAATACAGCGGATGAACCGCCATAAGCTCCCAACAAGTTAAGAAATTCCCGCCTACTAACTGAATTAGTCATGAAGCTTAATCCCCGATCGAAAAACTGTATCGATTTTAACAGGCTGAATATCTTTAAACAAAGCGAGATACTGAGGTATACCTGCTCTACAAAAGTTTTGTGCCGACCCTAGGTGATTTGCTGAAACTCTATTTAGGTATTAGGAATAATAGGGAATGCTTACCCCCCCCAGCATTCCCTAATTAATATTGCGATACCCCGACGGGGTATACTCGATTGAACTTGGGAAATTCAGTTTCTCAATTTTTGATCGGCCAACATAGACGGCATCATCAGCGGCTCTGCTGGCACCATAACTACGCATGAACTCGCTTTCAGATTCACGGTCTGGGATTTGCCCTGTTAAAGCCATTCGCACTACCTTCGCGACTTCGCCTGGCTTTTCACGCTGTGGGTAATGGTCGGCAGTTGGTAAAATCCAAAAAGAGCTCGCTGCTTCCCTATCGTTCAGATAGGTATTCCAAACGTGGTTAGGAATTCGAATTGGGTTAATGCTATCGGTTAACCCCCAAAGGTATGCAACTGGAATCGGACTGCGGGATAAGTTTCCCAACCAACTCGTTTCGTGAACTTGACGCTCCAGTAAATACCTACCCACATGAAGCAAGGCTCTTCTGCCATCGTTAAAAGCAAAGATATCGGAAAAGGCTAAGGCTTCTGGATCACCATCGGTAACTCTGGGTCTTGAGGCACTGGCCTCGATCATTCGTGGCCCCGCTTCTGCATCGAGCAAAGCCATTTGAAAAGGCACTAGATTCGCGAGCGGGAGAAACATGCCACTATTAGATAGAAAATGATAATTAATTTTATAGCCTACATCTGGGTTATCTAGATAATCACCAAGAAACGCAAGACCTATGCTTACTCCACGATCATGAGTAAAAAGAGCGAAGTCATCGAACGCCACAACCTCGCGAACAAAGTAATCTACAATCTTCGCGTTCTCGGCCAACATATAAGAGAAGTCATTTAAGGGTTTATCCGAGAAACCAGACCCTGGAAAATCTAAAGCAGCAATATGGTATTCGTCTTCTAACAAGGGAATCATTTTGTAGAAGTCGAAACTGGAATTCGGAAAGCCATGAACTATTACAATCTTCGGCTTAGTCTCATCGCCCCACGTTCTATAGAACACATTTACTTTGGCGGAATTATTATTTTCTGTAGTAGAGGTCCACTCGAAATAGTCCCCGCCCTCATACCAATCTCGCGCAAGGTCTGAATAGAATACAAAATCATCACCCTCTGCCATTAAAGCATGCGAGTTAATTGTGAGTAGGGAAAATAAGGAAATTTTGCGTAATAGGCTCATTGGCGATATCTACCTCTAATAATGACAATAACGTTAACTTGGCTGCCAGGCCCAGCACTTGGCAATCCTTGTAGATCGGGTACTATTACTAATAGTAATATATGACCGCCCTATTGGAATACCCCTTTCTCTTTGAGGTGTTGTAGCTGTTGAGTAGAGCTGAGAGAGTCCAATTAACTGAATTTTTTAGGTTCTCGATATATTCTATCCATCCAATTTTCATCAAGAAGGAGTCCCGAGTAAAAATGAAATCAATTTATAAGAAACTATTAGCCACAGCCGTTATGTTCCTCATGTCAGCTCAAATTAACACCCAGGCAGTCGCGCAGGAATTCCAAGCCGGTGAACCCTTAGGGACTATAAATGAAGCTGGCAACAGAATGTCCATGTCAGACAATGTGAAGGTTTTTGGCAGCTTCCATTTCTCGGAAAGCTGTACTTTCGATCCAGAAAAGAACCTGATCTTGGCAATGAATAATGGTAACCCTGGCGATGGTACCGAGAACGATGGTTTCGTTTCACTAATCAACCCAGATGGCAGTGTTCATACGGCTAAATGGATTGGTGCAACACGGGACGGGCTTGAGTTACATCAGCCACTTGGCAGCGCTATTAGCAATGGAGTTTTATATACGGTTGATACAGGCCATGTTGTTTCATTCGACCTAGCTAGTGGACAGCCCTTAAGTAAAATTCCAGTTGCCGGCTCCACATTGTTAAATGGCATTGCAGTCGCAGACGATGGCACTGTCTACGCGTCAAACACCCGCCCTCCTGAAAGGATTTATAAAGTAACAGCTGATGGAACATCCAGCATATTTGCAGATGGCGCGCCACTTGCTGCACCTAACGGCGTGGCAATCGACACAGATGGCAATGTCGTTGTGGTTAATGTGGGCGATAACGCTGTACTTACTTACAACACTAGCGGTGATCTAATTCAAACTGAATATGCTGCGGAAGGTGGTAATGATGGTGTAGTTATTCTGGAAGATGGAACAAAATATGTGAGCAGCGTGCGCTTTGGCAGCGTATCTCGAATTCGCCCTGGAGAAGGTGCCGAGGTCATTGCTACTGGAATTCCCAGTGCTGCTTCAATGTGCTACGACTCTGTGCAACACCAACTGATTATACCCATGAATAGCAATTTTGCGCTGGCGTTTATTAAACTCTAAGTAGGTCGAAAACGAGGCAATCATGACCCAATTATTTCTCAATTCAACTAAATCTAAACGCATGAGAAGTACTACTGAAACGGTGATTCTAATCGCCATCTCCATGCTGTGGCTTGTTATGCCGGCAAGCGGTCAGGAAAACCCTTATCAAGTAATCTACCACTGGGGTGAACTGCCTAATGGACGAACCATGGGTATTGTGACCGGCGTACAACCAGACCCGGATGGTGAGCATATTTGGATCATTGAACGCTGCGGAGCCAACCAATGTGCAGGTTCTGCACAGCATCCCATCCATAAATTAGATAGTGAAGGTAATACAGTAAAGAGTATCGGCTCGGGTGTTTTTGCCTGGCCCCACGGCTTCGATATGGATACCGACGGCAATTTCTGGGTCACCGAAGGAGCGCCGATTGGAGATGCTCGGGGCGAGGCAGGAATGGAAAGAGGCATGGGTCACCAAGTCATCAAAATGAACCAAGATGGTGAAGTACTTATGCGACTGGGAGAGCCTGGCGAAGCGGGGGATGATGAAGAGCACTTCAATGGGCCCGCAGCTGTTCTCGCTGCTCCGAATGGTGATGTATGGATAGCTGATGGGCACCGCGGTGGCAACAACCGGGTGATGAAGTTTTCCGCTGACGGCAAATTACTATTGCAGTTGGGCGGCGGTATAGAAGATACGAGCAGAGAAAGTGCTCGTTTCAATGACCCCCATGATATAAAAATGGACTCTCAGGGCCGCCTGTTCGTTGCCGACCGCGGCAATAATCGCATTCAAATATTTAACCAAGAAGGTGAACTACTCGACATCTGGACGCAATTTGGCAGACCCAGCGGAATCTGGATCGATGCCGATGATAAGATTTTTGTAGCCGACGGGATGTCTGGTGAACAATGGAATAGAGGCTGGGAACGTGGAATTCGTATTGGTGATGCAAGGTCAGGATATGTCACTGAATTTATTCCTGACTACGAAGTACCTACCGGCAGCGGTATTGAATTCTTAGCATCGGATCATCAAGGAAACATTTTTGCTGGCCAAGTTGGCCGGCAACGGTTTGAAAAATATGTGCGGACGCGCCCTTAGTTAACTATGTAAAAACAAATATTTATTCCTAAGAATAATTTTTAGAAAGCATCTTTATGAAACCGAATACATTACGAAATTTATTACTAACAAAATTGATAACGATCTGCTTACTTTTCATTAGTGCTGCTGAGAGCGGCGCGGAAGCACCAGACCTTGACGGAAGCAATTGGCAATTGACGCGGCTAAAGGTCCTTGGGGGTTTTGAATTCTCTCCTGAAGAGCCAGGTAATTACGTATTGAATTTTCGAAGTGAAAACCGACTCACAGGGACATCTGATTGCAATGAAATCAGTGGCTCGTGGCTTCAGGAAGGATTCAATCTACGTTTTGAACCATTTCGCTCTAGTCGAAAATTATGTGCCCCAGGATCGCTACATAATAATTTAATCTTATATTTGAGAGACTGTGTCGAATTCTCGATCGTGAACGGAAACATTATAGTGACTACGTCAACTCCTGATATAGAGATAGAGTTTGAAGCTCGATAACTAATTGCAATATCAATCCAAGCGCCAGTGTTGAAACATGCTACCCAATAAAAATGGCACAAAGGAATAGCTATTTAAATAAGTTGGAGTGATGCACTCTGCCTCTGACCCTTTATGCGCATAAAGAACATGGTCAGTATCACTAAATTCATCAAACCCATAAAAGTTGCGAATGAAAAAGACCAGTTATAGTCTCCGTTCATATCATAGAAGAGGCCTCCAAAGAACCCCCCCAGGCCCATGCCACTCCAACCAAAGAATGAAGTTATGCTCATCGCTCTGGCAGAGAATCGTGCCGACACCATCATCCTGACACAAACCAATATACTCGACATTACACCGGAGTAAGTGAAACCAAAAAAAGCTGCAAGTAAATAGAGCCCGGTCGCACTATCAATATGAGGAAACCAAAAAACTGAGAACGTTTGTCCTACTGACATGATTATATAGGTAGGCAATGCGCCAATAATATCTCCAAGCTTACCACCAAATATACGGCCAGCACCCCCAGCTAACATTAATAATAACAAAACGCTGGTTGCAAATTCCAAAGATCGACTGGCGTCAGTCAACATCGGCACCAAGTGTACAATGGGAACCGACATACAATTGCAACAGAACATGACTGCGAAGCTCATCCAAATGATGACTTCTTTTTCTGACAAGGGAAACTGTCTAACTTCCTTCTCAGGAGCGAGCCGAGCAATTTCTCTTCTGGGTGATTCACGAACTAAAAATCCAATGGGAAGAGCGATAACCAAATAAGATATTGCCATCGCTTGATAAGCCCACTGCCAACCATTGCTGGAAATAGCCATGCCGACGAGATAGGGAATAATACCTTGGCCTATCGCTCCACCCGAAGCTGTGATGCCGAGAGCTAACCCTGGATTATGACGAAACCAGAACCCAACATTCGCAAATAAAGGGGTCGACGCCATAGCATTTCCAAAGGCACCAAATAAAAAATAAAAGGCGTAAAACTGGAAGAGACTTGTTAGCGAACTCAGCAAAAATAGACTGAATGACATGGCCAAAGCAGCCACTACACCGAACCATCTTGAGCCCCAACGATCGGCAACATAACCCCAGAGCACCCCAAACAATGCCGATGAAAAGGCAATAGTGGTATACCCCAAAGAAGTCTCCGCCCTGCCCCAACCAAATTCCAATGCCAATGGTTTGAGGAAGACCGAGATAGCGCCAAGCGCACCGAATGACAAGCCACTGAGTGTGAACACGACAAACACCATTAACCACCCATAGGCTGGATCACGTTCCACTGCGCTATCTGAAGAAGAGCTCATCGCCAATCCATTCTTGAAATATTATTTGAATACTACCTGTTCTGATGAAATGTAGTAACTATAGAGGTTTGCAGAATTCTTTTAGTTCTGCATGGTTGTTTTTATAAGATATAGTTTTGTAATAAGCTAACCGTATGCTTTGAAAGCTATTCTACAGATAGATTCAGCTACACATTTTGAGAGCTTTCTTCCTAAAAATCTTGTCTGTCATAAGACAATTCTTGGAAAATAAGACTTCACGAAGCATCCGACGTTTTTACAAATAATGCTATACAATACAGTATATTTAAATGATAGCTGCAAGGGTTTAGCCCAAATGACTATTAGAGCATTATTATTAGTTACTGCCATTGGAGTGTCTTTTTCTCTACAAGCAACTCCTGATGTGTCAGGCTTCTGGCTGCTTATCCTTCCTGATTCAGAAAGCGAAATAATATTCACAGATGCGGGCCGCCTTATTCAGGGCGAATATGACCTATTAGTTGATGACCCAAGCCTTTCGTGTGTTCCAGCTAGCGCATCGCGTATCTGGGCCAATCCCGGATCTCGGATATCCATCGAACAAACCGCAGAAAGCATTCTAATCAATTATGAATTGTTCGACTTGCGACGAGCAATCCCGATCGGAGGTGAATCTGTAATGCCAGCGCTTCCCAGCACACAAAATTTAGCAGGAACCTTTTTCGAGCAAATGGGATCATCTTTCGCCCGCTATGAAAGTGACAGCCTATTCATCGAGTCAAGAAATCACACTCATGGATATATTCGGACTTCTCGTGGAATTCCTCAATCGGCAGAAACAATAGCCATCGAAGAATTGAGGATAGAAGATGACCAGCTGCGCATTACTCATACCTATATCGATGAAACACTCTACGAACAACCTTTAGTTTTGAATTATACCTTTCAGCGAATTGACGTAACTGAAATCGAAGTTTATAACTGTACCGAAGCAGATTACGATTGGTTCAATCAGTTAAACGCGCCGACAGAAGAAGCTCTATGAGAATGATTCTGATTTTAGCAATGTTCTGTCTACTGCCCATTGCCACAAATGCTCATCACTCCACCAATACAAATTTCACCCAGGAAATAATTTCGATAGATGGCGTAATAGAGAGGGTACGTTTCCAGAATCCACACGCATCAGTACTTATAAAAAATATAGATACAGAAGGAAACGAAATATTTTGGCTAATCGAAACAAATTCTCGCACCACTCTACAGCGACAAGGTGTATCTCTGGATAGCTTGGAGGTAGGTTCTACTATAAAAGCAACGGGTCGCAAAGGCCGCAGGCAATATACAATGTACCTTCAAGAAATTACTTTCACAGATGGAACAACCTTCACTCCAACACCAGATCGTGATTAACTGTTAAGCAAGCTGTAAGAAAATTACTTTTTCTTAAACATCACTATCGGCTTGAAACTCATCACCAACTTATCATTCTGATTAAAAATTTCGTTGCGCATAAAGACAGTGCCCATATCGGGCCGTGAACGTGATTCTTTTTTCTCCATAATCGTGCTCTTCATTCTCAATCGGTCACCAGGGAAAACCGGTTTAATCCAACGAAGTTCATCGATACCCGGTGAACCAAGAGCACCGTTCTCGCCAGTAGGCATATGCTCCACAGTCATCCGCATACCTATCGAGCCGGTATGCCAACCAGAAGCGCAAAGCCCGCCAAAGTGCATTGCCTTGCCCACCTCTTCTGATAAGTGAAAGGGCTGGGGATCATATTTTGAAGCGAATTCTAGAATTTCTTCTTTGGTGACCAGATAGTCACCGTATTCCTGGCTCATTCCTATCTCGAAGTCTTCGAAAAATCTTGGTGAGTTCATAGAAACTTATCTCTCATGAGGTTAATGCCATCGTTGATTTAAGACTAAGAGTATAAATGCTAGTTGGTATTTTCGCGCAGCCCCTTATACTTAAGTTATGAGCTCATCATTGTTCTTAGAAGATAACGAAAGTGCTGCTTACCAGCCATTGGCTGCTCGCATGCGCCCAGATTCAGTCCATTCCTTCGTTGGTCAGGCTCATTTATTAGGGTCTGGAAAATCGATTTACAAGGCTATTGAAAACAGACTCCCTCACTCAATGATTCTTTGGGGCCCACCTGGAGTAGGCAAGACCACGTTAGCAAAAATCATCGCTACTGCCTGTGATTACCATTTTGAATCCATCTCTGCAGTACTCGCAGGAGTGAAAGAAATAAGAGCTACGATCGAGCAAGCTCGATATCATCAGGCAAATGGATCTAGGAAGACGATTCTCTTCGTCGATGAAGTGCACCGATTTAACAAGGCGCAACAAGATGCATTCCTTCCGCATATTGAAAATGGCACGCTGCTATTTATTGGTGCTACCACTGAAAATCCTTCTTTTGAGCTTAACAATGCCTTGCTTTCTCGAGCACGCGTCTATCTATTAAAGTCTCTTACCGAGAAAGACCTGTTGGGAGTTGTTGACAATGCGCTTGCCGATAATGAGCGCGGCCTGGGTAATCTCAAGTTAGATTTAAACGAAAAACAAAAAAAGATGTTAGCTAGAGCAGGTGATGGGGATGCCCGCCGCACTCTAAATTACCTTGAAATACTAAGTGATATGGCGGAATTAACTGATGAGCGTCGCACAGTTACTGATGATCACTTAGTGCAGGTTTTACAAGAAAATTATCGTCGCTTTGATAAGGGAGGCGATAGTTTTTACGAACAAATTTCTGCTCTACATAAATCTATACGTGGTTCTTCGCCTGATGCTGCATTATATTGGGTAGCCAGAATGTTAGATGGTGGCTGCGACCCATTGTATCTCTCGCGGCGACTCACACGGATAGCGAATGAAGATATCGGCCTCTCTGATCCCCGTGCATTGCAAGTCACGTTGGACTGTTGGGATACTTATTCTCGTTTGGGTAGCCCTGAAGGAGAGCTTGCCTTAGCACAGGCTGCTGTTTACTTAGCGAGTGCACCGAAGAGCAATGCGGTTTATGAAGCTTATAGAGCAGCGCAAAATGCGGCTGTTGAACATGGTAGTCTCGAAGTGCCCCTTCACTTGAGAAATGCCAGTACTTCACTCAGCAAAGATCTCGGCTATGGCGAAGACTATCGTTACGCCCATAGCGAAGAAAATGCTTTTGCTGCTGGAGAAAACTATCTGCCTGAAGAACTAAAGAACGAACGATTCTATTACCCTAGAGAGAGTGGCTTGGAACTTCGCATCAAAGAAAAAATGGAACAGTTCCGAGAATTGAATGAAAAGGCTATAGAGAAACGCTATAAAAGTTAAGAAATCAATCAGTCACCACTCAACCGACTACCTCTAAGCGGCAGCCAAGCTTCCGCAAGATATGGAAACTAGACATATAGCCGCGAGTAAATTATGTGAATACCTAGAACCCGATGCCACTAATCCCGTTATCGATATACATTTCACCTTGATGAATAAATGCTGATTTATAATCTTATAGCTCAGGTTTTAAAGCGACTCTAGAGTCCGAATTAATTTTTGCGTCTGCTCTGCTAACTCCAAACCTAGCGGAGTTAGATAGCCACCATCTTTCAGAGTAATAACGTTCTTCGCGAACAATCGCTTGGCGGCGGCGATTCTGCCCGGGTCAGCCTCATGATGAATTTTCAATCCAGCTTGAGAGCTCTCTAAATTGAACAAATTTAATAATTCTAATTCCTCTAAAAATTCGTTACTCAGGCGCATGTCTGCTATCTCTTGGTAGGAAAATGCTTAACTAGGAAGGTTTTTGCTAGCGAGCGACTATTGTTACCCAGTTGTTGGTTTGTGTGCAATGATTAGGTTATCGCTGTTAGACTAGAAATACAGAAATAAGATAGTTAATAATGCAGACAATAAAGCGTTACCAATAAATTTCTGACATAGATGAATTAGTTGTAAAGACATGCGAATATAATTTCATAAGAATGTTAATCATTACTAATTACCAGAAGCGCCGCAAGAACGGCTGGGATCAAAGATGAATTTTTTAAAAAATACTTTATCGAGTTTTATAACTAGTATTTCACTGACGATAATCGCATTAACCAGCGCATCTGCGCTTGCTGCAGACGCTGATGTTGCCGCTGCATTGGCTCATTCCGATCGCCCGAGCAATGATAGCGCTGCCGATGCCGGCCGCATGCCAGGAGATGTGCTGAGCTTTGCTGGCCTTGAAACTGGCATGGATGTTTTTGAAGTAGAAGCTGCTGGTGGTTATTACACTGAAATACTCAGCCGTGCAGTTGGCAGTTCCGGCAGTGTAATTCTTCAGCACCCTCCTGGCCTTATGGGTTTTGTTGGTGATGGTATTGACGTTCGTACAGCTAACAATCGACTAAGCAATGTGACAGTGAGTATTTCTAATTTTGACGAATTGGATGCGGCTGATAATTCTATGGATATCGTTACCTGGATACTTGGTCCTCATGAATTAGGGTTTGCTCCTGAAGGCAACAGCCTTGGTGACGCTGCTGGAGCATTTCGTGAAATCGCTAGAATTCTGAAACCAGGTGGAGTGTTGCTGGCATCTGATCACATTGCTGCCAATGGCGCGGGAGTTGAAGCAGGTGGAACTCTGCACCGTATCGAGGAAAGCATCGTTACCGATTGGGCCGAAGCGGCTGGGCTAACTGTTGCTGCTACTTCCGATATATTCAAAAATGCGGCTGACCCTCTTACTGAAGGTGTTTTTGCACCAGCGATTCGTGGGAAGACTAGCAAGTTCTTGGTGTTGTATAGAAAGTAAATTTACAACTGACTTTTTGATTACGTTTTACTGGCGGTTGTTGGTACCTAATTTACTTGCGACCAATCACGCTTTATTTTTACAGCTCTGAGAAATTCGTAGCTCTCCAAGGGGTCGCAGTTGCAGAGAGTACCAGGTTGTTGCTACCTCTCGCGCCAAAATGGAGCGTGTTGTTCTCAGACAGTCCTCACTCAATCTGAAAAACTGAAGTGCTAGGGCATGGTCTGACTGCAAGTAAATTCTGTACTAAAAATTACCTCAGTTGAATGCAATCCCGCAGCGTGTCGTATATCGATCTCAGAAATCCCTCTCAGACTTAGGCTGCTGTCCTAAGTAACCAATTGAAATAAATTGAAATATTCGCTTGCAGTTAAACGCCAAGCCCCTAGTATGCCTGTCCCATTAACGCTTCTTGTCACTTAAACCAGAGAATCCCTCCATGAAAATTCTGAAGATATTGCTATGCGCAGTCTGCATAACCTCTGCTCCCTTATTTTTATCCAGGGCATTAGCAGCAGATGAAGGTATTTTCATTCAACGTATTGATGGCGAGCCAAGGCTTGCTGACTTCACCGGCATGTCCCCCAATACCGCTCTGGCCCGGTCTATGACAAGAGTCGAAGGATTTATCCAACGGCAGCCGGACGACGGTGAGCCGATCACCCAACACACAGAAGTCTATGTCGGCTATGACCAAGAACATATCTATGCCGTATTTCTAGCCTTTGATACTGAGCCAGAATTGATCCGTGCCAATTTGTCATCGAGAGAGAATATTGATGGCGATGATCGTGTGGGTCTGACTATCGATACCTTTAATGATCAACGCACAGCACTGTCATTCCATGCTACTCCACTCGGCATTCAATGGGATGCCCGCTGGACTGAGGGCTCATCTCTGAGGGCAGGATTCGATACAACTCTAGAAGCTGTATGGGATAGTGAAGGTGAACTGACCGATCAAGGATATATGGTTCGCATGTCGGTGCCACTTCGCAGCCTCCGCTTCCCTGACACAGACGAACAGCTATGGCGAGTGCAATTTGGCAGAACCATTCCAAGACTTAGCGAATTTGCATATTGGCCCGCCTACTCTCTTGAAGTTGAAGGACGCCTAAATCAGACAGCTCTTTTACGTGGAATTCATGATGTTTCACCTGGCAATAACTCTCAGATAATTCCCTTCATCTTTGCCCGCGATGT
>Ga0302135_10001246_pt1 | contig 15318 bp, 30 predicted proteins | sample CBN3_surface_MG_FD_203119 | JGI IMG/M metagenome (GOLD analysis project Ga0302135, IMG submission 203119) | Marine microbial communities from Western Arctic Ocean, Canada - CBN3_32.1 | ecosystem: Environmental > Aquatic > Marine > Oceanic | place: Canada: Western Arctic Ocean | collected...
CCGGTTGCACATGGGTTTGGCCGTCCGCCACGCATGATCACCACATACGTCAAGTGTATAAACGTGGCTGGTAATGGGGGTTACGACTTTAACGACCATGTTTACATAGGCATGTCCGGTGGGGGAGATCCTGTTGGAAATTACACATGGTCCGTATCTGCCGACGATACGAATGTTAATTGGGTGATTGCTATTGGAAGTCTTCATATTATAAACCCAACTGTCAAAACGCATCATAATGTTAGTGTGGGCGGTGATGCTAATTGGGAACTGCACATCCAGGTGTGGAAGTAATGCCACTCTTCCACCCGATTGACTTAACTGATGAGATCCGGCTGGTCGATGCCAAGTCGCCGATGCCACCTAATGACCGGCAGGAGGCGTTGGATGTATTCTACGCGGAGTTTCACCGGCTCCTAGATGAGGTCTCCGAGACGGCTGAGACCGAGCCAGGCTGTCACAGGATGTGGCGATCTAAGGACTCGCGTGCGTTCTTGGAGCAGCGATCCGAGCCGGGAGGGTTCCAGCACTTCAGTGAGTACCGGGCAAACCTCAAATCTGGACGGAGCCTGTCTGGCCTGCACGGGACGAGTAGAAGCTTGCTCGCTTGGAACGACCAGACTCCGATCGGTGGCGTGGTGCTCTACAATGACGAGATCACTAAGGTGCGTAGTGACGGTACGATTGAATTTGTCTGCCACATCGGCCCCTTCCTCACTACCCCCAGTCTTAACGCAGATTTCATGCGATGGATGCTCCACAACCCTGTCGGTGCTGATGCTGATGACGGGACTCCGCTTGTTGTGCAGCTCGTAGAGTTTCGACATGACAGCCAGGAGCGAGGGAACTTGTGGAGGGCCAATACTCCTAGCGCCACCGTGTGGGATGTCGCCGATGATGTTGAAGCCGACTTCAAGACCGAGGACGGACAACTGGTACGCACAGTGACGCGGAAGAGGTGACCTAATGCCAACCGGAACTAGTGACTCGGTACATATTTCTCACGCTGCTGCCGAAACGGAGTCCGGTGTTGACACCCTGAACGTCAGTTTCGACGATGTCACAATCTCTATGGGCGATAGCGGAACGCTCTCTGGGCCGGAGGCTAGGCACGGCCTGGCGTTCGTCTTCGACCTGTCGAGCGATGGCGGTTTCCCAAAAACCGCGACACTGACCGGCGTGAAGATCTCGCTGACACCGACCACTACACTTTCCCTGTCAGGCGGTGACGCTGACCATCGTTTTGCCTTGATGGCTCAGAACGGGGGTTGGGACCGGGCTACTAGTCATGCACTCCATGCAGACAACTCTGGAATCGTCTACGGCAACCCAAGCCGCCGTGACACAATCAGGGTTCGGGGTCACGATGTTATTGGTGGAAGCGTAGTTTTTCTTACTGAATCAGCGGGGGCGGGCCATCACACCATCACCACTTCTTCGGTCTGTCCAACTCTAGGAACAACTTTCCGGTTGCCCGCTGGCAAAACACTGCAAGCGGTATCGTTCTTTATGAACCGGGTTGACGGTACAAGCAGTGACAGCATTAAACCAATACTTTATGAGCTCGCGGGGAACGGCAGACACTTCGCAATAGAGAGGTCGCTCGATTATGATATCTCCACTGGGGTGAGTTTTTCTGCCCGTGCGTATAGCGAGTTGCCCACCGTATCAACATGGACTGAATGGGGAGCACTTGTCCCGCTAGCCGCTACCGGGTCTGATCGATGGTTCGGGCTTGTTCTTGAAGGGGATTGGTTTACTTCGGGAGTTTCGGCGACAACAAGAAGGGTCAGCGTTCTCGCCAATAGCGGGAACAGTGACACAATTTTCCGCGTTGCAACCGATGGGAGTTTCTTCACCGCCGGTCTTAAATCATCGTTGGTGAAAGACAACAGTCTTTCGGATATTGCTTTTCCATACGCGAGTGACATCCCTCATATCTACGGCAACAACACAACTACCCTACTGACCACGCCGTTCCAGCGTCACGTAGGAAATGTCCTGGCCTCAACAAACCAGTTCATCTCGATCAATTGGGTGGATGGCACGACCTATAATTACGGAACCGCCGCACCTGGGCAGATGAACGTCATCACCGGGTGCCTGGCCGAATTCCAGGCTTGGATCGACTCCGACGCTTACGACCCCGTCACCGGAAAACACTTTCTGGGCATGATGATTGAGGTGTTATATCCCGACGATGAGCTGTGGGATGCGGCGGGTGACGGCCATAGCAGTTACGCGAAATGCACTCTCACGCTTACATTTGAGAATACGTCAGTCTCGGCGTCTGCGAGTAGGGCATCTGCGGTTGATGCTGCATCTGCGCTGTCGAGTTCGATCTCGACCTCGGCTACCCTTCAGTCGAGAATCGACGCAACCATGAGGCTCAACTGATGACGAACATCCTTTATCTCAGCGACAACCTAGTCGCGTTAAACGGCCCGGTGGACCGCTCGACCGGAGCCGCGGTGAGCTCATCGCCCACCAGCTGCGTGGCCAGGATCTACGACGAGTCGAAGGAAACACGGGTCGCGAAGGTTGTGACCCGTTTGACCGAGCCCGTCACGGCGATCAGCACAACAATCGCAGTTCCGACGATTCGCAACGGAATCTACCGCGTGGTTCAGGAAGTCAACGAAAATGCGAAGATCACCTTCGATGATGGGATGGTACGGTCGGCTACCTTACAATCTACAAATGAACGCGACGGTTTCGACCGCATAACTCACAGCCTTAGTTGGACTTCGGCGGTTGGCCCTGCTTCCATCGGAAATCCGGTCGAGATCGTTACCTACCCCGCTGGCGTTCATATGATCCCGGTCGAGCCCGATCCAAAAATTGTGACCGGCGACTCGGTCGAGATCCGCCAGGATGACGGAACACTCCTGGTTGGAGCGGCCAATGAGGTTGTCAAAGCGGTCATCACCGAGGACGCGACCGACACTGATGCCGCCGTCCGCTCGACACTCAGAGCGGTCAACCACGATCCGATCTGGACGGTTCGGACCGATATCACCACTGCCTCGATCAGCGCCGGAGCTCGTATGCGCGTGAAGCTGGGCAGCGACATCACCATGACCTCATTCGGTTCCTTTCCCACCTCTAGCCCGGTGGCTGGCGACACGGCCTGGGGGTTCCGCGGCACGATCACCGACACAATAGGCGAACTGAAGAGTGGCATGAAGGTTCGGATCGAGATCGATTACAACGGTGGCGCTGGACTCAAGCACGTCACGTCGATGCTTGCGACGGTCTTGGAGAATTCAGGATGAGTGCTGGCCTCGGCGTGGGAACCACAATCAGCATTATCGCAGCCTGTTGTGGCGGCTTGATGATGTTAATTGTTGCTCATGCCGGAGAGCCAAAGCACGCAGAGGCGGCGAGTGAAAAGGACGTGACGGGCATCGCGGTCAAACTTGAGCGTGTTGCAACCGATGTTGACAACAACAAGAGCGTGTTGAGTGAGTTGAAAGATGACCTATCGACGCTGCGAGTTGAGCAGCGTACTTCGACTGAGTCGATTTTGCGTGCGATTAACGCACGCTGATGAGATTCTCCGAGAATGACAAAAACTGACGCTCAATGAACAGGAGGTAGCATGGCGGCAAAGAAGAAGTCCAGTGTAAACAAGACCCGAAGGAAGGCGCACTCGACCGTGCGAAAAACCAACGCCAGGAAAACGTCGATACACAAGCAACAAGACATACGCGACAAGACCCCCAAGAAGTCAACCACCGACTACAAGGTCGATTCACTCGCGTGGGACGCTGAGATGGGGGCCATGTTCGACGGCAAATACGACGGTGGTAAAAACAAAAGCGGGAGCGTCGTGAAGGGTATCAAGGCGAAGCGCACGCTCGCGCAGACCGCCGCGAAGAACCCGCGAACCCGCAGTCGCCGCGCTTCGCGAGTGTCAACGAGGAAGAAGTAAACCGACCGCCAGCTGGCGGTAATTGAGAGGAGAGTGACATGGAACTTTGGAATTCGTGGCTCATGGGTGAATGGGGCCCGGCGATCACAGCCGTGATTGCACTGGCATCGGCCTTGTCGGCCATTCTGTCGAGTCGATCGACCTCGCCGCTGATTCAGGCGGCGTTGGATATCATCTCGGTGATCTCGCTGAATTTCGGATCGGCGAAAAACGCGGACGATGATCGAGGGTGATGGCGGAAGCGGCGGCGGCGATTGGATTGCTCGTTTTCCTTTTCGCCCTGGTCGCAACGATTGTCTGGCTCGCGAAGAAGTTTGGGACAGAGCAGAGCAGGCGCCAAACGAGGGAGCAAGATGCAGCGACGATGCGGAGGTTGGCGGAAATTATGTCTCGTCGCGCTCGCACTCGTGACGAGCTCACTGATTGGATGCGTGACCAGGGGGATGGTGAACGCCCCTCCATGCCCCCGCGCAAGCGTCGAGGCCGCTGACGAACTTGACGCCATCTACACTTCGGGCGTTGAGGTGGATCATCTCCACCAATGGCTTGCGGCGATCTCTCGCTTCTGCGATGCGATTAAGGAGACCCAATGAAGAAGAAGCGTAACTACAAGAAAGAATACGATGACTATCACGCAGAACCAAAACAGGTAAAGCGTCGTGCGGGCCGCAACTCAGCCAGGGCCAAGATGGTTGCAGCAGGCGCAGTGAAAAAGGGTGACGGCAAGGACGTGGATCACAAGGATCGAAACACGCAGAACAACAAGCGGAGCAACCTGCGCGTGAGTTCCAAGGCGGCGAACCGCTCTCGGAACTCACGGCGCAAGAACTAGCTCGCCTTCTTCTTCGCGGCCTTCTTCTTTGGCGCTTCTTTCTGTGCCGCCTTCAGCAGCGGGTCAGTGCCAGACCGCTTCTGCGGTTCAGCTGAGATGACGGGGTTTCCCTCCTCATCGGTGGAGAGGGTGACTGCACCCAGGGCAGACGCAAACCCGATCAGCTGATCTTCTCGGGGCGCTCCCTTGATCCCGCTTTGGATTGCCGCCGCCTTACGGATTGCGCCGGCCAGGGCCTCGAGGTCAGGATGCTTCTTCCCGAAGGCGTCCGAAGCCATCACCGTCGAAATCTTGCGAAGCTGCTCCAGCTGACCTTCGTCAGCCATGCCCTCTGAATCCAGATCGATGTCATCGGCCTGGATGCCAAGCAGCGAGCAGATCAAGTAGCGGCGGAAGTAGGTCATCGATGACCCGATCCGCTTTTCATCCTGCGCGATGTTCAGGGGCAACTCGCTGCGAATAAATTCGCCAGTGGGAGCGTGGGTGAGCACGGTCATCTGGTACGCCTGTCCTGGGCGAATTTCGCCCGTCTCCTTGCTGCGTGTTTCAGCCACCCAGGTGACGGGCTGGGTGATCACCAATCCCTCGGCCGCAAGTGGACCGCGCACGGCTTTCAACAGGGCCGGAAGGCTCCCGTAGTTGCCGTAGTTCCCACTCTTGTCCTTCCCCAGGTCGGGGAAGTTCATCACCGCTTTGATGAGTGCCGTGTAGATCGAGCTGGTTTGTTTTTCTCGTGCAGCCATTTGTTCATTCCTCCAGTTTGTCAATTTCGTTTCGTGTCCAGCCGGGCAACCCAAACTTGAGAACGCCGTCTGGATACCCGTTGAAGATTTGTTTTTCGACGCAGCGCAGCCAGCGCCGCAGGTAGATCCGATTCAGCTTCTCTCCAGCCGCAATCGCATCAGCGTCGAGCTCCTGTACTGTCACGCCATACGGCGCGGTCTTCTCGCAGCAGATGAACAGAAACCGCCGGTCCATCGGGGCCAGGGCGTTGGCGCCATCGAGATACCAAGCGGCTTGCTGGTGGTAGCCAAACCTCGCGCTGCTACGGGCCCAGCCATCTGGGCTTGCGTCGATCGTGCTCTTCAGGTCCGCGATCACCGAGACGCCGTCAAAGGTTGTGAAGCGATCAGCCCTGCCTTTGCAGAGCGCGCCGGTCTCGGCGTCTTCCCAGACCATCGTCAATTCATTGCTGCCCTCGCCGGCCAGGATCTCAGCGGCGGTCTCGTGAAAGAGAACCGAGATTTGCATCTTGTGGATGGCGTCCCAGTCGGCCGGCTTCAGGGCCGTGGTGTTCGGGTGCGCCTCGGTCCAATCCTCCCACGCTTCCTTATCGGCCTTTGTGCGCTTCGGTCGATCTGGTGCCTCGGCATACTCCTCGGCGAAGCGGTCAGGCTCCAACACCAAGCCGTGGAACGCATCCCCGATCACGAATGCGGCACTCGGCTCGCTGGGTGTCAGGAGCGCGTGCTGCGCGTGTTGGGGAGACTGCCCCACCTTTTTCAAAGTCGAAGTGTTCATCGCGTCAATCGCGAGGTACTCGGCGAAGGGAAGATTTGCGGTAATCCCGGTAGAGCTGTTTGACATAAAGCCTCCTTTTGGAGAAGTTGTAGAATACGGATGCGTCAGATGCGGTCACACTCGCGAAAAGTACACGAGTAGAGTACAGTGTGTATATGAGAAATGTGTTTACCGCCGCAAGAAAAAAGAAGGGTTGGACCCTGACAAAGGCATCCAACCACATGAGTGGGATCAGCGAGCAGCAGCTGCGGAATCTTGAGGGAATCAGTGCGACCCGCGACACGTTGCCGGAGAACATCAAGGTAAAGACCGCGCTAGAAATAATCCGCGTGTACTGGCCGGATCTGGATTTGGCCGACTTTATCCTCGACACCGATCTCGCTGCGAAGCCTGCAAGCCCCGCTGCCAATCGAAGACTAAAGGGGTATGCCAAATGAAATGGGACTGGGATTACGCGCTTCATGTTCTGGGTGGGCTCGGCCTCGGGGGGCTTTTCTGCCTGCCCGTTTTTTTTGGCGTATCGCCTTGGATTGCTGCGTTTGGTGTGGTCGCGATCACAACCTTCGGCTATTTCAGGGAGAAGGCTCAACACGATTTTGACCGACTCAGCCTGCACCAGTGGATCGAGGCGGTGACTTGGGGGATTGGAGCTTTGCTCGCGACAACTTCGCTGTTCTTTAGCTAAAATACATCGACCGGGGGGTAACGATGATCGACTTTGATGGGGTTCAGCAACCCACGCTTTCACCGCGTATGCTGGAAAAGATTGCAGACACGTTCAGCCGGAAGATGGGCCGGGCGTGTACAGCGGAAGACGCACAGGCGTGGTGGGATTGGATCTGGCCAGACTTTGAATCGTATTGGAGTGCCAAGAGATACCGAAACATCTCGCGGGCAATTCTCAGCTGGGCAACGCGGGCAAAAGAATATGAGTTGGAGAAGGCACTCGACGCGGGTGCCGTTGCAATCAACGTCGAACTGGAACGCAAGCAAGAGATCCTCAATGCTGAAGAGAACGTCACGCAGATCGATTACTTCGCTGCCAGGGTGGCGAAATGAGCGCACGGGTTGCGCTTGATGCGATGAGACAGGCACTCCAGGCAGGCGAAAACGAGAAGATCGACCCAAACACCGTGATCCCTGCTCCACTTATTACTTGGCCAAGCACGATTTCAGAGGTGGATGAACGCTGCGGTGGGTTCTATGGATTGGTCACCCTGGGCGCGCAGCGAGGAACGGGCAAGACACTGCTTGCAGTCGGCAGCAGTTTGGAGGCGACGGCCCGCTTTCAGGTGTGCTACTTCGCCGCGGAAGATGACGCAGACGGTCTCGCCGTCCGCTACAACAATTATGTCAACGCTCACAAGGATGTGATTCCAAACCTTGACGATTGGCACCTCTTCCAAACCTCGCGTGGGCAGACACCACAATCCCTGACCGCCGAGATCGAAGGCGCTGTTGATCCAGACAGTCCGAAGCCGATCCTTACCGTGATCGACTCGGTCAACTCGTTGGTCGAAATGTCAGACTTCGGATACTTCGATGGTCTCTCTGCGTTTGGTCTCTGGGCGATGCTCGCGCGCCGGATCAGCCGAGGGAATGCTGCCTTCTGTTTGGTGAGCGAGACGAACAAGGCGAACTCTATTCGTGGCGAGAAACTCCCTTACTGGAGTGACCAGGTGCTCGTGATGACGCGTGGCGATGGTGCGGACATTGTCGAGCTCGACTTGCAGAAGAGCCGGCGCTCAGGTGGCACAGGTGAACTCGGCAAGTTTGTTCGCATCTGGAATCAAGGTGAGTTCATGTCACAGGACGAGTTGGAATCTCTGCGCCGTGAGGCGTTCCGCGTGGTCAAGGGTGGCAAGCCTGCGCGGATGACACCTGTGGATGTCGCCGTAAATGCGGAGCTGTTTTGAGTTCAATCTACGATTCTCGCAAGCAACTTGCAATGCAGCTTGCAACAGGTTTTGCCGCGGCCTGCATGGAATACCTTCCGGTCATCGAGGAGGGTGTGCGGCGCAGTCATCAGAAAATTGGGTTCAGTGCTAAGGTTCAGGTGTGGCGCAGTAGCGATGGCGTGATTCATGGAACGCTTTCTACCTCACCGCCTCGGATTCCAACAGAACCAAGGCCAAAGGTCGAGTTCACTTTGGAGCTGGATCAAATCGGACAGCTGGAACTTGTCTTGGATGATTCCACCCCCCGCAAGAAGAAAAACCAAATCGATGGGGGCTGAAAATTGGACAAGGCATGGAAGCAATTTGAACGCCGCATTGCGGCGAAACTTGGCGGCAAACGTCGCGGTCCTGACACGAGTGACGAGGCCGGCGGGAAGACCGACATCATCCACGCTACCTGGGGTGTCGAGTGCAAGCTGCTCGCCCGGAGTGGCCACAGCCACATCCTCGAGGCCGTGCGCCAGGCAGAGCGGAACTCGGATTCGATTCAATGCCCGATTGCGATAGTCAAGCGCAAGCGCGATCTCGATCTCGACTCCATCGTGGCGATGAGACTCGGCACCTGGATGGAGTGGTATGGGCCCAGCCAGCCTAGTGATGCGCCGGAGCACCCGGCGGTGACGGTAACGATGCCGGCCAGCTACTGCCCCAACTGCGGGAAGGCGCTGACGCCTCGTTCTTGCAAAATGGAGTGTCAAACGAACGGATGCGGCTACTTTCTTTCATGCTCTGATCTGGAGCATGCGGGGTGAGCCATGAGTCCAAACGAACGCGAATGGGGATCCATCACCACGCGGCTTGACCAAGCGGTACACGCGCAACGGAATGCAAGGATGATGTTGGATGGGGCGGTGTCCGACATCCACGAGCTCCGGGCTGAGATCGCAAAATTACGTCTGGTACTTCGGACCACGTTGTCAGTTTTGGCCGTCACCGTCGCCGCCCTCGCTTGGGTGGTCGAGCTCGTGATGCGATGACTTCAGGAAGCTGACGAATTCATCGAATGTCTTGACCCGGTGGAGCGGACATCCCAGCCACCGGACGCCGATGCCGCGCTCGTGATCACGGCCTTCCATCAAGATCCATCGATCGCTGGTCTTGCCGGGGATGGCCATGATGGCGCCCGTCTCTTGGCTGACGATGAGGAAAGCGAACGGCGGGCCCTTGGCGAGGATCTTCTCTTCCGTATCCACAAAGCATGGATCAAACGGGAAGTCATCGGGCCCGGTGAAGGCGAAGCGCGTGCTCTTGACCTCGACCTCGTGACCCTCGACCAGCATGTCGCGGGTGTCACGGTAAGCGTGCCGCTCGTCAAAGCTGGGCCGCACCCGGAGTCTTGGCACCGAGACCTCAAGCCCCTCCGCGATGAGCCGGTAGGCGACATACGCCTCGCGCTCGCGGCCTGTTTTCAATCGATCCAGAAACAAAACATCCCCTCCTACGAAATTATAGGGGGGGATGTCGGGAGGGGGGCAGCTGGCAGCGACCGCCCATCCGCTGCCAGCATTTTACGACTGATCGGCGGCAAGCGCCATTTGCGTGGAGAATATCACCTCCGCGTTTTCCGGTGGCAAGTTCCCAGGGCTCAGAGTCTGGAACGCCTTGTCGGTGTGGCGGTAGATCAGCTGCAACTGACAACGGCGCCCTCCTTTGGCACCACGGCGCACGATCTTCGCCGCGATGAGCTTGTGGCCCTCCACGATGTTCGACTCGTGAGCCGACACGATGGCCGTGCAGGCAGAATGCCAGCTTCTTGCGTCGATCGAGGCGGTGAACTCGCCCTCGTTGCGACCCTTCAAAATTCGTATCATCGGAGGGTTCCTCCCAGGAAGAAAAAGACCGCGCAGCCAAAGGCGACGAAGCCGGCCATGATGAGAAGTGCATTGATCACAGCGGGCCAGAACTTCGGGCCGACAACTTCATGGCCCTGGTCACAGCCGATCATGGCCCGCTGCGCCTGGCGGATTGCCCGCCGCTCAGTGCGACGGTTTCGGATCGTTCGTTTCATTACCATTTCCTCCCAGCGAGAATCTCGACTACTTCATCGCAGCCGATGTCTCGCAGATACTTCTCCGTGGTCGAAAGAGATGCGTGGCCCATCGCCACCTGGAGATGACGCATCCCTACTCCCTCGCGGTACAAGCCCGCGGCAAACGTATGCCGCAGGGCATGCGGGTGAACCCGCCGGCCAAGCTGCGCCCGTTCCCCAGCCATCGACACGGTGCGTCGAATCTGCGACGTGCAAAGGCGCTTCCCATTGTGGGTGCGGAAGAAGGGGCCCGGCTCATCACCGCGACGATCCAGCCAGGTCCGCAGCATGTCAGCGGTGCGCTTGTCGATTGCGACTACCCGCTTCGGGGCGCCACGCTTCACGCCCTTCGGACGATTGATCTTGATCTGGGCTGTGCCGTCAGGCTGGAAGCGGATGCTCTCCATCTGCAACTGGCAGAGTTCGTTGGCCCGCAGACCCGCACGCCACAACAGCGCGATGATCGCCTTGGATCGAACGCCCCGGCCCGCTTCTACCAGCCGGCACGCCTGCTCGGCCTCGAGGGGGTGCGCTTCAAATGACTTTCCCTTGTTGCTCATCTTGCCTCCCTGGGGCCGTGCCCCGGTTAATCGACTCTACGAGTGTATCCGCGCCCGCTTCTTCGTGCAATACCTGAACTTTTGTGTATCCTCTACGCATGGATACAGAAAACTACACAGCGACAGGCACCGTGCACAATGTTGGCGAGGTCCGCGTGATCTCCGACAAATTCTCCGTTCAGGAATTCGTGGTCGAAGTGGGCCAGGACACTGATTACCCGCAGCTGGTTCAATTCCAGTGTGCGAACAAGAAGCTGGAACTACTCCAGGGCCTTGAGGCTGGGTCGGCGGTAACCGTCCACTTCAATCTCCGCGGTCGCGAGTGGAAACCCCGCGAAGGTGGAGACACCCGCTACTTCAATTCGCTCGACGCTTGGCGGATCGAACGTCATAGCGCGGCGCCCGCATCTTCGGCTGCTCCCCCTGAGTCCGAAGAAGAAGTCCCCTTCTAGCCGCATCGCATACAAATTGTGATTAGGGCTGGAAGGGGCACTTCGCCCTCTTTCTGTCATCCGCAAGCCGGGCAAGCGTCATATCCACCCATTGGGTCCATTATGGCCTTTTCGTCATCGCACACATTACAATCGGGCCCCGGCTGTACAGGGCTGTGAAACGTCGTGCCAAAGTCGAACGGCTGAAGAGCCGCCGCCAGTTCCGCCGCCTCATCATCCTGGTGCAGTTCGCGCAGCACGCCCTCGGCCACTTCCGCCGCCTTCACGAGCGCCACCATGTCATCGAGCGCCTTTTCTAGCTGCTCCCTTGTGCAGGCGCTCATACCGACACCGCCATGAACGGCTCAAGCGCAGACCAAAGCCTAGCGAGAGCCTTCTGGAGATCCGGCGGGAGCAGCTGTTCGCCCTGTGGATCGTCCGATTCCACCCAAACGCTCCGGCCCGCTCCAATCAGTTCCTGTAGCTCGTCGCTAATCAGGGCGTTCTCGGTGGCCCGGAGCATCTCATCGGGGACGCAGAGGTCGAGCTTCTCATCGCTACATCGACCCGCCATCACGCACCCCCTTTGTCGCTGTGTTGCCATGACCGTTGGCGAAGGAGTTCCACCGCGTCGATCGCGTGGAAGTCTCGGAACCCCAGCCACTCCAAAAATACGAGCCGCTGCTCGTTACTCATCTTGCGCCAGGCGTTGCGCCCGTCCGCGAGTCGCCGCGGATGCCCGTCTGCGAGCACTGCCAACTTCTTTCCCTTGCGTTCCATGTTGTTCTCCCTGGGGCTCTGCCCCGGTTGCGTCTCGGACTTGGGACCGAGACTGCGGTTTAATACCGCGCCCGCTTATGCAAGCGCGGCACCCTTCACCCGATTTCCTCATACGTTGGGGACACGCCCGTCTCAATGTGAGACTGCTCCTCGTATTCAAAATCGCCATCAATCCAACATTGCCGCGCCGCAGATTCGCTCTCCGCCTCAACATAGGCCGTGCGAAATTCGTGGTCTGTCCACTCTATTCGATATTTAGGCATCACTCGCCACCTCGCAGCGACTCAACCACGGGGATCGCGACAATGGGAATGAGCGTTCCCAGCACCACGCCAAGCAGCATCCCCTGAAGTGCCGGGTCGAGGGCTGCGCCCAGCCCGTCGCTCACAGTGTTCCCGATGGCTGCGCCGAGAATGCCGCCAATCCGCCCGCGTCCGCCTATGTACCGCTCGACCTCGCAGCCCGTGTAAGCGCCGAAGATCAACACCGCGTTGTCTACGAATCCAAAAACCAAACCGTCCATTTTCTTCCTCCCTGGGGCCCTCGGGCCCGGTTGACGCCCGCATCTTGCGCCGGGCTATATCTATCACCTCCACCGGCCAGGCGATGCCCAGCCGGTGGGGTTTCGTGGTCGCGCGGCCTATGCTGCGCGCCCGATTCCACCCGGCCCGTGGTCAAGAATCACGCGGCCGGCCAACTGGCCAGCTGCGGCGCCGTTGCATTTAATCGGGCACGTTTCGCAGGTTACGCGCCGGCCGGCTTCGCGGCTGGCCGGACATCGGGGTTCGCCGCGTAGCCTGGGCTCGGCCGGGTCGGTGCTGACTCGGAACGTCTGCCAGCCCAGCGCCTGCAGGTCGCGGGCTTCGGCCAGGCTGTCCGCGCTGGCCATCAACATACCTAGTAGGTCGGCGCCGGTGTCCATCGCGCGGTGGGTGTAGCCTGTGTGGTCGCTGGCCGCGGTTACGATTTGCTCCCAGACTAGGCCGGGTAACATTCCGGGGTCGCCATAGGTGCCCAGCCTTAGTAGGAAACCTTCGACCAGGTCGGCTGCATCCGCCAGGCTAATGGTGGGGTAGATTCCGCGGGCCATGCCGTTGGCCACCGTTTCGACCGATTTCCCAACCTGCACATAACATCGGCCGGGGCTGGGCTTGCCCGCTGCCAGCGCCGCGGCCACTTGTTCGGGTCGGTGCGGGCAATTGCCACAGATACTAGCGTCGGCGCCGGTCTTGAGGTCGGCTAGTGGGCTGCCGGTCTGGCGTATGATGTAGCTTTGAATCATGCGGCCGGTTTTCGTGTTGGCGCTGTCTCCGCTGGCCGTGCATCCGCTCCAATTGAGCAGTAAGGCGATTGGCTCGCCATTCCAGGCGCTCGGTCCCTGCCAGATGATTGCGCCGGTCGGCGCCTGGCCGTTGTCTGGCCGTCTGATCCCTCGCGCCCGGCATCGCGCGGCTATCTGGGCTTTGATGCTCTTCGCCATTGCTTCTTACTCCCTGGCCCTTGCGGGCCCGGTGTCGTGGTGTCTGCCATCGTCAGGCGCTGGGCAACACCCCAGCGCGACACCCCAGGTTCGGGGTGTTTCGGCTAGTCGAGCGCGGGGTGGCCGGGCTTGACTGTGTAGATGTGAACGAAGTCCGTCGGATTCGATCTGTTCATCCGCTGGCGCCGGACGTTGTCTGTCGCTTCGCTCGGGCGCGCGATGTCGCCGCGGGCGCGGACCCATGCGCGGACCTTGTCGCAGTCTTCGGGCCGACATGCCCAGTACGCGCGAGACTTCACGCCAGCGTCGGCCGGTGGTCCCCACTTGCTTAGGAAGGTGTCAACGCCGCCGTAAAGAACGGTGTGGGTTTCGCGCTGTGCTTCGGTGCGTTCGTCTTTAAATCGTGGTTCGGTCATTGTGGCTCTCCTTTGGCCCTTCCGGGCCTAGTTGGTGGTGGTTTATGAGCAACATCCGCAGCATGGCGCGTCTTCACATCGGCCGGCCGGGTTCGTGCGGCCGATCAATTCGCCGGCTGCGTTGTAGAATCCGGTGGGGTCGCAGGCGCTGCGGTACTGGGCTTCGTTAATCTGGCCGTGTGAGTACTGGAAGGCCAGCGTGCCCCGGCCGATGTCCGCGCGGGCGCGCTGCGCTGCGGTCTGGCGCTGCGGCTTCTGTTCGTGGCAGGTCGTGCCATAGACTCGGCCGCGGCCGTACCAGCGGGCGGTCTCGCCGGCTGCGATCTCGGTTCCGCAGTCTTTGCAGGTCGCGTCATACTTGAGAGTAATAGTGCGTGCCATTCGGTTGGTTCTCCTTTGGCCCTCTCGGGCCTAGTTGGTGGTTCCGGGCATGCGTGCTCGGGTGGAATCAATACTCTACAGGTAGTGCTCGGGGGTGGCAAGCATAATCGGCCGGTCGCTTGTTTTTCTGTAGGTATAGAAGGCTAGCCTCGACCGCGTTCGGATAGCAGACCGCCGCGGGGTCGGGTCGCCAGGCTGGGCACGAGTTCGGCCGGGGCTACGCCCAGGGCGGCGCTGACCTTCAAGAGCGTTCCTAGCTTCATATGGTCAACGCTGCCGCGTGCGATCCGGTCCAGCGTGTCGAGGCTACACCCGGCGCGGGCTGCAAGTTCGATGCGTCGCAGGTGTCCCACTGCTAGTAGGCGTTGGAGTGGGCTGTCTCGCTGGGGGCTATTCAATGCCTGACCTTTCTAGGATGCGTCGACTCGCTGCGATCAAGAGAAGGCCGGGCTCGCTCAATGCCGGCCGATGGCCGCGAAGCTCGGCTAGCAGATCGGATAGAAGAGCCCAGCCGGCTGCGCTCGTGCTGCATCCCCAACCTGCCGCCAGCTGCTGCAGGTCGTCATACTCGCCGGGTCTAATCAGTAGAGTAAGCCGGGCGCTGCGTTGCAGGCTGGGCTCGATACGCTGACGGCCGGGGCTTCCCTTTGGTGGCATGGTAGAAGGCTAGCAGCTGGGAGCGGGATACGGTGGGGGTTACCACGTCTATTGATACGGGGTCGGCGGCAGGGCTCGGGGCTGCAGGCTGCAGGGCTCGGGCTTGTCTCGACCAGGTCGACCAGGTCGGGGGGTAGCGTGTCGACCAGGTCGGGCCTCTTCCGTGTCGCTTCCTCGTGAAGGCGCTACGCTGGGCGGTGGGGGGGGGCTCTAAATGGTCTACGCGTCGTGATAGTAGGGGGCTAGGTTCCACTTCCTGAGCTTAAGCGACCCCCCCGGCCCCCCTCTTTTGGGGCCCCAGCCCGCGAGTTACCGCTTAATTGGTACCGCTATTCCCAC
>Ga0302135_10001247_pt1 | contig 15316 bp, 15 predicted proteins | sample CBN3_surface_MG_FD_203119 | JGI IMG/M metagenome (GOLD analysis project Ga0302135, IMG submission 203119) | Marine microbial communities from Western Arctic Ocean, Canada - CBN3_32.1 | ecosystem: Environmental > Aquatic > Marine > Oceanic | place: Canada: Western Arctic Ocean | collected...
CACGTCAGGATTAATCGCGGCAATCGACTCAATGCTCACCTGCTGATGACCCTCGATACCCGAATCACCAGCAGCGTTAATACCGCCAGCCTGCTCAATAATTCCGCCCTCAGTCGTACCCGAACCCGCAGCAAACGCATTCGTCCACTTCGAAACCGAAAGCACCCGCGGCTTATCAACACCGGCAGCAAGAATGTCTGTAATGAACGACATCCTCGCCTCAATGTCATCAGCCAGCGCAATCGCCTCAACCTCGGCACCAATCATGTAACCGATCAGCAAAATGTTCGGCACATTTCCTAAAGCCGAACTCTCCAAACTCGTTCGTGCAACCGGAATTCCAGCATCACCCATCAGCGCAATCGTGTCCGCGCTGGTGTAGCGAGAAGCAAGAATTATCTCGGGCTCCAAAGCCACCACCTCTTCAGGTGCAAAGCCGATCATGGTTGCATTGGCCGAAAGCTCTGCAATGTTCGACTGTTCTTCATCGACGAAGAAGCTGTAAACCGCACTCAGACGATCAAAATCCATCAACGCCGCAAGAATCTCAGAATGACCCAGCGATACTGAGTGAAGATTCATCGGCGCCGCATCAATAAAGATCACACCCTCAGACGTCTCCACGCTGCGCGGCCAACCGAAATTCGTAGGATCGACAATTTCGTCGATATCAGCAAATCTCGAAGTATCGAACGCCTCAACTACAGGCTCAGGAGCAACAGTCGCTGCAGGAGCAACCGTAGTAGCCATCGGAGCCTTCGTCGCAACCACCACAGCAGTAGCAACAGGCTCTTCAACTTCAGCCTCTTCTGTCGCAGTCGGTTCGGCCTGTACCGCAACCGTCGCAGTTGGCGCCGCCGTCGCCTCAGGCGCAGCAGCCACAACCACAGTCGCTACAGCTTTCGGCTCATCGCTAACACCACACGCACCAAGCACCACCACCGCAAACACGGCAAGTGCCAACATCACAACATACCCACGAACACCTAATCGAAAAATCATTCCCAATCCCATTCTTCCCAATCACTAAAAACCAATCACAAGCCAACAAACACAAATAAACCCAACGATTCACGAAGGAAATTATCATCCTGAATTTATTTCAGGATCTCTACATACGCGCAAACCACCTAACATCCCAGCCGGCAAACGTTCATCTGTCATTGCGAGGAGGAACGACGTGGCAACCACGACCAACCCACCAACCACTCACACCCCAGCCAACAACCCACGGGCTAGAAAAAGTCGCGTCGCGACCTGATCAGCAAATAAATGAAGAACGGCGCGCCGATCAGCGCCGTCAAAATCCCCACCCTCAACTCAGCCGGAGAAAGCACCACCCTCGCAGCCGTATCCGCCACCAGCAAAAACAACCCACCACCCAAAGCGCTCAACGGCAACAACACCCGGTGATCCGCCCCCACAACAAGCCGAACCACGTGAGGAACAACCAAACCCACAAACGCAATAATCCCCGAAAACGCCACCGCAGCCCCCGTAATCAACGAAGCCGAAACCAACAACGTATTGCGAACCAAAGCCACCCGAACACCCAGCGACCGCGCCTCATCCTCGCTCACCAGCAGCAAGTTCATATCCCGAGCCACAAACACCGAAATCAACGAACCAAACACAATAATCGGCACCGCAATACGCACCGACTCCCAGCGAGCCGTATCGAACCCACCCGCAATCCAGAAAATAATCTGACGCTGAACATTCAAGTCATCAGTCAAAATAATCACCGCAGTCGTAATTGCCCCAAGAAACGAACTAACCGCAATCCCGCCCAAAAGCAAAGTCGTCATCGAAAAACGACCATTTACCGAAGCAATCAGGAACACCACCGCCATAGACACCGCGGAACCAATGAACGCGAAAAACGGAAGGAAAAACACCGAAACTGTGCTCAACCCGGAAGCGATAGCAATCACCGCTCCAGCAGCACCACCGCTCGAAACACCAATAATCCCCGGGTCAGCCATCGAATTGCGGAACAAGCCCTGCATAATTCCGCCGGAAATACCAAGAGCGGCGCCAACAAAGAAAGAAAGGAAAATACGCGGCAGCCGAATACTCTGGATAATCGCCTGTTCACTAGGCTTCGCTGTCGATTCGCCAATACCAATCAAATCAAGCAACGTCGTCGTCGTGTGAGAAAACGGAATCGTAAACGGGCCAACCGAAGCAGCCACAATCGCCATCAGCACCGTCAAACTGCCCAACACCAACGCGCCAACATACAAACGCTTCAATACAGAAACGCTCAACGTAACCCGCCCCACACTATGTTCTCTCGCGATATTCGCAGCCAATAAAAAAACCCCTGACTGCTTCGTCAAGGGTTCACAAGTGACTTTGTATTCCTGAAATAGGTAGGGCTGTCACCGTGAGGCCAGTCCCTAGGCGGGGAGCAGTCACTCAGATGTTCCCCGGCAGGTCTCCTGGCTTCCAGATTATCGAGCCGAAGAAAATAATCTCTTCGGCTCAGCGACTAACCCACGCCTTCCCGTCGTAATCGACAGTGGCTAAATGTGAATCGTCTTCCTGGTTACAGTGGCGCTACCGCAGCGGAATCTCACCGCCTTCCCTATTGGTCCCAAACACTCAAAGTCGTTTACACAACTTCGAACACCCAGAACACCGAGGAACCACGCATATTCAATTGATCAATCGAGGCTATCGGGCAAGTGCCGTGCTGTCAATCTTCACAAGCTCCTCAGAAGCCAGCGTGTAGACACATGTGTTGGCCTGAGGCGTCATCTCCACATTGTGCTCAGTCTTGTCACCAAGCAATATCTTGATCATCGATCGGTCGACAGTGCAAATCAGCTCATCTTCGATCGAAGCTCTTCGGTAAGGACAATTCGTAACCCGAATCCGCAACCCATCCTCATCGGTCGTTAAAATCGGATCGTAACCGCCGTCCTCAAACGCAGCCTGAACCGCATCAACAGGATTCCGACCCTTCCCGTACTCGGCCGCACGGCTCACGCCGATTCGCTCCAACGACTCTCTCAGCAAATCGTTGCCAGTGCTAGCACCAAGAGTTCCCATAGGAATTATCTTGATGTCGTTAATCAGCTCGTTCAAAAGCCGGCTGTAGTCCTTCGGTACCGAATCGTGGCCCTTTTCTGTCAGGTGGAACGAATACTGGGGACGCCCCGTAGGCTTACGAACTTCCGAATGGGCTACCAATCCGTCTCGTTCGAGAATATCGAGATGACGCCGCACGGTTGCGGGTGCAAGCTGCATCTCCTTCGCCAACCCATCGACGGTAACGCCGTTGTTTTGACGGATGATCGTCATAATGTTGTCTCGTGACACCGACATTTTTATAGCTCCAGCCCCGCACGCTCAAGTACATGCAAGGTATACGTACATCGTTAACTACTAATGCCCCCAATAAAACAACGCCATTCCGTCACACACACATCCGCTAACAATCACAGAATATTTACTTTCAGACCCAAAACTATCAAGAAGTTAAACGGTCAAAAATGCAATTATTCATTCATATTAGGCAAAAACGTTATTCCATTACTTCCAGACTAACCTCTAACCAATTCCGCAAGGATTGCAAAGATGAGTTAAAATTGTGAGGATTTCGGTTATTTCCTCATGTCTGGCACGTCGCCACTCTCAGCTAAACCGATATCGCGGAGCCAATACATATATGAGTCCAGCGTCATCATCGAAGAAAAATGTAGTAGATGCCGAAGAAACCACAGCCGATGTTTCTGATAACGGTTGTGTTCACCACTGGGTGATCGACCCGCCGAGCGGAGCTGTTAGCGAAGGACGCTGCAAGGCTTGTGGTGAAAAGAAGGAATTTAGAAACTCCTTCGAATACTCATCCTGGTACGGCAACAAGTCTCCCGCACCTAAAAAAGGAGCCGCAGCAGCCAAGGGCGCGGCCCCAGCAAAGGGCGCCGCAGCCGATCCGAAAGCTTCCGCAGCACCAGCTAAAGCCGCAGCCAAGCCCGCCAAAGCCAAAGACTAACGCAAGCAACCGAATTACCTGAAAAGATCTCGATTTGCTGGACGAAGCAATCGATCATTAGGAAATTCACCCGGATCCCATTTCACGCCGCGAACTATCGCGGCGGGGATCCGACCGCTCTCACCCATAACCAACTGCGCAGTCGATGCCACCTCATCGGCTATCGAAACCGTGCTCGTCGTCATCTCGCGATCAAAATCGTCGATCGTCCCGCGCAAGTCGCTCAACGGGTCAAACCCCGCCACGCCAATGGCAACGTTAATCGAACCCTCACGCCACGGCCGGTTAAACGTGTCCGAAACCAACACCCCTACACGTAACCCCAGCAAATCAACCAACGTCTCGCGAATCCCACGAGCCGAACGAAACGAATCCTCAGGCAACGTCGTCACAACGTCATCAATCTCGATATTCGACTGATCCACACCCGCATTAGCGCAAATAAAACCATGATGCGTCTCAACGATCAGCACACCCGGAACCGCACGCACCACCCGAGCCGACTGATCCAGAACAATCTGAACCATCCGCGGGTCCTTACCAATCTCCTCAGCCAGCTTAGTCGCCTCGCCAGTCGGAACCTGTGCTGAAACGATCTGAATCGCGCCCTCAGCCTTCGAAACAATCTTCTGAGCCACAACCACCAGATCACCATCAGCCAACGGCGTATCGTTCACCCGGCACTGCTCAGCAATCAAGCGACCAAGATCATCCCCCAGAACAATCTCAGGTAAACCCGGAACCGGGATCGCACTAACCGGCGAAACCAACAACATCACCCAAGCCCCAATCTAATAGTCAATCCTGAATAAATCGCCATCTTCAACCATATTGAACTGCCCGTAGTAGTACTTATCCGTCGCAGTCGCATAAACCGGCACCACCCCAAGATTCCACGCAACAACAGCACTCACCCGATCCGCAAACGCATCTGGCATCTCATCAGGCATCCGATCGCCGTAATACTTCACCAGCGAATCCCAGTACCACTCGTGCTGCAATAACCCCGGACCAACCACCATCACATCCAGCTCCGGACTCGCCACCTGCGACTGATACACCAGCGAAAATAACTCAGGCTCCTCAACCAGTATCACCCCACCCGCAACCCTGGCAATCGACCGCTCAGCAAATTCAGCCGGCTCGTTATCACCCGAAATATCGATCTCACTCCAACCACTCGCAACCGACCATACCGGCAAGACCATAATCACCAACACGAAAACACCAACGTGAACCCGACGCTGATGCGAAGCAAGCCGCCTAATCCGCAGCGCAAACCGACTCACCTCAGTGCCCAGCAGCGCAATTCCAACGCTCAGCCACAACGAAAACACCATGAAGGCAGAAATCAGGTAAATAAAACTATCCGGCGTCGCATACGAAACCGAATAAATCGCAATCGCAAAAATCGAAGCCAACGACGCATACACAAACTCACGACTGTAAGACCATATCGTTGTAAGACCCGTAATCCCGATCACCGTCCCAATAATCGTGTACTGGGTGAACAGCATCTCGGCGACCTTTGAAATACGACCCGCCAATGCCTCGCTCTCGATCCCAAACGCGTAAGACTGGTAAATCGACGCCGAAGCCATCCACCTGAAACCCTCAAGCGTGTCCGACGCCCCCCAGTTCACTATCGGATCCGCAGCAGCCGCAATCGGCGCATAAACATAAACAGAAAGCCCAGCCAGCAACCCAACCGCAGGCCGCCAGTCAAACACACCACGCCACCCATACCGCTGCCACACAACCCACAAAACCCAAATCCCAAACGGAGTCGCAGCCAAACCAAGCGTCGTGTGATTCCCTAAACCAACGCCAAGCAACAACGCCAGCAACACCCTGTTGCGAATCGCCAAATTGCCCGCACGCAAATCCCGCAAAACCCCGAGAGCCATCACCAGCAAAACAGCCCCAAACAAAGCATTCAGCGAATAAACCTCAGTAATCGTGTTCTGCATCCAAAACAACTGCGAAGTAGCGAACGCAAGTGCCGCCACAACTGCTGATACGACCACAGAGCGATTCCCGCCCACTTCAGAGCCCGGAATGTTCCGAATAACCCGTGAAGCCGCTACGTACACAAACGGCACAGTCAACGCACCAGTCAGTGCAGAAAACAAATTCGCCCTAAACGCATGGCTACCAATATCAACCACATCGCCAAACGCCCGCAATAAAAGCGTGTACGTCGGATAGCCAGTCGGATGCGGAACACCCAACGACCGAGCAGCACTAATAAAATCGCCGCCATCCTGCCCGGTGTTCAGCCACGTAATCCCCCGCGACATCGTCGCCGCGTACAGGGCAAGCGAAAACAAAAACAAACCGCCAAGTATCAGCAGCTGCCTACGACTCTGAACATATTTAGTTCGATCAACCAGTTTCGAAACCAAAAAAACCAACCACTCCGAACGACCCCGAAATTACGAATATAAAGAGTAGATCAGAAACTCAAACCATATTGAACCAACAACACCCAAAAAATCCAACAAATAACAACCCACGACCCACTGTCATCCTGAATTCCATTTCAGGATCAAACGCAGAGCCCCCAACAATCCCAAGCACCGCCCGCGACTTCCTGTCCTCCCCCGGAATGGGGGAGCTAGAGGGGGAGACTGCAGCTCAACGACCAAGTCGTTCGACAACGCCCGGAGCAAACGCCCGCCCGGAGCTTAAACGAAAAGAGACCCGCCGAAGCGGGTCTCTTTCCAAATTACGTTTTCAAAACGTCCTAGCGAACTAGGAGTTCTCTCGTACTCGTCTTGCACGTCGTGCGGTAAACACTCCGGTACCAACCAGAGCGAAACCAGCAAACAATGCGAGCAGCAGACCATTTACACCAAGAGTGTAATCACCAGTTGCCGGCAATCCGGTAGCACCAGCCGCAGGAGCATCCGGAGGAGCTACCGCAAGACCAAGTGCGAATGGCGAGAACGAAGTTGTGAAAGCACAAACCTTGTTCGGGTTCGTGTAAGCAGTGGAGTTCAGTTTGACCCAGTCGGTGCCATTGTGGCGCCAGATACCCAGACCATCACTACCACCGTGTGAACCGTCTACGTCGGCCTGCGTGTATGTCATACAAACTTCAGCAGGCTTGTTCAGCTTCTTTGTATCAAGCGCTCCGCCGTCCTTGTCGTGCCAGGTTATCTGGACGATAGAACTACCGAATTTGAACGTGCCAGAAGAAGCACCTTCAGATGCAGCTGGAGGTGCACTCGGAACTGAACCTGTAGAAATAGTCTCAATCGAAACCGATGCAGCTTCACCGCTGTCAAGACTGCCACCCGCCACATTCAATGAAATCGACTGCCCATTCTCTGTGTCAATTGTAAGTGCCCCACCGTCGCCAGCTTTGATTTCAGTCACTTTGCTGGAATCAACTCCAGTCGGCAAGGTTGCAGGACTTGATGCGTTCGTTACAGGAGCAATCACAACCGACACCACCGGGGAATTGACTATGAGATCGAACGTACCAACTTGCGTGTTACCGCCGAACTGTTTGACAGTTATGGTCACCACACCAGAACAACCCGTATTGACGGACGTAAGGGTAAGAACTGAAGATGTCGACGTACTGAACGTCACACATCCGTTCGTTACTGACCATGCATACGTCAAACCTGGTGCCGTGTTAGTGATATCAACGCTTGAAGCATTGAGCGCTAAAACATTGCCACCAATATTAGAAGCCGGCGCCAGAGTAAACGTACCCGATACGAAAGGCGTTATGGACGCCAACGTCGTATCCGTAGGAATCGCCGTCGGTGTAGGTGTACTAGCAACGGTAGTAGTCGTCGTAGTCGCCGAAGCGGAACCCGACCACACAGCCTCATACGAGGCCATGAATAGGGAAACCAAGCCCACCAAAGCGAGAGAGACAACCCAGCGCTTTGAGATAGCGGAGCCTAGCATCGGCATCCTCCTGGAAGTTTCTTTTTGCAAGATACTTCTAATTACCTGCTCGCAAACGAATTCGCGAGATCAATTTATATATGCCCGACCGCGCGGACACTCGCTCAAGCATAAAGCCCAAGCTCACCGAAGCCCCAAAACATACGTTCCATATAGGCACGGCTGCATTCGACCGTTACTTTTACAAACGGCACCCAGTCAAGGTACACCACTGCAAAAACGCCAGTCAAGATGATTTCAGTACATCAAACCGCAGTTTGACACACCTTTATCAAAATCTTGATTGGCTTTTATAGGTGGCGCACGACAATAATCAATCTAACAAGACCCCGTTACCTGTGCATTACGAATAATCTGGTACCGGATAAACAAACACCAAATCTGTAAAATCGGTTCGTACTAAGCACAAACACCGTTCATACACAAAACCACTCTCACGGAGCAACTATTCAACATGGATCTAGGTATTAAGGGCAAAGTTGCCCTAATCACAGGCGGAAGCCGCGGTTTAGGCAGGCAGTCGGCACTCGCACTCGCAGCAGAAGGCGTCTCAGTAGCTATCTGCGCCCGAGGCGAAGAAACGCTAAATCAAACTGCCGACGAACTCAAAGCAACCGGGGTAAAAGTTGGGGCATACGTTGCCGACCTCGGCGATGAATCAGGCGCCAACGATCTCGTTGCTAAAGTAGAAGCCGAACTCGGCTCCATAGAAATCCTCGTTAATAACGTAGGAGGAAGCCTCGGAACGTCCGATCTCGTCAACTCGTCCCTCGAAGACTTCCACATGGTCATGAACGCCAACCTCTGGTCAGCAGTCGCCCTAATGAAGAACGTACTTCCCACCATGCAGGAACAACGATGGGGCCGAATCATCAACATCTCCTCCATCTTCGGGCGAGAATACGGAGGAACCGCACCCTACATGTCGGCCAAAGCAGCAATGATCGCCGCTTCAAAGCACACCGCCATGGCTGTCGCTAAAGACGGCGTAACCGTCAACTCGATAGCACCCGGATCAATCCTTCACGCCGGAGGCACCTGGGAGAAGTTCATCGCAAACAACTCAAAGGAAGCCGTAGCCGAATTCATCGACCGAAACCTCCCAATGGGAAAATTCGGATGGCCAGAACCCATCGGCGCAACCGTCGCCTTCCTGGCATCAAGCCAGGCCGACCTAATCACCGGAGCCTGCCTGAACGTAGACGGCGGACAATCCCACAACCTCTTCTAAGGTGCCAGTGGCACGTTTTTTTGGAGACCCGGCACTCACCGGCAATCACCGAATTCAAATCAAAAGGGGGAGAGCAACTGCTCTCCCCCTTTTTCTATTAACCACTAACCATTGTCATCCTGAACTCGATTCATTATCTATCGACAACGACGACACTCAAACCACCCAACATCCCAGCCAACCAACCGATCACTAAGAAAAAGTCGCTAGCGACCATCCTGAACTCAGCCTGCCCCGAAGGAATCAGGGATTCAGGATCTGTGCCAAAACGCCCACACCTCAACGATCCACCCACCAGCCAACATCACCAGCACACAGAAAAAGTGGCTAGCCACCCAAAAAAAGTGCCACTGGCACCAAAAAGCCCCGAGCGTAAACGCCCGGGGCTTTTCATATACAAACTAATCACCGGCAAAACTGCAACGACTCAGTCGCCACAAACCCTGCCGAAGAAAACGTCGCTAGCGACTAAGAAATTTCGGCTGAAGCACCGGCTTCTTCGAGCTTGCCCTTGGCAGTCTCGGCCTCATCCTTGGATACACCCTCAAGAACTGCCTTAGGGGCAGCCTCAACAAGATCCTTAGCTTCCTTCAAACCCAGCGGGGTAAGTTCACGAACAGCCTTAATGACTGCGATCTTCTTGCCACCGATGTCCTTAAGAACAACGTCAAATTCCGTCTTCTCTTCTGTCGCTTCGGCAGCGCCGCCGCCACCAGGTGCTGCTGCTACTGCAACCGGAGCTGCTGCGCTTACACCGAATTCTTCCTGGAGCGCCTTAACAACGTCTGCGAGGTCGAGTACTGACATTCCTTTGATCTCTTCGATCAGATCTTCTTTGCTCAGGGCCATTTCTGGTCTCTCCAATTTCGTCCCCTCACGTAAAGAACGGGGCACTAATAACTAACTAAATATTTCGAACAGCTCCAACCGCCTTAAGCGGCCGAACCTTCCTGCTGGTTATCCACGTGCCGTTGAAGCACTGTAGCGAGAGCCCGAACTGGGCCACTCATAACCATCAACAACCCTGTAATAGGACTGTTCATCGAACCAAGCATCTTCGCAATCAGCTCATCCTTAGAAGGAAGCTTCGCAAGATCTTTAACTCGATCAGCGCTCAACACATCAGCATCAAGCATCCCACCAAGAATATTGATCGCAAGATCTTTACTCTTGGCGTAATTCACAAAAGCCTTCGCAGCAGCAGCCGGGTCGCCATCAGTAACAACAAACCCAATTGGGCCCGCCATAACCTCTTTAAGCGCCGACTTACCAGCCTCGTCAGCCGCGATCTTCGCGAAAGTGTTCTTCACAATCTTGAAACGCGCACCACTGCTTCGCAGCTCCTGACGCAAACCAGTCATCCCGGCAACGTCAACACCGCTGTACTCAGCAGCAATCACCAACGGCGATGATTCGAAGATGACTTTCATCTCCGCTACCGCCGCCTTACCTTTTTCAGTTGGCATTCGACCTCCTATCCACGACCACAACACCGCTTAAGAGAATTGGCCAACGCCAATAAAAAACCCCGGAACCTGGTCCGGGGCAAAAATGCAATCGCCGCTAACGACGATGAATGCACGATCTAAACCTCGGATGGCGCTAAGAGCATTACCCCGTTCGAAACGGGACCAACTGTCTGCGGTCGCAGTATTCAACTGTATGCAAACCATTCTAACTCCACCAAACAAAGAATGGCTAACTATTTTCACCACACAACACTAAGAACCACCCCCACACACCTGTCATCCTGATGAAAATCAGGATCTGTGCCAAAACGCCCACACCTCAACGATCCACCCACCAGCCAACATCACCTGCACACAGAAAAAGTGCCACTGGCACAAAAAGTGGCTGGCCACACACAAAAGTCGCCTAGCGACACATACAAAAAGCCCCAGGCATAACGCCTGGGACTTTTTGTAAAAATCACACTACGGCTCGATCAAACCAACTCGGATCAATCAACCCTGCCGAGAAAACGCAAACTAGTTTGCCTGCGTAAGCTTCTCCAACTCCGACTGATCCAGCAAGAAGCTCGGACCCATCGTCGTGCAAAGAGTCACCTTCTTTACCAGCGGACCCTTCACACCCTCCGGCTTCGCACGAAGAATCGTGGAGTACACCGAAGAAAGGTTATCCAAAATCTGGTTATCGTCGAACCCAACAGTACCGATACGAACGTGAATGTTCGCACCACGATCCAACCGAATCTCGGCTCGACCCTTCTTAGCACTCTCAACAGCTGCACCAACCCGTTCAGGCTGGACAACAGTCCCAGTTCGAGGATTAGGCATCAGCCCTTTCCTACCCAAATAGCGACCTAGTCGCCCAATCTTGCCCATCTGATCCGGAGTAGCAATAGCAACATCGAAATCGCTCCAGCCACCCTCGATCTTCTTCACCAACTCATCGTCCGAAACAAACTCGGCACCAGCGTCAGTAGCAGCACGAGCCGCATCACCCTGCGCAAAAACAAATACACGAACATTCTTACCAGTACCGTGCGGCAGATCAGCAACCTCACGAATCTGCTGATCCGAATGCCGAGGGTCAGCGCTCGTCGCTACATGAAGCTCAATCGCCTCATTGAACTTCACCTTAGAAAATTCCTTGGCAAGAGCAACCGCCGAATCGGGCGTGTGAGGATCAAGTCCAGCAGCCTCTAACGCAGCGTTATATCGTTTTCCGTGTTTCGCCATTTCACAAATCTCCAGCCGGTAATCCTGGCTCCCCCTCGCTAACAATGCGGGGTCCGAGCGCCCGGGCCGACAAATAAAAAGTTACATCCACTAACCCAACAAAAACGGGTTAGCCCTTAACTTCCACACCCATACTTCGGGCGCTACCTTCAATAATTTTCATCGCAGCCTCAATATCATTCGTATTGAGGTCAGGCATCTTCACTTCGGCAATCTCTCGAATCTTCGCCCGAGAAATCTTGCCAGCCACATCGATACCAACAGAACCAGAACCACCGGAAATACCAGCAGCCTTCTTGATCATGTCCGAAGCAGGCGGAGTCTTAAGCTCGATCGAAAACGATCGGTCTGCGTAAACCGTCAACTCAACAGGAACAATGTTTCCAGCGAGTGAAGCAGAACGCTCATTGTATTCCTTAACGAACTGCATGATGTTCACACCATGCTGACCAAGAGCCGGACCCACCGGTGGTGCCGGAGTGGCCCCACCTGCTGGCAACTGCAACTTGATTACTGTAGTGACTTTCTTAGCCAACTGAACGTTCCTTCGTTTCTACTCCCGAACTAACAAAGCCAGGAATCACACTAAAAATCTAAAAATAAAACTAACTAACTACGACTTCTCTATCTGTAAGAAGTCCAACTCAACAGGCGTCTCACGCCCGAAGAACGAAACATGCACACGAATCTTTCCACGATCCTCAAGCACCTCATCAACAGTGCCCATGAAATCAGCGAAAGGACCATCCTTGATTCGAACCGACTCGCCAGCCTCGTACCCAACACGAACCCGTGGGGCATCCGACTTCATACGACTCATAATTCGATCCACCTCAGCCTCTTCCAACGGAATCGGCTTCGGGCGCTTCTCACGCTCGTCCTCAGCAGAAATGAACCCGGTAACACCAGGAGTGTTCCGAACCACGTACCAGCTCTCCTCGTCCATTAGCATCTGAACAATAAGGTAGCCCGCGTACATCTTCTTCTGAACAGTCTTGCGTTCGCCCTCTTTGATCTCCACCTCTTCTTCGGTAGGAACCACAACGTTAAGAATCTTGTCCTTAACGTCCATCGTGTTGATCCGCTGCTCCAGATTCTTCTGAACGCGGTCTTCCTGACCCGAATAAGTGTGAACGATGTACCAGCGAGCTGAAGTGCTCCCGGCGATGTCGCGGTAAGAAGTCATGGCTAAGTTCCTGAAATCACGGCAAGCAGTCGAGCGAACAGCATGTCGATCAAACCCAAAAACAGGCCAATCGTTGCCGAAAGCATAATCACCATCACAGTAAGGCGAGTCGCCTCCTGCCTTGAAGGCCATGAAACTTTCCGCAGTTCCCCGAATACCTCTTTAAAGAATCTGAAGATCGAAAATCCTGAGGATCCCGATACTCCCGGGCCAGATGTACTTCGTGCTGGTGTTCGTGCCAACTCGGTTCCTTACCTTTTCTCTCGAAACAGCTGAACTTTTCTGCACACAGGGCAGAACTTCTTCAACTCAACCCTGTCAGGAGTGTTGCGCCTGTTCTTCTCTGTGTTGTACGTGTATGCCTTGCACTCAGTGCAATTCATATCAACTATCGTGCGAACCGCACTCTTCTTAGCCATAGTTACGTTTCTCAAATCCTATCGGTTGCATCGCCCTCATCAAACAAGAACAACCCAACCGGCAAAAGGGCAAATGCCCTATTCCGTCTGGCTGGAATTTTACGACCCCAGAGAGTCGCGCCAACGCCCGTTACATACGCCGGGGGTTCAAGGGGAACTCCCCTTTCCTCGCTCAAGAGCGAAGATACACCCGGCACTATAACGAGCGCTAGCTACAAGTTTCTAAGAACTAGTCCAGAACCTCAATGATCACACCCGAGCCCACAGTTCGGCCACCCTCACGGATAGCGAATCGCAGACCTTCTTCAAGTGCAACCGGGTAACCAAGTTCAATGTCCATGACGGTGTTATCACCAGGCATGACCATCTCGACACCCTCGCCCAGGTTGATAGCACCTGTAACGTCGGTAGTTCGAATGTAGAACTGTGGCTTGTAACCAGGGAAGAAAGGAGTGTGTCGACCACCCTCATCCTTGGTCAAAACATATACCTGAGCCTTGGCCTTCGTCGAAGGGTTAATGCTGCCCGGCTTAGCCAGAACCGCACCACGTGAAACATCTTCACGCTCAACTCCACGAATCAAGCAACCAACAGCGTCACCAGGAATACCCTCTTCAAGGGTCTTGTGGAACATCTCAACACCAGTAACGGTAGTTGCAACTGTCTTACCAAATCCTACGATCTCAATCTGGTCACCAGTCTTTACAATTCCACGCTCTACTCGACCAGTAACAACCGTGCCACGACCCTTGATGCCGAATACGTCTTCAACAGGCATGAGGAACGGAAGGTCAGTTGGGCGATCAGGAATGTCGATGTACTCGTCCACAGCTGCCATCAGCTCGTGAATCGACTTCACCCACTTGTTGTCCTGGTCTTCAGCATTCTCAAGAGCCTCAAGTGCAGAAACCTGAATTACAGGAATCTCGTCACCCGGGAAGCCGTTCTTGTCTAGAAGTTCACGAACTTCCATCTCAACAAGCTCAAGCAGCTCTTCATCGTCAACAACATCACTCTTGTTCAAAGCAACAACAAGCTTCGGAACGTTTACCTGGCGTGCAAGCAGAATGTGTTCGTAAGTCTGTGGCATAGGACCGTCAGCGGCCGATACCACGAGAATAGCGCCGTCCATCTGGGCAGCACCAGTAATCATGTTCTTAATGTAGTCCGCGTGACCCGGGCAATCCACGTGAGCATAGTGACGGGAATCCGTCTCGTACTCTGTGTGAGTTGTCGCGATGGTCACACCACGCTCTCGTTCTTCAGGAGCGTTATCGATTTCGTCGAAAGCCTTCGCCTTAACGTTGGCCTGAACTTGCGCGAGCACATTGGTGATGGCGGCAGTCAATGTCGTCTTGCCGTGGTCCACGTGCCCGATAGTGCCCACGTTTACGTGAGGCTTACTTCGGTCAAATACTTGCTTCGCCATTATTTTTTCTTATGCTCCGTCTACCGGAGTCTCCTGCGCTGTGCGCTTTTGGGCGCATTTACTCTTGCGCTGATATTGATTGGTGCTTAGCTGGAGCCCACACCGAGGATTGAACTCGGGACCTCATTCTTACCAAGAATGCGCTCTACCACTGAGCTATGTGGGCCCGATATTCCTCACAAATGAGGCACACCTGAAACTAACCCAAACCGTAATTCTGGTGCAGGGAGTAGGATTCGAACCTACGAAGCCGTCAAGCGGCAGATTTACAGTCTGCTGGGTTTAACCACTCCCCAATCCCTGCCCAAACAAAAACTTTACCACAGCAAAACCAAATTTCACTACGAGTGCCGACGATATTCGTAAGCGTTTTTGTAAGGCCAAAAACCAAGAAGAAGTTCCGAGCCGTTAAAATTGGA
>Ga0302135_10001251_pt1 | contig 15294 bp, 14 predicted proteins | sample CBN3_surface_MG_FD_203119 | JGI IMG/M metagenome (GOLD analysis project Ga0302135, IMG submission 203119) | Marine microbial communities from Western Arctic Ocean, Canada - CBN3_32.1 | ecosystem: Environmental > Aquatic > Marine > Oceanic | place: Canada: Western Arctic Ocean | collected...
GGTCGGCATCGGAAGAACAGCTACATGTCCGAGACGCCCGTGACGGACGGCGAGGCCATCTACGTCTACATCGCCCACATGGGGCTCTATGCGTACGGCCTTGATGGCACCGAATTGTGGAGAATGAACGGTCAGAGAATGTGCCGGACGCCGTTCGCCTGGGACGGACACCTGTACCTCAGCTCGGGCGCGAAGGGACGGAGCGACACGCCTCTTGCGGGAATCAAGCCAGGCGCGAGCGGTGACATCACCATGGATGAGATGCAGGAGAGCAGCGACGACGTGCTGTGGTTCGATCGCACCGGCGGCGGCGTACCTGCCGACACCCGTTCTCTGCGACAGCGGCGTGTACGTGCTCACCGACAAGGGCATCTTCTCCCGCCACGACGCCAAGACCGGCGACCGCACCTACCAGACGCGGATCCATACGACCGCCCGGAACTTCACATCCTCGCCCTGGGCCTATAACGGCAACGCCTTTGCGATCAACGAGGAAGGCGACACGTTCGTGATGAAGGCCGGTGACGAGTTCGAGTTCGTTGGTATCAACAGCCTCGACGAGTTCGTTCAGGCCTCGCCTGCGATCTCGGGCGATCGACTGCTGATCCGGACACAGAGCAAGCTCTACTCGATTCGCGAGACCGATCGGCCCTAGCCTACGAGCTAACGTCGTCGGGGCGGAAGAAGCCCCAGGTTTCGAGAGTGTCACTGACGCGCACGTGGGCAATGACCTCGTAGCCGAAGCGTTCGTAGAACGCGACGTTCACCGGATTCTCGGTGGTCAGGAACACGCCCTCCGATGCAGGGTTCGCTGCTGATCTGGCCTGCACCTCTTCGAGCAGCAGACGCGCCAGCCCCATCCCCTGAGCCGCGCTCATAACCCCCAGCATGTCGAGATACATACCCGGGCGCGGGCTGTGCACCGCGCGTGCGGCATCGCGATAGGCGTCGTAGCGGGCTTCCGTCGCTGCCCCGAGTCCCTCCCAGACCTGGCGCACAGCTTCGTCGTAAGCGCTCGATTCGGTCGGCGTACCGGGCTCTACAACGGTCGCCGCAGCAGCTACCAGGCCATCAGCCTCGACAACCAGGATCATGTAGCCATGGAGTTCTGCCTAGCGCGGTAATGCGCTCCGCATACGGTTCTTCGGTGGCGAGCACGAAGCGCATGACCGGGTAGTGGGCGAAAGCGTCGTCATAAACGCGCGCAGCCTCCGCCGGTTTCCCCATCCGTAGCGCCTGCCCGCTCAAGGGAGCCTCACTGTTGTGAGCAGAGCCGTCACATCACCCCGGCTCATCGTATCGGCGGGCCGTGGCTCTGTATCGCCCGGAAGCCCTGGTGTGATGGTCAGCGCCCGGAGAATCAGAGGGGCGTCTGGCGCCAGCGTGAGACGCAGCTGCACGCCCTCGGCGGGCGCCCCGACGAAGGCAAGCAGTCGGGTCGGTGTGTCGGCGCCCGCGTCGATCACTACGAGGGCATTACCGTTGAGCTCGGCGGTGAGTGGAATCGTCGACCCCGGCATGAGTTCAACAACCGTGCGATGCGCGCCGGCAGGTAGGGTGAGCCGTAGCTCCACCGATCGGATCGCTCCATCGGTCGTGTCCTCGACGACCACCGCCTGCGCCCCAACCAACGGTAGTGCCTGGGTCTGGCGCGTCAGATAGGTGCGCCGCCCCAAGCCAAGTGCGCTGAGGTTACGCATCTCCGGGTCGCTACCCAGCAGAATTGAGGTCCACGAATCGACCTCCGGGTCAGAGCTGTACCAGTACGCCTCGCCGGTATCGAGATCGGCAACATAGCTCACCTGATTGAGACGCTTCTTCTGCTCGTCATACTCGGGCGTCAGCAGGCCCCAACCGAGAGCGAACATCGCCACCACCAGGCTGGCGACTGGCACACGCCACCCCGAGCGCCTGACCACGGTGCCGAGCTGCGGCGTCAGGATGATCAGAATCAGGGCCAGCAGCCCGACGCTCGCCGCGACCAGCCGCATCGTCATGGCGACCTCGAGCCATCGCACCCAGGGCGCCGTGACGAGGAGGGCCGGCGCGGCGAGTACGCCCAGTGCTGCTGCGTGCGCCCAGTTAGCGGGTTCGTCGGCGCGCACAACGAACGTCGCGCCGACTCCACCGAGCGCGGCCCACACGAACAGATAGCTGGCCCCGGGCGCGCAGATCGCCGCGGCCACAGCCAGTGCCGACCAGACGACGACGGGTCCCGCGGCAAGTTCGGCCACCGAAGCCCAGCGTCCCGAGATCCAGACGGCCAGGGTGACCAGGGCGACGGTCATGGCGCAAAACGCAAAGAGGTACGGCGCGCTGTCATAGAACAGGCGGTAGGAGTCCCAGCGAACCGACTCCGACACTGCCGCCAGGCGTCCCCAACCCAGTTGGGCCACTCCGACCGATGCCGCCACGGAGAGCGTCGCCGAAACGAGGCCGACGGCGACTCCGGGGATTCGCAAGCTACCGGAGGCGATGCACTTCCCGATGAAACCGAGAGCGATGAGCAATGTCAGAACAGCCAGCGGTAGAATCCAGCCCGCGCTATAGCGCGCGAACCCCAGCGGACCGACGTTGAAGTAGGTCAACTCCGGACCGGCCGGTGTGTCCAACGCGACGTTGCCGAGCGCGCCGGCGATTCCCGTGAGGTACGAACCGTGATGTTGCAGGCTAGCTGGATCCTGAGTCTCGAAATTGTCGAGCGGCGTGTGGTAGTGCGACAGCCCGCGGATGTACGCGAAGTCCATGCCCTCAACAGCAGTGCCCATGAAGGCACTCAGGTCGGTGCCGTTCGGCAATCGCCCATACACCTCCTGCATCACCGTGTTGGCGATCGGGCGAGGCGTCGAATGCGCGAGCGCCGCGACAGTGCGCCCGTTCGGGCCCGTTGTCTGGAACATGTAGGACGCACCGTACGAACCGCGAGCCTCGACGTTCAACACGACAGCTACGTCTTCGAACCACGGATGCTCACCCACAAACGCGAACGCCCCGAGCAGACCGACCTCCTCGGCGTCCGAAATCAAGACGATGAGGTCGTTGCGTAGCAGCCCACGCGCCTGCACCGCGCGTACTGACTCGAGGATAGCGCTCACACCGGCGCCGTCGTCGCTGGCGCCGAACGATCCCATCACCGAGTCATAGTGAGCCAGTAGGAGGATCGCCCCGGTCGAATCCGTACCCGGGATCCGCGCCACGATGTTGTGTACGTCGGCGCCGTAGTTGTCCACGTACGGCGACATCGCCGTTGTGCTCTGCACCTGTGGCGACAGTCCCATCCCGATGAGCGTGTCCAACAGGTACTGGCGCACCTCGGCATGGGCGGCCGACCCCACCGGATGCGGCGCCTGGGTGATCGCCCGTAGGTGCACCCGCGCCCGCGCCGCGGAGAACTCGGCGGCGGCGGCATCGACGTCGACCGGCGCAGGTGGCCGATCGGTGCGCAGGCCGAGAACCGCGAGCGCCGCCAGGATCGCCGTCAACATGAGCGCCGGACCGCGACCAGCGCGCGGACCGCTCTCGCCGTTGCTGCTCAAGTCATGTCCTCGATTCCGGTCGGAGATCGGACGCCGCGACACGCCGTCGACCCACGTATTTCATTGCCGAACTCCTGTCTGAGGTCTACGCCGAACGGGCTCGACACTGGCAGGATCGGAGCATATCTGCCTTTGCGGCCGGCTGCCGGTGGTCGCCGCCCGGGACAGCCCGTAGAATGGCCGCGCTCTGGCCCGCCGAAGTCTTACACAGCAAGGTCCGCATGAAGAAAGTCGCCCTCCTCCTGTTGCTCACCGCGGCCGGCGCCCCGACCGAGCCCGTCGATCCGGAACTTCAAGCGTGGAACGACCAAGCCGCTCAGGTCACGATCGTGCGCGACAACTGGGGCATTCCGCACATCTATTCGGCGACGGACGCCGGCGCCGTCTTCGGGATGATCTACGCCCAGGCCGAGGACGACTTCAATCGTATCGAGGTCAACTTTCTCAACGCGATGGGGCGTCTGGCGGAAGCGGAGGGCGAAGCCGAGATCTACCGCGACCTGCGGATGAAGCTGTTTATCGATCCCACGCAGATGCAGGCGCTCTACGCCGACAGTCCCCCGTGGCTTCGCACACTGATGGACGCCTGGGCTGACGGCCTCAACTACTACCTGCATCAGAACCCCGAGGTGCACCCGCGGGTGCTGACCCGCTTCGAACCCTGGATGGCACTGACGTTCAGTGAAGGCAGCATCGGTGGCGACATCGAGCGTGTTTCGCTGGGTCAGCTCGAAGCGACGTACGGCGGCGCCCCCGAGCTTGCTGCCCTCGAGGTCGCTCCAACCGAAGCCACGCCGTTGCAGGCGCAACTCGTGGAGCCTGGCGGATCCAACGGTTTTGCGATCGCCCCCGGCAACACCGCCAACGGCAACGCACTACTGCTCATCAACCCGCACACATCGTTCTACTTCCGTTCGGAACTCCACATGGTGAGCGAAGAGGGACTGAACGCCTACGGCGCAGTGACCTGGGGTCAGTTCTTCGTGTACCAGGGCTTCAACGAGACCGCCGGCTGGATGCACACGTCGACCGGCGCGGACGCGATCGACGAGTACTACTACGACGTGGAGATGCGCGAGGACGGCGTCTACTACCCATATGAAGGCGAAGAACGCCGCATGGACGAGTCCACCATCGTCGTCCCCTACCGCGTGGGAGATACACTCGCCGAGCGCGAGTTCACCGTGTACCGCAGTCACCACGGGCCGGTCATCAGAACCGAGCACGGACGGTGGATCGCCGTGAAGTTGATGGAGAACCCGGTCGACGCCCTGACGCAGTCGTACATGCGCACAAAGGCCGCCAACTACGCCGAGTTCAAGCAGACCATGGAGCTCCACACGAACTCGTCGAACAACACGGTGTTCGCCGACGCGGAGGGGAACATCGCGTACTTTCAGGCGAACTTCATTCCAATCCGTGACACCGACTACGACTGGACGGCGCCGGTCTCGGGAATGATCGCAGCCACCGAATGGCAGGGCCTGCTGTCGGTCGACGGCTCCCCCAACGCTCTCAACCCTGACGGGGGCTGGATTCAGAACACCAACAACTGGCCATACTCCGTCACAGGGCCGACGAGCCCGCGGCAGGCCGACTACGCGCCCTACGTCGATCGGTATGCCGAGAACGCGCGCGGGCTGCACGCAATCCGCGTGCTCGACGGGGTTACCGGCTTCACCCCGGAGACCCTGCGCGACGCGGCCTACGACAGTTACCTGATCGCTTTCGAGCCCCTGATTCCAGGGTTGCTCCGCTCCTTCGACTCCACGGCAGACGGGGCGGCCAAGTCGGCTGTCGCCGAACAGATCGAAGTACTCCGCGGCTGGGATCTGAGGTTCGGCGTCGACTCCGTCGCGACTTCGGTCGCTATCTTCTGGGGTCGCCAGATGCTCGCCTCCGCTGGCGACGCCGCCCGTGCAGCGGGCATGTCGATCTCCGACTACATCGCCGACGGCGCCCCGGCGGGGGACCACCTTGCGGCACTGGCAGCCGCAACCGCGCGACTGACCGAGGACTTCGGCACCTGGCGCACGCCCTGGGGCGAGATCAACCGTTTCCAGCGCCTCACCGGAGACATCATCCAGCCGTTCGACGACGACGCGCCGAGCATTCCGGTCAGTTTCACCTCGGCACGCTGGGGCTCGCTAGCCGCCTACGGCCAGAGGACCTTCAACGACACGAAGCGTCTCTACGGAACGCGCGGCAATAGCTTCGTCGCTGTGGTCGAGTTCGGCGATCGCCTCCGCGCGCTCGCCGTGACCGCTGGCGGACTCAGCAGCGATCCGGACTCGCTCCACTTCGACGACCAGGCCGCGCTCTACGCAACCGGCGATCTTCGACCGGTGCACTTCTATCGCGATGAGGTTGACGCGGCAGCCGAGCGGACGTACATCCCTGGTCGCAGCGAGCGTGAATAGGCCTACCAGGCAAGCTCAACGAATACAGGTCGATGGTCCGATGCCACAGGCTCATCTAGAAGTCTGCGCTCGAGAACTCGAAAACCTCCAGCCGGGCGGAACGCCACGAAGTCGATTTCGCGATCCGGCGCCATCGATGAGAACGTCAGCCGGTCTGTCCCCTTGTCGATGAAATGCCAATCGCGCCGCAAGAGCGCGATGACCTCGGATTCCGGAGTGGAATTGAAGTCACCGGCCAGGATCACGGGCACATCCGACGCCGAGTACACCTCGGCAAGGCGCGTCGCCTGAGCGAGCCGCTCCTCGGCCGACCGATAGAGATGAATCCCGACAAACTCGATCTCGCGCCCCGTTACCGGGGATCGGACCCTGACACCGAGCACCGAACGCGGCTCCGCACCGTCGGGCAGGCGGTGGTTGGTGGTCCCAACAACCGGCCAGCGGGACAGAATCGCCATCCCGTACTCGCCGCCCTGATAGGGCATGAAGGCTCCGAACTCATGCGCCATTCCGGTCAACTCGCCAAGCGCCGCGGCCTGGTCGACGAAGCCAGTCCGCTCGGCCCTATCGTCGACTTCCTGCAGCGCCACCAGGTCCGGCTGCAGATCCGCGATCAACGTGGCGATGCGCTCAAGGTCGAGGCGCTCGTCCATCCCCTCGCCGTGATGGATGTTGTAGGCCAGTATTCGGATCGTGTCGCCGCTCTGTCGGGCTGGACCGGTCATGTCCGCGCGAGTCGCGGCGACGACCGCCGACCCACACAACGCCAACCCAACCAGCGTCGCGGCCCACCGCAGTGGGCCGCCATACGTCTTCATCGCGCCTACTCCTGCCCCCCGGCGGCCGCACGGCTCGCATCGCGCAACGCGCGAAACTCGGTGCCTTCGTTCCAGTTGGGCCAATCCGGAGAGTTGGCCACCTGGGCGCCGACCGCATAATACAGCTGCACGTCGGGCACGACGCCCGACAGATCCCACGACTCATCAAACTCGTCGGTGACCATGTGGTACCGCTCGACCAGGTACTTGTCGTTCTGTGCCTGTCCCCACTCGGCACCGTGCTCGAGATGATCGATCCCGGCCGCCGGATAGATCATCGGCACGCCCTGTTTGGCCAGTTCGAAGTGATCGGACCGGTAGTAGTACCCCTTCTCGGGCTCCGGACCCGGATCGATGCGGCGCCCCACGGCAGCGGCGGCTGTCTCGAGGATCCCGTCGAGCGCCGACAGGCCGTGGCCAGACACCACCAGTTCGCGTGTCGGGCCGAAGTTGCTGAGGCCGTCCATGTTCAGACCCGCCACGGTTTGCGCGAGCGGAAAGATCGGGTTGGCCGCGTAGTGCGCCGATCCGAGTAGCCCCTGCTCTTCCGCTGTCACCGCCAGGAAGACGATCGAACGTCGCGGTCGTTCCGGCAAGGACGCAAACGCGTCGGCCAGTTCGAGAAGCGCCGCCGTTCCAGAGGCGTTGTCGAGCGCGCCGTTGTAGATGCCGTCGGCGCCCGTCGCAGCGATTTCGGCGTCCGTACCGAAGTGATCCCAGTGCGCCATGTAGACGAAGTACTCGTCGGGCGCCGCGGCGCCACGCAGGATCCCCACCACATTGCGCGAATCGGAGAACCGCAGCGTGTTCGCAACGTCGGCCGTGAGACTGATCCCCATACTCAGGGCGGCAAAATCGCCCGTCACCGCATCGGCACTCAGGGCGGCAAAGTCGAGCCCGGCGCGCTCGAAGAGCGCCAGGGTCGTGGCCTCCGAGATCCAACCTTCGATGGCCACGCGGTCCGCGTTGCCGTCCGGACTCTGCAGATTGAACTGCGGCCCGGTCCAGCTATTCCGTACGGTGTCCCACCCGTAGGCGGCCGGGGCCGTCTGATGCACGATCAGCGCCGCGGCGGCCCCCTGGCGCGCGGCCTCCTCGAACTTGTAGGTCCAGCGCCCGTAGTAGGTCATCGCGTTGCCGGTGAATAGGTCCGGATCTTGGGTCGCGAAACCTGGATCGTTGACCAGCACCACGACGGTCTTGCCGGCCACGTCGACGGCGGCGTAGTCATCCCAGCCGTACTCGGGCGCGACGATGCCGTATCCAACGAACACCATCTCGGTGCCGGCAACCGACGACGCTTCGACCACGCGCGTGGTCCACGTGACGAAGTCGTCGCCGTAGTTGAAGCTCAGCGGATCGCCGCCTCCGGCGACGACGAGGCTGGCCGCGGGCGCCGCCGTGATGTCCACCAGCGGGACATTCTGAAAGAAGCTGTCGCCGTTGCCAGCTTCGAGCCCGGCGCGCTCGAACTGCGCGGTGATGTAGTCGGTGGCGAGAATCTCACCCGGAGAATTCGGTGCCCTGCCGCCGAACTCATCGGAGGCAAGAATGGCGAGATGCTCGCTGATCTCCTGCTCGGTAATCGAATCCGGTCCGCCAGCCGCGGCGGAATCAACGGCGTCGGCCGGAGCGCCTGCGCCGCCACAGGCCGCGAGCCCGAACAGCGCCAGGATTGCGACACTTTTCCTTGTTCTCATACGTACTCCCGCGGCTCGGCCGCCGCGCTTCTTCTGTGGACTCTTCAATGCGAGATCGCCATTTCGGTGATCGCCTGGTAGATCAGCTCGCGCAACCTGGCCTGATCGTCGAGCCCTCCGGCCGGGGCTAGCTGGGTGAAGTACACGACCACCAGGTCCTCAACCGGGTCCACCCAGTAGGTCGAGTGGTAGGCGCCGCCCCAGCCATACTCGCCGACCGACCCGCTGGAGCCGCGCGCGCCGAGGTTTTCGACGATCGAGAAGCCGAGCCCAAACCCGGTACCCGGGGCAAACCTAGCAATGAGCTCGCCGACGTGGTTGGCGGTCATCAACTCAACGGTCTTGGGAGACAGAATTCGCGCGCCGTCCAACTCGCCTCCGTTCAACATCATCTGCAGGAAGCGGTAGTAGTCACGCGCCGTCGATAGCAACCCCGCGCCAGCTGAGAAGCTCTTCCTGGGACCGTCCACGTAGTGGCCCTGCCCGTACATGCCGCCGGTTCCGGTAGCGCGATGCATGCCGTCGCCGTCAATCGAATACACCGTCGACAGCCGGTCTCGCTTCTCGGTGGGCAGGTAGAAGTGCGTATCGTGCATGTCGAGTGGCTCGAGAATTCGTGCCGTCACGAACTCGTCGAGCGGCATCCCGGACACCACCTCGACCAACGCGCCCAGGATGTCTGTGGAATAGCCATAGACCCATGCCTCGCCCGGTTGGGCCTCGAAAGGCAGCGCGGCCATCCGTCGAACGGTCTCCCGGATGGGCTCGTCGCGGTGGGCGAAGTACCAGCCCTGGATCCCTGCCGCCTCCCACCGGTCGGCGCCGGGCCCCCACCCGTATCCGACGCCCGATGTGTGCGTCATCAGATCGCGCACGGTAATGGGGCGTTTCGCTGGGACGACTTCGATTTCGCCGTCGGGGTTCGCGACCGCCACCGTGGTCTGCGCAAACTCGGGCAGATAGAGGCTCACCGGATGCGAGATCAGCAGGCGCCCTTCTTCCTGCAAGATCATGGCAGCGACGGTAACCACCGCCTTGCTCTGCGAAGCAATGCGAAAAATGTCACCGGCCCGTTGCGGTGAATTCGACTCGCGGTCGCGCATGCCGAACGTCTCCAGGTACGCCACCTGGCCGTGCCGTGCGATCAGGGCCACGGCTCCCGGCAGCTCTCCAGCTTCGACGTACTCCGTCAACACATGGTTGAGCCGCTCGAGGCGGGCGGAGGACAACCCGACCTCTTCGGGAACCACGCTGCGGGCTTCCTGCCCCTGAACAGCCGCCGGCCCGGCCAGCAGCAAAATCGTGAAGAAAGCCGATCGATGCGCGCGTCTCAGCATGGAGTTCACTCCGGATGGTTGATTACAGGCGCGCACCATACCGCCCAGAGTGCAGCCGGCGCCAGCCACAGCGCGCTCGTACCTGATCTACGAAGGCGGTAGATGCCTGCCTCGTTACCGGCGACCCGGTGAAGGCTGACATCTACAAGGTGGTCGACGGGCGCATCCACCTCTTCTGCTGCAACTCGGCGGAGACGATATCTACCGAGGCGCTCGAGCTCATCGTCCGCGGCGGCGGGTTGCAGGAAATGCTGCGCACGGGCAGAGCCGTCGAAGAGATCGGCGATGACGGTCGGCGGAAGCTCCGCGTCTTGACCGGGCCCTAGCCGCGAGTACGGCTCTCGCCGGCTAGCGGGTTGGCAGTCGGCGCTTCAGCTCGGCGAACCAGTTCGGAATGAGGCGCGGCCGGGGCGGCGGAAGCGCTTCGATGCCGATGATATGGCTGCCGTCGGGGGCAACATCCCACCCGTTCTCAGGCCCCTCGTACTCGACGAAAAGCTGCGACGACCCCGTTTCGAAAGGCTCGGTACTCGTCACCTGCACGCGCCAAATCCCGGACCGCGTCCAATAGAAGAGACTGCGCCCGTCAAGGCTCCATTGCGGCACCGCGCCGCCCGTGGTGGTGACCTTCCATTCGTGCGTTGTGGGACCTTCGGGATAGGGCGCTACGTAAACCTCCGCGTTGCCCGTGCGCGCGGACATGTAAGCCAGAAGTCTGGAATCGGGCGAGAACTCGCCGTCGTCTCCCACGCCTGGCGAAGCCGCAAACGGAATGGTCACATCGGGCTCGGCGGCACGAAAGACGAGGAGATCAGCGCTCCCGTCCGGGCCCGGGCCGATGGCCACGAGGTCGCCGGCGAGATTGGCGTGCGGTGAATTCCGATAAGGACCCGCAGCCGTCAGCTGTCGTTCGGCGCCAACGCCATCGGCGGAGCGCGCGTAGACATCACCGCCCCCATTCCGTTCTGAGCTGTAGCCCACGTCGCCATTGGCGAAGAAGAACGGATACTGATCCCAGCCCGCGCCTTGAGCGATGGGTACGAGGTCCCCGCGCCCGAGCCCACCACCTACCCCGCCGGGACGTTCATCATCCCTGGAGCTCAGACCGGTCGGCCGGCGCTGATCGACGTCCTCGAGGTGCGCGCGCCCGACCAGACACGCATGTGGCCGGAAGGTCCCTACCTCCGTCGCTACGACTCGGCGGCATACACGCTGCCGCAAATGCTTGGCGTGGACGTGGTTCGCGTGGATCAGAAATTCGACGCCGAACTGCAGCCGCTCAACGGTGCTGCGCTGGCACCAGATCCGGGAGCCGTACCCACCGCCTCCAGCGCCTACGTGCTCGATGCAGCTCTAGTTCGCAGCTACCAGGCCGCCAATCGCCTGCTTGCCGCGGGCGCCGACGTGTCACGGGCAACCGAGACCATCTGGGCGGGCGGACGCGAGCTCGCCCCCGGCGCGTTCCTGATCGGGGCATCTCCGGCGGTGCACGGGTTGCTGCTCGAGCTGAGCTCCGACCTCCGGTTGCCGGTTATGGCGGACCCTCAGGGTTCACCCGCAACAGTCGACGCAGCTGCCGCACGGATCGGCATCTTCAAGCCGTTCCGACCGTCGATGGACGAAGGGTGGACGCGGCTAGTGATGGAGGACTTCGAGTTCCCCTTCACGAGCCTGGAGAACGCCGATATCAAGGCCGGTGACCTCGGCGCAAGCCTCGACGTGATCACCATTCCGGCGCAGATCTCGCTCGAGACCATCATGGAAGGCCGCGACGCCGAGGACACGCCCGAGGCCTACGCGGGCGGCATCGGCGAAGAGAGGCTCGAGGCGTTGCGCGCGTTCGTCGAAGGCTGCGGTTCGTTGCTGACGTTTGAACGCGGCGATGAGATCGCGATCGAGAAGTTCGAGGTACCCGTGGGCAACGCCCTCGACGGCCTGAGCCAGCAGGAGTTCTTCTATTCCGCTTCGCTGGTGAACATCGACGTCGACACCGACTCGCCGCTGGGTTGGGGCATGCAGCCGCACGCTGCTGGTTTCTTCGGCGGCGGCCGCGCCTACGAGCCTAGCGACTGGGGCGCCGCCAACGAGAGCATCAACGTCGTGGCCAACTACGCCGCCGATGGCCGCGTGCTAGCGAGCGGACTCATGGTCGGTGACGACCTGTTGGCCGGCAAGGGTGCAGTACTGGAAGCTGCCGTTGGTGAAGGACGCGTCGTGATGTACGGCTTCCGCGTACAGCACCGTGCCCAGACGCACGGCACATTCAAGCTCCTGTTCAACGCGCTCTACACGCTCGAATAGGCGGCGATCAGGAACCGCCAGTCCGGAGCTCTTCCGGCTGGCGGTAATTGATGCCCAGAGCATCAAGATGGGCGAGCAGCGGACTGAGTCGCTCGACGAAGTCCGCGTAATCGCGCCCATCGCGCGGTGACCACGCCACCTCGGCGAGGGCGATTCCGCGCGGAAACGCCATGTATTCGACGTGGTCGGTGGTGCCGATGTATTCGGTCCACACATTGCCCTGGGCGCCGAGAATGTGCCGCGCCTCAGCCGCAGTCAGTTCAGCGGGCACCGGCTCGAAGGCGTAGGCCTTTTCGAGAGTGATCCCGAAGCCGGCCCAGCTCATGGCCAGCGGCTCGGTCTCCGGATCACCTTGATAGAAATCGAAGTAGGCGTGCTCGACCGGGGTCATCACCACATCGTGTCCTTGCCGCGCCGCCTCGATGCCGCCCTCGACACCGCGCCATGACATCACCGTCGCGTCCGGGGCGAGGCCGCCCTCAAGAATTTCGTCCCAGCCGATCAGGCGCCGACCGTGCCCGCGCAGAACCGCCTCGATGCGGCGAATAAACCAGCTCTGCAGTTCTTCTTCGTTGGCGAGGCCCTCGCGTCGCATCACTTCCTGCGCAACGGGACTCTGCGCCCACTGTCGTTTGGGGACCTCGTCGCCACCGATGTGGATGTACTCCGACGAGAACAGCTCGACGACCTCGCCCAGAACGGTCTCCAGAAACTCAAAGGTCTCTTCCTGCGGGCAGAAGATCGTGTCCTGGATGCCCCAGTTGCGCCCAACCTCGAGCTGTACATCGGTGCAGCCGAGTTCCGGGTACGAGGCGATAGCGGCGGTCGCATGGCCGGGCATCTCGATCTCCGGGATGACGGTCACGAAGCGGGCGGCGGCATACGCCACCACGTCGCGGATCTCGGCTTTCGTGTAGAAACCGCCATGGGGAACGCCGTCCCCGATGTACGGATTGATGTTCTTCTCTATCGTGGTCTCGGCCCGCCACGCCCCCGTCTCGGTGAGATTCGGGTAGGCATCGATCTCGATGCGCCAGCCTTGATCCTCGGTCAGGTGCCAGTGGAACCGGTTCAACTTCAGCCGCGACATGGTGTCGATGTACTTCTTGACGAACTCCACGTCGAAGAAGTGCCTGCCAACGTCGAGATGCATGCCCCGGTAGGGGAACCGCGGCGCGTCCTCGATCGCGACGGCAGGCAGAACCCAGTCGACGCCGGCCGCCAGGGCCCGACTCTCGACCTGCGCGGGCAGCAACTGCCGCAGAGTCTGAAATGCGTAGAAGACGCCCGCCGGGTCGGAAGCCTCGATCGCCAATCCCTCGGTCGCGATATGCAGCCGATAGCCTTCTGCAGGAAGGTCGGGCGCGAGAAGAACCCTCCAACGGGCTGTGTTCGGATCGCTCGCGAAGTTGAACCCAGTAGCAACACGCAGCGCCGCCAACTGCGCCTCGACCGTCTCGCCGAGCTCCGGCGCGACGTCGACCCGTGTGTCCGCCGTAAGCCGGAAGTACCCGTCGGCGGGGACGACGCTCTGCGGCATCGGCACCACCGCCACGGCCGGGATGACCGCCGGCTGCGGCAGAGGCGGCGCGGCCGGCGCACACGCGGCCGCGGCCACGAGCGCTCCGGCAGTCAGCGGCGCGCAAAACAAGTTTCGGTACTTCATCGCGGCACTTCCCGGCGAAAACAGATGATGCGGTCGGTCTCCTCGAAGCCGATCGCCCGATGGAACGCGTAGCTGATCTCGTTGCCGAGGGCACAATCAGAGCCGAAGTCGCGATACCCGTGCTCCGCTGCCCAGGCAAGTACCCGCTCGGCGAGTTCCCGTGCGAGCCCTGCGCGGCGAACGTCAGGATCTGCCCAGATTCCCTCCAGATAGCCCACCGGAGAAGTCTCGCACCCTTCGGCATAGTTGCGTGTACCTAGCTCGACAAACCCCATCACAGCGCCTCGACGATCTCGGCGCGGCCCAGGTTTGCCGCATGCGACATCGGCGGTCCCCAGTTGCTGTCATCACCGAGCGCGTTTTCGTCGCGCAGTTCCGGGTGCTCGGCCACCAGGCGTCGCACGCGGTCGACGTCGTTGCGCCAGATCGCATCGACAAGCTCGCACGCCAGCTCGACGCGTCGCCAGCTCGGCTGCCGCATCGAGGTTGCAGTTGCCGTCCTCGCACACCAGGTGACGGTTAGCGATCTTGGTCACTTTGGGGACCGGCACTCGGGGCGCTGTCCGCGCGCCAGCGTCCAAGTCGACGCTATGAAGATCTGCGTAGTCGCGGCCCGGGAGGACCTCCATGCTAGGCGCCGTGTTGTGCAGACCCACAAGAAAGACCGCGCCATCGGCCTGTGTGACCAGGCTGATGTTCTGGAAGTCACCGAAATTGACGTCCTGCCCCCGGCAGGCGACCACGTCGTCTGCGAACCACGTGGTGGACTCACCGAATCCTTGGGCGAGTTCGACGGTCCGCGACAAGTAGAAATCGAGCCTACGTTCGAGGCCATCGCGCGCGCTCAGAACCGCGATCAGATAGCGCCCTTCCCTCGACCCGCGTTAGCGCGGTCGCATAGGCCTTTCTTCCCGGGCGCTCGATCCGGACCTTCATCTCGACGGGTTGCTCGGGTTCGGACATGTCGAAGAAGAGAACCTGCCCGTGCAGCGGCTCGCCGCCGTAGATAGGCACCGCGACGATATGCCCGTACGCCGCGATCCCGACGGCATCCCAGAGGACGGCATCGAGGGGGATATGGGCAACAACGGCATCTCGTTGCGCCTGCCGCTCAGCGACCTCGCGGGCACACTGGCCACAATCGTTGTCGTTACGACCGCCGTCGGGCTCTGGGGAGCTCGCGCCATCACGACACGGTCGCCGCTCGAGAGCCTGCGCGCGGACTTCGAACCGGGAAGCTAGTTCGGCTCAGCGAATCACGCTGTTGAACAGGAGCTTGAACGTGCCCGCGGTTTGCGCCCGGTGCTGTGCCCGAATCCCGACCAGCACCACCTGCCCTTCGCCAACGTCGGCCACAACCACGGCAGCCTTGTTCGCGAGGTGTTCTTCGCCGATCAGCCAACCGCTCTGCAGAATGTCTCGATCCACGTAGGTAACGACGCGGTGGTAGCGCTCGCTGTCGCTCGCCGGCAACAGCTCGAAGGCGGGGCTGTCCCAGAAGAGGCCGTAGCCCGTG
>Ga0302135_10001253_pt1 | contig 15264 bp, 15 predicted proteins | sample CBN3_surface_MG_FD_203119 | JGI IMG/M metagenome (GOLD analysis project Ga0302135, IMG submission 203119) | Marine microbial communities from Western Arctic Ocean, Canada - CBN3_32.1 | ecosystem: Environmental > Aquatic > Marine > Oceanic | place: Canada: Western Arctic Ocean | collected...
TGCTTGGGCGTGCTTGGCGAGTTGGCTTCCGTTCGTGGTGAGCGTCAGCTCGTCCAGCGCACCGCTCTCGAGATGGCGGCTGAGGCTCTCGATCAGGCCCATCACGTTGCGTCGAACCAGCGGTTCACCGCCGGTCAGCCGGAGCTTGCGCACCCCCCTGGCGACGAAGGCCGAACACAAACGGTCTAGCTCCTCGAGGCTGAGCACGTCGGATTTCGGTAAAAAGGTCATGTCTTCCGCCATGCAATAGAAGCAGCGGAAGTCGCAACGGTCGGTGACCGATGCGCGCAGATAGGTTATCGCGCGTCCAAATGGGTCGATCATGGCGTGTACGGTTTGATAAGCACTTCGCGTCGTTACCCTGCTAGCGTTATATTCGGTTGAATACAACAGAAGTCAATCGCCACGTGTCTGGTTTGTGTCGCCCTAGGCCTGGGATCGGCGATTTGTTGGGAACAGGTGGCACCGCTATCGTCGCGAACATGAACGAGACACCCGCAGCTACGGACTTTTTCATTAAGCCGAATCCTAAGGATCCGCGCCTGGTTCATCGCGTGACCGGGGTCGATCATCGGGGTCAGCCGGTCGAGATCGCGGTCCCGGTTGAGCGGCCGCTGACGTTGTTCCTCAACGGCCAAGAGATCGTCACCGTTATGACGATCGGCGATTTCCCCGATTTCATTGCCGTGGGCTATCTGCTCAACCAAAACATGCTGCGGCGCGATGACGAGATCGTCGCGATCGATTATGACGAGGACCTTGACGTCGTCGTCGTGCGAACCAAACGAGAGACCGACTTCGAAGACAAGCTGCGGAAAAAGACACTGACCTCGGGCTGCGCGCAGGGCACGGTGTTTGGCGACGTTATGGAGAGTTTCGAAACCATACGGCTCGATCCGGATGCCGTGGTTCGCACGTCCTGGCTCTACGCCTTGAGCAAAACGATCAACACCTGCCCCAGCATCTATCTCGAGGCCGGGGCAATCCATGGCTGTGTGCTGTGCGCAGAGGACCAGCCATTGGTCTATATGGAGGATGTCGGTCGGCACAATGCAATCGACAAGATTGCCGGCTACATGTTCCTCAATAGCGTCGAACCGACGGGGAAACTCTTCTACACGACCGGGCGGTTGACCAGCGAAATGGTTATCAAATGCGTCCAGATGGAGATCCCAATCCTGATCTCGCGGTCGGGGTTTACGGCGTGGGGCGTCGAACTCGCCCGCCAGGCAGGCCTAACGCTGATCGGTCGGGCCAAGGGTAAACGATTCATTGCCCTGGCCGGGGAGTCGCGCATTATCTACGACGCCGATCCCGATCAAGTTCCCGAAGAGACCGGTAAGATCCAACGCAAAGCGAGCATCGCCGACGATGCCGGTTGAGTCCGGAGGCGAAGGCGTCGTTGGCTTGCTTCTCGCCGGCGGCCAGGCGCGTCGTATGGGCGGCGGCGACAAGTGCCTTCGCACGCTTGCCGGTGAGACCCTGCTGGCGCGTGCGATCGCACGCGCACGCTCCCAAGTATCGCACCTCTTACTCAATGCCAACGGCGGCCCCGGCCGATTTGCGTCCTACGGGCTCACCGTCGTGCCCGACGTCATCGACGGCTTCGCGGGGCCCCTGGCCGGTGTCCTGAGCGGGTTAACGTGGCTGTCCGCCCGGCAGTCCGAAACCGCCTGGCTGGCGACGTTTCCAACCGATGCACCGTTTTTCCCGCTCGATCTCGTCTCCCGCATGCGCGCGGTAGCAACCGAACAGGGCGCCAAGGTCGTCTGTGCGGCGTCAGGCGGGCGGTCGCACCCGGTGTTTGGTCTGTGGCACGGATCGCTCAAGGACGATCTCGAGCGGGCTATGGTCGACGAGGGAACCCGCAAGATCGATGCGTGGACCGCAACGCACGGCCTGATCGAAGTCGGTTACGACTGCGAGCCGATCGATCCGTTTTTTAACGCCAACCGGCCGGAGGATCTTGAATCGGCGGCGCTATTGCTAGCCGAGATGTCCTAGTGGATGAAATCCACTAGGACGCGGCCATCGCTTCGACGAAAGCCGCCCACGCATCGGCGAGTTGGCCGAAGGATTTTCCGAAGTGTTTGGCGTAATTGTTTTGGTGACGGCGGTAGAAACGTTGGAATCCCGCGATATCGCCGCCAAGGACCTCATCGATTAGGAACTGGACGAAGGATCCGGCGACGGCGTAGTGCATCGAGCGCGTGCCACGCGCATTGTAGTAATCGAATTCGAGAATCGTCCGCTTTACCGGAAAAACCCGGTGCCAGCCGCGCGTGCTAACCGTCTGGTGGAGATCGAGATTGCCGGGACCGAGACGATTCTCCACCCACACGGCAAGGCCCTTCGATATAGAACTGCGGCAGTCGATAGCTGCTTCGTGAGAGGAAGTCCTGCGGTCGGCCGGTGTAAGTGTGAGCAATCTCGTGCCAGATGACGCCATGGCCCCACGCCGACAGATAGTTGGTGGGGATCGTGATGCTCGACCGCTAACCTTCGGAGAGTCCACCCGCTTTGTGAGCGACGACGGCGATGCTGTAGTCGCGTTTGGCGAGGTCGAAGCGGTCGCGAATCTCTGCATCGGCCTGGGCAATCGATTCTAGGATCGCCGTTCGCTGCTCGATCGATGTGGCATCTGGAAAGGTAACGACGATCCGATCGTCGACGACGCGACGCTTGGCCGGTGCCGCAGGGCTGGCGATCGTACCTACGGTTGCCGCGATGATGAAGCCGATCGTCGCAAAACCGGCGCGGCCAATTTTTCCTATCCCGTCCATCGCATTTGATGACTACACAGTCAGATTGGTATCGACGATACTGCAATCGGGCGTGCCGCGACTTGACACTCCGCGTCCCGCCTCGTTTGATCCGCAGATCGATCACCAAAGGGTCATAGATGGCGGACGCATCCCACGGCGATCAACCACAAGTTCGTATCCTTTTCGGATCGGCAACGACGCTGGGGCCGGGAAAGGCTCGGGTGCTCGAAACTATTTCTCAAACCGGCTCGATTTCCGCGACCGCGCGCGAACTGGGGATGTCTTATCGGCGTTGCTGGATGCTCGTCGATTCTCTTAATCGCTGCTTTTGCGAACCGGTGATCACCACTGCGACCGGCGGCGCCAATGGCGGCGGTGCCGTGATTACCGCATTCGGCCTTGAGATCATTCGCCGCTATCGCGACATCGAGGTCAAAGCAGCCCACTCGGTTCGCTCAGAGATCGACGAACTATGCGCCTTAATGACCGAACCCGATGCGTAAGACCACGCTGGGGCGCGGCCTGCCTATTCATTCGGCGGCTTGAACCTGCGGCAGCTTGGCCACCCGAATCGCACAATATTTGAACTCGGGAATCTTACCGAACGGATCGAGGGCCGGATTGGTCAGCAGGTTCGCGGCCGCTTCGACGTAGCAAAACGGGATAAAGACGACGCCTTGCGGAACCCCGCCATCGATGCGCGCGTAAAGTTCAACCGTGCCACGCCGCGATTCAATGCAAACCCGGTCACCCGGCTTGATCCCGAGGCCGGCAAAATCATCGGGCGAAATATGCGCGGCTGCTTCGGGTTCTATTGAATCAAGAATATCCGCGCGCCGCGTCATGGCACCGGTATGCCAGTGCTCAAGCATACGCCCGGTGGTCAGCACCATCGGGTAGTCGCTATCGGGTTGTTCGTCGGGCGGAATGATGCCGGCGGGAACAAGTTTTCCGCGCTTTGATTCGGTCGGAAACCCATCGCCAAAAATAATTTCCTGGCCCGGGTCATCGTCGCCCGCGCAGGGATAGGTCACCGAGCTATCGCGCATCAGGCGTTCCCAACTGATCCCGCTCATCGAGGTCATGCAGCTGCGCATCTCAGCGAACACGTCGCGGGGGTGGTCGTAGGTCCACGCAAGCCCGAGGCGCTTGGCGATTTCCTGAATTATCCACCAGTCCTGCCGGCAGTCGCCGGGCAGGTCGAGCGCCGTCCGGCCCATCTGCACCTGGCGGTTGGTGTTGGTAACTGTGCCGTCCTTCTCGGGCCAGGCCGACGCCGGCAGAACGACATCGGCGAAAGCCGCTGTTTCGGTCAGGAACAGGTCTTGAACCACTAGATGCTCGAGCTTGGCCAGCGCTGCGCGCGCATGCGCGAGGTTGGGGTCCGACATCGCCGGGTTTTCACCCATGATGTAAAACCCCTTGATCACGCCCTCGTGGACGGCATCGGTGATCTCAACCACGGTCAATCCCCGGTTGGGATCGAGTTCAGCCCCCCACAGGTCTTCGAAGCTGGCTTTGATATGGCTGTTCGCAACCGATTTGTAGTCGGGATAGAACATCGGAATGAGGCCGGAATCGGAGGCGCCCTGGACGTTGTTTTGTCCCCGCAGCGGATGCAGTCCCGAACCCGGGCGGCCGATTTGACCACACATCAGGGCGAGGGAGATCAGGCAGCGCGCGTTATCGGTGCCGTGGGTGCTCTGCGCGATACCCATACCCCAGAAGATGATCGCCGCGTTTGCGGTGGCGTATTTCCGCGCGACGATGCGTATCTCTTCCGCTGAGATGCCGCAGACCTTCTCCATTTCCTCCGGCGTGAAGGCCTTGAGGTGTTCCTTGAGCGTGTCGAAGCCTTCGGTGAAGCCGGCGACATAGTTTTGGTCGAACAACTCCTCCTCAACGATCACATTCATCAGGCCGTTCAGCAGCGCGACATCGGTGCCACCCTTGAACTGCAGCATGTGCGTCGCGTGCCGCGACATCGCCGATCCACGCGGATCCATGACGATCAGTTCTTTGCCGAGCTTGGCCTGGTTCTTGATGAACGTTGCGGCAACCGGGTGATTAACGGTCGGATTGGCGCCGATAATGACGATCACGTCGGAATCTTTGCATGCGGTGAAGGGTGCGGTGACCGAGCCCGAATTAATGGTCTCCATTAAGGCCGCGACCGAGGAGGCATGACACAGCCGCGTGCAGTGATCGACGTTGTTGGTGCGAAAGCCCGTACGTACGAGCTTTTGAAACATATAGGCTTCTTCGTTCGATCCCTTCGCCGAGCCGAACCCAGCCAGTGACTGCGGCCCATCATTGTCGCGCAAGCGCGCGAGGCCTGCGGCGGCAACATCGAGCGCTTCGTCCCAACTTGCTTCTCGGAAATGCGTCAGGGGGTTGGCCGGATCGATATCGTAGGCGGCCTCGCGGGTCACGCCCTCTTTGCGAATCAGCGGTTTGGTTAGCCGATGCGCGTGGTTCACATAATCGAACCCGAACCGGCCCTTGACGCACAGGCGACCGTGATTCGCCGGCCCTTCTTCGCGGCCTGTCACATGAAGGATCTTGTCGTCCTTGATGTTGTAGGTGATCTGGCAGCCGACACCGCAATAGGGGCAGATGCTATCGACCTGTTTGTCGGGCTCGATCTTGCCGACCCCGTCGCCCGGCATGAGCGCACCGGTTGGGCAGGCTTGCACGCACTCGCCACAGGCGACACAGGTGGAATTGCCCATCGGGTCGTCGAAGTCGAAAACGATCTTCGAGTGGGTACCGCGATGGGCCATGCCGATGACATCGTTAACCTGAATTTCGCGGCAGGCGCGGACGCATAAATTGCAGTGAATACAGGCATCGAGATTGACCGCCATCGCCGGATGGCTGAGGTCGGCGGCGACCTGGTCGTGACGGGGAAAGCGGCTGGCTCCGACATCGATCCGGTCAGCCCACTGCCACAACTTTGATTTCGGGTCGGGGGCGTCGGCCCGCTCGGGTTGATCGGCCAGAAAGAGCTCGAAGACCAGCTTGCGTGATTTCTTGGCCCGTTCGGATGCCGTTTGGACCTCTATGCCTGCGGTCGGTTTGCGAATGCATGATGCCGCGAGAACGCGCTCGCCCTCGATTTCGACCATGCAGGTACGGCAGTTGCCATCGGCGCGGTAATCGCGCGCTGTAGACCAGCAAAGATGCGGAATTTCGACGCCCTCACGCTCGGCGACTTGCCAGATGGTTTCGTCGGCTGAGGCGGTTACTTCCCGACCGTCGAGCGTGAAGCTGATGCCGTCGCTCATGTGATTTCCTCCGCGAAATGCTCGATCGTCATGCGCACGGGATTAACCGCCGCCTGGCCGAGGCCACAGATCGAGGAATCCGCCATGACCGTACATAAATCATCGAGCAGGCCCTGGTCCCAGATCTTTTCGCTCATCAACTTGACGCCTTTCTCGGTCCCGACGCGGCACGGCGTACACTGTCCACAGCTTTCGTGTTCGAAGAACGCCATTAAATTGAGCGCCGCGGCGCGCACCTGGTCCTGGTCGGACAACACGACCACCGCTGCCGAGCCGATCAAACAGCCATGTTCTTCGAGGGTGCCGAAATCCAACGGGATATTGCTCATTGCCGCCGGCAGGATTCCGCCCGATGCGCCGCCTGGCAGATATGCCTTGAACGTGTGACCGCTCGCCATGCCGCCACAAAACTCATCAATCAGTTCTTGCGCCGTAATGCCGGCCGGCGCGAGTTTGACGCCCGGTTCCTTCACCCGCCCCGATACCGAGAAGCTGCGCAGTCCCTTGCCGCCATTGCGGCCGTGTTTGCTGAAAAACTCAGGACCTTGTTCGAGAATATCCCTCACCCAATACAGGGTTTCGACATTGTTGATCAGGGTCGGCCGGCCGAACAGTCCGACCTGTGAGGGGAAGGGTGGTTTATGTCGCGGCAATCCGCGCTTGCCTTCGATGCTTTCGAGCATCGCCGATTCTTCGCCGCAGATATAGGCGCCAGCACCGCGCCGCAGATGAATCTGGGTAAAGGTGATGCCGTCGGCGACAAGTTCGTCGATCCCGCGTTGCAGCACAATCTGCAACTCCGGGTACTCGTCGCGGAGGTAGATGTAGACGTCGCTCGCCTCTACCGCCCAGGCGCCGATTAGCGTGCCTTCGAGGAACCTGTGCGGGTCCGTCTCGAGGTAGAAACGGTCCTTGATTGTGCCGGGTTCGCCTTCGTCGGCATTGACGGCCATCAGCCTGGGACCCGCTTCGCGCCGCACGAACTCCCATTTCCGGCCGGTCGGAAAACCGGCCCCACCCAACCCGCGCAGCCCCGAATCGTTGAGAAGCGAGATCACATCGTCGGGCGTACGTTCGCCGGCGAGGCAGCTCGCCAGGAGTTGGTAACCACCGGCTGATTTGTAGCTGTCGTAATCGATGCAGTCGGGAACAGCAGGCTCAATGGCACCGCGTTCAATATGCTCGACGATCTTGGCGACGGAAACTTCGGGTATGAAATGCTTTCCCACGGCCGCCACCGGCGCTTGCTCGCAACGGCCGACGCACGGCGCGGGCACCACCCGTACATCGTCGCCGACGGTGCTCTTAAGATCGTTGATCAGGCCCTCGGCGCCGAACAGCGAACACGTCAGACTGTCGCACACGCGCACCGTTAGGGCCGGTGGCGGGGTTTCATCCTCAAGGACGACATCGAAGTGGTGATAGAAGGTGGCAACCTCGTACACCTCGGTAAGTGCAAGCCTCATCTCATGCGCCAAGGCCACCAGATGGCGATGCGAAAGGTGGCCCTTCGCGTCTTGAATCAAGTGGAGGTGCTCGATCAGTAGATCGCGCCTACGGGGTCGGTCGCCTAGCAGCGCCCGAACGTCGTCAAGCGAGCCGGGGTCGATCTGGCGGCCTTTATCAAAGAACTTGCCGCCCTTGCCGCGCCGGGGCTTGTCGTATCTCTTGAAGTCGCGATCAGAAGCTGACATACCCAAACCAAGTCATCGGGAAATGTAATCGGCGTCACCGCGAGAGCCGCGAACGCCTTGAATGCTGCGCAATCTCGCAAATGAGCGAACGCATGTAAAACCAATTCGCGGTGATGGGATCGGGCGATCAACTATGGATGAATTGCGGCTCGCTTCACGGTTGTGTTCGCGGCTGTGTCACGATTTAGTCGGTTCAATCGGGGCAATTAACAACGGCCTTGAATTACTGGACGGCGATCAGGACAAAGAAACCCGCCGCGAAGCAATGGAACTTATCCAATTCGCCGCCCGCAACCTGCGCGACAAAGTGCAATATTTCCGCGTCGCGTTCGGCTTGCCGGGTGCTGGCGCGATCGAATTGGACTTGCGGCGTAGTCGCGAATTGGCGGTCAATTTATATGCCGAAGGCAAGATCCAGTTGGCATGGCCTGACGATCAGCTCATCCCGACACTGCTTCCCGAAGAGCATAAGTTGCTACTCAACTTGTTGTGGCTGGCCGGCGATGCGCTGGCGCGCGGCGGCGAACTTCAGGTGGCGTTTGCCAGCGATGCTCATCACTTCACGATCAGCGTCGTGGCGCGGGGGCGGGGCGTGAAACTCTGTGACGATCTGCGTAATGCGCTGGAAGGGCGGACTCCGGTTGATGAAATCGATGCGACGGCCGCGCAAGCGCATCTAACTGGCCTGCCTGCCAAGCATGTCGGCGCGACGATCCCGCGTTAGACTTATCCTACGTCGCCACGTTATCAGCGCGATCGAGCTACACCCTCGAGAAAGACCGCGATTGCATCGACAAGATCACGAGCGAGGGGCAAGCTCGGATCGTTGTACGTCGCTAGATTTTCCGCCCTCGACCTCGGCGCGGTTTTGAGGATGTGGTTCATACCGTCTATCAACAGCAACTGAGTCCTGCGGTTGACTATCGACAAGCGTTGTGCGTCAGCAACGCTGATTTGAATGTCGGTTCTGCCGTGCACGATCAGAACGGGGACCCTAAGTTTTGTAATTTCGACGGCAGGGTCGTAACCAAACCAGGAGCGAAGATAGGGCTGAACGCTGGTCCGAAATAGCGGCTGAAGTGGGGCCGGTACCGCACCCACCTCTCCCCCCGCTAGGATTGCTTCCAGGATTGCGATTTCCCATTCCGAAGCAGCGTCGCGACCGGCGCGCTATCGAGCTGAGTGCGTATGGTGTTGGCCGCAGGAAATCCTGTACCGGCGATCGATACAACGGCCGCGATTGGTGCATCGAGGGCCGCCAGGTTGCCGATCAACGCACCTTCGCTGTGACCAATAATATATCGCTCGCTGATACTCGGCTTGGCCACGAGATAATCCAGCCAGCGCTTTACGTCACCGACATAGGTCTCGATCACAATGTTGTTCTCATCGACCTTTGCGGTCGAACTCGCGCCGACTCCGCGGCTATCGAACCGCAAACTTCCGATCCCGTGCAGGAGGAGTCCCGCCGCCAGAAGCTTTAGTGAATCGTTGCGAAGTCCCGGTGCATTGCCGTTGCGATCGGTCGGGCCTGAGCCAGATACCAGCAACGCGACGTTGTAGGTGGCACGACCCGAGGGCTCCAATAACGTGCCGTGGAGTACGCCGCCCGGGACATCAATGGAGACCTCGCGGGCTTGCGCGACCGACGCAGTCAACCCGAGGAAGGTGACGGTCAGGCTTAGGAGGAGAGCGGTGCGAACGGCTTGCATGGTTTTGGCACGGTCCATAGGATGCCCGCGCTCACGACGTCATGACAAGCAAACCCACACCACCAACCGGCGCAAAGACGCCATCAAACGCGATCGATTCGCTTCTCGCGAAAGGGCCGTGCGTCGTTAATATCGGGTTGGAACAGTTTGCTAACCATCTGGCCGATCAAGGCGTGAGCGTCGTTCAAGTCGACTGGTCACCGCCGGCAGCGGGCGATCTGAAGTTGCTGTCTCTTCTTGCCAAGCTGGGATCGTAGCGGCGGTACCGAGGGAGAATCATGCAATCAATTGAAGATGCAAATTGCGAGACCGTTCGACGCATGCTGGCGGCGGATCCGGTACTGGTGGATGTTGTCCGGGCCGGTGACGTAATCGACGGTCTCGGCAAGCATGTCATGCTTCACGCGGGTCCGCCGATTGATTGGGCGCGCATGTGTGGCCCTATGAAAGGCGCAATTTGCGGTGCCGCGGTACTCGAAGGGTGGGCCAAAACCCTCGACGAGGCCGAACAAATGGCGGTCGGCGGTGAATTTTCGTTTCACCCCAACCATCATTTCGGGGCGGTCGGACCGATGACCGGCATAACCACCCAAAACATGATGGTATTCGCGATCGAGAATCGAGCCTTCGGCAATCGTACTTATTGCACGCTCAACGAGGGCTTGGGCAAAGTGCTGCGCTACGGCGGCAATGACGACGAAGTGCTGGAACGCCTGCGCTGGCTGTCGACCGAACTTGGGCCGATACTGGCGGCTGGTTTGCAGGCACTTGGCGGGTTGCCGCTCAAGGGCATCATCGCGCGCGGCCTTGCGATGGGCGATGAAATGCACCAACGCAACGCGGCATGCACCAGCCTGTTTATTCGCGAGCTGGCGCCTTCGCTGGCCCGTTCGGTAGCCGATGGCGAAAAATTAGGCCGCGCGTTGGCGTTCATCGGGGGCAACGATCTATTTTTTCTCAACATCGCCATGCCGATGGCTAAATCGATTGCCGATCCCGCGATGGGCATTGAAGGATCCAGCGTGGTCACGGCGATGGCGCGTAACGGGACCGAATTCGGTATTCGTGTGAGCGGTACCGGTGATGCGTGGTTCACTGCACCTTGCGAAATTCCGCAAGGGATGTATTTGCCCGGTTTTAGCGAAGCGGACGCGAATCCAGATCTGGGCGATTCGACGATTACCGAAACCATCGGACTCGGAAGTTTCGCCATGGCCACGTCGCCGGCAGTCGCGGGCTTTCTCGGCGCTGGCAGTGCCGCCGATGCGCTGAACTATACGCGGGCAATGCTCGAAATTACCTGCGCGCAAAATCCCGAATGGACCATACCCGCCCTGGACTTCGCCGGGTTACCAACCGGGATCGATATTCGCAAAGTAGTCGAGACCGGAAGCACGCCGACCATTAATACAGGTATTGCGCACCGCGAAGCCGGTGTTGGCCAGGTCGGTGCCGGGATCGTTCGCGCTCCGTTCGCGTGTTTCGAAAAAGCGCTGGTCGCGCTTGCCGAGCGTATGGGGGTGTCGTGACCAAAGCGCCTCTTGCCGTCGAGGTACGCCAAAACTTCTATCTCGATTCGGTCGCGCTGATGCGGATCTCGCGCGAGGTCAGCGCAATGGAAGGGGTCGTGGAAGCGGCCCTGATGATCGGCACCGAGGCCAACAAAAACATGCTGCGTGCCGCAGGGTTGTTCAATTCGGATGGCGATCAGGCCGGGCCCAACGATCTGATTATCTCGATAAAGGCGGAGGCGGATGGCGCTGTGGCCGACGCGCGGCGCGTGGCCGTTGATCTTCTCGATAAGCCGCGTTCGGCGGCTGGTGTTGGTGCAACGTGGCGTCCGAAATCGTTGGACGCCGCGGCCAAGCAACTCGACGGTGCGAATTTCGCGTTGATATCGGTAGCTGGTGAGTTCGCGGTTGAGGAGGCGCGCAAAGCGCTCGACCGAGGCCTCCACGTCATGCTGTTTAGTGACAATATTTCGCTCGCCGATGAGATCGCTCTAAAGGGCAGGGGGGTTGAGCAGGGTTTACTGGTGATGGGCCCAGACTGCGGCACCGCGTTGATCGGCGGGATCGGTCTGGGTTTTGCCAATGCGGTGCCAGTAGGAAATGTTGGCTTGGTCTCGGCTTCTGGCACCGGCTTGCAAGAAGTATCTAGTTTGATCACGCGGCACGGCGGCGGTATCTCGCACGGTATCGGGGTCGGTGGCCGCGATCTTTCACGCGATGTCGGGGCGGCGATGACAGTGAGCGCGATCGCCGCTTTGTCACGCGATCCGGCGACTGACAGCATCATCGTCATCTCCAAGCCCCCGGACGACGGCGATGCGGCGAAAGCAATGCTCGAAGCAGTGGAAACGGCAGGCAAACCCACAATCGTTTGCCTTATTGGTGCCGAGTCGATGACGATGCCGGCGAACGCACGGCAAGTTGGCACGTTGTTCGAGGCGGCATTTGGTGCAATACAGGCGGGCGTCGAGGACCTCGACCTAACGGCGACGTATGCGGTGTCCGTTGATGCTGCCGCGCACCGATTGATCGGGTTATTTTGCGGCGGAACCTTGTGCACCGAAGCGCAGGTCGTGGCTCAGATGCGGGGATTGTCCGTGACATCGAATATTCCCATCCGAGGAAGCACGCGATGGCAGCAGGGCGTGGCGGGCGGTCATGTCCTATTGGATCTCGGCGCAGATGAGTTCACGGTGGGTCGGCCGCACCCGATGATCGAGCCGGGCGGGCGCGACGACAGGCTCGTCGATGCGTTAGCCGATCGCACAACCGCGGTCGTGCTTGTCGATATCGTGCTGGGTTACGGCGCGCATGCCGATCCCGCGCGGCAATTCGTCGATGCCATCGCCGGTATAGGGTCTCGGCCACCGATCGTTGCATCGGTCTGCGGTACCGATGGCGATCCCCAGAATTTTGGTGAGCAGGTGGCCACGCTATCCGGGGACGGCATCATTGTTGCGCGCTCCAACGCGGAGGCGGCTGCGCGTGCTATCGATCTTCTGCACCAATAGAGATACCGAGAACCACTCCGACTAGAGCGTCCCAGCCGGACGAATGACCGATTCGATCAACGGTGGCGAGCTGGGCGGGGAATTTGCCGGTCTTGCCAGTAAGTAGTGCATCGACAATGTCATGTATTGCGGCGCCCCCGTAGCCATCGGCAGCGCAGCTAAGATGAGCTTGGCTGATGCGGCTGGTCGCTCGGTGCGCGGCACGAAGCACCGTCTCGCCAAGCCGCGCTGCGATAGCGCTATGACGCATCGCGTGCAGGGCTACCAAACAACCGCCAAGGACATCATCACCGGATGGGGTTAGGCCGGGTCCAAGTCCGATCAAGCTCAAGACTGGATCGGGTACAGAGTCACACCCGCGCCGGTCGGCGCGTAACCAATCACGCAACGCATTAACGCCGGGCCAGGCGGTAGCCAGCAGGCGGGGCAATGGTGGGCTTGGAGTCGCGCCTTCTAGCAGGGGAACGAGAAGGGGGCTTAGCCCTCGATCCGGCTGGAGGACGCGGAGCACATGTCGAAGTTCGGTTAGGACAGATGGACGTATGGGCGTTTGCGGCGGCGTGTCGCCCGAACGGGGATCCCATATTCGTGCCTGGGATAGATCGGCTTCGATCGCGCTAATCCGCTGTATCTGAAAAAGCTCCTCAATGCCCCGACCCGATCCAAGAATAGCATTCAGGGGACCGTCTCCGATGCTTGCATCACCAATACAGGCAACCAGTCCGCTCGGTGCTGCGACATAAGCACACCGTTCAAAGCTCGCGAAGGGCCGAACCAGTTGATTGGCCAACGCCCGGAATGCGGCGGGGCCGATTGAGCGCACGGGCACGCTTAGCACGTTTGGCGGTGATGCATGGGTTGCACGCTCGATAGATGTATTGATCTGTTGCACGGTAACGGTACCCGACTCCGAGCCGACAAAACCGTCCTAGATGCCGTAGAGCGCTGCCGCTGTTTTACCCAACACCTGATCTTTTTCGTCGTCGCTGAGTCCGGCCTCGTCGATAACAGCCATGGAGCGCGCGTAGATACCCTCGGGCAGATTGAGCGGCCGCCAGGTCGCATCCCAGTCCGTACCGAATATGACGCGTTCGGCACCGACGTCGCGGATGGCACGCGCCACGTGCGCGGCCGGCGAATGAACCGTGTCGAGGTAGACGTTGTCGCGCTTCGTCGCAAGCGCGAGACAGATCTCGAATATGAACTCGTAACCGCGACCCATCTTCGTCAACACGAAGGGTATCTCGGGAAACTGCTCCGCCAGATCATCAATGAACATGGGAATGCCGTGATGGAGCCGAGTTCCAAACTGGGTCCATGCCGTGTGAATGAGCACGGGAATCTTGTATTCGTTGATGATCTCCATCACCGGCATGAGATCGCGGGCGATCCTGACCGGATCGGATTCCTCGCTAAACGTGCGCACGCTAAATTCGCCGAACCCTCTCATTCCCAGATCCTTGATCCAATGGCGTACGTTATCCGAGAATTGGCTGAGGCCGGGTTTTGCCAGGGCCCGCGCGCAACGATGGCGTTGCTTCCAAGCATTTCGTTGTAGCCGGACATGAACAAACCGATCAAACGGTCGGGATACTTCTCCACTGCCTGAGCGACCAACTCCGGCGACTCACCACGACCCGGCTGGACGACCGCCTTGTCGATGCCAAAAGCATCCATGTCCTCGATCAGAAGGTCGCTCATATCTTCCAATCGGCCCCAATGGTCCTCGAAGATGTCAGGATGGCGGCGGCGCAGGAGCACTGCGTCGCGCTTGCTCTTGAAGTAGTCGATCGCTTTGGAGTCCGGATTGCCGACGACGTGCAGATGGCTATCGATGATCATATGTCCCTCCTTTTACTCCAAGGCTTTCGTAGCCAGTGAGGTGCGAAGGTACCATGGAAAAAGGCCGCCTCGAGGGCGGCCTTTTTCCAGGGTGTTAGAACGCGTTGCGCGTAGCGCGGATTAGGCGGTTGCTTCGGCCACTTCGCGCTGGGTGCTTCCTTCAGGATCCGGCAGCACATAGCTGCGTCCCCAGACCGTTTCGATGTAGTTATCGCCGCCGGTCGCGTTGCCGAGTTTCTTGCGTAATTTACAAACGAACACGTCGATGATCTTTAGCTCGGGCTCGTCCATTCCGCCATACAGATGGTTGAGGAACATCTCCTTGGTCAGGGTGGTTCCCTTCCGCAAGCTGAGCAGTTCGAGGATGCCGTATTCCTTGCCGGTGAGATGGACCGCCTGCTGGTCGACCTCGACCGATTTCCTATCGAGGTTCACCTTCATCTTTCCGGTTTGAATGATCGAGTCGGCATGACCCTGCGAGCGCCGGATAATTGCCCGGATGCGCGCGATCAATTTGTCCTTATCGAAGGGTTTGGTCAGATAATCATCCGCGCCAAACATCAGGCCTCTGACCTTGTCATCGACCTCATTCATCCCTGAAAGGATAAGAATCGGCGTTTGCACTTTTGATACGCGGAGCTTCTTGAGCACGTCGTATCCGTGCATGTCCGGAAGGTTTAGGTCGAGCACGATGATGTCGTAGTCGTACAGCTTGCCGAGATCCAACCCTTCCTCGCCGAGATCGGTGACGTATGTGTTGAAACCTTCGGCACCGAGCATGAGCTCGATACTCTTGGCCCAAGGATCGCAGGAATCTCGATGTTGGCCGGGCGTTCGCCGGCGCACTGCCGTTGTCTCATAGCCTCGAAGGCGTTCTCCAGGTGACGGGTATAGCGCAGCACGTCAAACAGCGGTGAGGTGTCGAGTGCAGCCACGAGCTTT
>Ga0302135_10001254_pt1 | contig 15253 bp, 14 predicted proteins | sample CBN3_surface_MG_FD_203119 | JGI IMG/M metagenome (GOLD analysis project Ga0302135, IMG submission 203119) | Marine microbial communities from Western Arctic Ocean, Canada - CBN3_32.1 | ecosystem: Environmental > Aquatic > Marine > Oceanic | place: Canada: Western Arctic Ocean | collected...
CTGACGCTTATCGAGCGGAAGAGCTTTGCGGCCGAGCTCGCCGCCGCAACCCACAGCTACGAGGGAACGGCCGGACTGTTGGGGAAGCTTGCCGGCAAGGACGTTTTGCTGACATTCATCGAATCCTACGGAATGTCCGCGCTTGATGACCCGCAGTGGGGTGCCGTAGTCCGGCCCCGGCTGAACGACATGGCCGACCGGCTAGTTGCCGCCGGACTGCACGTGGTCTCTGGTAGATTCCTGTCTCCGACCGTGGGCGGCCAGTCCTGGTACGCCCACGGAACTGTGATCAGCGGCCTCTGGATCGATACCCAGCTGCGGTACGACCTGCTAATGGCCAGCCGCCGGGAAACGCTCGTGGACGATTTTCGTCGAGCAGGTCACCGCACGGCCGCGCTGATGCCTGCAATAACGACGGCGTGGCCCGAGGGTGCGCGATTGGGCTATGACCAGGTGTTCACGAGACCGGATATAGCGTACGCGGGTCCTCCGCTTTTTTGGGTCACGATGCCGGACCAATTCACCCTTTCGTTCCTCCAGCACAAGATCCGCACAGCGGCTGCCGGCCCGCCGCTATTTGCGGAGGTGGCGTTGGTCAGCAGCCACGCTCCTTGGACGCCGATCGTTCCAATTCTCGACTGGGACTCCGTGGGGGACGGTGTGGCCTTCGCGCCCTACGGGGCCCAAGGACATCCGCCGGAGGAGCTCTGGATCGATCCCGACAAGCTCCGAGAGGATTATCCAAAGTCCCTGGACTATTCGCTCGATGCGGTCGCGGGATTTGCCGAGCGCTTTCTGCAGGACAGCTCCCTCCTGATAGTGCTTGGCGACCACGAGCCGTTGCCATGGGTTACGGGCGAAGAGGTGACTCGTGAAGTGCCCGTGCATGTCATCACTCGTGATCATAAATTTCTCGATCCGTTCCTGGCCTGGGGCTTCCAACCGGGCGTGGTCCCCGATCCCCACCAACCGATGCGTCGCATGGATGAATTTCGCCCCTGGTTCGTGCGTGCGTTCAGCGATCCCGTCGCAGCCGCTGCGGAGGGGCTACCGCTGCCCGCCGCCCGATGAGCGAGACTGGCCACCTGGCGGAGGGCGGCGGCTCGAGGCGCTGGTCTTATAAGAGTTCAACGCGATTTGCGGCGAGAGGGGGAGCTTAGTGTTCGACGGCTGGCAGACATGGGAGAGGCTGGCCCAGCGGCCCAGCGATAGCACCGCCGGCGCATCGTCGGGCGATGTCTACGCCAGGCTCGTGGCAGGAAACCATGACTGACGATCCCATCCGGTGGTGGCAATCGCTCACCACGGCCGAGGTGGCAAGCTTTGCCTCTAGGGACTCTGTGGCGATCCTGCCTCTCGCGGCCATTGAGCAGCACGGACCGCATCTGCCACTTTCGACCGATCTCGATATCGGATTGGGCATGCTGGCCGCGGCCTTCCAGCTATTGCCGGATGATTGTCCTGCGTGGGTGTTGCCACCGCAGTCCCTGGGGGCCAGCCGGGAGCACGGGCGCTTTCCTGGGACCATCTCGCTCAAGCCGGAGTTGTTGATCGCTGCGATCGAGGCAGCGGGGGACGCGCTTGCCCGCGATGGCGTGAGACGGCTCGTGCTGAGCAACAGCCACGGAGGCAACCGCACCGCGCTGGCTGAGGCAGGCCTCAGGCTCCGGGAAGAGCACGATATGTTGGTGGTGGAGGCGAACTGGTCCCGCTTTCCTCGCCCCACGGAGGTGGAATTGCCAGAGGGGGAATGGCGCCATGGGTTCCACGCAGGCGCAGTCGAGACCTCAATGATGATGCACCTGCGGCCCGAACTGGTGCGTGAGAGCGAGGTGCCTCTGGGGCGCTCGCTCGGAGAGGAACTCGACGGGACGCTGCTTTGGTTGGGACCCGAGGGGGCGGCTTCGTTCGCGTGGCTGGCCGGCGACCTCAATGCCGAAGGCGTAGTTGGTGACGCGCGGCTCGCAGATCCCACCATGGGTGCCCGGCTGGTATCGCATTATGGCGCCGTGTTGGCAGAAGTGATCCTGGACGCGCTGGCGTTCCCACTGGATCGGCTGGTGTGAGCGCGTGAGTCTGACCATCGACGAGGACACTGCCTGGGCCCTCGTCCGCGCCACGCTGCCGAACGCGACGCGCGTCCGCCTGGAATCCCCTCCTGGTGTGTGGCTGGACGTCCACCCTTCGGGCCGATGGGACGCCTCTGCCCCGACGACTGCCGCCGCACGCGCTTTGCTGGATCTGTATCTGCCCCTCCAGCTACGGCCAGACTTGGTGATAGGGCAGCTGGGTCAGAGTCTGGATGGACGTATCGCCACGGCGAGTGGTCACTCGCACTATATAACCAGCCGGGATGATATCAGGCGGCTGCACCGACTCCGTGCGCTGGTGGATGCGGTTGTGGTAGGGGCCGGTACCATCGCGGCCGACGACCCCCGTCTCACGGTGCGCGAGGTCGAGGGCGATAACCCAGTCCGTGTGGTTCTCGATCCGGACGACCGCTTGGACCCCAAGCGCCGTGTCTTTGCCGCCGCCGCGGCACGGACGGTGGTGGTGCGGCGGGCAAGTTCGGAACCGGTCGTCGCGTCTTTGAAAGGAAGCGTCGTGTTGCTGCCCGTGTTGGGTCCAGATGGTTTCGACCTCGGGGCTGTGCTCGAAGCACTTAGGGCTCAGGGACTGCGGCGGGTACTGGTCGAGGGAGGAGGGATAACGGTCTCGCGTTTTCTACAGGCCGGTCTGTTGGATCGGTTGCATGTGACCGTGGCGCCGTTGCTGATCGGGTCCGGGCGAGCTGCTCTCACCCTACCAGCGATCGATACTCTCGCGCAGGCGCTTCGTCCCCGTTGTCGCCACTTTCACTTGGGCGACGACGTTCTGTTCGATCTCGACCTGCGGTGAGCAGGAAAAGTGCGCCGGGGAGGCTGGACGCGAGGATCAGCAGGCCGTACGCTGCGGAGATGGCCACCCCGTCCTCGGCCGTCAGCCCCACCAAGCTCCAGATTCCCGCCGCAGTCGCTTCCCTCACCCCCCAACCCGCGATCGATACTGGGATGACCATGCTCATCAGCACCGGGGCTACCAAGGGTACGAGGATCGATGCAGGAGTGGACACCCCGAGTGCGCGGGCTGCTACCACGTAAGTTGCTACGTAGGATCCCACCACGATCGCGGAAACGACGAACTGAGTGACAACGATGTCGCGCGCCAGCAGGGCGGCGTGTACGTCACGCCATACCGAACCCATGAGCACTTCAGCCGTGCGCGTTCCCCGCCGCCTCGCGTGTAAGAGTCCCAGGACGGTCGCTCCCGACGCTAGCGCTGCCGCGCCCATGACGAGCCATAGGTCGATGCTGAACGCCCGCGGGAGGAACAGGAGGGATAGTACCGCGACCGCCACCATCACGGCCTGGCCTGAGGCGCGCTCGAGGATCACCGTGCGGATGACCGGTCCCGTCTGGACGCGCGCGTGTCGCCAGGCTCGTGAGACATCGCCCATCACGCCTCCTGGCAACACTTGGTTCAGAAAGGTTGCCAGGTAGTACTCCCGAAGCGCTTCCTTGAAGGGCAGGTTGATCCCGAGCCGGCCCGCCGTAACCCGCCACCGATAAGCTGAGAGCGCGACCTGCGGCACTGAAATACCCAGTGCCAGGAGCACCCAACGGGATCGCAGGTGTGCCAGGCGGGCAGCCACTTCCCCCGTGTCCAGAAACCATGCGACGGAGAGTAGCAGGCAGAGGCTGACTCCGACGCGGAGGAGGAGATGTTTGGTGCGACGCGTCACAGGAAGGGCACATCTCCGGGCAGCGCCAATAGATCCACGTGTCCCACCATCAAGACGAATATTCCCTCCCGGATCTTACGTTGTCGGCGCTTTGTCCAGGCCTGGATTCGTTTTGCCTGCACCGGAAGCTCTTCTTCGGCCGCGCGCGCCCACCCGTCCACGAGCGATAGCGCGAGCGCGGCATCCCCAGAACTGAGCCGCCACGGGGTCGGCACCTGCCAGGTGCGGTATCCCGCTGCACGGAAACATTGCTCTGCGACGTCCCCGGCGGTTGGACCAAGCGCCGGCCCCAGCCCTTTGTTGCGCCGCTGGTGCGCGTTCACCGCATCTACCACGAGCCGGTCGTCAGCGTCCGAGTCGGACCATTCGATGAAGCCGTCTACGCTGAGTGCGAACAGCGCTGCACAGCGAGTGGGCCGGCACGCGTCTACGAGCTGCTTGAGCCACGTATCGGAGACTAGATCGAGCAGCGCGGAGCCGGTCACGAGGTCGGCACGACGGGCAACTTCCAATCCCTCTCGGGCAAGGTCTCCGGAAACGCGCTCCAGCCGCGTAACGCGTTCCAGCGGTTCCACACTTGCGAGTAACGCGGAGTCGTGATCGACTAGTGTCCACTCCTGGACCCCGGAAAGTCTAGGTGCGAGGTAGCGCAGGTTGGACCCTGTGCCGCTGCCGAGGTCTGCGATCCGAGAGCCACCTGCCGTTCCCCACCACGCGCTCAGCGTGCCGAGCAAACCGTCCGAGCGGCTCCGGTGGTCCACTAGCTCGCGCAGAGCCAGCCAGTCCGCAGTGAAAGTCTCACTCAACCGGAGACAACTCCAGGATGGCCCGAGCAAACGCGCTGGCGGATCTGTCCCAGGTGGGCAAGCTGAGCGCGTGTGTGCGTGCTGCTGCAGCCATGCGAGCGCGCCGCGAGGCTCCGGTCGGACCCGCGAGCAGGTGTCCTAGAGCACCTGCCAGTGCTGCCTCGTCTCCGGGGGTCACCAGAATCGCCGCAGCGGTCGGGACCGTGTGCGGCACCGCACCGCCCGTGGTGCTCACGATCGGTAGCCCGCGGGCCAGAGCCTCGGTGAGCGCCATACCGTATCCCTCATGGTGAGAGGGTAGGACGAACAGAGATGCGGAGTGATAGAGATCGTCGAGCGCTGCTTGGCTGCACTCGCCTGTGAACTCGACGCGGTCGGAGAGCTTCTCTGTGGCCGCCAGCGCGCGTAAGGTACTCGCATAATCTGGTGCGCGGTCGAGGCTTCCTGCGCACACGCAGTTCCAACGGATGTGCCGGATACGAGCGAGCGCCCGCACCAACACATCCTGCCCCTTGCGGGGCACCACTGCGCCCACGCAGACCAGCTGCGGATCCTCTCCTGCGCCGGGTCCCAGCGCGGGTCGTGCAGGCTCAGTGCCCGGTCGTACCACGCGCACGCGTGCCGGTGGGACCCCGTAATCCTCCATCCGTGTCGCGGTGAAGGCGCTGGTGCAGAGAACTCCCAAACACGCGTTCAGCCCCTCGCGTTCGAGAGCCGCGAGGCGGTCCTTGTGCGCCGCATCGAGCCCGGTTTCGTCGGCCAGTGCGTGGTGTACTAGGCTGAGCACCCGCAGGCGCGTGGCGTGAGCGACGACCGGACCGGGTAAGGCTCCCATGGCCAGTCCGTCGAGCAACACCCGTGTGCCCTGGGGCAGTCCTGCGAGCACGCCGGAAAGGCTCTCTTCGGCGCGGGCATTTCCGTCCGGGAAGTCGCCGTCCAGGCTGTGCACCACCACGGTCCAACCCAGCCGCTCCAGACCCGTGGCCATGTGCGCATCGTAAAGATAGCCACCGGTACGCTGATCGATCGGGCCGGGAATGATCAGGTGGAGCTCCTCGGGTTTCACACCGGTCCCTCGTAGCCACCCCACGCCACGTGGGATTCCCTTAGCGTCACGCTCATGGTAGTGAGACCGCGCGCTCCTTCCCCCAGCTCGCCGGTGCAGATGGCCCGCTTGAGACGCTCGAAAATTTCCCGTGCCAGGAACTCCGTGGTCGTGTTCTTCCCGGCGAATTCCGGTTCGTCGTCCAGATTCCTATAGTTCATGTCATCCAAGACTTCCTTGAGCTTCGTGCTCGCGAGACCGATATCTACCACCAAGCCGTCCGAGTCTAGCTCGGGCCGACGGAATGCGGCATCCACCACGTAGGTGGCACCGTGGAGGTTCTGCGCTGGGCCGAAGGTATCGCCCCGGAAGCTGTGGGCGACCATGAAGTGGTCTCGTACGTTCAGGCTGTACAAGGGTCGGCCTCCTCAGGGTGCTAGGGTGGGATAGCGCACGCGGTGGCAGAGTACCCCTCGTGGGTTACGGCTCAGCTCGGCCATCAATTCGGGCAGGGCGTCGAAGTCGGTCTCCCCGGTGATGAGCACGTCGAGCTTCTTATCGCGAAGCAGATCGAGCGCCAGCTCGCGCCGGCGTGTGTGGCTCCAACGCCGTGCCCGCTCCGGAGGAATGCTCCCGACCTGGCTGCTTCGGAGCGTCAGGCGTCGAGAGTGAAATGCTTCGCCGAGCGGTAGGGACACCGGACGGGTCCCATGCCAGCTCACCTCGATGACCGTAGCCTCTGTGCCAGCCGCGGCCAAGGCGCTCGCCAGTCCCTCCGAGCTGCCGCTCGAGTGGAAAACCAGGTCGGCGTCCGCACTGAGCGGCGCAGTATCCAGGAAATCGAGGCCGAGCTCCTGCGCCGCTGCCTGGCGCGACGGATCGATGTCCACAACGCTCACACGCGTGCCTGGCACCTGTCGGCAGAGCCATGCGATCAGCAGTCCCACCACGCCGGCACCGATTACGATGATGACGTCCCCAGCTGCTGGCCGTGCGTCCCAGACAGCGTTCACGGCGGTCTCCATGTTGGCGGTGAGGACTGCGCGCCCAGGGGGAAGGTCGTCGGGCAAATCGCTCACAGCGGAGGCGGGCACTGAGTACAGGTCCTGGTGTGGATAGAGGCAAAAAACGACCCGACCCACCAAGCCCCTTCCCGAGGAATCGGGTCCCTCCAGTACCTCACCCACACTGCTATAGCCATATTTGATGGGGCCAGGGAACTCGCCCTCTTGAAAGGGCGCGCGCATCTCATGATGCTGGGACACCGGGACCTCTCCCCTGAAAACCAAAGCTTCCGTGCCCCGGCTGATGCCGGAGTAGAGGGTACGCACGAGCACGTGATCAGCCGGGCGGGGGTCGAGGTCGGCCGTCACAATTTCTCCCCGTCCAGGAGCACGGACCCAGAACTGTCTGGCTGTCATCATTTTCGACACAATCGTCTCGGTTTTCTCGCGATGAAGTGAAGCGTGCATGATCACAGATATGAGCTCGACGGTCACGCGCAGTCCAGCGACTTCCAGAATGGTCCGCCCCGGTGGTGACCTGGCGGCCGGCGCTCTGCTCGTCGTCATCGTCTCCGCTGCAAGCTGCTTGATCCTCGGCGTTCCGACCAGCTGCGTTGCTCACACAGTGGTCCTGTACGCTCTCATGGCCTTGCCTTTACTCCGTCGGATGCCCGCCGTGCAGCCGGGTCAAGGGATCGGGGCAGCCAACCGGGTCACACTCGTGCGCTCCATCCTGGTCCTTCCGGTTGCCGCACTGACGCTCCAGCCTGGGGTGCTGATGCTGGAGAGGACCAGCTGGTGGATCATCTCGCTTGGGACGGTCGCCTTGTTACTCGACGGAACCGACGGGCGGGTCGCCCGCAGGACCGGGACCACATCGGCCTTCGGCGCCCGCTTCGACATGGAGCTGGATGCATTTTTCCTGCTCGCACTATCGGTGCTGGTTTGGCAGAGCGGGAAGGTGGGTTTCTGGGTGATTATGATCGGTGCGCTTCGCTACCTGTTCGTGGTTTGTGGCATGTTTTGGATGACGCTCAAGGGGGAGTTGCCTCCTTGCGAGCGTAGGAGGCTGGTTTGTGCGGGGGAGGGAATCGCTCTGCTGGTGTGTCTTGGACCGACCATCCCGGTCTCGGTGGCCGGCGTAGTTGCGGTGGGGGCGCTGGCGGTGCTTGTCTACTCGTTTGCGGTGGACGTGAGGTGGTTGGTTTCAAATGCGCGTTAGCGAAGAGAACCCCGTGAGGAAGATCTACCGGATCGGGCTGGTCGTTCCTTCTCTCGTGGTGCTCGCAACCAGAGCCTCGGCTAGCCCACCGGATACGGTGGTCGTGCCGGGTGATCTTCCGACGGTCGTAGCCTTAGTTGGTGCGACCAAAACCGAAGCCATGTACAGCTCCGATTGGGCGGTGATCGTGGCCGACGCACGGGCTGGACTCGAGCAAGTCCCCGTGGTCCTGCTGGAGGGCTTCTCACCGTCCGTTGCGTTTTCACGCTCGAGGTCAGGAATGGCCGATGACGCCTGGTGCGGATGTCTTTGATCGCTGGCTTTTTTCTCTGGTCACCCCCAGGTCCGCAGTACATTTGCCGCGGTGCCATTTCGGCCGTTGATCTCGTTAACAGCGTCACGCGATACCTTGAGCAGCCATCTGTGCTGTCGGGTGCCGAGCTGAACGACTGCGTGCTGGTTGACGCCTAGAGGTGCGAAGAGGGAGGTCGCGTTCTAAGTTGGCAAACGTTGTGCCCTCCCTCCATCACGCACGAGGCGGCTACCGCCATGCGCAGTATCCTTAGCGTCCTAGCCCTCGCGACGGTCGTCGCGGCTTTCCCGGATGCCTCCTCCGCGCAGGGCCTTGCACCGCTCGCCCTGGGGGAGCGCGTGACCTACCATAACCCGGTCGACGGCACGACCCTTTCGGGCATGCTGGTCGTTCCGGAGGGCAAGGGACCCTTCCCAGGGGTGGTCCTTCTCACCCTTGCTGGAGCCGACGAGTTGATCGGCGGACTGAACCGGCTCGGGTGGGCGGTACTCTACCCAGTGCGTCGCGGAATGGGGACCCCCGAGCACTTTCTCCAAGCCGGCTTCCAGAATCTGTCGAACGACGTTTGGGGCGCGATGGAGTACTTCCGGTCGCGCCCCGAGGTGGATGAGGCGGTAATTGGTCTCGTCGCGCAGGGGGGAGAGAGCATGGCGGGGGTGATGGCTGCGATCACACCGCCGTTTCCGGCTTTCCTCGTACTGATTTCGACGACCGGCCTCCAGGGCTACGAAAGTTTTGCGATCGAGCAGAGGTGGCTAGCTGGGGAGAGAAAATACGATGCACAGGCGCTCTTGGACTTGGAGGAATTCCTGGCCCGGCTCACCGAGATCATACTGAACGAGCCTTCGCCGGCACTCCGCGCGGCACGCTCCCGGGCGTTCATGTATGAGCCGGGCGTCGGGTTGCCCCGAAACACGGCCTCCTTTCCGCTTGACACCGAAGGCCAGGTCCGCTTTTTCTCCAGCCGTTGGTGGCGCGATTACTTCTTGTTCAGACCTGACAGCGTCCTGGCGCAGGTTCGCTCCCCGGTTCTGGTCGTGATGGGGGAGCGGGACCCGCTCACTCCCTACCAACAGCACATTCCCCAGATCCGTCGCAGTTTAGAGGAGGCGCCTACCGACGACGTGACCGTTTGTCTCCTTCCGGGCCGGACCCAACATTCCTTCTCAAAGGTCGTCCAGGACGTGATCGAGGAGTGGCTCGTCAACCATGTTTCGCCCGCGGCCGGGACCGTGGTAGTGGGTCGTGCGAACGCAGGCCCGCCCGAAGCGTGCCTGGAAGCTCCGGCTGCTATTGGGTGAGGGACGCGCTGACCATTTGATTAGAGAGGAGACCTAGACCGCTGGCTACTCCTACATCTTTCTCTTCCTATCGGGGCTGGGCTCCAATGATCCTGATCGTTCTTGGAGGTGGGATCATTGGGCGTCTCGTGTGGCCCTTCTTCCCCGGTCTGGTGCTTGCCACCGTGCTCGCCACGCTGGTCTTGCCGCTACATAAGAGAATGGCTCTGCGCATCGGCCGTCCGGGACTGGCGGCCGTAGCTACGATGGCTGGGGTCGTCCTGCTCCTCCTGTTGCCCCTGTCGGGACTCGCGTTCCTGGTGGGGACGGAGGCGGTAGCGGCGCTCAGTTGGCTTACTACGGGGCCGGGGCTCGGCAACACGACGGAAGGTGTTCAGGGGGCGCTCAGGACGGCGGCGACCCGGTTCGGGGTCAACCCTGACACGGCGGTCATACTCGTGGCTGAGCAGTTACGGCTTCTGGCGGAGGCCCTGCTGGGCCGCACGCTCTCGGTCCTGAGAGGAATTCCGGGGATACTGCTTCAGCTGGGTGTGGCTCTCTTTGCCATGTTCTATCTGCTCCGCGACTCCGACGGGTTCTTGATCGCGCTTCGAAGAATGATACCCCTGGACCCTTCCCGGACCGATGAGTTGTTGGCCCGGGCCAAGAACATCACCGAAGCGACCGTCTACGGCACCGTGGTTGTCGCGGTCGTCCAGGGCGTGATGGGTGGGATAGCTTTCCGGGTCGTGGGTCTGCCGGCCGCTACCTTGTGGGGAGCGATCATGGGAGTGCTCGCGCTGATCCCGATGATCGGTCCTCCTCTCGTCTGGATTCCTGCGGCGGCCTACCTGATCATCACGGGGTCGCTTGCGCGAGCGATTGTTCTGGCAGCCTTCGGTGCCCTCGTTATTGGCACTGTGGACAATTTGCTACGCTCCATCTTCGTAGGCAGTCGTGCCCATGTGCACTCGTTGGTGGTCTTTCTGAGCGTGTTGGGTGGAGTGATCGTCTTCGGCACCGCCGGGGTCGTGATGGGGCCGGTATTATTCGCGCTGGCACTGATCGCGATCGAGACGGGACGGATGTCGATGGAGGCAGCGCGCTCCGAGGTCCGCCCGCTAACGCCACCGGACTGAGGGCGAGGGCCATTCGGTCACTTCAGCGCCGAGATATGTCCCTCAGCTTGCTCCCATTCGGCCAAAAGCCTCTTGGTCTCACTGGTCAGACCGGCGCGTTCTACCTCAAGACTCCGCCTGTCTTCCGCTGAAGTCTTAGAGTAGAAGGCGGCATCGGCGAACAGGGAGTCGATCCCTGCGATGCGGGACTCGGCTGTCTCGATCAAATGCATTAGCTCTGCGTGCCGATTCTGCGCGAGACGTATCGCGCGCGCGCCGGCTCCGGGTGACGCTGTCTTGGGAGTGCCCGTGCCCCTCTTTTTCTTTTTTTCACTCTTGGCCTTGAGCACAACCCGCTTGACGTCCAGGTGATCGTCGCCCGTGAACGCCACATACTCCTCGTACGTGCCCTGGTAGTCCGTAATGCCCTGTGGCTCGATATCCACGATGCGAGTTGCAAGCTGGTTGATGAACCAGCGGTCGTGCGAGACCAGGATGAGGGTACCCGTGTAGGCCTTGAGCCCCTCCACGAGGGCCTCGATCGACTCGAGGTCCAGATGATTCGTGGGCTCGTCCAGAACAAGCACGTTGGGCTGCGCGAGGGCGATCTTAGTGAACACGAGTCGGGCGGCCTCACCGCCCGACAGGGCGCGCAGGCGCTTCTTCGGGTCGTCGCCCGTGAACAGCATCAAGGCTAGTCGGCCCCGCACGAAGCCGATGTCCTTATCGGGGCAGAACTGGGCCACCCAGTCGTGGGCGGACCTGGTGGGGTCTTGGAACTGCTCGCGGTGGTCCTGGGCGAAGTAGCCGGGATGTGTCTCGTAGCCCCAGTCGACCGCTCCCGCGTCTGGCTCGACTTCACCCATGATGATCTTTAGCAGTGTCGATTTGCCGATCCCGTTCGGCCCCATGATCGATAGTCGGTCGCCCCTGCTGACAAGCAGGTCTACGCCGTGCAGGACTTCTTTGTCCCCATAGGACTTCCCGATCCCCTTCACCTTGAGTACCTCGCGGCCGCTTGGTCGCCATTCCTCGAAATTGAAGGTGGGATAGCGGCGCGAGCTCGGCGCCAGTTCCACGATCGAGTCCATTTTCTTCTCGATGATCTTCATCTTGCTCTGAGCTTGGCGCGCCTTGCTCGCCTTGGCCTTGAAGCGGTTCACGAACTCCTGCTGATGCGCGATCTCCCGTTCCTGTCCGGCGATGTCCTTCTCGCGCCGCTTTCGCTCGCGTTGCTTCTCCTCTAAGAACGCGGTGTAGTTCCCGTGATAAAGGATGACCGTCTCGTAGTCGACGTCGAGGATGTGTGTGGCGATCCCGTCGAGGAACTGATGGTCGTGGGAAATCACGACCACGGGGCCCGGAAAGTCCCGCATGAACGTCTCGAGCCATCGGATCGAGAGGATGTCTAGATGGTTGGTCGGCTCGTCCAGGAGCAGCACGTCGGGCGCACTCGCCAGCACTTGTGCGAGCAGCACGCGGAGCTTGAAGCCGCCCGAGAGCGTGCTGAGCGGCTGGCCGTGGATGTCTGCCGGAAGTCCGAGGCCCTCGAGGATAGTGGCGGCGCGGGATTCTGCTGTGTACCCGTCATGATGTTGCACGAGTTCTTCCAGCTCTCCGAAGCGGTCGGCGGCAAAGAACTCGTGTGCCGTTGCCAACAGCGCTTCCTTGGCCACCATCGCGTCCCACAGCTCGGTGTTACCCATCATGGCGACGTTCAGGATCGGCTCGTCTCCGTACAGGAACTGGTCCTGTTGGAGCATGCCCAACCGCAGCTGCTTGGGCATTGAGACGGTGCCATTGCTGGCCTCGGTGCTGCCACCCAGGATCTGGAGGAACGTGGTTTTGCCCGAGCCGTTGGCGCCGACCAGCCCGTAGCGGGATCCGGTGTTGAGCTGGAAGGTGGCGCCCTCGAACAGGGTGCGGTCTCCGAACGCTTTGCCCAGGTTGTTGACGGATATCATGGGGGCCAATCTAACGCGAACTAGTGTGGGCTCCTAAGGCGCGGCCAGCGGAAACCATCTAGAACAGTTTGCCCACCCAGTCGCCGATGATGTAACCCAACACGGCGATGCCCAGGCCGACGACGAACATGTCCATGCCGGAGCGGATCATGCCGCGCCCGGTGAACAACGCGCGCGCAGCTCCCACGACGAAGTGTGCGGCCATGGAGACCGCCAAAGCGACCCACGCTGCGGCCGTTGTTTGCATGAAGAGGAAGGGAGCAACTGGGATGACAGCGCCGACCCCGGTTGCGAGGCCGGTGATCCAGCCTTGTTGCAGCGGCGACATTTCCGGCTCGCCGATCTTGAGTTCCTCCCGCACGTGCTCGTCAAGCATGCGCGCGGGATTATCCATGATTTGCGTTGCTAGCTCGCTGGCGTGGACCGGGTCGATGCCCTTCGCTTCGTATAGGAGAGCGAGCTCGTCGCGCTCGACCTCGGGCATGATTGCGATCTCGTCCTTCTCCATCGCGATCTCGTGTGCGTATACCTCCTGCTCGCTCTTGGCGGCCAGATAACCGCTCGACCCCATCGACAGCGCGTCAGCAATGAGGCCAGCGACGCCCGCGACGATGACGGGTTGGAACGAGTCCCCGGCGGTCGCGCCGATGACGCCCGCGACCAGTCCGAAATTGGCAGTGAGCCCGTCGTTGAAGCCGTACACGATGTTGCTAACCAGACCGCCTGAGCTCGCCTGGTGCCAGGGCTCGTTGCTTCCTCCGCCCATGTCGGCGAGCGCAGTTGCGTGCTCCGCAGACTCGCGTGCTAATAGGAACGCCGCGTCGTGGGCGTCACTCTCCTTAGGGGTCGCGCGGTGAAGTGCCATGTACCCTTTCACCTCGCGCGCCTCCTCCCGAAGTAGTGTCGGCAGCAGGAAGCTCGGACCAAACACACGTCCGGCCATTGCGCGCAGTCGTGTGGCGCCGCTCGGTGTGTGTTCACCTGGAGGCTTGCCGGCCTTTGTCAGCAGATCCTTCCAGATCACGACGTGCCGATCCTCGACCTCGGCGAGACGCCGGTACACGTCGCTCTTCTTGGTGTCGGGTTCTGCCGCGGCTAGCACGCGGTAGAGGTGCGCGGCGTCGGCCTCGTCTTGCCAGTGGTGGTGGAGGACGGCCGGGGTCGGGAGTTCGGTGACGTTCACGAGCGCCGCTGGCGGCTATTGAGAGAGGACATCGAATTTCTCTACCCCGCATTGACGAATACCCTCCTTTTTCCTACTCATACTCCATCATGGCTCCCGCCTCCCACGCCCCGGGGCCAACCTCCCGGCTTCCGATTTACCGGCCTGCGGCCGGAGCGCCAGTGGTCCGCTAGACCCAGGACGGGCTTCGGGTCCGGAGGGGCCCTCCCGGGAGGGAGGGCCCCTTAATCCTTGCCCATTAGAGGAGGCAACAAAGCAATGAGCGCGGCGGACGAGCGGCGGAAGCCCAGTGTGGCGTTCCAGGGTGAGTTGGGGGCGTACAGCGACGAGGCCGCGCGCACCTGGTTCGGCGAAGGAGTCGAGACTCTCCCGTGTCGGGAATTTCGTGACGTGGCCCGGGCAGTGACCGAGGGGACGGCTTCGTTCGGAATGCTTCCGATAGAGAACACGCTGGCAGGATCTGTGGGCCCCGCGCTTGATGCTCTCCTGGAGACCGATCTAGAGATTGTGGGGGAGGTCGTACGTCCCATCCGACACTGCCTGCTGGCGCTCCCCGGGGCGACTGCTGAGGGGCTGCAGAAGGCAATGTCGCATCCGGTGGCGCTCGCCCAATGTCTGGGGTTTTTTGCTGAGCTACCCGACCTGGAGGCCGTGGCTGTACACGACACGGCGGGTGCCGCCCGCTTGGTTGCCGAGGCCGGAGACCTGTCTGTCGGTGCCATCGCCTCGGAGGCCGCGGCCGAGCGTTATGGCCTCACCGTGCTCGCCCGTGATCTCCAGGATCGGGCCGACAACAGCACACGCTTCTACGTCGTGACCCCCCCCGATCGGAGCGCTGCCGCGTCCGCGCTTGCGTCCCCTAAGACTCTGGTGGTCTTTGAGACCGGGGACCGCGCGGGAGCCTTGGTAGAAGTTTTGATGGTCTTCGCGCGCCGGGGACTGAACCTATCTCGACTGGAATCGCGGCCAGGGCGTCTCCCTTGGACCTATCGGTTCGTCGCCGAGGTGACAGCGGATCTGCGCGATGGCGTGGGGGCCGCCGCGCTCGAGGAAGCGCGCGCGTGTGCCATGACCGTGCTGGTACGAGGGCCCTTTGGTGCGTCTGCTGGGATTCCTCCTGAGGACAAGGGTTCCGCCGACGTACCGGTGCCGGACATGGAGCCCTGGGCGGACCGTCTCGATCGCACCCGGAACGCGATCAACGACGTGGACGAGGCTCTGATCCGGCTCTTGTCTGAGCGTATGCGGCTCGCCCGAAGGGCCCAGGGGCTCCGCAAGGAGGCAGGGGTTGGAGGCGTGGATCCGGGGCGGGAGGCCAGGGTCCTCCGGCGTTCGGGAGAATTGGCCCGCCAGGCGGGGTTGCCAGAGGAGCAGGTGCGTGACGTTTTCTGGCGCATAGTGGCTCTGTGCACTCCCCAACCGGACACTTGACCTCGACCCAGCTCACAGGTAAGCTCAAGAACTAGTTCCTCCACTACGATGGGTGAATCAACTGTGATTAGGGACGCCGGCATCCTTAGTAGCCTTACCCTGGTAC
>Ga0302135_10001259_pt1 | contig 15230 bp, 17 predicted proteins | sample CBN3_surface_MG_FD_203119 | JGI IMG/M metagenome (GOLD analysis project Ga0302135, IMG submission 203119) | Marine microbial communities from Western Arctic Ocean, Canada - CBN3_32.1 | ecosystem: Environmental > Aquatic > Marine > Oceanic | place: Canada: Western Arctic Ocean | collected...
GCGCACGCGGCAGAGCACCTCGGTAGTACCGACAAGGGGGTTCTCATGACCCGGCGGTTCCTGCGTCAGGGAATTCGCGCGGTCGGCGAGGGCACATCGTTTAAACGCCCGACCCTCAACCAACACAGCGTGGTTCCGACCTATAATCATGAAATCGTGCACCGCCTGCCCAGGCGCAACGATCGCGACGATACCGATTTACTCGCAGAGTTTGGCGCGCGCGTGGCACAATTCGTGATTGAAAGCGCCGACGAACACCCGCAGGCACGGCAGGCGGTTGTCGAACGCAAGATCCGCGACGCATTTCCAGCCTGATGGCTGACCTGGAGGCAGATATGGAAACCGTGAAGTTCACACACATGGAAGACGGAACCAAAGAGGACTATGAGGTTCTATTCCGCGATTTAGGTGACGAACCCAAATTCGTCATTCCCGAAGTGCTTGGCTACCTCGAGAAACTGCGCGGCTCGGGCGGCGGTTTCCAGGTCGACCGGCTCGAGCATTCGTTGCAGACGGCAACGCTTGCTTATCGTGACGAAGCCGACGAAGAAATGGTGGTTGCGGCACTGATACACGATATCGGCGATTTTTTCGCACCAATGAATCACGGCGACTTCGCCGCTTCGATCATCAAGCCCTATGTAAGCGAACAAGCCTACTGGGTGGTGAAATACCACCCAGTTTTCCAGGCCTACTACTACGCGCACCACATCGGTAGGAATCGCGACGTGCGCGACAAATTCCGCGATCACCCGCACTACCAAGCAGCGCTCGACTTTTGCCAGGAGTGGGACCAGGCGGCGTTCGATCCGGCGTATGAAAGTATGACGCTCGACGATTTTGCGCCGATGGTCGAGAACGTCTTCAAGCGCAAACCCTTCAGCTTCCTCGACGGGGATCCGGCGTAGGCGGTATCGGCTACGGGCGTGGCATTCCTCAAGGAGAAGCTGCCCGAGGTTGCCAACTACGGTGATGTTGTTCGTGCCTACCCCGAAATCATGTTCCACCTGCTCGACGTCGAGCAGGCACTGCTGCGCAGCGAGTCGCCATTTTCCGAAGCACAGCGGGAGATGATCGTCTCCTACGTCTCGTCCCTCAATTCCTGCATGTATTGCTACAAAAGCCACCTCTATGTGGCTTCTGAACTCGGCATCGATGAAGCCACCACCAACGCCGCGATCGACGACCTGGCGAGTGCAGACCTCGACGAGACCTTCAGACCGGTCCTGGCGTTTGCCAAGAAATTAACCGAAACACCGTCAAGTATGACGCAAGCCGATACGGACACGCTCCATGATGCCGGTTGGGACGATGTCGCCGTGTTTCATGCCACCGCCGTGGCCGGTTATACAAACCTGGTCAATCGGATCGCTGATGGCGTCGGCCTGGACACCAGCGACGATCCCCTCAAGGAAATAGCGAAGTACCTCGCGGTTGGCGGCTACAACGGCTTCAAAGACGTGATAAACGCCGAGCGCCAGGCGGCTGGTTTGTCCGTCCTCTAACCCCTGAGCTAAGCGAACTCCGAGAATGACAGGTCGCCGCGTAGGCCCAAATGGCCGGGGTAGCCGAGGCCTGGTAGACCGACTCAATTCTCGGTCATGACGACGACGCTTCGGCAGCTGGGCGCCCTGCTCCTCAGCACCGCAATCCTCATTACCGGCAATGGGTTCATTACCGGTGCGTGCCGAATTGGAAGCGTTCAGCACACTCCCGATCGGCATGTTGGCTGCTGTCTATTTCGTCGGCTTTATCATCGGCTGCATCAACGGCTCGCGCATGATACGCCGCGTCGGACACATCAGAACCTTTGCCGCGTTGTCGAGCATCGCTGCCGCAATGGCCTTCGCACTTGCGTTTCTGGTCGACCCTATCGCCTGGTGGATACTGCGATTCGTCATCGGTATCTGCTTCGCAGGTCTCTATGTGGTGATCGAGAGCTGGTTGAACGACCGAACAGAGTCGACCCACCGCGGCGCCATCATGTCGACCTACACGTTCATCAACTTCGGTGTGCTTATAGTCGGTCAGCTCCTGCTCACGACCTACCGACCGTCGGGCTTTGAATTGTTCAGCGTTGTCGCCATCCTTCTCGGCCTGGCATTGGTACCGGTATCGTTGACGACCGCCCCGAGCCCGTCCCAACCCGAGAACGTTCGCTTGGACATTCGCGGTTTGTGGCGCCTATCTCCGGTGGGGTTCGTCGGCTGCTTGGCCGTCGGGCTCGCGAATGGATCGTTTTGGACGCTAGGTCCAATATTCGCCAGCCGCAGCGGTCTAGATATCGATAATCTGGTCTATTTTATGATCGGAACGACGTTGGCCGGAGCGCTCATGCAATGGCCGCTCGGGCGCCTATCTGATGTGACCGACCGCCGCTTCATTATTATCGGCACGGGCATCTGCGCGGTTGTAGCCGGCATTCTGTTGAGTGCATGGCCAGAACCGTCGACCACCCTGTTGATCATTCTGGCATCTGTCTATGGCGGCGTCGCCATGCCGCCCTATGCGGTGTCGGTCGCACATGCGAACGATTTTGCCGAAGATGACAGTTTCGTTGCGACAGCGGGCGGTCTGCTGCTGGTCTATGGCATCGGTGCCGCGGCCGGACCGCTGATTGCTTCCCGCTTAATGCAATATCTCGGCACGGGTGGATTGTTCCTCTTTACCACCGTCGTGCACGGCGGCCTGGTCGTGTTTACTATATTAAGGGTACGGATCCGTGCTGCGCCCGCCCAGCAAAATCGCAGCGACTTCGTTGCCGTGCCGCAAACCTCGCCAATGCTCTATGAAATGGATCCGCGCTCCGAAGCGGAGACAGAATAGGCGAACGGGCAGCCCCGCGACTCGCGCTTATTCAACGCGCAAAGGCCGGTCCTTTTTATAGCCCGACCAGGCAAACCAATAGGCAATGTGGCCCGGCAGGCGAGACAACCGCACACCATCTTGATTGACCAGCGCGTCCTCGGTGATCGCCCAGCTTTGGTTATCGCTTACAAGACTTTCTGCATCGCCAACGACAGCGTCAAAACGTCGGCCTTCGCGGCTATACGCGCGTACGGTACGGGTCGCGGCGTCACCAACCAGCACGACATTGAGCGCACCGACCGCATCGTTAATGACTTTGCCGCCGGCGAAAGCCGTAACCGCCCAAGCCTTCTCGTTGGCACCGTCGCGCAAGACAAAAACGTGATCCTTCGGTTTCAATCGCTTGTCGGGCACTAGCGCCGGGAACATCAAGTCGGGGCTTGAAAAATATTTTCCGTAGGGGCGGCCCGGCCGATAGTCGCGGGTGAAACCGGTAAACAACGACAGGACTTTGGTATTGGGGTGACGCGCGTGCCACTTCTGCCAACTGGTGATCATCACCGGCCTTACTTTGAGTTCGATACCCGACCCAGTGAGTTCGCCGACGACCGGGCGCCCAGTGAATTGATTCCACAATGAGAGAGTTTGCTGGTCGTACATGAGCTTGTTGGAGCGGAAGAGAAAACCCGACGAGCCGAACACGAAGGGTTGCTCGCGCCCCTCGATCATCGTGTCGAACAGGATCCCGGAGCCGCATAGCGTGCAGTAGGCAAGCGAGACCGGGACACCGCCAACCACATCGTTAAACATCTCGTGCCAATCCAACATACGAAATGGATAGGCTCGCGCGTCGCCGTTGATCTCGACGCCGAAGACGAGTTCGTCCTCAACCAGGTAGGTGGCCTCGGCAGCACCGATGTGCTTGGGGTTGGTAAGCGCCGGAATGCCATCCTTCATCACGCCGCCCCAGGCGATTTCCTCGAGTCGGATCTCGTGCTTCACTCCGCGAAAGAGGAACTTGCGAAAGTTGGGATCGAGCCAAGCCATAACATCCGCTTTGAAGGCGTCGAACCCTTCGAACACCATCACTTCCGTGTGCTCCTCTTGCCACAACATCCAGTCGTGCCAATCGCGGCCAATCTCGGCCTTGGCCAGCGCCTGCAGCGATTTAAGGATGAGGCCTTCGCCGTCGGCGACGAAGCGCAAAGCCTGAATGAGCGCTGGCACGACGTCGTCTTTACCGCGTTCGACGAGGAATTTAAGCGCTTCGCGCCGGGCCGGATCGTGGTCGGCAAAAAGCGCAGTGCGGACAACCTGCTCAATGGGAATGTCAGTCGGCGGCGATTGCGCATCGGCTGCCCTGGCCGCAACCATTACGACAACGACAAAGACGGCCGCGGCCACGAATCTGGTCATATCAGATCGACCCCTGATAGGCCCCCGACAAGAGGGTATTAAGTCGCAGCAAATTTATCATGTGGCTTCCCGCGAGCCATTCACGACCCTGTTCCTGGCGTTCAGCCCCACGCGCCCTACATATCAGTTAGACTTCTCGCTGACGCGGCGGCGTCATTGTGCGGTCGGTCGATGTCGTGGGGATAAGGGAGGACACCGATGAAAGAACTCGATTGGTATTTCGACTTCGTCTCGGGATACGCCTACCTCCAGTTCGAGATGCTCGATCGTCTTCCTGATAACGTGACCGTCCGCTGTAAGCCCCTTCTGTTTGCTGGATTACTCAACCATTTCGGCCATATCGGCCCCGCCGAATTGGCGCCAAAACGTCAGCACACCTATCGGCATTGGGTTTGGCTCGGAGAACAGAGCGGCATTCCACTGATCATGCCGCCCACACATCCGTTCAACTCGCTCGCGGTGCTGCGGTTGGCGATCGCCCTCAACTGCGATCGTCAGGCGATCCGCGCAATATTCCGTTTCATCTGGCAAGAAGGACGCGACGTCGGTAATCCGGACGGCGTAAGCGAACTCGCCAAGCGGCTCGGGATCGCAGATGCTACGCAGGCCTCGAGCGACAGCGCGGTAAAATCCCAACTTCGCGCCAATACCGATGAAGCAGCCGATCGTGGCGTGTTTGGTGTCCCGACCAGCGTTGTCGATGGCGAGCAGTTCTGGGGATTGGACACCACCGATATGCTGATCGCTTTTCTCAAAAACCCAGATGCATTCAGCGCTGGTGAATATCGGCGGGTAGGTGATTTACCGATTGGCGCGTCACGAAAATAGCTAAGGCATAGGGGATGAGCGGTCTTGATATTGTTGAGCGCGGTGTTACGCCAGACGTACCGGCAGCCGTTGATATTAGCGACCGTGAGGCGCCGGGAACTGAGCTGCCGCTAATTCCCGATGAAGGCACACTCACCGGCTGGCTCCTGAACGAGTCGCGCTATTGCCCAGACATACCAGCTCTATTGACCGAGCTTGGCGCTCGACTTCAGGCCGAAGATATTCCGATCGAGCGGATCGGTATTTTCCTGCGCACCCTGCACCCGACGATTTTGGCATCGATGTATTTCTGGCGCGTTGGTCAAGCCGAGGTCACCGTGTTCGAACGTGGTCAGGATATCACCCGCGCCGAGGCTTACCTGAAAAGCCCGATCCATTTAGTGTTCGAAGGATCGCCAGGCGTACGCCGCCGGCTTGCCGATCCCACCTGTCCGCGCGATTTCCCCGTCGTCCAAGATATGGACGAAGAAGGGATTAGCGATTATCTCATCCTGCCGCTGCCATTTTCCGATCGCGCGCATTACAGGGTCAGCTTCGCGACCAAGGCGGCAGGTGGATTCACCGATGATCAGCTAACCCGGCTGGCAGAGCTGGTGCCAACGCTGGCGTCTGTCGTCGAAATCCTGTCTGTGCGACGAATCGCACAAAACTTGATGAGCACCTATCTCGGCCGTAAAACCGGGCAGCGCGTTCTCGATGGCATGATCCAGCGCGGCAGTACCGAAACGATCAATGCCGCGATCTGGTACAGCGACCTGCGCGGCTTCACGTATCTCACCGACCGTCTCCCGTCGGATGTTCTGATCTCGCTGCTCAACGATCATTTCGAGCGCATTGTTGGCCCAATCGAGGCCAACGGAGGCGAAGTATTGAAGTTCATGGGCGACGCGTTATTAGCGATTTTCCCGATCGACGCGCTGGGGAGCGAGGCCCAAGCCGCAACTGCGGCGCTACATGCCCTAGATGGTGCGTTGATGGCGACCGCTGATCGCAATCTCGAGCGTCGCCAAGACGGCCAACCCGAGATGGATTTTTGGGTCGCGTTGTATCTGGGTGATATCAGCTACGGCAATATCGGCGCTGCCGATCGATTGGACTTCACCGTTATTGGGCCAGCCGTGAATCAGGCTGCCCGCATCGAAGGTCGCTGTCGGGTCATGGATCGACGATTTTTGATGTCGGGCACGTTCGCCGAATACTCGCCGATCTCCGGAGAATCGATTGGCTTTCATGCGCTGCGCGGCGTGCGTGAGCCGCAGGAACTGTTCACAATACCGGCCGCAAACCGATCGATCTAAGGCGCTGCGCTATGGCCAGTGCCGCTTCAATTCGTCATAGAGCTCGATGAAGCTTTGCTCGTCCAGGCCGAGGGCTTGGCGGACGTCGGGCGGCCCCGGCCAAAACGGATCAGCATACGCGCGCCCGGCGAGTTCGCGGGTCGACCCATAGCGCGGGATGACATGGAAATGGACCTGGGGATCCACCATCATCAGCAGCAAGTAGTTGATCTTGTCATAGTCGAAAGATGACTTCAGGGCTGACTGGAGATCACCAGTTACCATCTGCAGCTCAGCGTACGCCTCGGCGGCCACCTCAGCCATGCTCGCTGCCGCGCCCTTGCACGCCAGCACCAGCGATCCGACCGTAACCTGCTGCGGTCGTAACAACACAACCCAGTGGTCGTAATCGCCGAGCAAGGTGTCGGGATATCCGAACTTGCGAATGGTTTCGTTGATTTCGGTCATATTGTCGTTTTGTCTTTTGGCTGCCTGGGCTATCTCACCCGGCACTTATGACGCGATGTCGACAAACTTGAACGCATCTCCCGCGCGACCAATTCTACCCGCGGTCGGCGTTGCGAAGTGACCGGGAAGGATAATCGTGGCGCTTTCCGCGTGCTGATCGAAAAACGCCCGTCGCGTCGTGCGCGCCTGATCCTCCAGAATGCAAAAGTTACTATTCCACGCGGGCTCGGCATATTGAATCGGGTGATGAAACACATCGCCGCTGACGACCGCTTGCTGATCGCCGGATTTCAGGCGCACGCAGACGTGGCCTGGCGTGTGACCCGGCGATGGCTCGATCCACAAACGGTCGTCCATGGTGAATTCTGCCGCGACGATTTCGGCAAGTCCGGCCTCCAGAATCGGTGCAACGCTATCCGCAAAGGCGCCGAGGTCGGCGTGGGGGCGGAATTCCGCCTCATACATCGCGTTATCGAGTTCGGCTTGATTCATTAGATATTTGGCATTAGGAAAGGTCGGCACCCACCGTCCGTCCTCGAGGCGTGTGTTCCACCCAACATGATCGACGTGAAGATGGGTACAGAGCACGAAATCAACCGCCTCAGGTGAGACACCTAACCCGGCGAGGTCGTTGAGAAATGACCCCTTCCGCATGTGGACGTTTTTGTGATCGCCGCGCTCTTTGTCGTTGCCGATGCACGTATCAACGATGATCGTGTGGTGCGGAGTCCTAACGAGAAAGCAATGCATCGACGAGACGAACTTGTTTTCTGCCCTGTCGTAAAACCTCGGCGCTAGCCACTCAGCGTGCGGCGCCAACGCTTCGGCGGTGGCGTCGGGCAATAGCGCAGGCGGATCGTAGAGCGCACCCTCAAGTTCGACGATCCGTGTAATGCGAATATCGCCAACAGCCAGCGTTTCCAAGTGCTGCATTCAAACCCTCCGGGCGTCATCGGGTCGACGCGTCGATCATCTAGCGCGGCCCCTGGCAAGGCCAATAGCACGACTATGGACCGCGGCAACGCGAAATGGGTATTCTGATGCAGAACAAACCCAATTCAGGGAGCCGACCGGTGGCAGGGATCGACGATCTCGAAACCGTTACCTTTAGCAAAGGCGACGTAATCTTCGAACAGGGTGCTGTCGCCGACCGGGCGCACATCATCCACGAGGGAATAGTCGTCGTTACATCGTCGCATGGTGGTCAGGAAGTGGTCGTGGACACCTTACGGCGCGGTGACTTTGTCGGCGAAATGGCGTTGGTCGATGACAAACCGCGCTCAGCAACGGCGATCGCCGGCGAACAAACTTCCTGCGCGGTCATCACCAAGCAAGAACTCGACGCAAGCCTGACGCAGTCGGATCTTCTGGTCTATGCACTGATCAAACTCCTGACGCGGCGCTTAAGAAAGCAGACCGAGCGCACCGGGTCAGCGGGCTAGGGTCGTTTCAGATTTTGATTCGACTCGGCCGTCCTGCCGCCCCGGATCTCGCGCCCTAGCCGCCTCACCGGCTCAATCCTGATGCAATCGAAATCCGGCACGCCGGGTGGCGGTGAGGTATTTTCTGAAGCTGCCTGGTTTCCGCACGCCCTGCTGTTTCTAAGCATGTGGATGATTGCCGGCTATTTTGTGATGGGTCGAGCAATTCACGCCGACGTTCCGGCGATCGGCTTGGTGTTCTGGCGGAGCTTGATTGGTGCGATCGTTATCGCGCTATTTTTTTGGCGCGCGCTGGCCCGCGAGTGGCGGGTTCTCGGCGAAAACTGGCGGCGACTATTGCTCCTGGGGATCTTGCAGGGAATCACCGGCCACGTGTGCGTGCTGTTCGGATTGCAGTCTACGACCGCCGTGAATGCGGGTTTGATCTCGGCGACCCAGCCGGCTCTCACCGCCTTTGCGGCCTGGATACTCCTTAGAGATACGCTGTCCGCCCGGCAGATCGTCGGACTTGTGATCGCTGTAATCGGGGTCGTGCCGATTATCTCTCGCGGCAGCATCGATGTCTTGCTGGGGCTCGATTTTAGAATAGGCGACCTGCTTCTGCAGGTGGCCATGATCAGCTTCGCGTTCTACAATGCGCTTGTGAAACGCGCCTCTGAGCGGCTCAGTCCCTTCGTCGCGTTGTTCGGCATCATGGTAGCGACCACCATCTCGACCGTCCCTCTTTACGGGTGGGAAATAGGCTTTGCCGAGCAGCAGATGTCGCTCGACTGGGTAACGATCGCGACCGTTGCCTACTATACGATCGTCGCGACGGTGATCGCGCTCGCGTTTATCAACTTCGGCATCGCCCGGCTCGGACCGGCTCGAGCCGGATCGTATTTCTTTCTAATGCCACTCTTCACTAGCCTGCTCGCAGTGATGCTTCTGGGCGAGTCGTTTCGTTCCTATCACGTCATCGGTCTGCTGATGGTTAGCGCGGGCGTTTACCTCGTGAGCCTAAAACGCCGCGCCACCCCACGCGACCCGTGAAAGCAGTGAGCCCGCTGGTACTCGCGCCGCCCGCCGTTCTCTTGCTGCTCAGCATGTTGATGGTGTCGGGATATATCGTCCTCGGCCGCGCCGTCAGCGCCGATATTCCCACCATCGGTTTGGTGTTCTGGCGCACCCTGGTTGCCATTGCAATGTTGGGCCTTCTGTTTGCGCGACGCATTCGCCGTCAGTGGCCCTTGCTCCGCAGCAACTGGCGCACACTACTGGTGCTCGGCGCGCTTCAAGCTGTGACGGGCCATATGCTCCTGTTGTCCGCTTTGAAATCTACAACGGCACTCAACGCCGGCGTGCTGATGGCTACTCAGCCGGCGTTGACCGTCGTCGCCGCTTGGCTCTTGATCGGCGAAACCATCCGCTCACGCCAACTCATAGGCCTGACAATCGCGGCCCTGGGCGCCTTGGCAATTGTCGCCCGTGGTGACATCGACGTTCTGGTGGGTTTGTCGTTCGCGCCCGGGGACATTCTCGTCGAATTGGCAATGGTCAGCTTTGCTCTCTACAACGTCACAGTCCCGCGCTTGTCGCGCGAACTCGATCCATTCGTTACGTTCTTTGGGATCGTCGCAACAACGGCGCTGGTGATAGTGCCGCTCTACACATTTGAATTGCTGTGGTTCGACCAGCAGATGAGAGTTGACGCACCCACGCTTGCGACCGTTCTTTATTTTGCGATCTTCGCGTCGATCCTAGGCATCGTTTTCCTTAACACAGCGATTTCAAAGATGGGCCCCGCCCGAGTTGGAGTCTACCTCTATATGTTGCCGGTTTTCACGGCATTCCTGGCGATTCTCATTCTCGGCGAAGCACCCCAGCCCTATCATTTCTTCGGACTAACCGTCGTTACGCTGGGGGTGTTTCTCGCGAGCCGCAGGGGTCGCGCATGAGCGGTTCACACAGCCCAGTTGCGGCTGCCGGCCCCGAATGGCACGCCCACTTACTAATGACCTTGGCGATGGTATTCCTGGCAATCTCAGTGATATTTGGGCGGGTCTACCACGCCGAGATACCACCGGCCGGAATGGCGTTTTGGCGCGCCGTCGCCGCCTTTGTTCTGCTCCTGCCATTTGTTTATCGCGATTTCATCGCTTGCCTGCCGCTGACTTTCCGACATTGGAAACTGATGCTCTTGATCGGCATCTCGCAATCCGTTCTGGGCCAGATTCCCTTTTTTCTGGGCCTCCACACGACCACCGCAATCAATGGCGGTGTGATCACTGCCACGCAACCCGCACTGATTTTTCTGTTGGCCTGGATTATTCTTCGTGACCCCCTCCGCATAACCCAAATCGCGGGATTGGTAGTGGCGTTAGTTGGCGCGCTGGTCGTGATCGTGCGCAACGATCCATCAGCGCTGCTGCAAATGGATTTCGTTGCCGGCGATTTACTTGTTCAGCTTGGCGTCCTCAGCTGGGCAGGCTTTTTTATTCTGATCAAACGCGCGCCGAATGCGTTGCGCCCGATGGTCCTGTTCGAAATGACGACGCTGGCTGCAATCCTGGTGCTCGCGCCCTGTTACGCGGCGGAAGTTCTTTTTTGGAAGAGCCATACCGCGTTTAACGTGCCGACCGTATTCACCGTGCTCTATCTCGCGATTTTCGGGTCGATCCTTGCGTTGATCTTTTTCAACATCGGCATTCGCCGCTTGGGCCCGGGAAGATCGGGCGCCTACAACTATCTCATTCCGATCTTCACCGCCCTTCTCGCGGTCGTCGTTCTGGGTGAGACGCTGGAGTCCTATCACTTGATCGGCCTGGTGCTGGTATGCGCCGGGGTATTCCTGACCAATCGGCCGCACGGGGTTGCGTCGAGGGGTCGAATGTGACCGACCGCTCCCAACCAGCGGCGCACGACGGGCATGGCGGATTGATCGGCCAACACGCCTGGGCCCCTTATTTTCTGGTGATCCTCACGGTTGGCATTTATGCCGGAAATCATGTTGTCGGCCGCGCTGTTCATAACGAAATCTCGCCGATGGCGTTGGTATTTTGGCGCAGCATGGGCGCCGCAATCGTGCTTGCGCCGTTTGTCGCGAGGCGGTTTATCCGCCAATGGCCGCTGCTACGTCGAAACTGGAAACTATTTCTCGTTCTTGCCCTGTTGCAAATGGTGCTTGGCCAGTCCGCGCTCTATGTCGGGCTGCAAACATCGACCGCTCTCAATGCCGGCTTTATCAACTCGACGATGCCAGCATTGACGGTCGCGCTTGCCTGGTTGCTAGCCGGCGAGACGGTGTCGCGTCGACAAGTCGCCGGTTTGATCGTGGCATCGGTTGGGGTACTTGCCATCATTATGCGTGGCGACCTGGGCCGGCTCCTGGCGCTGGCCTTTGTGCCGGGCGATTTATGGCTTCAGTTCGCCTTTGTTTGCTGGTCCTACTACAACATTCTAGTCAATCGTCTGACCACCGAGATTAATCCGTTCGTCGCCTTCATGGCGCTGACACTGACCGCCTTACCGTTCCTCGCGATGCTCTATGGTGCCGAATACCTACTCGGCGCGGCATCGGCACCGCTTACGCTGGAGACGGTCGCCGCGATTGCTTATGTGAGCGTCTTTGCATCAATCCTGGCGCTGGTCTGCCTCAATGTCGGCATCGCCCATATTGGCTCGGCACGCTCTGGCATGATGTTCAACCTGATGCCTGTGATCACTACCGGACTTGCGATTATTCTGCTTGGCGAACAGTTGCGCCTCTACCACGTGATCGGGATCGCGCTGATTTTCGGCGGAATTTATTTGAGCGGCGCGCTACGACGTCAAAAATTTGCGGCCGCGGTTAACGGGAAGAAACGAACTTAAAGCACCCTCGACTGGACGGCCGTTGCTCGCGACCGCTGCGGCGTGCGTTAGACGCTGGCGGCGGCGGGTTCCGGCGCGCGGGCGACGGCTCGGGCGATCAGTTGATCGATTACGCTCTGAACGCGCGGGAGCTGATTGGCGCCCTCGGCGTCCCTGTCCGCGATCAGTCTGGCTCGGAACAACGCAGCTCGCACCGGTGCTTGCGGACCAAATCGAGCTATCAAGAATGCGGCACCACTAAGGCCATCGACGTCGTCCATATTCCCCCGTCCTTTGGGCGGTTATTGTCGCGATGCGACGTTACGCTCTTGATACGACGCTGGGGGTGCTGATGTCAGTGACCGGCGTCACACGCGTTAGCGCGGTGCCCCGAATAGGTCCCGCGATGCAGGTCTATTCAGCGCCGCGAGGACGCGTTTGCGCTACGCAGCAGTGAGGGCGCCAATTTCCTCATCGGTTGGAAACCGACCGAGTTCTTTCTTTGAAAAAACCAGTTTTCCATCCGCAAAAACTTCGAAGACGCCGTTCGCACCCTTGACGAGTTCAACTTCGTCAGCGGCGTTATTGAGAAGCCTGTCTCTCGCACGGAGAGCCCGGGGTTCGTAATTTCAAACGACGCAGTATTCGATTTTGAATTTCATAAACCGCTCATGAGCTGCTTGCCCCTGAAACCTTGGGGCTACCGAATGCTCCTCAAAATAGCGGGCGCAGGATCAGTGATAAAGCGTGACGTGCGCCGTACGTCCAAAGAAAAGGCTCCGCTGGTGTGAACCAGCGGAGCCCGGCGTAGTGGAGTCGTCGGCTGGAACCGTTGACTCGCCGTTTACTGGAACAGCGCCAGAATGCTCTGCGGACCGGCGTTAGCGATTGCCAGTGCCTGCACGCCGAGTTGTTGCTTGATCTGCAGCGCCTGGAGCTTGGCGCTCTCCTCGGCAAGATCAGCATCAACCAGATTGCCGAGACCCTCTTTGTGGATATCGATCAGCTGTTGCGTGAACTCGGTTTGGACTTCGATGCGCTTGGCCGAAGAGCCCAGCGCAGCCAATTTGTCGGCGATCAAATTGATCGCTGTATTAATCTGGGTCAGCGCATTTGAAGCGCCCGCACTTGTGTTGATAACGGCGGTACTAATACCGAGCGAGTTGGTATCCATCGCCTGCGCGCTGACGGTGATTGTGCTGCCGTCAACCGTGCTCAGAACAGTGAGGTTCGTGGCCGCCGAAGTGATCAAATTGGTGCTGTTGAACTCGGCTGACACAACAATCGTCGTCAGCTGATCGCGGAGCGATGTGAAATCGTTGTTCAGCGCCGTGCGCGAGGCGGTGTCCAGGCCTGATTGGTTGGCCTGTACGACTTTCGCTTTCATATCGGTGAGCAAATCGGCAATCGACTTGCCGGCCGAAATCGCGACATTGACGATCGAATCGCCAGTGCAAGGGCTATTTTGACCGACTCAATACCCTTGATGTCACCACGCGAACGTGTCGCGATTGCGAAGTTGGAGGCATCGTCCTTCGGACCGTTGACCCGTAAGCCCGTGGTGATGCGCAGCTGCGTGACTTCGAGCTGATTGGTGGTTTTGGTGAGTCGTTGGAGTGCGACAAACGCGCCGACGTTGGTATTGATGGAAAAGGTCACGATAATTCTCCTTTATACGACCATTTAAGTCACTCGCCCGGCACGGCGCATTCGCATCCTTCCATCAACCTCTTAACAAATCCTTAGCGCGGATCGAGCCGCATAGTGGTGCGGGACTTGAAATTGTCTCGCGTAAGCAAGAATGCCCCGCGCGGTACGGGGCTTGGGATTCGACCAGCGATGTCACATCCCAAATAATCTAAATCAACGTGCGCCCCCTTAGTCGATTTGCGGCGGACCGAATCGTCTAAGTATCAGAGAGTGTCAACTCTCGCCCGATCCAGAGGAGGCAATGAAAACGATGACCAAGATAAAGCTGTTTGAATTTGAGCCTACCCGCTCCGCCAGGTGCCGTTGGACCTTGCTAGAAGCCGGGCTCGACTACAAGTCGGTCAATAACGGCCCGCAAAGAATTGGCAGTGACGAGGTCAAGAAGATCCACCCGCTTGGAAAACTCCCGGCGGCCGAAATAGACGGCAAGCCGTTGTTCGAGTCAGCGGCGATCTCGACCGCGATCGCCGACCTGGTACCGGAAAAAAACCTGGTGGCAAGGCCCGGCACCCGGGGTCGAACCGTGCATGACCAATGGGTCTCATTTGCGCTGACCGAGATGGAGGCGTGGCTCTGGCCCAATCAACTCAACACCTTCATTCTGCCGGAAGAGATGCGCAATACGGCCTGTCTCGAGCAGAACGAAGGAATGTTCAAGCGTGGTGCGGCCGCGATGGACAGCGCGCTGGGTGCTGCGGACTATCTCGTCGAGGACCGCTTCACAGTCGCTGACATCCTTGCCGGCTACACCCTCAACGGCGGACGAAAGTTTGGTTATCTCGATGGATTTGCAAATCTCCAAGGATACCTAAACCGGCTGTTCGCAAGAGAACACTGCACGCTGGACCAGTCCTAACCAGGTCGGTCTGTCCAGCCGGCGTTTTATGCCTACGAGTACGCGGATTCTGCAAAGTCCAACTAGCGGATGACGATGAAAGACAAGGGGCTAAGCCATTCGGCCTAACCCCTTGTTTTAACTGGTGGAGCCAGGGGGAATCGAACCCCCGACCTCTTGAATGCCATTCAAGCGCTCTCCCAACTGAGCTACGGCCCCAATGGGATGGGTGGCGGCGCGTTTGCTCGTGCGCGCCAGCGTCCCAATCTCAATAAATCCTAGCGATCGCCCTCGCCGTCCTTCGCATCGGGTGGGATAACGAGCCCGACGTCGTCGCCGCCCTCGAGCTCGGAAGCACCCGCAACGAAGCTCTCGTCTTCGGCATCGTCATCAGCCACGAGATCAGTGGTGTCGTTGTCTTCGGAATTTTTCTTTGCCTCAGCCGTGGGCGATGGAGCCTCTTTCTTTGGCTCAACTTTCTTTTCGGCCTGAGGTTTCGGCTTCGTCACCTCAATCACAAACGGCGCATCGCATTTCGGACAAACGATCGGGCTGCGTTTGAGATCGTAGAAATGAGCACCACAACCTTGGCACTCGCGTTTGATACCCCATTCA
>Ga0302135_10001261_pt1 | contig 15221 bp, 14 predicted proteins | sample CBN3_surface_MG_FD_203119 | JGI IMG/M metagenome (GOLD analysis project Ga0302135, IMG submission 203119) | Marine microbial communities from Western Arctic Ocean, Canada - CBN3_32.1 | ecosystem: Environmental > Aquatic > Marine > Oceanic | place: Canada: Western Arctic Ocean | collected...
ACAAATTCGGTAAGGCGGAGGCCCATCATCATCATTTCTTCAAACCGCTCTGTGTTCGTTAAGTATTGTGCTTCGACCATGCCCCGACCTTGCTTCTCGACAGCGTGTAACCAAGCCTCCGGTCCACGCGCCTGGCGATATGCGTGTTTGTCACCCTGTGATGTTAATCGGCCGTGGGCACCCGGGCCGATGCCGGCATAGTCGCCGTAGCGCCAATACGTGAGGTTGTGGCTGCATTCGCTACCCGGTCTCGCGTGGTTGGAGATCTCATAGGCCGGCAAGCCGGCTGTTTCGAGCGCCGCCTGTGTTTCCTCGAACAACGCGGCGGTTGTGGCATCGTCGAGAGTCTCGAGCTCACCTCTTTTCTTGCGTGCGTGAAATGCGGTTCCTGCCTCGATTGTCAGTTGGTAGACGGAAATGTGGTCGCCAGCTAACGTCAATGCACGCGCCAGTTCCTCTCGCCATGCGGCGATTGTTTGCTCGGGCCGAGCGTATATCAGATCGAATGAAAAACGATCGAACAAGTGATCTGCGAGCTCAATCGCTTTGATAGCCTCGCGTGCACTGTGATTGCGACCAAGAAACAGCAGTGCCCGGTCGTCAAGCGCTTGTATACCGAGTGAAATACGATTGACGCCGGCGGCACGAAAATCGACCAGACGCCCAGCTTCGACCGATGTTGGGTTGGCTTCCAGCGTGATCTCGACGCCGTCGTCTACATGCCAGTACTCCGACACTTGGTCAATCAGCGCAGCAGCTGTGGCAGGGTCCATCAACGACGGAGTGCCGCCGCCAAAGAATATACTCGTGACCCTACGCTTGGGCGCCAGCCCGCTCCAATGTTCAAGGTTTTTTAGGAGCGCCGCACGCCATTTCGGATGGTCCACCTCGTCACGTACATGAGAATTGAAGTCGCAATAAGGACATTTGGACAAACAAAAAGGCCAATGGATATAGATGGCAAGATCTTCTGCGGCGCCCACAGTTGGTGCCTGTGCCTCATATGTTCCCTCAGCCATATCTTTGGTACTCAACCCGGATCGACATTTTTCATAGGTATATGTTGCAAACAGCTGGCTACGAGCGCCGTGAACGCGTGTGCCCTGTGGCTGCACGAGTGTTTGACGTCGGGATCAAGCTCACCGAACGTCTCTTGCATACTCTCAGCAATGAACATCGGGTCATAGCCAAATCCATTTGTCCCTCTTGGCGGCCATACAAGCGTGCCGTCAACATGCCCTTCAAAAACTTCGATCCATCCGTCAGGCCATGCCAGAACAAGTGCGGCAATGAACGTCGCGGTACGATCTTCGCTATCACTTAGTGCATGTTCGACTCGTTCCATTGCCAACCCAAAGTCACGTTTGGGGCCGGCCCATCTCGCCGAATAGATTCCTGGCGATCCGTCCAATGCTGATATAGCGAGCCCTGAATCGTCGGCGAGGGCGGGCAGTTGTGACGCGGCGGCGGCGGCCCGTGCCTTCAATGTTGCATTCTCGAGGAATGTTGCTCCGGTTTCATCTGGTTCAGGAAGAGCGAGCTCGCCAGCTGAAATGCAGGTAATTTTCCACGGCTTGAACAGGTCAGTAAACTCGACAACTTTTCCCGCGTTATGACTAGCAATAACAAGGCTTTCCTCTGCGAGTTGTCGAGGGCTCCGCTTGATACTATTCGTTGATGAAGGCTGCACGAGCATATCCCCGTTTATGTAAGGCCAAGGGCTGCTCGTTGCGCTTCCACGAGTTGCCCAACACCTTTATTGGCGAGGGCGTGCAACTGCTGAAAAGCTTCGGGTGAAAATGGCTCAGATTCGGCTGTGCCCTGGATTTCGATGATCTGTGCGCCTGCAGTTAAAACAAAATTTGCGTCTGCATCGGCGGTCGAATCCTCAGCATAGTCTAGGTCTAGAACAGGGGTGCCGCGCCATAGGCCACATGATACCGCGGCAACAGAATTGATAAACGGCAACTCCTTAATGACACCCACAGTGCATAGATGCTGAAAGGCAAGATGCAATGCGACGAATCCACCGGTTACTGCGGCTGTGCGCGTGCCCCCATCAGCCTGGATAACGTCACAATCGATCCTAATTTGGCGTTCGCCAAACGCCCTTAAATTTGTTACCGCGCGCAGGCTACGGCCGATCAAACGTTGGATCTCTTGTGTTCTACCAGAGCGGGCGGCACGCTCGCGACCAATCCGTGTGTTCGTCGAACGCGGCAGCATACCGTACTCAGCGGTAACCCATCCCCTGCCGCTGTTTCGCAAAAATGGCGGAACCGATTCCTCTATACTTGCGGTACATAATACATGGGTGTCGCCAAAACAGGCGAGGCATGACCCTTCGGCATATTTTGAAACACCAGTTTCTAGGCGCACGGCCCTCATTTCGTCAGTTGCGCGTCCAGAAGGACGATCCTTTGCAGTCCCAACCATTGCTCTATCCTCGATATCCAGCGCCGACCGACGCGTGGTAATGCGACGTAGGAAACTTCCTACATCGCGTTGCTCTCATTGACGCTGTATGGGGCGCTTACTACATTCATCAATACAATGTCCATGACACTGAGCGAACGTTCGCGTGCCATCCTGCGCCATGTTGTTGAGGCGTATGTCGAAACTGGCTCACCTGTCGGTTCACGCACAATTTCAAGGCGGCTCGGTATGAACCTGTCGCCCGCCACAATTCGCAACGTAATGGCGGATTTGGAGGAGTATGGGCTCCTCTATGCACCGCACACGTCGGCTGGCCGTTTACCGACAGAGACTGGTTTGCAGCTCGTTGTAAACGGATTGCTGGAGTTCGGTGATCTCACGGAGGATGAGCGCGTCGAGATTGAAACGAAATGCGCCGCGAGCGGCCGCGGCCTTTCGCAGGTATTGCAGGAGGCATCGTCGTTGCTCTCTGGTCTGTCGCACTGTGCTGGATTGGTTATGGCTCCGAACGTGGAGTCAAAGCTCAAACATATCGAATTCATCAACCTCGGACCCGGGCGCGTCTTGGTAGTGCTGGTCAGCGATTCCGGGCTTGTCGAGAACCGTGTCATTGATGTGCCACTTGGAATGCCGGCCTCTAGCCTCGTTGAAGCAAGTAACTATCTTGCAGCGAAGCTCGTTGGACGAACACTTGTACAGTCCCGCGAGCAAGTCAGGGACGAAATAAAAGAGCACCGCGTTGCCTTAGACGAGCTGACAACGCGGGTTGTTGAGGCCGGTTTAGCGACATGGTCGGATACAGGTTCTGACAACACTGGCGTCCTCATTGTGAGGGGACAAGCAAACCTTCTCGATGATGTTACAGCTGTTGTCGATATCGAGCATATTCGGACGTTGTTTGCGGCGCTGGAGACTAAGGAGGCGCTCCTTAACTTATTGGATGCGACAGAAGGTGCTGAGGGCGTCCAGATTTTTGTTGGATCGGAGAATGAGCTCTTTGGGCTCGCGGGATGTTCCACGATTGTTGCGCCCATTACCCGCAATGGTCAGGAGAAAATAATTGGTGCGATTGGTGTGATAGGACCAACGCGTATAAACTATTCGCGTATTGTCCCGATGGTCGATCACACAGCAAAAATTGTCAGTCAGTTAATTGAGTAAATGGTGCATTTTATGAGCGACGGAAAAAACGAACAGACGAACGATAATGACCCCGATGTGGAACCGACAAACGGAATGCAGGCCACCGACGATGACTTGGTGGAAGAGAACGACCTAGTTCAGTCGGAGCTGCAGGATCCTGTCGCTGCCCTCGAGGCAGAAGTCGTCACCCTTAAGGACCAACTTCTTCGCGCACTTGCGGAGACTGAAAACACGCGTCGCCGAACGAGCCGTGAAAACCAGGATCTGATTCGATACGGCGTGACTAATTTGGTACGAGATATACTCGTGGTTGCCGATAATCTACGACGCGCGCTCGACAGCTTGCCTGAAGATGCGCGCGTGGAGAATGAGGCGCTCGCATCGCTGGCTACTGGCGTCGAGCTTACTGAGAAGGAGTTTTTAAGCGCGTTGGAAAGGCACAACGTGCGCAAGATTGAACCGCTAGGCGAGCTGTTTAATCACAACGAACACCAGGCTATGTTCGAAGTTGAGAATACAGGTCAGCCAGCTGGGACGATAGTAGAGCTCCTGCAACCGGGCTATATGTTGCACGATCGATTGTTACGCCCGGCAATGGTCGGTGTAGCAAAGGGCAATCCAAAGGCCCCACCAGATGACGTCGCACACATAGATACGACGGCTTAATCGCCTCGAGCTGCTGGCGTTGAGCGTCGCCGAACGATCCCAGTCAGCAATTCCTGTTATTCACGGTGCCGTCTGCGTTGCCAGCGAGGGAGATGTTGGTGCGGTCATGTTCGCTATGAAGGATCTTAGCTTGATTTCGACTGTCGACGGCGCAGCAATAAGCGCAGCCGTGAGGGCACGTGTTGTACGCTCCAATATCGCGCGATGCGTGGCACATGCATCCTAGTCTGTTGCCTTTTACGGTAAATGACGTATTTTCGCCGCCCAAACGGCTCAACCGATCGGCGTCAACGCCATCAACCAAATTTTCCGCCTGTGAGCATACGTTCAATACAATTCCATATGATGCGGAAATTTTGGAGAGTTTTGCAATGAGGACGCGCTTTTGTAGCAGCACCGAATCTTGAAAACTAAACCCGTGCTCTACAGCCGCATGAGTAAGGTTGCGCTTCGTCTTTCGATAAAAATGCGCAAAGGAAACAACAACTTCGTCGACGGCACCCGCCAATCGTCTGGAGAGATCACTGAAGTTTTGCGTGTGCCACTCAAATGGGGTGAGGCTTGAGACGACAATAGGGTCGTAACGCCAGACCACCGCACTTTGGCCATATTGCCGAGCAGTATTGTGGATATCGTCCACCGCGTGCCCGCATCAAGTGCGCGAGGGTAATTGGTGACTGTGTATTGTACGACGAATGGTGCGCGCGACTTTATCCCTGATAGATGGGGTACAAACGGTCGCAAATTCCGCGTCCAAAAAACAAATCCGTCAACTGCGTTCGCAGTGAGATCAACAGTGTATGTCGTTCTGTTTCACGGATTTGCCACCGTACAGGCGCCCTCCGGCAACCGCCTCATGAACCAACGCCCATAAAAGGCAGGAATATTGGTGCGGTAGCTTGCCGATATAATCATCGCGCCAGCTGGAATTGCGTTGTTGGGATGCGCGCCAGTGCGTATTGATCATCATTGATTTCGTACATTGGTTGCCGGCCCATTTGTTGCATATAAGCGACATGCCGTGACAATCGGGAACAAACTACGCTTGTACCAGCCCGCCCGTCTTCCTATATAGCCCATTGAGCCGGTAATTTCGGCGTTTCATATACGGATGCGGGTGGCGTGATTGAGCGCGCCCAGGAAACCAACCGCAGGGGGCTGCGAGAAGGATAAGTTACGATGAGCAAAGTTATCGGTATCGACCTAGGCACGACTAATTCCTGTGTCGCTGTCATGGAAGGTGCGCAGCCAAAGGTAATTGAGAATGCTGAGGGCATACGCACCACGCCCTCGATGGTTGCGTTTACGGACAGTGATGAGCGGCTGGTTGGTCACTCCGCTAAACGACAGTCGGTAACAAATCCAGAAAATACTCTGTATGCAATCAAGCGTTTGGTCGGGCGGCGATTTGAAGACAAGGAAGTAATAAAAGACAAGGAAATGGTCGCTTTTAACATTGTTGCTGGTGAAAATGGCGATGCTTGGGTAGAGGCTGGCGGCGAGAAATATGCGCCGAGCCAAATCTCCGCTTTTATCTTACAAAAGATGAAAGAAACTGCTGAGAGCTATCTCGGCGAGGAAGTCACACAGGCAGTTATCACCGTTCCGGCTTATTTCAATGATTCACAGCGGCAAGCGACCAAGGATGCTGGCAAGATTGCCGGCCTTGAGGTTTTGCGCATTATCAACGAACCAACAGCCGCTGCGCTAGCGTACGGGCTGGAAAAAAAGGGCAATGGCACGATTGCTGTCTATGATCTAGGCGGCGGCACGTTCGATGTTTCCGTGCTCGAGATCGGTGACGGCGTGTTCGAGGTTAAGTCCACAAATGGTGACACATTCCTCGGCGGCGAAGATTTTGATCAACTTATCATCGACTATTTATCCTCAGAGTTTAAGAGAGAAAGCGGTATCGACCTGCGATCTGACCGGCTGGCTTTACAGCGCTTAAAGGAGGCGGCTGAAAAAGCAAAAATTGAACTATCCAGCGCCGTGCAAACCGAAGTCAATTTGCCATTTATTACCGCTGATGCGTCAGGTCCAAAGCATCTCAACATCAAGTTGACGCGCGCTAAATTGGAGGCGCTCGTCGACGAACTCATCCAGCGTACGGTTGGGCCGTGTAAGGCCGCGATGAAAGACGCTGGGCTCAAAGCCAGCGAAATTGATGAAGTCATTCTCGTTGGTGGCATGACGCGCATGCCAAAAATTATTGAAACCGTGAAACAACTGTTTGGTCGTGACCCGCATCGCGGCGTGAATCCAGACGAAGTCGTTGCCATGGGCGCGGCGATTCAGGGCGGCGTTCTTCGCGGAGATGTTAAGGATGTTTTGCTTCTAGACGTCACACCACTATCGCTGGGAATCGAAACGCTTGGCGGTGTTTTCACACGGCTTATCGACCGCAATACGACGATACCTACCAAGAAGAGCCAAATTTTCTCGACTGCTGAGGATAATCAGACTGCAGTTACAATTCGCGTATTTCAAGGTGAGCGCGAGATGGCGGCTGACAATAAGGTGCTCGGTCAGTTTGATCTCATCGGTCTACCGTCAGCACCGAGGGGCATGCCGCAAATCGACGTTACATTTGATATTGATGCGAACGGTATCGTCAACGTGTCTGCAAAGGACAAAGCAACAGGCAAGGAACAGCAGATCCGGATCGAGGCGTCAGGCGGCCTGTCTGATGAAGAGATCCAGAATATGGTAAATAATGCCGAGGAGCATGCAACTGACGATAAAGCACGCAAAGAATTGGTTGAGGCTCGAAACACAGCAGACGGCTTAGTTCATTCTGCTGAGAAGAGCCTCGTCGAGTTTGGTGACAAGGTGCCTGAATCCGACAAAGAGCAGATTGAGTCAGATGTTCTGGCACTCAAGACTGCGATGGAAGGCGAAGATCCCACAGAAATTACTGAAAAATCGAATCAACTTGCACAGTCGTCAATGAAGCTCGGCGAGGCTATGTATAAGGCAACGCAGGAAGAGGAAGCCGCTGCATCCGGCGATGACTCCGAAACGTCCGAAAATGCTGAGGACGAAGGTGAGGTTGTTGATGCAGACTTCGAGGAAGTCGACGAACCAGAGCAAACCAAAGATAAAGCCGAAGATCAGGAAAAGAAAACAGGAACTTGAGGCGTCTGGATCGAAAGTGTCTAAAGGCAAACAATAATCTTTGGGGGAAGCGCGGCTGGTAGCGTACGCCTTGGCGTTGCTCATCAGGACGCCGAGTTAGTGGATGGCGAAACAGGATTACTATGAGACCCTGGGCGTACCGCGTACCGCTGACGCAGACGAGCTAAAGGGAGCCTATCGAAAGCTGGCAATGTCCTTTCATCCCGATCGAAATCCGGATGACAGTGAAGCTGAAACAAAATTTAAGGAAATTAACGAAGCTTACGAAGTTCTGAAGGACGAAGAAAAGCGGTCGACCTACGACCGCTTCGGGCACGCGGCATTCGAGAATGGTGGCGGCGCTCAGCGGGCAGGCGGGTTCTCAGACATCTTCGATGAAATGTTCGGCGATTTTGCGGGAGGACGCAGCAGTGGCGGCGGTCGGCGTGCTGACCTTCGTTATAATTTAGAGATTAGCCTTGCTGATGCATTTCAGGGACGAAAAATCGAAATTCAGGTACCGACAGCGGTTTCGTGTGAACCGTGTAACGGTAGCGGTGCCAAAGCAGGAACCAGTCCAATTACATGCACACATTGCCGTGGTGCCGGTCGAGTGCGCGCACAACAAGGATTTTTTACAATCGAGCGCACGTGTCCCGCCTGCCACGGGCACGGCAGCGTCATTGAAGAGCCGTGCGGGTCGTGTAGTGGAACGGGACGCATTCGAAAGGAGAAGACGTTGTCCGTTGATGTGCCGCCGGGTGTCGTCGACGGTACACGCATACGCCTTTCCGGCGAGGGGGAACCTGCGGCTGGCGGCGATTCGCCTGGGGACCTGTATATTTTCGTCGCAGTCGCTGCCCACCGTATATTCCAGCGTGATGGAAGCAGCATATTTTGCAGAGTTCCAATTCCGATGTCCACCGCGTCATTGGGTGGCGCAATAGAAGTGCCAACAATTGATGGTACGCGCGCCAAGGTCACCATCCCAGCGGGCACCCAATCAGGGCAGCAATTTCGGCTTCGAAATAAGGGCATGTCTGTTTTGCGCTCGAAGAGTCGTGGCGATATGTTCATTGAGGCGTCGGTAGAGACACCGGTCAACTTAACCAAACGCCAGCGCGAGCTGTTGAAGGAATTTGAAGAGGCTGGTGATGGCCAGTCTCATAGCCCAGCGTCTGAAGGTTTCTTTTCAAAGGTGAAGGAATTCTGGGACGACTTGACGGAGTAGACGCGGGGATTGCCGTGTTAATCCGGTGGCGTTCGGTCGCTCGCTTGCGTCGAGCCGATATGCTTTAATCGTTGCCGTCCGAGCGGGCGGGGAATGGCGACAATGGAAAATCAGATTAAAGTAGGCATCGTCGGTTGTGCCGGGCGCATGGGCCAGATGCTTGTGACACATTTCAATGCGACCGATGGATGCGTCATTGCGGGCGCTACCGAACACGCTGGTCACGCCGTCATCGGTCAAGATGTCGGAGTGATTGCTGGATTGGGGCCGCTTGGTGTCATCGTTGGTGACGACGCTGCACATATGATTGCTGTTGTTGATGCGGTAGTCGATTTCACGATACCGGAAGCAACGCTGGAACATGCGCGGCTCGCGGCTCAGGCTGGTGCTGCGATCGTTATTGGCACAACGGGTATTAGTGACGAACAAGGCGAGGAGTTGGCGCGTGCCGCTCGGCATGTGCCGGTCGTTTGGGCGCCTAATATGAGCGTGGGTGTAACGCTTTTGCTGGCGCTGACGGAGCAAGTTGCACGCGTGCTCGACGATAGTTTCGATATTGAAATCCTGGAAATGCATCACCGCCATAAAGTCGATTCGCCGTCTGGTACAGCACTTGGACTTGGCCATGCCGCCGCAGCCGGGCGAAATTCCGAACTTAGAGATGTGAAGCAGGCGGTTCGCGACGGTCACACGGGCGAGCGGCCCGTTGGTGAGATCGGGTTTGCCACCTTACGAGGGGGTGATGTTGTCGGCGATCACACGGTTATATTTGCTGGCGATGGCGAGCGTATTGAACTTTCGCACAAAGCGGCAAGCCGCAAGGTTTTTGCTGCGGGTGCGGTGCGCGCGACGCAATGGACCATCGGAGCCGGCCCTGGACTCTATTCGATGCGCCACGTCTTGGGCTTTGAAAGCTGACCTGGAAGAGCGCCCAATACATCATCTTTTTCTGGTGTATTATTATTAAGCCGCAAACTGCGGACGGTCACACGTGAAACGCGCTGATATTGATGAGTTTTTCCACCGCCTTGCGGAGCAGGACCCCGAGCCGAGAACGGAACTCGAGTATCGAAATCCGTACACACTCCTTGTGGCTGTGGTGTTGTCCGCCCAGGCAACAGATGTCGGCGTCAACAAAGCGACAAAGGCATTATTCGAGGCCGCCGATACACCTGCAAAGATGGTCGCGCTTGGTGAGTCTAAGGTGCGCAATTACATTCGGACGATTGGCCTCTTCAACAACAAGGCCAAAAATGTGATTGCCCTAAGCCGGCAACTGATCGATGAACACAATAGCGAGTTGCCGAATGATCGACAGACCCTGGAGACGCTGCCCGGTGTAGGTAGAAAAACGGCTAATGTGGTGCTCAACAACATGTTTAACCAACCGACCATTGCTGTTGATACGCATGTGTTTCGCGTCTCCAACCGCACAGGTTTGGCGCGTGGCAAGACGCCGCTCGCCGTCGAACTCGGACTCGAAAAATCGGTTCCGGAAAAGTGGAAATTACACGCACATCACTGGCTAATATTTCTTGGTCGGTATGTCTGCAAAGCCCGCAAGCCTGAGTGTCCGGTTTGCACTGTGCGAGACATCTGCACCTACAAAGCAAAGACGCTATAATCGGTCCGACTTAACTAGAAATTATTTTTTTCTCCGCTTTTAGTAGGTCGGTAAAGCAGCGCTGATGTGGCTCGTTGCCGGCGTTTCGGTTGCGCAATTCAACATGGCGGACAATTTGTTCGTCTCCACTCGCATAAAGAAAAACATCAAGGATGCACGCCGTTGTTTTGTACTGCCAAATTTCGGCTGTGCCATCACGGCGAATGAGGCTTGGCACGCCAAGTTGGAGAGCAACTACAGTGCCAGCTAGGCCCAGGAGCTGCTGAGGGTTGTTGTTGGTTTCCGCTGGGGAAACGGCCGCGGTTGTCGTCACGACGCCAGTAGCGACCGCACTTGCCGACTGACCGGTAAGGTCCGCGGCGTTTCGCTGGACCTGGACTGCATCTCCCGGTTTGGCTACCGCAGGTGTTGATGCAGCGGGAATATTTTGGGCCTTGGGTTGGGCGGTTGATCCGAAGTCAATCGCGCAACCGGCCAGCGCTGCCCAAACAATTACAGCACCAGTACGAAGCGCCTCAGCTGTCTTGCTTGGCGTCGCCACTGTCGTTCGTCGCCTCGGTCGATTCCAAAACTTCAACCGTGCCGGCAATTTGACCGCCGCTTTCGATTTCCAACTGTCGATATCGAATGATGCCGGATACACGACCGGTCCCACGGATGATAAGGCGATCACGAGCCGTTAATTCCCCGTCGAATTGCCCGCTTATTTTTGCGATTTCAATTTCCACCTTACCTTTGAAGACCCCTGTCTCGGCGATTTCGATGACTCGACTATCGCTTAAAGAAGCTTCAACAGCGCCTTCGACGACGAGTGTGTCGCAAGCAGTAATTTCACCGGACAGGCAAATATCCTGTCCAACAATCAGCTTCTTTCCTTCCGAGTATCCACTAAAGTGCGAAGATCTTCTTTGACCTGGGATGTCGGCGACGCCCGCCACCGGCTGAGGGCTGAAAGGCGTCGGCACGCGGGGACTGTTTGCCATGACGGTTCCTGAGTCTATCTGAGGCACTGGCGCCTGACTGTGCGCATGGAAATCCAAGGCGCATGCTTATTACACCATCCTTGTCGTATCGAAGACAACTGTCATGATAATTTGTCGATGGTTACACCCTTTTCGCCAGCCAGCCGATGGAAGAGATGCGTCATAAATGCAGCACCAAAAACGGGCGCAATTAAGTTGACGATTGGGATCGTCATAAGAAGTGTGAGAATTGCACCTGAGATCAGAAGACTGCCGCGACTGTTTTTCCGCAGCTTTCGTGCAGTTTTCGGTGCGAGGCGTCGAAGGGCTACAAGCTCGAAGTATTCGCGCCCAATCAAGTATCCGTTCAGGAGATAGAAGAATGCGATATTCAAAGGCGGCAGGAAGAAAAGCACCGCGTAGATCGGCAGGGCGGCAATATTCAGGACGACCATAACGGTCGTAAATCGCACGCTCTGAATGACGACTTCAGAAATATTTTGCGGTCTTGCCGGCGGCAAATTCGGAAAATGGCGGGTCTCGACAGCGTCCGCCACCTGATCAAGAAACAGGCTGGCGATGATAATCACTGTGCCGGGGTAGAGCAGAAGCGTCACCGACACTAGCGTCGTAACGAAGAGAACGCCGGCGATCCAGTCGAATAGGGTGCCGGAGAAACTATCGAGCCAACTGATGAAAGGAAGTTCCGTGAGATCGAAACCGGAAAGTATCCACCACACGCCGGCCCACAGCAGAGCGAAGACAACAGCAGCGCTGACGATCCCGCCGAGAACATAGCGGCGGAGGCTTGGGTGGAAGAGCTGAGCGGCCGCGAGTGAAAACGACTTTAACATTCGGCGCTCTTCAGCATGATGCCCAATTCCTTGAAATGACTCGTGCGGTGTGGCCGATATTATGATTGTCACGCTTTTCCATGTTGGTCGGTTTACCTTTTTGCGCTGGTAGGCGACAAGACGTCTCTTTACTTGCGGGTGGCGGGATCGAGTTTATACTTACCCGGCTGGGGTTCCAGCAAATCGGTTTTCAAAGACCAAATTCATCACGCTAGAAGGTTTTTCATGGCGGAATACGACGTCGTTGGTATTGGCAATGCTCTCGTTGACGTTCTTGCACACTGCGAGGATGATTTTCTAGCGCACCATGCGCTTGATAAAGGGGCGATGATCTTAGTGGACGAGGAACGGTCGGCGTTTCTATACGATTTACTCGGTCCAGCTTTGGAGTGTTCCGGAGGTTCGTGCGGGAATACGATGGCCGGCTTGGCGTCTCTGGCTGGGCCCGACCGCACTGTAGCAACTGCTTATATTGGCAAAATTTGCGACGATCAGCTGGGCCAAGTTTTTCGACATGATATGCGGGCAATGGGCGTTGCGTTCGATACTGCACCCGAAAAAAACCAGCCCACGACCGGGCGGTGTCTTGTATTGATATCGCCGGACGCGCAACGGACGATGTGCACGTTTCTCGGCGCGGCAACAAAACTCGGTCCTGCCGATATTGATCCTGAAGTTATACAAGCTGCCAAAGTCACTTACATGGAAGGCTATCTGTTTGATCCACCAGACGCTCAGCGCGCGTTTGTAAGGGCGGCAGAGCTTGCGCATGCTGCTGGACGGAAGGTCTCGATTACGCTCTCTGATAGCTTTTGTGTTGATCGTCACCGCGCTGCGTTTCGGCATCTTGTAGAGCACCATATTGACATCCTTTTTGCCAACGAAGCAGAGGTGATTTCACTTTATGAGGCGCAGTCATTCGATGAAGCGCTGCAGCAGGTCAGAGGTCACTGTGAGATCGCGTGCCTCACCCGTAGCGAAAAAGGTTCGGTTGTGTTTGGCGGAGGGGAAATCCACGTCGTTGACGCAGAGCCTGTAGCAAAGGTTGTCGATACCACTGGTGCTGGAGATCAGTACGCCGCCGGATTTCTTTATGGCTATTCACGCGGCATGCCCCTTGCGACATGTGGTCTAATTGCCAGTATAGCTGCAGCCGAAGTCATCAGCCATCAAGGCGCACGACCCGAAAAAAATCTGGCAGAACTAGTTGGAGAGAGGGTCGGTTAGCACCAATACCGCACACTCTTGTATCGGGTGACTTACTCCTTCGACCACCAAGCCTCGGTCACATATCCGTAGATTGGCGTAATATCCGGACGATCAAGGTTAGTTCGGTAGGCGACCCAATCCGTTGGCTGATTGAAGAGCGGTATCACGTAGTGACCCCAGAGAAGAACACGATCAAGCGCTCGCGTATTGGCTATGAGGCTCTTGCGGTCGGGGGCTGAAACAATTTTTTCAATGAGCGAATCGATAACCGGATCTTTGACGCCAGTGAGGTTGCGTGTGCCGGGTGTATTCGCAGACTCTGAACCCCAGTAGAAAGTTTGTTCATTACCCGGCGATAGCGTAACGCGCCAAGTCCGCACAATCATGTCGAAGTCGTAGTCTTCGGTGCGAGCTTGGTATTGCGCGCTGTCGACTGTGCGGACGCGGGCGGTTATGCCAAGGCGTTTGAGATTGCGCACGAAGGGCAGTGCCACGCGCTCGTTGCCTGAACGGACGAGGAGAATTTCGAAACTCATGGCCTTGCCGGTGCTCTCTTGGATCAAGCTGTTGTCGACAATTTTCCAGCCGGCTTCGACCAATAGGTCACGCGCGACTTGTAGGTTGCGCCGGGCGCTGCCGGATCCGTCGGTGGATGGCGGCGTGTAAATTTCGGTGAATACCTCCTTCGGTATTTGACTACGATACGGTTCTAGTACCGCGAGTTCTTCGTCCGCAGGCAATCCAGTGGCCGCGAGCTCCGAGTTTACGAAGAAACTGTTCGTGCGTTTGTATGCGCCATGAAACAGCGTTTTGTTCGTCCATTCGAAATCAAAGGAATAGGCAAGCGCCTGTCGTACCTTGCGGTCATGGAAGATCGGGCGCCTGGTGTTAAACGCGAGTGCGTGCATGCCGGCTGGTCGGCTATTTTCGAGCTCGGCCGTTGTAATCCGGCCCGATTTGATCGCTGGCAACTCGTCCATGTTGGCCCATCGTGTCGGATCAGACTCTCGACGAATGTCATATTCACCGGCGTTGAATGCTTCATAGGCAACATTGGCATCGCGGAAAAAATCGTAGCGAATTTCGTCAAAATTATTTTGTCCACGATTAATGGGTAAATCATTTCCCCAATAATCGTGGACACGAGTGTAGGAAATTGAGCGGCCAGGATCGACGTGGCCAATCCGGTACGGGCCACTACCGATGGGCGGTTCGAGCGTCGTCTTCGTAATATCAGTGTCGGCGTAATACTTTTTTGAAATTATTGGCATCAGGCCCATGATGAGCGGTAATTCCCGGTCCCGCTCTGGACCAAACGTAAACTTGATCTGGCGTGGTCCAGGGCGCGTGATTTCTACAACTTTCGAGTAATACTGGCGATGGTTTGGCCGACCCTTCTCGCGCAACGTTTCGATCGAAAAAATTACATCCTCGACAGTAATCGGCGAGCCATCATGAAATCGAGCTTCGGGTCTCAGCGTGAAGATGACCCACGACCGATCAGGCGGAACCTGAACGCTTTCGGCAATTAGGCCATACAAAGAGAATGCCTCGTCCCAGTTTCGTTTGAGAAGGCTCTCAAAGACTAGGTGGCGGCCAGGGGCGGGTGAGCCCTTGATTATGAAAGGGTTGACGCTGTCAAAGCTGCCGGTGGACCCAAAGCGAAGCAGGCCGCGTTTCGGCGCGTTTGGATTTACGTAGTCAAGATGGGTAAACCCAGGCTCATACTTTGGAGCACCGTGCATCGCCAGGCCGTGTTGCGGATTTTGGGTTTGTGCATTCGCGACGACCAGAAAAAACGACGCAAAAAAGCAAACCAATGGGGCAAATTTTTTCAGGTTTCTGTCTCCATGTTTAGGACTTGTAAACTCGATCAATACACCTCGCACAGGCCTGTGATTTTCTCCGCTGTACACGGTGACCGCAGTGTGGGATTACTCCCTCGTCGTTTTGCAACGCCATCGATTTGCAACTGGTTT
>Ga0302135_10001262_pt1 | contig 15216 bp, 13 predicted proteins | sample CBN3_surface_MG_FD_203119 | JGI IMG/M metagenome (GOLD analysis project Ga0302135, IMG submission 203119) | Marine microbial communities from Western Arctic Ocean, Canada - CBN3_32.1 | ecosystem: Environmental > Aquatic > Marine > Oceanic | place: Canada: Western Arctic Ocean | collected...
GCCCGATCACGAGGAATCCGTCGAGCGAGGTCAGATTAGCACGCGCCGCGGCGTCCCTCGTCGTTGACTGGGAGGAGAAGGGTGGGGGTGATCCGGTTCGGAGGAGTGGCGGACCAGCCCTATTGCGCCAGCTCGGTGTAGGCGGCATGCACGTACGCGCGCACGTTCGCCATTCCGTAGTCCTTGAATCGTTCGGGAAGCTGCAGGCCAGCGACGGCGGCGTCCGCACTCTTTCCCGCAGCCTTCGCGGCCCTGATCGCGTCCACGAACGCGCGGCTGAACTCCGCGTACTCCTGCAAGTCGCTCATCGTCAGCCACGTCACCACAGCCTTGTAGGGCGCCGGTGCGTGCGCAGGGATGATGGTCTCGATCTCAGCGTTCTTGAGTCCTTCGACCGTGCGCGCCAGCGTATCGGGAAACGCGAGGGCACTGCCGCCGTTGACCGTGTCGATGGTCGGCACTGCCTTATCCGGAAACAGTTCGCCCAGATACGCGACGCCAAACGAAGGGAACACGGCCACCAGATCGCCGTCCGAGTGCGCTTGGCCGAAATGGAACAAGTCGACGCGATTGGTGCCATCGGCCTCGCCAACCGTCTTCAACGGTACCGAAAGCGTGTCTGTGACGGTTTTCGTGGGCAGAAACCGTGCGTTCGATCCTTTAAAGGCCTCGAGCGTTTCGAGGCGCGCCTTGGTGTTCTCATGAGCGAACACATCGACGAGGTCGGTGAACGTCGAATTAGTGAGTGCGCCGCCAGGATTAGTGTTGACGAGCAACGTGATCGGATTCGCGGTCATCAGTCGAACTTTAGCCGGCAGCAGACCGCCCAACCTTGGCGGTTTGGTGTCGACGAGCACAACGCCGTCATCCAGATCCAGGGCAAGCGTGTGCCGGTCTCCGGGCCCACCGACGATGAGGTACATGCTGCTGAACATCGATCCGGGTCCGCCCTTGTTGCCCGCGATGTACATAATTTTGAGGTCGTTGGCCGGGACCACGGTCGTTTCAGGCGGCGGCGGTAGCCGCCTCTGGGCGTGGAGGAGTACCCCGGGTGCGACCAGGGAAACCGCGAGTACGGCTGCTAGGGACAGGCTCAGGATCATCCGTCGTGTCATCTCAGGCTCCTCTAGTTCTGTTCGTCGGCGGCGAGTGTTGCGCTGATGATTTCCTCGTCGTTGCGAGCGTAGATGTTCCGGTTCGCAAACGCGGGCTGCGACCAATTCACAAACGTCATCTTGCGCCGATTGCCAGGAGGGGTGGTTGGCTTGATGAGGAACGTGCGGCTGATTTCCTCGTAGCCCGTCGGACTCAGTTTCAGGATGACCAGGTCGCCCCGGTCCGTGTTGGCGAAAAAGCGATCGCCGTGGCGCACCAACAGGGCATTGGACCACCGCGCGTAGTCTTGCGTGAGCTCCATCGACTCCCAGACACGCTCGCCCGTGCTCACCCGGATGCAGCGAAGCTGGCCGTAGCTGCAGGTGCCATAGGCGTAGTCGCCGACGATCACGGGCGTCCCGATGACGGAGTGGATGGTGTCAGTCTCGATCTCGCTATCGCTCTTACTCTTCCACACCATCGTGGCCCCAGGTTTCCTCGGGTCGAGCTTGGCCATCATCGAGCCGGTGTAGAAGGTGGAGACCAACACATGTCCGTCAGCGCTCAGCGACGGGGTAGCGGGATTCATCGCATCCTGCGCCCGGAAAGGCAGCTGCCAGAGGACCTTGCCGGTGACTGGATTGAGCGAGACGAGCGCCTCGGGGTGCCACAGGAGAAGCTGTCTGGCACCACCGTAGTCGACGAGGATGGGGGCGGACACGCCCATCTCCTCGGTGTTGGGCAGCGCCCGCCACAACTCCTTGCCGGTCATCTTATCGAAGGCCATTAGCTTCGCGTCCGGTTCGCCGCCCGCGAGACAGATGAGGCGATCCCCGTCGACGATGGGCGACGCGGCGAATCCATAGAACCCGACATCGGAGCCGTGGTCTTGGACGTAGTTCGTGGTCCAGAGGGCCTCGCCGCTGCTGACGCTCAGTGCGAGCAGGTGACCCGCCGCTCCCTGAAAGTAGACGCGGTTGCCGTCGACCGTGGGCGTCGAGCGCGGTCCATTGGGCCAGGCTATGCCGCTGTAGTCAATGTCCCACTCTCGTGTCCAAAGGATGCGTCCTGTCTTCTCGTCGAGCGCCAGGGCGCGCTCGGTGCCCTTGAGGCCACCTTCCTTGAGCGGCTCGAAATCCATCAGAAACACGCGGCCGTTGGCCACAACGGGTCCGCTATAGCCCTTCTTCACCGGCGTGCGCCACCGGATCTTGAGCCCTCCTTCGGGGAGCGTGTCGACGATCCCCGTTTCGTTCCAGACACCGAGGCGCCCCTTTCCTCGGTGCTCAGGCCAGTCTTCGGCATGCAGCGTGGATCCAACTGCGAGAACTGTCAGGACACAAAGCCAACTCTTCATCATTCGGCGAATATACCTGCCATCCCTCCAGGGTAGCAAACTGCCAGAGGAGCCAAGTCACCTCCTTGGCGAGTTGTGATAGCCGTGGCAACGCGTCGAGGAGATTGGGCATCCGCCCGTTTGAACAGAGACGGCTACAATGAGTCTCGAATGACTGAGTCTGGAGCTGGCGTCTCCACGACAGCGGTGGCCATCGGGCTGAACGTCCTCTTGCTTGCGATGATCGCCTACGGGTATGCCCAGTCGGAGGATCTGCGGTGGGCCTGGGTGCTCGTCGGCGTGCCGATCGTCGTAGTCACCATCACTTACGTACGCCACTGGTTTCGGCAGTAGCCACTGTCCGGTACAGGATGGCACCCCTCGCCAGAGAGGCCGCAGCTTCTTCGGCATCGCCGAGCCTCAGTGGGCGATGGCGCGGGAGGCGTTCGTTCGAGCTAGACCAAACCCCACCCGCTGATATGTTCCTAGTCGCTCGCCGGCGCTGCTTGGTTGTGGTCCCGATCTTCCAACCTGAACCCTTCCTACTGCGTGCGGGTTCGGCGATCGCCCGTCGATGGTCGGGTGTGATGAAATGGTTTCCGCTCAGGGAGCGGGCTGATATGCCGCGTGATGCCCTCCGCGTGGCGAGTACTTTTCGGCCGACACACTTTCGGAGACTGTGTCGAAGTGCTCGGCACGGAAGCCCCATGCACTTGTAATGGTCAGCGATTCCCATCGCCATTTGCCATCGGCTTCTTTGCGCATCACGCCCTCGTAGCGACCGCCCTGGACTCCACCCTGGCCGGAGGTCATGAAGTAGGAGCTCAGGTCGGCGTGGGTCAGGCCTGGGCGCACATTGACCGCGAGATTCGCCGTATGGTGGCCCCCGCCAATGTGTGGCGGTCGTCGGCTGTACATGGAATAGAGCGGAGCGAGGGCCTCGCGACCCTCGAAGTGCAGGTCCTTGTTGTCGGGAGGGAAGTTGGGCACATCAAGTACCGCGTCTTCGGCAAAGATGTCGAGGATGTCGTCCTTGAAGCCGGTATCAATCCCATAGAGGTACTGGTTGAAGGCGCTTAAGACCTCCTCTTTGGCCTCGAGGCGGGCGACGCGTGTCCGCAGGGCCTCCAGTTCAGCTGACGGCTGACCACCGATCGCCATGACAGCACTTGTGGCACCCACGAGAATTGCAAGGGCGACTCCGCCTAGCACGAGTTTCTTCATTGTCCCTCCGTTGTGTGACCGAAGTTCGACTGATACCGAGGTCTACTTCGTCGCGAAGGATAGCACGATGGTCTTGGCGCGGTGAGGATGTCCGCTGGAGTGGAATCGTATTCGCCTCAAGAGGGCATGAACGCCATGACACGGAATCTGGCGCACACTCACCGGACTTGGCAAGCCTCTCAGTCGACGGTCAACAGCGCCAGCGACGACACGGCCTTGATGAACAGCCGGTTACCTGAGATTGCCGGCTGCGCCCACGTCGAGCTCGCGGCGACCTCATATCGCTTGAGCACGTCGAGCCCGGTGCGGTTGGTCTTGATCACCAGCAGCTCCGCGTCCTCTTCGAGCGAGAAGACGATGTCGCCGGCGTGCGCCATGGCGGCGTTTTCAGCCTGACGTGGGTCGCTCGTCCAGAGCACCTGTCCCGTGGCGAGGTCCAGGCCGAAGTATTGCCCGCTGTTGAGATGTGACAGTCCGTAGAGCACGCCGTCCACGACGACACCGTTGGTCATGTGCAGTGCCACATCGTCGACGTGCCAGACGTCCTCAGTGACCCACTCATCGCCTTTCTGCACCACACGAAAAGCCGTGACGCCGTTACCCCGGCCGTTCTGGATCACCGTGTCGCCAAACAGGATTGGCGTTTGCGAGGTTGTGTTTGCCCGAGTCGTGAATGGGCGACGCCAGAGAAGCCGGCCCGTTTCCACCGCGACTCCAACCATAAACTGCTGGGTGAATGTCACGACCTGCCGCACGCCCGCGAGGTCAAAGACCATCGGTGAGCCATAGGCAGGGCCGTCGCCATCCCAGCTCCAGCGAACCTGCCCTGTGGCCGTGTCGAACGAGGTCAGGGCGCCATTGTCGTGTCCGCCGACGTGAAGGATGACTTGGTCGCCGTCGACGAGCGGCGACTGGCCCGTGTGAAACAGCGGCTCCACCGTGTCAGCCGGGCGCTGCCAGATCTGTTTCCCGGTGGCGGCATCGAAAGCGGTGACGATGCCGGTGATTCCCAGTGTGAAAAGCCGCCCCCCGGCAAGGGTCGGAGTGGACTTCGGTCCCGCTTCATGGCGAGCCGTTGCTGGGTTCATCTTGAATGGCGCGGGATAGCTCGTACGCCAGACGACCTTGCCCGACCCAGCATCCAGGGCCGACATCGCTTCCTCATCGTCCTGGCGAGTGAACATGAAGAGGCGGTCTTCCGCCAGCAGGGGAGTGGCGTAGCCAAAACCCACCTCGATGCTCCACCGCTCGGTCAGGGTGTCGGGCCACGTCGCAGGCGTCTGGAAGGACGTCACCGCGCCATCGCGCCCAGGGCCGCGCCATTGCGGCCAGTCCTGCGCCACGGCGGGCGCAGTCGCGACCAGTCCTGTAGCGAGGGCAGCGGCGGTAAACATTGAGTTTCTCAGGGCGATGGGAATCTCCATGTGGCGATTGTATCGTGAGCGCAACCCCTGATGCCGTCTTGTCGAACGACGTGGCCACGCTCGTCGAGGCAGGAGGGCTGGACCTCGATGCACCGATTCAGCGGCAAGTGCCGTCGTTCCTTGAGAAAGCCCATCCGATCACGACGCGACAACTTGGTGGACATCTTGCTGGGATCAGAGGCTACGGGGGTCCTTGTTGGCCTGATCAATGTGACCAGAGCCAACAACGGAGTCGCGCGAGAAGTGCCACACCGGTTCATCGACGCCTTCCGCGAGAGGCTCTGGGCGGAATTTCCTGGTGGCTCCAGCTTCTATTGGAGCGCGTAGACCATCAGTTCGTATCTTGGCTGTCGCCGGTCGCACACGGTAGGCTACTGTTGCCGTGGAGGTCGACGACCGTTCGATCGTCGTCTTCTGGGACGACCTTGGCGTGGATTCGAGAGCCTTACGCGGCAGTCGTGATTGAATTGGATGATTCACATGAGCAAGGCGTTCACTAGGGAATCCGACGGCGAGAGCGACGAGCCGGATCTCGCCGCCGAAGAGATGGCACACGCCCCGCTCGTGGGAGTTAAGAACTACATCACCCCGTGCGGCTTGCAGCGACTCAGAGACGAACGGCGGTTTCTGCTGGATAGGGAACGGCCGGCGGTAACCCAGGTCGTGGCTTGGGCGGCGAGCAACGGTGATCGCAGCGAGAACGCCGACTATCAATACGGCAAACGGCGCCTGCGCGAGATCGATCGGCGGATTCGCTTTCTCACCAAGCGAGTCGATGCTGCGGAAGTGGTGGACCCAGAAGCCCCGAGAGGTGGCCGGGCCGCAACGCAGGTCTTCTTCGGGGCGACCGTGCGCTACGCCAATGCGGCGGAAACGGAGCGCGTGGTGAGCGTCGTCGGCCTCGACGAGGTCGATCTGGATCGCCACCAGATCAGCTGGAGATCGCCATTGGCTTGCGCGTTGATGAAGTCTGGACCTGGCGACTGGGTGACCCTACGTGCTCCGGGCGGTACCGAGCAGCTACAACTTCTCGAAGTGCGCTACGAGCGCATCCCCGTGGAGCCCTTCATCGAACCCGCTGGAGCAGAGTCGGCGCCGAAGATTCGTCAGGCGTGAACCGGGAGCGTGCCGCTGTGCACGAGCCGACGAGGGGCAACCGGATTGGCGCCAACACTGCCGCCGTGTGGCTCAACGCGTCGGGCGGACCTCCGCAATATTCCAGTAGGCACGCATCGCGATGATCTTGCCGTTCTCGTCGAATTTCATCGTGTCGATCACGTCGATGAAGCCTTCGATCGCACCCGTGAATTCCGCCACCATCGGCATGGCGCCCTCGAGACCCGCCACCCGAACTCGCCCGTCGAGCTGTACGTGTCCCTTTAGACCAGGCGCCGCAGCCTCATAGAAAGCCTGCACGGCCTTGCGGCCAACAATCGGCTTGCCGCCGACGGGATCTTCAACGGTGGGATTGTCGCCGTAGAGTTTCATAATGCTTGCGGCGTCGCCGTCGTTGAGGTGCGTGATGTAGGCTTCCATGGTTGCTCGGATCTGTGCCGGCGGCACCGAAGGCTTCGCTCCGCCCTGCGCTTCGACGAATGCGCTCAGTCCGAATACGACAATTCCGACGACGACAACGTGAACGGCTTTTCTCACAGCGTTTCTCCTCGGCATGCCTGCCGGGTTTTAGACGAAAGAGTCAGTCGGATGGCCGGGAACGTGGTGTCTCCGGTGTAGGTCCCAGGCGCGGAGCGAGGCTCAAGGCTACCCCATCGAGAACTGCGGCGCACGCACGGACGGCCACAGGCGGCCGACCTAAGACGATGAGCTATTCAGACGAAAAGTCCTGCGAGGGGACGGCGGTGGACTGCTGCTGTGCCAGCCGCCATGTGCCGTTCTTCCTGACGAACACGTGGCTGCACCGGAGGAGCGCGAACAACCCGGTGCCTGTCGGCTTGAGGAAGTGTCTTTCAATAGCTCGGTTGAAGCGCAGCCACCTCACTGTAGACCTGGTCGCCGAGGGGGGGGGCTCGGCGTTGTTGCGACTTGAAATGAGTTAGAGCTGGCACACCAGTAGAATTGGACCGTCACATCCTTGCGTCCCAATTCCTCGAGACCGTCAACGGACTGAACGATCACCACATGCTAAGAGCCGGAATCGTCGGACTGCCCAACGTTGGCAAGTCCACCTTGTTCAATGCCGTCACCCGTACACGGAACGCGGAGGCCGCCAACTACCCGTTCTGTACAATCGACCCCAACGTCGGCACCGTCACTGTGCCGGACAGCCGCTTGCGGGAGCTGCAGCGCATTGCGAAGACGACGGTCGTCATCCCGGCGGCTGTCGAGTTCGTGGACATCGCCGGTTTGGTGAAGGGCGCCAGCCAGGGCGAGGGCCTCGGGAACAAGTTCCTGACGCACATCCGCGAGGTGGATGCCATCATTCAGGTGGTGCGCTGTTTCGAGGATGCGGACGTACACCATGTGGCGGGCGACGTCGACCCGGTGCGCGATATTGAGGTCATCAACACCGAATTGATCCTGTCGGACCTCGAGCAGGTGAGTAAGCGCCGAGAGCGGCTGGCCAAGGAGATCAAGCGTGGCGACAAGGGAGCGGCGGCCGAGGAGGCAGTGCTCGCGAAGATTGAACCTAGCCTGAACGCCGGTAAACCCGCGCTGGTTGTTGACCTGACGCCAGAGGAACGGGCGTTGTCGGCTCCCCTCTTTCTACTGAGTGACAAGCCGACGATCTTCGCATGCAACGTGCGCGAGTCGGACCTGGCATTGGCCGACGCCAATCCCTTCGTGCACCAGGTCCGCGACTACGTCGGCACGCATCTAGCCTGCGAGGCCGTTGTGATCAGTGCTCAAATCGAGAGCGACCTCGTGGATCTCTCTCCTGACGAAGCTCAGGAGTTTCTGACGGAGCTGGGCGTGCAGGAGAGCGGTATCGGTGCGCTCATCCGTTCGACATACCACTTGCTCGGCCTACGGACCTACTTCACGGCTGGCGAAAAGGAAGTGCGGGCCTGGACGATTCACGCTGGCGATACCGCGCCCAGAGCTGCCGGTGTGATTCACTCGGACTTCGAGCGCGGCTTCATCAAGGCCGAGACGGTGGCCTACGACGACTTGATCCGTTGCGGCTCTGTGGCGTCGGCGCGCGAAAAGGGGCTCTACCGCATGGAGGGCAAGGAGTACGTGGTGGCGGACGGCGACGTCCTAGTCTTCAAGTTCAACGTGTGATGAGAGCCTCCGCCAGGGCCATACACCGACCGACCGAGATCACTCAGGGAACCGGCAGTCGCCACGACCGTCGAGCGAACGCGGCTGGTGTTCCTCTCCAGTGAATCTGCTCCTGCTTGAACCCTCCGAGGTCGGCGCTGAGGGCATCGCCGTGCTATCGGGCGCGCGCGCCACGCATCTGCGACAGATCTTGCGAGCTCAGCCTGGCCAGGACATCCGTGTCGGCGTGATCGACGGCGGGCGTGGTTCCGGCATCATCCGGTCGGTGGACGAACGCACTGTCACTGTGGAGTTCGAGCTCGAAGGGGTTGTTCCCGAACGACCGCCCGTCGACCTGCTGCTGGCCCTGCCTCGTCCGAAGGTGATGCGACGCCTGTGGGCGCAAATCGCGGCCCTGGGCGTGGGGCACATCCTGCTGAGCAACGCCGAGCGAGTCGAGCGCAACTACTTCGACTCCCACGTTCTCGGGGCAGACGTGTACCGCCCGCTCCTGGTCGAGGGACTTCAGCAGGCGCGCGACACTTGCATGCCGATCGTGTCGATTCATCGTCGACTCAAGGTTCTTGTCGAGGACGACCTCGACAGTCTGTGTCCGCGCGGTGCTCGGCTGGTCGCGCAGCCTGGTTCTGAGAGGACGTGTTCGGCTACGCTCGCCGCCTGCACGACTCCAGACATCATCGCGCGCCAAGCGCCGAAGGCATCTTCACGGGTCCTGCTTGCGGTGGGCCCAGAAGGCGGCTGGAACGACTTCGAGCTACAGCTGATGCACGCGCATGGTTTCAAGACCGTAGCGATGGGCAGGCGCACGTTGAGAAGCGATACGGCGCTCATCGCACTGCTGGCACTCCTCCACGAGGCAGTGTCCACGTCCGAAGCGACCTCCGGTATTCCTGGCCGGTGATCACGAGCCGTCTCGATTGTTATGTGCGATCGCGCAGGGGAGTCATCGCGTCGACACGAAGCCTTGGCCTCATCGCCTTCCTAAGGGGACCACTCGCGGGCGATGGATCGGGCCACGCGGATGCCGTCGAGTGCGGCGCTCACGATCCCCCCTGCGTAACCGGCGCCTTCGCCGCACGGATAGAGTCCTGCCATGTCTGGACTCTCGAGCGATACAGGATCGCGGGGTATCCGCACCGGGCAACTGGTCCTCGACTCCACACCGACGAGCACTGCCTCCTGACTGAGGAACCCGGGCAGCTTCCTGCCAAAGGCGGCCAACCCCTCACACAGGCGCGGCGCGATGGGTAGACCTGTCGAGTCGAGCACGTCGGCGAGATTGGCGGCGGTCAGGCCTGGCACGTAGCTTGAGGCCGGCACATCGGTAGATGAGCGGCCGGCGAGGAAGTCTGTAAGACGAGTGGCCGGTGCTCGCAGTGCTCCGCCGCCTGCTTGGAACCCGCGATGCTCGATGGCTCGCTGCAGCCGGAGACCGGCCAGCGGTCCCTCGAAGCCAGCGATCTTGGCGTCCTCGACCGTGATGGAGACGACCATGCCGGAATTCGCGTAGGGCGAATCGCGTCGAGACAGGCTCATGCCGTTGACCACGAGGCCGTCCGGTTCGGTCGCCGCCGGCACGATCCACCCGCCCGGGCACATGCAAAACGAGAACACGCCCCGATCCTCCACCGTGTGAACGAGTTTGTAGCTCGCGGCGTGCAACTGTGGATGGCCGGCGTGACGGCCATACTGAATCTTGTCAATGAGGGGCTGGGGATGCTCGATGCGGACTCCAAGGGCAAAGGGCTTCGGCTCAAGTGCGACGCCCGCTGCAGACAGCAGGTCGAAGACGTCGCCGGCGGAGTGACCAGTCGCCACAACCACGGCGGCGCCTCCGATGTTCGGACCTCCTGCGATTACTGCACCGCGCACGTGATGTGCTGGGTCGACGTCCAGGCCGGTCACCCTGGTCTCGAAGCGAAACTCGACGCCCACCGATTCCAGTCGTTCGCGCAGCGCCGACACGACTTTGGGTAGACGATTCGAGCCGATGTGCGGCCTCGCATCGATGAGGATGTCGGGAGGCGCACCATGTTCGACGAGAACCTCCAGGACATCGCGAACATCCCCGCGCTTGTGGGACCGCGTGTACAGCTTGCCGTCGCTGTAGGTCCCGGCGCCACCTTCACCGAAGCAGTAGTTGCTGTCGACATCGACAGCCCCCTTCTGATTCAAACGCTTGAGGTCGAGGCGCCGCGGTTGTACCTGGCGACCGCGATCAACGACGACCGACGGGATGCCGTGCCGGGCGAGTTCATAGCTGCAGAAGAGTCCAGCCGGCCCGTCACCGATGACGACCACACGTCGATCCCCGGCGACAGTCAGGGGTGGCGGGCCCACGGACTGGTACGTCTCGCCAGCGCCAACGGCGACCACGAGGTGAAACTTCACGCTGCCTCGACGCGCGTCGATCGAGCGTCTCCGGACAGTCCACTCGGGCAGGTCGGCCGCGCTCCGCCCCAATGCGCGTGCGACCAGACGACCGAGCGCCTCCTGATCATCGATGTCGTCGAGGCCGACTTCAATCGATATGTCTTTGCTCACGGGGTCGCAACCTCGAGTTCAGCCACTCGGCACTGCAAAGGCCGGACAGGCGCCCCGAGGACACGTTGCTCCGTCAAGCCGGCGTAACTATTGATAACGGCTAAAACCTGTCCCGTGGAGTTCTGGCCTAGCCTGAATGTGACGATCTGCTGAATGATTCGAAAGAAATGGTGCGCCCGGCAGGGCTCGAACCTGCGACCCCCGGCTTAGAAGGCCGGTGCTCTATCCAGCTGAGCTACGGGCGCGTATGGCGGTAAATTACTACACCACAACGCCTTCGTGAACAGCACCGCTCTGACGTGAACTGAGAGTATCGTACGGTCATCGCGAGGCTCTTGCGGCCAAACGCCGGCTGAATCGTGTCAATGCCGACGCGCGCCTGCGCCGCTGCCAGACAAGGGCGCGTGTCGGAGTGTGGCAGATTCCACAGAGGGGACGATCGTCGCGCGGAAGGATTAGGCGTCCGCCTTCACGAAGGTTACGTCGGCGGTCCCGCCATGGATGTGTCGACCCGCGACGGTGAAGCCACTTCTGGTCAACAGTTGCTCAACTCGCGAGCCGCTTCTGGTGCCGTCGCGCACCTCGAGATGCACTTCACGAACGTCCGGGCGCCGAAGCGTCCTAGTCCCGCCGGCCAGAATGGCCTCGAGCATGCCGGGTGTGTCGATCTTGATGTAGTTCGGGCAGGGGAGTTCATACTCCTCAATCAGGCGATCCATCGGCAGGATGATCGCAGCCTGTCTACCTCGACCGTGAAGCCCTGGCCTCTTGTGAAAACTGAACGAGCGACCCGGATCGAACTGCGAGACTTCGAGTCGCGCGACGGCGCGTTCGCTACCAAGTCCGACGAGCAGACAATCGATCTGCTGCTCCAAACCGTTGACCTCGCAATTGGCGGACAGCACGAAATAGTTGACGGCGGCAGGCTCGAAGGCGACCACCTTAAGATCGCCGCGGAGTCCTGCGTAGAGAGAGTAGACGCCAACGTTTGCGCCCACGTCCCAGAACACGCTGTCCGGGCGAAACGTGTCGATCCACGCGATGGTGCCGGGCTGCTTGGTCAGCAGCGTCACGCCACGGCCTCCGGCAAGCTGGCCGAGCATCACGAACGATAACGGACCGCGCGGCGTCTCGATAGACAACGTCTCCGCCACAAGTTGCTGCGCAAAGCGGCCCTGCATTCTGGCTCGCGCCGCCGCCGGCAGCCCCTGTAAGCGGTGCAATAGGAGACCGAACTCCTTCTTGGCCCACATCTCCTCGGAATGCTCTGGCGCTTGATCAAGGTCGTCGTTTTGCTTGGTCATGGGCGGTGAGTGTTCGGCCAGAGAACCAGTGTATCCGTCTCTATTCTCAGTAAGGGGCCGCCAGAGTCACGTGCGCTATGGGTATGTGCGGCCGAGGGCTGCTAGTGTAGCTCTGACAGTGCTTGCCGGAGCTGATATCGCCTTCGATCGTAGACCTGACGTCATCCGGTGACCCCGTCGGCTGCGATAGGATCTTGACATGGCACGCACCGTCGCGTCTTACTACATGGCCATCGGACAACTGCTGGCGACCAATTTCTCTGGGCGCGCCCGTTGCCAAATGTGAACCTGCACGCGGCTGTGCTCGGGGAAATCGGCATGCAGCTCACTGTTGCGTGGCTCTCGTATTCTGCGGGCCTTCTCTGGAACGCCAGCATTCCGATCGAGCTTTGGGGCCTGGTGTTCGGAGGAGCGTTCCTGGCGTGGGACCTGGCTGCGGTCGCGTCCAGGTTCGCGTGGCAGCATGACGCGCAGGGAGGCGCGCCACGATGATCTGGGCGCAGTTCGCCGCTGCGGCGCTCGTCATCGTCGTGGCCGGTGCGTTTCTCGCCAGGTACGGCGACGTGCTCGGAGAAAAGACCGGATTGGGCCGAACCTGGGTCGGCGTCATATTGCTCGCGGCCACCACCAGCCTGCCAGAGCTCGTCACTGGATTCGGCGCAACGGCGCTCTCGGCTCTCCCGGATATCGCGCTGGGCGATGTGCTCGGCAGCTGCATGTTTAACCTACTCATTCTGTCGATGATCGATGCCCTCCAACCGGAGCCGATTAGCGCGCGTGCACACCAGGGTCACGTGCTGTCGATCGGGTTCGGCCTGCTACTCGTTGGCATCGTAGGCCTAGGTGTTATAGGCGGCTCCCACGTGCCTACGTTCGGATGGGTCGGCCTCTACACGCCGGTCCTCATCGCGCTGTACTTCGTGTCCATGCGCATGATCTTCACGCACGAACGGCAGCGGCTCGCGAGGGAGACGAGCGAGGTTGGCGAGGAACTGCAGTATGCCGAGATAAGCCTGCGCTCGGCGGCCGTGCGCTACGCGGCCGCAGCGGCGTTCGTCGTCGGCGCTGCTCTTTGGCTGCCGAGGCTCGGAGCCGAACTCGCACGGCAGACAGGACTTGGAGAGACGTTTGTAGGCAGCCTGTTCATTGCTCTCGCGACCTCGTTGCCGGAAATCGCGGTGTCGCTGGCCGCAGTGCGGATCGGCGCGGTGGATCTCGCGGTCGCCAACGTCCTTGGCAGCAACTTGTTCAACCTGCTCATCATAGGCCTCGACGACGTGTTCTTCCGGCAGGGACCGATCCTGGCAGTCGCGGATGCCTCGCACAGCGTCACAATTCTCGCGGTGGTGACGATGAACGCCCTCTTCCTCATTTGCCTCACCTATCGAGTGCTGACGAAGCGGTTCGTGGTGACGTGGGACACGGGCGCAATCGCCACGGTGTACGTTGTGGCCGTCGGGTTGATCTACCTGATGAAAGGGTGAGCGTGTGCCGGCAAACGCCGGGTTCAGGGCTCGCGCTCGGTCGCGGTTCGCTCGAGCGCGGCGAGACGCTCTTCCAGTGCGCGGATCGTCCGCTGCATGGCGGGCAGCTTCGTGAAGGCTGCGGCGGCGCGCATCCAGGTTCTGGCGTCCATGGCGGGACTACCTCCCAGCATTGACCCAGCCTCGATGCTGCCGTGGAGGCCGGCTTGGCCGTAGACGGTCGTGCCGTCGCCGACGGAGACATGATCGGCCACGCCCACTTGACCGGCCAGCACCACATTCTTGCCAAGCACGGCGCTGCCGGCAAGGCCCACCTGGGCGCACAGGATGGCATCTTCACCGATGATCGAGGCATGGCCCACGTGGACGTGGTTGTCGATCTTTGCGCCCCGCTTTACACGTGTCTCGCCAAGCGTGGCGCGGTCCACCGAGGAGAGCGACTGGATCTCCACGTCGTCCTCGATGACGGTGATGCCCGACTGCGGGATCTTGTGGTGCGACCCGTCGGACCGCTTGGCGAAGCCAAACCCGTCGGCGCCGATCACGGCGCCGTTCTGTAGCGTGACACGGTGTCCCACGCGGCAGCGTTCCCGAACACAGGCGTGCGCGTGCGCCACGAAGTTGTCGCCGATCTCCACGTCTTCGTAGATGACCACGAACGGGTGCAGGATGGCGTTGCGGCCGATGCGCACCCGCGATCCGACCACCGCAAACGGGCCGATCGAGGCGTTGTCGCCGATGACCGCGCTGGCGTGAACGCTGGCGAGATGATGGACGCCTGGCTCGGGCCGGGGCGGTGTGTAGAACATGGCGAGCGCGCGCGCGAAGTCGAGGTACGGATTCTCGGAGACGAGGCTGGCGATGGCGGAGTTCTGTAATGGCTTCGCGATGAGAATGGCCCCCGCGCGCGAGGTGGCCACCATCGAAGCGTACTTCTGGTTGGCGAGGAAGGTGAGGTCCTCAGGGCCGGCCTGATCGATGCCGGCCACTCCGGTGATGTTCAGGTGCTCGTTGCCCTGAACGCGACAGCCGAGCGCGGCTGCGATCTGCTTCAATTCCATGGCGTCGATTGTACGCTCGTGACGGTTGCTCTCGCGCGGGGTAGGCCTCGCCGAGGCTCGGAACCTCCGGCGTGGCGGAGGTTCCGGCCGATGCGGTGGGTTTAGGTGCTACGTGCTAAGAGAGGACCGGCACGCAGTGCTCGTCGTAGGCCGCGGCCAGAACGCCAGCAATCTGCTCGGCGGTCTGATTTTCGATCTGCTGCCGCTCCAGCATGAAGACGACCTTTCCGTCCCGCAGGAGCCCCACGGACGGGGACGACGGCCCATAGGGGGAAAAGTAACCCCGCGCGCGGGTGGTGGCGTCGACGTCGGCGCCGGCGAAGACGGTGGTAATTCGGTCCGGACGGACGGTATGGCTCAGGGACAGGGCCACGCCAGGTCGGGCCTTGCCGGCGGCACATCCGCACACCGAGTTCACGACGATCATCAACGTACCCTTGGTGTCGCTTACCGCGCGGTCCACCTCGTCGGCCGTGCGCAATTCTTCAACGCCCGCGCGGG
>Ga0302135_10001268_pt1 | contig 15175 bp, 16 predicted proteins | sample CBN3_surface_MG_FD_203119 | JGI IMG/M metagenome (GOLD analysis project Ga0302135, IMG submission 203119) | Marine microbial communities from Western Arctic Ocean, Canada - CBN3_32.1 | ecosystem: Environmental > Aquatic > Marine > Oceanic | place: Canada: Western Arctic Ocean | collected...
TGACAAAAGCATATTTGGCATGCCACCATGGTGGATCATAATCAGTGTGGTCATTTAAGCTGTATGCATCTACTCCAGTTATTATCCCGTCGGCGACTGCGTATATAGCTGGATAGTCTGAGGGACGTCTTTCATTTTGCCATCGCTCATCTGAATTAGAAAAATATATTTGAGCGTCATTGTGAGGTGCCGGACTTCTTTGTCCAGGATAAGGATGTGCAGCAATCACATCTTCGAAATCGACAATAAAACGATCCGATTTATTAATTGCAAAATAGCTGAGATCTGGAAGGTTTTGGATGAATTTGTCCCGGGCACGACCACTCAAAACTGTTACATCTCTAGAGGGGTTAGTCGAAGAGTTAAATGTTTTCTTGGATGGTACCGAGGTGGGAGAGTTAACTGATTGTGGAAGTGGAGTACTCGTTTGTTGACCCTTACCAGGGGATTGAGACTCGCTTGTTTCCTCATTCCCCATCGGTTCGTTGGTTTCGTTGATGCTGGGACTAGGTTTCCCTGGAGCAGGAGAAGCACTGTAATAAGCAAAGACAAGGATTACAATCAGCACCGATAGAACTAATGCCAGCTTTATTCTCATTACTCCTCAATTACCTTTCCGTCTTCATAAATCGCCACACTACCATCTTCATTAAGCTGCCTGGCATTCTCAATAAGGAACCTTAGTGTCTCATCAGAACGGTGTTCTAGTAACCTCCTAGAGACACTGTGGGCGATATCTAGTTGCTATGGCGAATCCTTGCCGAAAGCGGGGCCTTTCTTCGCCAGTTTTGTCTCTCCGAGTCCGTATTGTCCCATTCTATTGGTCCCCAAATTGGTTTTCGGGGTTTTCGGCCAGGCGATTCGACCGTCCTGACTCAACTATGAGTCAGCTACGGAGTGGGAGTGGAGCGGGCGAAGGGAGTCGAACCCTCGACATTTTGCTTGGGAAGTATAAGCAGCTAGCAACGAAACTCCATTTCGTAGCTAAAGAATCCGTCCATATTGTCCTCTGGAGTCCATATTGTATCAGACTATTGTCCCCCAAATTGCCTCCAAAATTCGAAAGTCCTCGGCGTAGGCGACCGAGGACCTTCGAGAACCGGCTCCCCGACCAGCGCATTACAGAGGGGCACCGTAAGGTGCCCCTCTTCTTATTTGTGCGCATTTCGGTTTGGATGCACCGCGCTTGACGAAATGGAAGGCCAGTCTGATACTGGCGGCGTTTCCCTCCTTTAGCGTTGCTATAACCCTGAAATACGACGAGATATGGCAAATTTCGCTCAATTTGAAATGCATTTACGGAGCAAACTGTTCTGGAGAGATTCCAAAAAACTGCATGAGGAGCACAAGCATGGCAGCTAAAAAGCTGGTGTATTTTGATAGGTTTATCAATCCCGTTGGTGAAGAGAATTTGAAGCAACATCCAGATGAAGTTGAGATGGTGAAGCTTAGCTCTCAAGACCCCAAAGAAAAACTGTGGGAGGCTATGGCAGACGCCCACGGATTCTACACTCTGGGCCGAACCATGCCTGAAACAGAGGAGATGATCCAGAAGAGCCCTAACCTCCTGGGCATCGTATCTGGGCTGGCTGGCTTTGACACCATTAACGTGCCCATGTGCACAGAGGCTGGCATTCTGGTCTGTAACCAGACTGGCATGGGGAACGAGCCAGTGGCGGAGCACGTCACAGCAGCAATGCTCATGTTGTCCCACCGGACATTGTTGGCAGACCGGCATCTGCACGCTCGTATTGAGCGCAAGCAGGGAGAACTTACCGGCAATGACCTGCTGGGCAAAACCGTTGGGGTTGTGGGGTTTGGCGCCATCGGGTCTCGGGTGGGGCAGATACTTAGCGCTGCCTTCAGCATGCGGGTGTTGGTGCATGACCCGGTCATGGGTGATGACGAGATTGCCCGTCGTGGCGGCGAAAGCGTCAGTCTGGACGAGCTGCTGAAGGAGTCCGATTTTGTGACCATTCACGTTCCGCTTACAGACCAGACCCGAGGGATGATAGGTGAGCGGGAGTATCGGTTAATGAAGCCCACCGCCTTTTTTATCAACGCTGCTCGCGGGTATCTTTACGACGAGCAGGCCTTGGAGAAAATATTGAAAGAAGGGGTCATTGCAGGGGCGGCCCTGGATGTCTGGGAGACGGAGCCTCCGTCCTTTGACCACCCGTTGCTCAAGCTAGACAACGTGTTGGCCAGTCCTCATAGCTCTGGGACCTCTCAGGAGGCTTTGTACAACATGAGCGAGAACGCAGGCAAGCAATTCATGGCGATTTTTGGCGGAGAGCGTCCGGTGCCCATTGTGAACCCGGAAGTATGGCCGGCCTATGTGGCGCGATACAAAGACATTATGGGGCAGGCGCCCAGAGGTTAGTAGCTAGTGTGACATTCGTATTCGCGCTAGTCGGGGGAGCACCTGATTACAATGTAATTCGTAGACAATTGAGGAAATTTCTCTGAATCACGCTGTTTCTCCTGAATATACAATGCGTTATTTAGGGTTGACAGGGGGTTTACCGCCAAATAACATTCTCCGCGTTAAGGGATGGGGTTCTTTCGTGTAGCTCGATTGGGGTTATTGCCACGGTGATGCCCCCTGAAGTGCTCTATTCCCTGCAACTGGAAGAGAGTCATAGGGTCGTTTACTTTAAGGGTTTGAATAACTTAGAGGAGGGGATACTTGAATTCTTGGAAGAGGTCTAACCGTATACTGTGGCTCATGGCAGCCAGTATGTTGCTGCTGCTTGTCGTTGCCGCGTGTTCAAGTGACGATAGCGGAACACCATCAATTACCACAACCGCGCCTGCTCAAGTTGCACCGGCTCAGGCTCCTGTAGCTGCAGCACCCGCACCGACTCAGGCCCCCGCAGCCGCTGCGGCAGCACCTGTCGTAAACCGCATGATATTCGCTACCAATACACCTACTAACGAACACAGCGACCAACGGATGTTTTGTTGCTTTGATGCTATGCAACTCCGGCCAATGTATGAAAACTTACTAGGCGTTGCCCCGAATGGGGAATTTAGGCCCGGGCTTGCAACAGAATGGTCACTTGAACCTGATGGTCAATCTATGAGAGTCAAACTCCGTAAAGGAGTCCAGTTCCACGGCGGAAATGGCGAATTCTCAGCAGATGACTTGATTAATTTCTATGATGAATTTATTACGTTTGATAAAGCTCATGTGTTCTCCAGAATTTTCTGGAAAAAACATACAGAGTCTATTGAGAAGGTTAGTGACAACGAAGTAATTTTCCGTATGAAACAGCCCAATGCGTTCCTCATGCTTGGTATGTCTGATCGATGGAACCAGATTCCAATAGTCAGCAAAAAAGACTGGGCAACGAATGGGGCACCTACTGATGCAACCGTCGATCCGTTAGCCGGAACAGGCCCGTACCAATTCACGGAACGAAAACAAGGGCAATACATCAGATTTGAACGAACCCCTGGTGAACATTGGCGGATAACTCCCGATTTCCCGGAGTTGGAGTTCCGATGGATTAACGAAACGTCAACACGGCTTTCCGCTTTGTTGGCTAAAGAGGTCCACATGGCTAACTTGCCGCCTGATTTGCAACCTCAAGCGGAGACCAGTGGGTTTGTAATCCATAAAAACCAAAACTTCGGTACACGTGTATGGATGCAGTTCTACGCTGGCTTCCCAGATCCGAAAACTGGCGTAGAAGGATGGCCGCTATATCCAGACGCTGTTCTCTTAGATCTAAATGTTCGTAAAGCTTTGAATAAGGCTATTCAGCGAGACGTAGTCATGAACGCTTTCGCCCCAAATGGCGAGAAGATGATTTTGAACCACTTCCATCCCCAATTTGCAGGATGGAATCCGGATTGGGCGAAGAATTTCGAGTCTGAATATGGTTATGACCCGGCTGCCGCGAGAACATTGCTAGCGGAGTCTGGATACAACCCTAAGAACCCCTTGGTGATTAAAACGAGAATACGATCCTGTGTGGTAATGGCTGGTTGCGAAGATGTAACTGAAGCCGTAGCTGGATACTGGCAGGATGTAGGCGTCAAAGTAGAATTAATCACTATCGATGGCGCGAAACGGGCCGCTTTGAGTCGTGCGACCAGAGGCGGGGAAGCAGGTATTGGTGAAGGTATTGTTGACTGGGTCGATGTTGATAACAGCAGTACACACCCAGTGTTTGCTTTGGCCAACCGCCAGACGTGGCACGCCACAGGCGGTGTAAATGGTTTCGCGACACCGGAAATGTATAGAATAGTCGGGGATATCCAGAGCGAGATGGACTGGTCAAAGCATACTGCTAACCTCACGGAGGTAGGGAACCTGAGCTTTGACGGGCATGCCAACGTTCCTTTGTGGTATCTACCCGCTGAGGCAACCGTTGACCCGGATGTTATCGCGGACTATACATGGAATGGCACCGAACACGGCACTTGGACCCACATGGAGGAAATTGTCGCCGTTAAGAAGTAGCCAAAGTTCCTTTTAAAGGATGAAACGGGGGCAACTCCTAGCGAATTATCGCCAGAAGTTGCCCCTCCGCGATAAAGGGATTGTTAAGCAGATTTGAAGGGAGACACTATGGACAAGTTGCTTTGTATTTCTGGCGACTCTCACATTGTGGAACCGGCTGAGTTCTTTGAGCCCTTGAAGAAGACCTTCGGTGACCGGGCACCCCACATGGCTGTATCCAACCCTGATATGGGGCCACAGTTGCAAATGGGTAACGGCAAAGTAGGTCTCCCTGCCGCCGGGTTCCTGCAGCAGAACGCTGATTTCACCAGCCCCAAGGCTAAGCAGGACATGAAGCGTGGATATGACTTGGCGCTTCCCGGCTGCTATGACGTTGCTGAACGAATTAAAGAACAGGATCAGGACGGCGTTGACGCAGAAGTGCTTTACCCAAGCCTGTTGTTTAATGTCTATCAGGTAGAAGATTTGAACATTGTGAAGGCCACCTTTGACCTCTACAATGATTGGATCACTGACTATTGCAAGCCTGCTCCAGATCGACTCTTTGCCCTAGGTGCTCTCCAGATGTATGACTTGGACCATGCCATCGCTGAGATGGAGCGATGCAAGTCCATGGGCCATGTTGGTGTGTGCATCCCTGCAACAGCACCGCCTGACCACCTCTACGTAGACCCCTGGTATGACAAGTTCTGGGCAGCTGCTCAGGATATGAATATGTCCTTGAACATGCATATCTTCACCGGAGCCACAGACAACCACGGCTTGGCCCCACGACAAGCTCCCAGCAGGGCTAACGGACCTATGGCCTTTGCCGGTGTTGCCATGACCGTTGCTGACATAATCCAATCTGGGGTAGTTGAACGGTTCCCCAACCTGAAGGTTGTTATTACAGAATTTGAGACAGGTTGGATTGGTCACCTGCTTAAGCGGTTGGACTGGGCCTACATTCGAGGTGGCGGTGAGCGGGTATTTGGCCTGCCAATGATGCCAAGCCACTACTGGAAGCGGAACTTCTATGCAACCTTTGAGGATGATCCGCTAGGCATTGCTACCAGGGACTTTATTGGGACAGAGACACTGATTTGGGGCAACGATTACCCCCACGGTGACTCAGTGTTCCCCCATTCTCAGCAAGTATTGAACGAGATTCTTTCTGAATGCACGGATGAAGAGCGATGGCAGATGACGGTGAAAAACACCGTTGAACTCTATGATTTGCCCTTTAAGCTTACGGGGCCGGAGCAGGCCAAGGTCAACTCGGCTCCTCCTCCTACGGAAAAGACATGGCGCGGCTCACTCCCGTCCTATGCAACGCCCTCGCCAATGTAGGGAAAAGACGCAGATGTAGTCACACAAATGGCACAAATCAAGAGGGCTGGGGGGTAACCTCTAGCCCTCTTGTTGTTTCTGAGCTACGCACGGAGCGTAAGCATCATAGTGAGGTAAACCATGAAGAAACGATTGGTCTATTTTGGGCACTGGACAAACCCCACCGGTGAAGAGATGTTGTCCAAGGATGAGAACACGGAGATGGCCTTTTATGAGAGGGGTTTATTAGACGAGGAAGTGAAAGCGGCGTTGGCTACAGCCCACGGCTACCTCCTCTCGCTTCGAGAGATTGAAGTGAACGCGGCGTTGCTGAAGGAATGCCCAAACTTGCTGGCGGTGGGCTCTCGCGTTGCCGGGTTTGAGGCTGTGGACGTTGGTGCCTGCACGGAAGCGGGTGTCCTAGTAGTCAACCAAGGGGGCATCGGCAACGAACCGGTGGCAGAGCATGTCATAGCTGCTATGATTTCCCTCTCAAAAAACATTCCGCAAGCGGACAGGGCCTTACGGGCAGGCCACATCAAAGGCCCGGGAGAGTTCACTGGCAATGACGTAATGAACCGCACCATCGGCGTCATTGGAATGGGCAACATCGGCGCGAGGGTGACGGATATCTGTAAGAACGCCTTCCAGATGCGAGTCTTGGTGCACGACCCCTTCCTTAGCGATGCTGAGATTGCGAAGCGTGGCGGCGAGCCCTGCACGTTGGAAGACCTCATGTCAGAGTCCGATTACATCACCCTGCATGTGCCGTTGAGCGAAAAGACCCGCGGGATGATTGGTAGAAAAGAGTTTGCGCTGATGAAATCTACAGCGTACTTCATCAACACGTCCCGTGGGCCAAACATTGATGAGGCTGCTTTGATCGTAGCCCTCCAGGAAGGGGCTCTTGCCGGAGCTGCGTTGGATGTGTGGGATCCGGAACCGCCCCTGCTGGATAACCCTCTGCTGGCAATGGACAACGTGTTGGCGACTCAGCACGTCTCTGGCCCAACCTTCCAGGCGCATGCAGCAATGTCGGAATCAGCGGCATTGCAATGGGCAGCTATCTTCAGGGGGGAGAAGCCGCCAAGGCTGGTTAACCCGGAGGCGTGGCCAACCTACGTGGAGCGATACACGAGGGTCATAGGGGAAGCTCCACAAGGCTAGGGTGGCGGGGTGTAACGCAGAGACGACGTATTACGTATTATCAACTTCATCACGTAGAGGTCCCGGGTTCGAATCCCGGCTCCCCGACCAGAGCAATAAAGAGGGGCACCAAATGGTGCCCCTTTTCGTATTTGAAGAACTTGGATTTATAAGGTTTGAATCGTCGAGATGGGGAGGGTTCGTCTTTCCCACATACACTACCTGCAAGTTGCGCTGGTTGCTTGAACCTCACATACCTTGACTGTCGGTAAAGCCAGACAAATACTGTTGCTGCAACCCACCTATGGAAGCATCTCCAAGAGTGGATCAGCCCATGGACTACATCAGATCCAAGCCACTCGCCTCCCGCCACACAAAGAGTGCGGCGAGACCCTCCTGGAAGAGTCCTTCCCTTTTTTGTCTAGGATTTAATAATTCTCGTTGGAACGTGTTTTTTTAATGGTCAAAACTAGGTAGACAATCCAAACTGGCAATGCAGAAATAGCTATAGCCAAGGTTTCTCCGGGCGACCCTTCACCTCGCTCTGTTTCTATTAATGCGTATCTCAATGTCTCTGGAACGCTAGCTGTCAACGATATGAGGGTCACTAACGTGAAGATTGCCAATCCAGTTAATAAATAACATTTTCTTAGTAAATCGGATCGTTCTGAATTGGTTTCTATCCATTTAGCTCCAAAATAATGAATAAACAAAAGAAATAAACCAATGATGCTCATACTTATACCATTTATGAGATTGCCGGTTATTTCGTCATTAATTTTTTCTGGGAGAGTACGGGCTTCACCATCTAAATGGGCAGGGTAATTATCTTGTTGTTTCTCCTTCTGGTCATGTCGATGATCTTGATAAACATTCCCGTAGCTAAATTGTGGACCGACGAGTTCACCAAAGCCTACCTTCAATAAAGTGGACACTCCCCCGATAGTAAAAAGACCGATGCTGATGAGAAGCACGGTATGAAAATAAATCCGCATAGCGGCCCGGTAGGAAAATTTTATGGAACTTACACCACCCAATTTGGATATCAGGTAGACAGCTCCCCCTATAATCAGAACAGGAATTGATAATGCAACTAATCCCCCGATAATCGGCCATACTATATCCATCAAACGACCTCATTCCAGCTGTTATCATTTTGTCCAACCAAAGATAATCGAACTCGCTCTGCATCATCTGACGCCAAGAGAAGTGTTGCCTAAATCTCTTGCAAATTATCCAAAGCTCTTCATCCCAGAACAACTGCCTCATCTAAAAAGCGTGCTGGGCTGTAAGTTCAATGCTACTCTTCTGGAGGATTTCTACGTGCCGGCCTCGAATCTATGATTGTCGCAAGTCGTCCGTCACCGCGGCAATCCCACGAGTCGCGGAAACCTCCGGAGCAAGACCAACTGACAGAGGAACGACTAACTGCCCTAGAGGGCGTAACTCCAGGCGTTGGGGCTGGTGTAGCCGTAATTTTAGTCTTAGTTACCTGTATTGGTGCTGGCTCAGGCCCCGGCTCCACCTTGAGTTTGATGTCCGCTATCTTCTGCCTATTCTGGGTCATCGCACATCTGCTAAAGAGAACGCAGCCTTCAATGCGTCCGATATCTGGGCGACTGCCTGGGTCGCTTTGTCCACCGACGGTGGCATGTTAAAAAAGTTGTGCACCCCTCCATCGTATCGAGTGCACGTCGTGACGACGCCGGCGGCTTGCAGTCGTCCAGCATAGGCTTCCGTCTCATCACGCAGCGGGTCGAACTCACCCACGATAAGCAACGCAGGTGGCAAGCCCGACACGTCTTTGGCTTGGAGTGGCACGGCATAGGGGTCCTTAGTGCCGGCGTCGCTGCCCAGGTACTGTTCCCAGTACCACATCATGGTCTTGCGCGTCAGGAAATAGCCCTCTGCGTTCTCCAGGTACGATGCCGTATCGAAGTCCGTGTCCAGCATGGGGTTAATCAGGGTTTGGTGCACCAGCGCGGGGCCTCCACGGTCCCGCGCCATCAACGCGGCCACCGCAGCGAGGTTGGCTCCGGCACTCTCGCCGCCCACGGATATTCGACCGACGTCCACCCCGATTGCATCGGCGTTGTCCGCTACCCACTTGGTCGCATCATAGAAGTCGTCAGGCGCCGCAGGGAAGGTGTGCTCCGGGGCGAGGCGATAGTCGACCGACACCACGACGCACCCGCCGTTCACGCACAGGTGCCGGCAGATGTAGTCACACGTCTCCAGCGTCCCGATGACCATGCCGCCCCCGTGGGCCCACACGATTGCCGGGAAAGGGCCCGTGCCTGCTGGCTTGTAGATGCGGATGGGCATCTGACCGTCAGGGCCGGGTATGCTCCGATTCTCCACTGCTGTCACGTCCGGCCCTTGCGCACGGGGTCGCGATGCCGCGTTGGCTCGAGCCTGCACAGCCCCAACTTCATAATGCGGAGGCAACCCCAACGCCTCTATCTGGTCCAGGATTACCTTGATCTGCGGGTCCAGCGGCATACTTGCCCTCCACGGCTGCCAATGTCCCTTCCCTCGTTAGGGAAAGGCTAGGATAGGGAAATCAACGCCTCAAAGCATACCACCAGAAAATCGCCACAGTAATTGTGTACCTGTTGGTTTGTATTTTTTCAAACCGTTTTTACCCCCAACCCCCTAGACCTCGACGGTACGAAACCCGCCAGATAACATTTCACGCAGTTCTGGTGAATCCTCATGTCCATGTGTAATGGCGTGGGCGATGCCAGCCTCAATCAGGTCGTCCTTCTGGTTTACCGGCCCCATAATGACAAGTTGACAGCCGTTGTCGCTCGGAAAATCTGCGCAGTTTCCTACCAGCCAGCTACCAGATGCAACCTTGATATCACTGAGTGCCATATGTATCTCCTTCTCTTGAACGTGTTTGATATGAAAATTCTAAGACCAGCCCCCTAATAACGAGAGGGGGGGTTAAAAACGGTTTCAAAAATTACAAACCAACAGGTACACAATTACTGTGACAAGGATACCTTTGAAAAAGGCGAGCCAAAGGAATTGATAATCCGTCATACCTAATCTCCTCTGCCACGATTCGTTGTAGCGTTTGTGCCATTCGATGATTTTCATAGTGTCCAGATTATATACCTCATTCTTATCATGATAAACAAAGTTCGATTTTCCCCCTACGCACTTCCCTATGTACAGGTGTATATGGGGTTATCACTCCCCTAAGGCCGGGGAATATATCCCGGAAGGAGAGACTATGACTGACGTAACCACCATTAAGGTGCAAGGCCAAACGGTCTGGTTTGAAGCGTTAACCGATGAGCAGGTTGATGATGCCCTTACGCACATGCCACCCACCCAACAACGGATACTGGGTTTGGCTGGTAGGGGGTTAGGAAACAAAGAGATATGTGCGCATCTGCGTATCAAACCAGCGACATTAGTAGCGTATAAGAAGCAAAAGCTCTTCCATGATTGCTTCTACACTATGGCCCAGCTTCGTACAGCGGTTACTACAGCGACGGTGAAGAAGGTTGCTCAGGCTGATGCGTTAGATAGCTACTTGAACATCCGTACACTAGCAACCGTACCCCCGGAGGCCACTGCTGCGGAAAAGCGTGTGGCTCTGAGTGCCAATGAAGCCATCCTCCGTCTTGCTGGTTCCTTTGCGTCGGAGGAGGCGCTATCACCAGCAGCCACCATCGGCCAGATACTCACCAGCCTTGACCGTGAGCATGGTCGGAAGCCTGAGCCATGGGCAGATGCACTCCCTGAGTGGAAGCGTTGACCGCTAGGTGTATCATCTCCACATCGACTGACTAAAGCGGCTCAATGATTCCAGCCTAGGGCAATTTTTCTTTGGCTACTGCCCATTGCTTGGTTTTATGGTCAATAAACTAAGAGGAGCGATTCATGCCTGTACAAAATCGGTTGGCAGCGGCAGATTCCTATGCCAGAGCATTAACCAGTGGCAGCAGAGATGCAATATTTGAAGTGTCAGAACATCTTACTAAAGATGTTATTCCCCAAGTAAGTGAATGGAGGGCAGCTACAGAGGAATGGGATACTTCTACTGCAGAAATGACGATAATTGTAAAAGGGGAGATAGCAACAGCTGACGGCCGGTCATCTGCTGTGATTATCTCATTCTCATTCGACAGTTCTGACGGAATCAGCGGTGTAGAGATACGGGAGGAGCGTTGACCTTAGGTATATCATCCCCGCATGAAATTTCTACCGATACTCCTACTAACGCTCCTACTCTCCTTGGGAGTGGCGTGTTCCTCTGAGCCACCGCAAGTACCCGATGTACCTAAGTACACAGAGGATGAGGCTATAGGCCTTGTTCAAGGGCTGTTGCGAACACATTCGTTAGAAGAATGCAACCAGTTGGGCGTGCTTCCTTCTATAACCTATGTAGCGGAATACAAGGGCAAAGGGAAATGGTTAGTCAGAAAGCGAATATCCTACGGCTCTACCAACGTCGACATGGGATGGTATGTCTACGAGCGCACCAAGGCGATAGAGAGAGATAAGGGGTTTTGTTGACCACACCCAGACGCGCCATCAAGATGGCAACTACCAACACCTGCTCAACTACCATACAACCACCGGTAATGCCAACCCTAAACAAAACTATGTGGCAGATGATGGGTTCAGGCTTGGTACTTGGGTCAATAGCCAGCGAATTTTTTGCAGAAGGGATAAGTTATCGGTTACACGGATAAAGAAGCTTGATAAATTAGGAATTGTTTGGAGCTTTAGAAAGAACTGAGTTCGGCAGTGGAGAAAGTTCAAATGCAAACTTTAGTAGCTGTGGCCATTGGTGGGGCTTTTGGAGCACTTAGTAGGTACGGTATTGATCAAGTAGCTCTTACGTATTTTAAATCTTCCCTGCAAGGTACATTTATAGTTAATTCAACTGGGTCGTTCGTTCTTGGTATCGTTGCCGGGATACTGATTTCGCATGGTCACTTTCCCGATCCCCTTAAATTTCTAGTTACTGTGGGGTTCCTAGGATCATATACCACTTTTTCTACCTTGAGTTTCGCGACAGTGCGCCTACTGCAACAGGGGGAGATTCAGATCGCGACTGTGAACCTCCTAGGTACCGTTCTTGCCGGAATTGCCGCCGCTGCGTTGGGACTTCTGATAGGAAGATCAATTTAGTAGCCACCTCCATGGTTGAGTACTTCAGAACATTTTGGGGTACACCCTTGTGGCAGGCACCCCCTTCCCTTAATTTCGTTATTGGGTGCTAATGCATGCAGCATCTACCCGTTGGCACCTAATTGGCATTCTCGAAAATCAGCGGTTGCTGGCCCCGTCTTAGCCGATGTACAACATTGACCTAATTTTAACGAAACTGTTTAAAACGGAATATAATCGAACAGTGAAAATTTTTATTAACTAATTTTTCTGGCTTTACTTAGTTTTGCTTGCAGCAGTACTGAACCCGCTCAAGTGAATACTGCCGACACACAAACTCGAGCAACGGCAGTACCTGCACAGGCGACTCAAACCATTAGATTAGGGGACAAATGCCGCAGACAGTTCGGATGGGTATCATAGGTGCCGGAAACTTCACTCGGAGTCGCATGCTGCCGAACTTCATATCGCTACCCGATGTGGAGTTGGTCGCGGTGGCCAATCGTAGCCTTAAGAGCGCTGAGTATGTGGCTGCTGACTATGGAATCACTACGGCGTTGGCAGATTGGAAACAGCTCCTGGCCAGAGTTGATGTCGACGCGGTTTTGGTTGGCACTCAGCCCAGCGCCCATCACGAAATCGTCCTGGCAGCGCTGCGAGCAGGTAAGCACGTCCTTTGCCAGACCCGTTTGGCCTCCAGCCTTCAACAGGCAAGGCAGATGTACCAAACAGCCCAGGACACAGGCCGTAAAACAATGCTGGTACGTGCTTCCGCCTACTCGCGCACCCACCGCTATGTGAAGCACCTGCTGACCACTGGATATGTCGGAAAAGTGCGCCAGGTGTTTGCCTACTATTTTGTTCCTAACTACGTGGACAGCAGCTCTCCTTTGCATCGAAGGCAAGACCACCGAAACTTCGGAGTAATCAACCCCATGGCTTTAGGGATATATTGGGATGCCTTGAGGCCCTGGTTTGGTGACCCTCAACGGGTCTTGGCAAGTAGCGACATTTTCACTCCAGAACGATCCGATGGGCTTAATAGCCCACAACTGGCCATTGAGCTGCCAGACGCGATCACAGTCATTGCGCAGATGGAGGGAGGGGTCGTCGTCACCTGCATTCAGAGTGGTGTAGCCCACTTCGGCCAAGAGCGTATTGAGATCTACGGAGAAGAGGGAACCCTCATCTGCTCACCCCAAGGAGATTTAATAGGAGCACAAAGGGGCGACGAGGCCTTGGGGCCTCTCACAGTTCCCGAAGAATACCTAGCCTTCTGGCATGTGGAAGAGGATTTTGTGCGACTTATCCGAGGAGAGATCACGGAAGGAGACCTCACGTTTTATGATGGAGTCAAGAATGTGGAGTACCTGGAGGCATCTCACCTTTCCTCAGTTGAGGGACGATGGGTGGAGCTACCGCTGCCCTAAGATGGGAAATCGGGCCCGTCCCAGACGCACTTCCCCAATGGAAACGCTAGCCCGTATAACATGTTACGGTAGCACCATCCCTTCCGTTGATCGCAGGCACATCATCTCCGCACGGACGCCAATTTTTTCTAAAACAGCCTCAAATTTATAAAGGAACACACTTTGTTCCTCGCTTAATTTTGGATATTCCAATCAGGAGCTTTATATGTTGGCACAGAAAGAGAATGACTATTTAACACGCACTGGACCAGGGACGCCGATGGGAGACCTGTTCCGTAGGTACTGGCAACCATTTCTGTTAGTGAGCGAGCTTCCAGAGGCAGACGGTACTCCGGTGCGTGTTCGATTGCTGGGTGAAAATTTGGTGGCTTTCCGCGACACGGACGGGAAGGTCGGCCTGATTGATGAGCGATGCCCGCATCGCGGCGCTTCAATGTTCTTCGCCATCAACCAGGAATGCGGCTTGATGTGCATCTACCACGGCTGGAAGTACGATGTGAGAGGCGACTGCGTGGATATGCCCTCAGACCTACCGGGCAGCGAGTTCAAGGGTAAAGTCCACATCACCTCGTACCCCTGCATAGAATCAGCAGGGGCCATTTGGGCCTACCTGGGTCCTGCTGAAAAAGAACCTTCTCATCCCAATTATGTGATAAACAACCTACCAGAGGCTAATGTTAACGCTACAAGGACGCCCATATATTGCAATTACCTACAGAGTCTAGAAGGGAATATCGATTCTACTCATCTTGGTACATTGCATCGATCTTGGGACGATTTTAATCCAGTGGATGACGGAACTGATCGGCCTGGATATCCATCAATGGGTTTCTCGGTATATCTACGTGCTTTTGCAAGATATGCCATGGTCGATGTCCAAGATACCAATTATGGTTTCCGGTTGATTGCAACCAGACCAACTCCAGCAGGGAACAAGATTGTTCGGATTAATTGCCAGGCTCTACCTAATATCTCGTTTATTGCCTCCCAACGTGACAATGCCGCAGTCCTAATTCATGTTCCTTCGGATGACGATAACTGTTTTAGGATGAGTTTTAGTGCGAGGCCAGACCGCCCATTCAGCTCTGCTGAGCGCAAATCTATTCAAGCGATCAGTACGTACATGGACCCCGAGCACCCGACCCTTCGAATGGTGCGTGCAGAAAATGATTATCTAATAGACCGAAAAGCACAAAAAACTACAGCTTTCTCAGGGATTTGGCCTCCTGCTGAACAGGATTATGCCATCACCGAGAGCATGGGGCCAATCTATGATCGAACTAAGGAACATTTATACGGGGGGGATGCTGCAATAATCCGTTTGAGGCAAATGCTTATACAATCGGTAAAAAATCTTCAAGAGGGTATAGAACCATCATCACTTGACCCTACTATACCGTTTCACAAGATACGTTCGGAAGAGATTATTATTGGACCTGACGATGACCCATGGAGTGTTGCTGTCGATGCAGGCGAGACAACAAAACGCGGAGAGCGGCTTTTGTAACGAAGCAAACTTGCTCGGTCAGGTTAATTCGTAAATACCAGCACGTACCGTCGCAGATACGTCACGCCCTTGGTTTCACAAATATTTCTCTTTTACCCATGGGCCATCTTCTAATGCTACGTTCCGAGGCTGCGGAAAAGCGCATTGCTCTTCTGCCAATGAAGCCATCCTGCGTCTTGC
>Ga0302135_10001269_pt1 | contig 15173 bp, 18 predicted proteins | sample CBN3_surface_MG_FD_203119 | JGI IMG/M metagenome (GOLD analysis project Ga0302135, IMG submission 203119) | Marine microbial communities from Western Arctic Ocean, Canada - CBN3_32.1 | ecosystem: Environmental > Aquatic > Marine > Oceanic | place: Canada: Western Arctic Ocean | collected...
CGACGTAGTCCTCGCCTATCTCCTCCATGTCGTGGACATCAAGACCCAACATGTGGCCGATGCCGTGTGGCATGAAGAGGGCTGGCGCGCCAGCCTTAAGGGCCGCGGTTGTGTCGCCCTTGGTGATTCCGAGATCGCGCAGTCCGTCGAAAACTGTGCCCATTGCGAGCGTGTGCATGTCGTTGTACATCACGCCGGGCTCACAGGCTTCGATCACTTTCGTCTGGGCATCCAACACCGCTTGGTAGACAGCCGCTTGGGAGGACGTGAACCGACCGTTCACCGGGAAGGTCCTCGTAATGTCTGAGGCGTACCCGAGATCCGACATGATCGCTCCGTCATGAAGAGCAAGAGCACCGTCGGCCATGACGTTCCTGTGGAACGGGTTGTGGAGCACTTCCCCGCGGATCGTGAAGATCGGCCCGTACACCTCAACGTAGCCCAGTCTCGCAGCGTCTGAGCGCATCGCCCGAACCACATCACTCTCGATCAGGCCGGGCTGGCTGGCTCTCATCGCGATCAAGTGGGCTCTTCTCGATCGATTCGTCGCCGTCACGATCTCGGCGATCTCATCCGGAGCCTTGATCGATCGGAGCGCGACGATCGCCTTGATGAGCCGCGCATGGCCGACCTCGGCTTCCCGCCGACTTACCCCCAACAGAGCCTGTAGTTGCAGGGTAATGGAGGGTCTGGTGGACGGAACGAATTGCGGCGACTCGGCGATGGTTAGGTCGGCGGAAAGAGTGTTCATCGGCATGACGTGGTCGACACCGAACGGCTCTGACCTCACGGAGAGGGGTGGGGTATCCCCTTCCCAGATGATGTCGGTCATGGTGGGGTCGTGACCGTACAGCACGGACTCCCCAGTAGCGCCATCGATGATTCCAGCACAGTTGGGCTCGTCGAGGCCGAAGAAGTAGGAGAAGCTGCTCTCTTGGCGGAACGGAGCGACAATGGTCCTCGGTTGGCGCCCCAGCAGGAGGATGGTGCCCGAGCCTATGAGCTTCCCAAGCGCAGTTCGGCGGGTTTGGTATGTCTGGGCAGAGAACATGAACGGAGACTAGCGTTCGGGCATGGATGAGCTGACTGTCGATAAGAGGGATGGCGTTGCGATCGCGACGCTCAATCGTCCGTTTAAAAAGAACGCTCTTTCGCTCGAACTCATGGCTGCGTTGACCGCCTTCCTACTCAGGCCCAAGTCATGAAGGATTCGACAAGGCAGGGTCGAACCGGCCGATCTGTACTGAAGAGGCCGACAGAAGACAACGAAGGGTTGTTGGCACTGTCGCCTCCGCCGATCCTCGCAATCGCGTTTGATGGCGATCGCTTTGCGCCCGCTCTCGCCGTCGATCACCTAGTGGGTAAGGCGAGGGCACCTGCTGTCTTTCGAGTCGACCTGCGCCTACCAGACGGTCAACGCTCGGCTCACTTCGAATGGATCGAGGACTCTGCGGCAGTGGCCACAACTGTTGTCGAGTGGACAGCAAAGGAGTTCGCGTAGTGGCTGCTGCGCTGGCGAGCCTGACGGCCTTATTCTATGGCCTAGCCGACTTCGCAGGAGGCCTTGGGAGCAAACGACATCCCGCTTGGACGGTGGTGGCAGGTTCTCAGATCATGGGCCTCCCTGTGCTGATCCTGGCTTTGTTTATCTGGCCTCCCGATGTCTGGTCATGGAGAGATTTCCTGATCGGGGGCGTCGGGGGCTACCTAGGACTCGTTGGGCTTAGCCTTCTCTACTTCGCGTTGGCGAGAGGAACCATGGCGGTGATAGCGCCAGTCACCGGAGTTGTGTACCTGCTGGTCGGTCTCATTGTTGACCTGTTTGGTGGCAGTCGACTGACCTCCTTCCAATGGACAGGCATGGCCCTAGCGGCCACTGCTGTTCTCTTAATTGGTGGGAGTCGGACACGAGGCGCCGCGGACAAGAAGTTGCTTTGGGCGGCAGCTGGCGCAGGGCTGGGATTTGGCGCACTCAACGTCATCTTTGCGATGACAGATGCAGCAAGCGGCCTGACTCCGATCCTTGGTGCCAGAGCCTTTTCGATTCCGTTTGCAGTCGCTGTAGTGCTCCTGCGAGGTGACAGCTTGAAGATTGTGGGGCCAGGGCGATGGCTGATCATCGCGGCGGGTGCTCTGGATGTTGGCGCCAATGTCAGTCTGCTCACGGCGCTGCATATGGGGACGCTGTCGATAGTTAACGCGATTTCTGGGATGTATCCGGCCGTCACGGCTGTCGTAGCGTTGCTTGTTCTGAAGGAGCGACTGACGCCGCGTCAATCGTCGGGGGTAGCCACCGCTCTCCTGGCAGTCGCCTTCCTTGCCGGAGTGTTTGGGTAGCTAAAGCACCTCGATATTGGCTTCAACCATGGCAAGGATTGCCGAGGCTCCGTCGCTAGCGTTGAGGTTTACAGGGCGTGATCCGGCGCTGAAGAAAAGGGTGTTGAATCCTTCTCTCACTGCGTCGAGAGCCGTTTCCTTGACGCAATAGTCAGTCGCAAGGCCCGTTACCACGGCCCGTTCGACCTGATGCGATCTCAAGAGCGAAGCCAGTTGAGTAGCGGTTACCTCTCCTGATGTAGGGTCTGCAACAGAGAACCCCGAGTAGCCATCTTCACCGTCGACACCCTTGCGGACGACCGGTCCCTTGACCACAAGGCCAGGGTGAAACTCGCTTCCCCAGGTGTTAGCCACGCAATGAACAGGCCAAACTCCGCCGTCTTTGGCGAAGTGAGGGGTCGACTCCGGGTGCCAGTCAGCGGTGTACACCACGAGACTGCCAGCCCCCGCTGCTCGCTCGATCTCAGCGTTGATTCGCGGGACGACCTCGGTGCCGCCCTCGACCGCCAGCGACCCGTCGGGGTCGGCAAAGTCGTTCTGGACGTCCACAACAATGAGCGCGGTGGTCGCGTCGTAGGCGAAAGGCATCACGTAAGACTACCCGCCGATGGTTTGGCGGATCAGGGGCACTCCGGGTCGGTAAGCGAGATGATGGTACGAGGGAGCATCGAGCACCACGGCATGTCCGGCGGAGCCAGCGGTAAGCCTGCCGAGTTCGGGCCTTTGGAGCGCCGCAGCCCCACCAACAGTGACAGCTGCCACCGCCTCTTCTGCCGTCATGCGGAGATCTCGGACCGCCAACGCAATCACAAACGAAATCGACGTTGTGTAGCTGGATCCGGGGTTGCAGTTGGACGCCATAGCGACGTTGACCCCAGCGTCGATAGCCCGCCTCGCGTCTGGGTAGGGCTGCCTAGTAGAGAAGTCAGTCGCAGGAAGGAAGGTAGCCACGGTGTTGCTGCCCGCAAGAGCATCGATGTCTTGGTCTGACAAGAAGGTGCAATGGTCCACTGAGGCAGCCGACATCTCGACGGCGAGTTGAACACCTGGCCCAAGTCCGAGCTGATTCCCGTGAACCCGGAGCCCTAGTCCAGCGTCTCTCCCCGCGGCGAGGACCGCCCTTGATTGGTCTACGTCGAAAGCGCCGGTTTCGCAGAAGACATCAATCCACTTCGCTGTGCCGGCCGCGGCTGCAAGCATCTCACCGCACACCAAGTCCACGTACCCGTCGGGGTCGTGTATGAACTCCTGAGGGACGACATGGGCTCCTAGGAATGTTGTCTCGGAGGTGAACTCCGAGGCGATCTGCAACGAACGTAACTCGGTTGGCACGTCGAGTCCGTAGCCTGACTTGACCTCGATGGTGGTGGTCCCAGCGCTCCGAGCCTGGGCTATGAGGCGTTTGGTTGATTGACGAAGCTGCTCATCTGTGGCGGCTCGGGTGGCGTCGGTCGTCACGCGGATCCCACCACCGTCGTACGGCTTGCCGGCCATACGAGCCGTGAACTCCTGAGCTCGGTCTCCCGCAAAGACGAGGTGTGTGTGGGAGTCCACAAACCCAGGTAGAACGCAGGCTCCTCGGGCGTCGATTCTTTCGTCTGCGGCTTGTCCTGCCGGTCCGACGCTGACGACGGTATCGTCCTCGATCACGACAGAAGCGTTCTCCACAACACCGAGGTTGCCCCTTCCGAGTTGGGGGTCGTTGGTGACCAATTGGCCGATGTTGTCGATGACGAGTGAACTCATGAGAGGAGATCAGACAGTAGTGGGGTCAAGATCTCGGCAGCGGCTTGTCCAGTCGTCGGAGCGTGATCAGACACAACAACACCGCCAACAATGACGGTTCGAACGTCCGCAGAAGTGGCGCCGAAGATCACCTGATCTAGAGAGCAGGCTCCGTTGGCGATCCTCACGGAGCCGGTATCGATCGTCAGGAAGTCAGCGAGCTGTCCAACGCCGATACTCCCGCCGGTCCAACCCAAGGATTGGTACCCGTGACTTGAAGCAAACACGGCGAGTTGCTGACCAGAGTGGTTCCCGCGACGGCCGCTCACGAGGCGTTCGTTCATCTCAAGACCGCGCATTTCCTCAAACGGGTCAATGATCGCGTGTGAATCGCTACCGAAGCAGAGTGGTGAGCCAGCAGCTGTGAGATCCATCGAGGGTCCAACTCCGTCAGCGAGGTCCCTTTCTGTTGTCGGGCAGAAGCAGGATGTGGTCTTCGACTCGCCTATGAGGGTTCTGTCGCTGGGGGTGAGGTGGGTGGCGTGCACCGCAGTAGTGTTCACACCTAGGAAGCCAGCGTCACCCAGAACCTGAGTCGGTGTCTTGCTGTAGGCGTCTAAGGTCTGCTGGTTCTCTCCCATTTGTTCTGAGAGATGTATGTGGCGTGGGATGTCCTGTGCGTAGTTGGCTAGCTCGGCGATTGCCTCGGCATTGACGGCCCTGACAGAGTGGGCGGCTACCCCCAGTTGTTGATTGGCAGCGAAGCTGTGTCCGCTAACCCGAGTGACCCAAGCATCGACATTAGACGAACCGAACCGAAGTTGGTTTGGTGCTAGGGGTTGGTGCTCTCCGGCATCAAGGCCGCCATGCAGGTATAGGACGTCCAAAAGCGTGATCCTGATACCTGACTCCGTGGCGGCAGCCAAAACAGCCTCGCTCATGGCGTTTGGGTTGTCGTATGGCTCTCCGCTGGGCTGATGATGGAGATAGTGGAACTCGCCGACCGCGGTGTATCCAGCGCTGATCATCTCCCGAAACGTGGCTGTCGCAAGCGTAAAGTAGGTGTCTGGGGTGAGCCGGTTTGCAATGTTGTACATCTCCTCCCGCCACGTCCAGAAGGAGCCTTTCGCTGCGTGCGTGCGACCTCGCAAAGCGCGGTGGAACGCGTGGCTGTGAGCGTTCGCAATCCCTGGCATCGTGAGTCCAGTGAGGACGAGAGCATCGCTGGGAACTTCAGCTCCGACTTCGATATCGGTGACCCGGCCGCCATCGACTGATATCAGAACATCGGCGGCAAGGGTCGCCTCTCCGAGCCACGCTTGGTCCGCGAAGAATTGGGTGGGGACTGTCACGACCCAATCCGGTCGACGAATGTTGAGATTCGTTCGATAAAATCAGCGCGCTGATGTCTGTCGAACTGCTCCCAGGTAGACATGGTTCTCGGATCGATTCGATCCACGATCAACGTGCCATCGAGATGATCGCACTCGTGTTGCCAGGTACCCGCAGTGAGTCCGCGCTTGATCTCAGTGTGGGGCCTTCCCTGTCGATCGAAGTAGCTCACTTCGACATTCACGTTCCGTTGCAGGTCACCTCGCAGGGGGACCGACAGGCATCCCTCGTTAATGGTGACCATCTCGTCGTCCAGAGGCGTGGCAACCGGGTTTATGGCGACGGTGAGCGGTATCGCCGGCTTGTAGGGGTAGCGAGGATTGTTCTTCACTTCGACGGTCATGACTCGAAGGCCGACGCCAATTTGGGTGGCAGCGATCCCTGCTCCGTGGGCATCATGCATAGTGTCGATGAGATCGTCGATAAGCCGTTGGACGTTCGGACTCCCGATCTCAGATTCGGGGACGAGCGCCGTGGCTTTTCGCAACACGGGATCGCCTATGGGTACGATCGGCTGGACCGCCATCAGGTATCGAGCATTGGAACTCGGACCCCTCGGTCTGCGGCCACCTCGATCGCTATCTCGTATCCAGCATCGACGTGGCGCATAACCCCGGTTCCGGGATCGTTAGTAAGGACTCGCTCAAGCTTCTCCGCAGCCAAGGCGGTTCCGTCCGCGACAGACACCTGGCCGGAGTGAATGGAACGACCGATCCCGACCCCTCCACCGTGATGAATACTGACCCAGGTGGCCCCTGAAGCAGTGTTCAACATGGCGTTGAGCAGCGGCCAGTCAGCGATGGCATCCGAGCCGTCTAGCATCGCCTCGGTTTCTCGATACGGAGAAGCCACGGAGCCGGAGTCGAGGTGATCTCTCCCAATCACGATGGGAGCCGAGACTTCACCGCTAGCGACCATATCGTTGAACCGCAGGGCAAGACGATGACGCTCTCCATAGCCCAGCCAGCAGATCCGAGCAGGCAGTCCTTGGAACTCAACGAGTTCGCCTGCCATCTTGATCCATCGAGCGAGTGACTCGTCTTCTGGGAACTCATCGAGCACCGCACGATCGGTAGCGGCAATGTCAGCGGGATCTCCAGACAAAGCCACCCATCGGAACGGCCCCTTGCCCTCGCAGAAGAGGGGGCGGATGTAGGCGGGAACGAACCCTGGGTAGTCCATAGCTCGCTCGAAGCCATGGAGTAGCGCCTCGGCGCGCAAGCTGTTTCCGTAATCGAACACCTCGGAGCCAGCGTCCATGAATCCGACCATCGCTTCGCAGTGCGCAGCCATAGCGGCGCGGGATCGTCGGATGTACTCTCCCGGTTCCGATTGCATCATCTCAGCGGCCGCATCGTCAGAGAGGTCGTTAGGGACGTACGTCATCGGGTCGTGAGCGGAAGTTTGGTCGGTCACGATGTCGGCAGCGAAGCCCAACTCGAGGAGTCTTGGGACCATATCGGCCGCGTTCCCCAAGACGCCGATGCTGAGAGCGGTGCCTTCTGCCTTGGCATCCATCGCGAGCTCGATGCCGTGGTTGAGGTCGCGCGCTTGTACGTCGAGGTAGCGAGTGTGCAGCCTCCTATCAATGGAGCGTTGGTCGACATCGATGCAGAGAGCGACTCCCTCGTTCATCGTAACCGCCAATGGCTGGGCGCCACCCATGCCACCGAGACCGGCGGTGAGCGTGATTGTCCCCTTGAGGGTCCCACCGAAACGCTTGTTCGCGATGGCTGAGAAGGTCTCGTAGGTGCCTTGCAGGATGCCCTGCGTCCCGATGTAGATCCATGATCCGGCGGTCATCTGTCCATACATCGTGAGCCCGAGATTCTCTAGGCGTCGGAACTCTTCCCAGGTGCCCCAGTCCGGGACGAGGTTGGAGTTGGCGATGAGCACTCGGGGAGCCCATGCGTGGGTTCGGAAGATCCCAACGGGTTTCCCGGACTGCACCAGCAGCGTCTCGTCGTCCTCAAGGTCCTTGAGCGAGGCAGTAATCGCGTCAAACGCCTCCCAGGAACGAGCTGCCCTTCCCGTCCCTCCGTAGACGACCAGTTCGTCGGGATTCTCCGCGTTGTCAGGGTCGAGATTGTTGTGAAACATGCGCAGCACCGCCTCTTGCTGCCATCCCTTGCAGCTAAGAGTGTTGCCGGTATCTGCCTTGACTGGTCGTGGTCCGCTCATGGGCGTAATTCTCCCACAAAAAGCGGCTGTTCTGACGCTGATAGTAGTGTTTGCAGGCCAGTCGGGCAGCGCCCCGAGCTTCGTCTCGATAAGGATCTCTACATGACGGTCACCCTCAATGGTCTAGGCGCGTCTATTGCAGACGTCGTTGCCGTAGCCCGAGAGTTTGCTCCAGTGGCTATGTCTCCCAAGGCCATAGTCCAAATGGAGGAGGCCAGAACCGTAGTTGAGGACTTGTCAGAGACTGAACCCACGTATGGATTCTCCACTGGATTTGGTGCTTTAGCCACCGTTGCCATACCGCCCGAGAAGAGAGCCCAACTACAGGTTGCGCTAGTTCGGTCTCACGCTGCGGGGATGGGCCCCTTGGTAGAGACGGAGGTGGTTCGGGCGATGATCTTCCTGAGAGCCCGCACGCTGTCCCTCGGCTACAGCGGAGCCCGCCAGGAGACGGCGTTGGGTCTGCTAGATCTCATCAATCACAAGATCCACCCCCACGTGCATGAATACGGGTCGCTTGGGGCGAGCGGTGACTTGGCTCCTCTCGCTCATGTGGCGCTGGCCTTGATTGGTGAAGGCACAGTTGAGATGGACGGTGAGAACCTTGCTGCCCTCGACGCGTTGGGGCGGGCTGGGCTGCAACCTCTGGTGCTCGTCGAGAAGGAAGGACTCGCTCTCACCAACGGCACTGACGGAATACTCGGCATGCTCTGCATGGCGGTTGCTGACGCAAGACTGTTGCTAACTACTGCAGATATCGTTACTGCCTTGACCGTTGAAGGTGCTCTGGCGACCGACCGGGCCTTCGCTGCGGACCTACTAGCTCTGCGACCGCATCAAGGGCAGGCCGATTCTGCTGGCAATCTCAGGAAGATGCTTGAGGCCTCCCCGTTAGTTGCTGGGCATCGTGTGGGAGACGATCGAGTTCAGGACGCCTACTCCATCCGATGCACCCCTCAGGTGCACGGCGCCGCTCGGGACACGTTGCGTCACACGATCCAGGTTGTGGAAGCTGAGCTCGCCGCAGCGATCGACAACCCAATGGTCATGAGGGACGGACGCGTTGAGTCGGGCGGGAACTTCCACGGCGCACCGTTGGGCTATGTCGCCGACTTCATGGCGATCGCACTCACCGATGCTGGCATGATTTCAGAACGACGGATGGATCGCTTGCTCGATAGCGACCGGAATCATGGACTTCCGGCCTTCCTCGCACACGACCCAGGCGTCGACTCTGGTCTGATGATTGGCCATTACACAGCCGCAAGCATGTGTGAGGAGAATCGGCGACTTTCAACTCCTTCGAGCGTCGATTCCTACGTAACCTCGGGGATGCAGGAAGATCATGTGTCGATGGCATGGAGCGCTGCTCGCAAGCTCAGGAAAGTCATCGACAACCTCGGCAGGATTCTGGCTGTTGAACTCGTCATTGCAGCCCGGGCAGTAGAGATGCGAGGGCCCACCCAGCCGAGCACCGCCAGTGCAGCCGTGGTGCGAGTGTTGCGCACGGAAGTGCCAGGCCTTGGCCCAGATCGATTCCTAGCGCCTGATCTCGAAGCGGCTGAAGAGATGATCCGTTCGGGCGAGATTCTGAAGGCCGCTGAAGTGGTGACTGGCGAACTAGCGTAATAAAGCGCTTGCTCCCCTGATTTCGGGTAAGGAAGCGCAATACCCTATGCCTTGGCGCCTATTACGTGCTTTCTTCTCCCGCTGATCCCGAGTGTTACACTCGGCCCATGACCGATCGCCACCTTGTCTGGGCAAGTGTCACCGCGGGACTGTTGGCAGGGGCTGGCTTCGTAGTTGGGTTCTTCGATCCTGCCTATTACAAGCCTGTTACTGCGTTCGACTATTTTGGTTCAGTACTGAACGATCTCGGTCTTGTGGGGGCAGGAGTTGCCCTTATTATTTGGTGGCGGATAACCCCGGTCAGGTCGTCAGCACCTCTCGTGCTAGGAGCTGGTATCGGCTTGGCTCTGTGGGCGGTAGGCAACGTTCTTGAAGAACTCATAGGGGTGCCTCTTGGAGAGACGATTTATTTTGTAGGGGGTGTCGGGGCGTTTGGGCTCAGCGCAGCAGCAGGCGCGGTGACACTGTTTGCACAATCACGGTGGCGGTGGTCTGGGCTAATTCTTCTGTCGATCTCCGTGAGCATCGGGTTTGAGGTGATCCCAACCGCGCCCGTAGCCTGGCTGGTATTCGCCTACCTGCTGTCGAGCGGATGGTTTGATACGCCCAGCGACGCTTCAGATGGGTCTATTTGAGGAGTGATCTGGGCTGTTGGTGTGGAGACGTCGAGCGCGTCGGGACGCTAACCACGGCGAAGGGCGTCCACGGTTGATAAAACTCCAGCCAACCGTGGCTGTTCCTAGGTGAAAGATGGACTTGAGTCGGTCGGTGGTGGGCAAGGCCTTGCCGATCGTGTCAGCGACGTCATACCCGTGGGCCCATGTCTCCATGAGTCGAGCGGTAGCGGCGGACCGCGCGCTTATTTCGGGGCCTTACCACGGCAGTCGATCCTTGGGGCCTAGCTGTGAGAACGCTGCGAGCATTCGTGACCGGGCGAGCTTCCAACCCTGTCGAAGTTGGGCTCCGCTCATCGATCTTCCTCGTCAAGGTAGGTTTGGGTGACGACATCGAAGCCACGGTCAGCGAGGCCATGGAAGTGTTCGACGAAGGCTGCCGTGTTGGGGAGCTGTCGGCAGAGTCGACCGAGGGGGCACCCGTCTCTGGGAGTTGCCCCGTGCGTTGAGGTGGTGCTTGGCCTGACGGTCGTCCAGGAGAACTGAGATGCTTGCGCCTAGTGGGGATTCCTGTTGGCTGTCGGCGTGAAGAAGACAGTTCTTGTAGCGACGCTGCTGGTGTGGTCGGCTTGCAACCTTGGAGGTTCGCCGGTCGACACCGTGGTCTCGTCCGCAGCAGTGACGACACCCCGTGTGGCTACGACGCCACGAACCACAGCGACGCCACCGACCACAACAACAACTACAACTGAACCCCCGCCTCCTTCAACTACCACGACTACGACCACTCTGGTTCCCACCTCGACGCTCACGCTCGAGCTCATTGGTCAGGTCTGGGGCGACATTTCACCGAAATCGGTCGTTGCGACTGGAACAGGTAAGTTCTTTGCTCAGAACATGATGTACCGGCACACCGTTACCGTCTATGACGAGGCTGGCGAGTTGTTGGAGACGATCGACGACTCGGTGGACCTAGCGGCTTTCGGGTTCGAGGTAACAGGCGAGAGTTATCGGGGTTCTCCTGTCGAGGCCGCTATGACAAGCGACGGAGCATTTGCGTACGTCTCTAACTATGAGATGTACGGTTCGGGTTACGGTAATCCAGGGGGAGACGGGTGTGGGACCTCGACTTGGGACGATTCGTACGTCTACCGGATTCCAACTGACACCCTCGAGATCGACCAAGTTATAGCGGTGGGTCCGGTGCCGAAGTTTCTAGCGGTAACGCCCGATGACTCACTCTTGCTCGTGTCGAACTGGTGCGGTCATGACCTGTCAGTGGTCGATCTAGCTTCTGGTCTTGAAGTTAAGCGGATTCCCGTGGGACGTCATCCACGCGGGATTGCAATCACCCACGACGGGACGGTCGCCTACGTGGCTGTGATGGGATCCCGTCATATCGCCAGGGTCGACCTCGACACGTTTGAGGTGAGTTACCTCGAGGAGGTTGGATCGAATCCTCGGCACCTAGTGATCAATCCATCCGATACCTACCTATACGCGACGCTGAACGGCGAGGGAAAGGTCGCCCAGATAGACCTCGCGACTGGAGAGGTGCTGACCAAGATCAGAACTGGAAGCGCCCCTCGCTCGATGGCAATTTCGGATGACGGACTGTCGCTCTACGTCGTGAACTACAACTCGGGAACCATGAGCAAGGTGGACGCCCTGACGATGGAGGTGCTACAAACAGAGAGCGTTCCCGAACACCCCATCGGGATTACGTTCGACCCCTTGTCCCGCCAAGTGTGGGTGAGTAGCTACGTGGGTGCCATCACCATCTTCCAGGAGACAGAACTTTCAGACCAGTAGCTTCTTGACCATCTCGGACAGGTAGGATTCTGTCCACTCCACGACAAGGAACATTGCTTTGCGAGCTCACAATTTCTCCGCAGGTCCCTGCACGTTGCCAGTGTCCGTGCTTGAAGAGGCCCAAGCTGAGTTTGTTGACTTTCACGGGGCGGGTGCCTCGCTCATTGAGATGAGCCATCGCGGTCCACAGTACCTAGCTGTTCACGACGAGGCGTTGGCGCTAGCTCGTTCTGTTGCGCAAGCTCCGGACGAGTTCGAGGTGCTATTTGTGGGCGGTGGGGCGACCATGCAGTTTGGGATGATCCCGATGAATCTGCTGCACCCGGGAGAAAAGGCAGGCATCGCGCTGACGGGTTCATGGTCGAAGAAGGCGTACTCCGATGGGGTTCACCACGGTGCGCTCTACTCAGCCTTTGATGGTGGCCCCGATTACACAGCAACGCCCACCACGGACCAGCTCCAAATCGAGGATGACACGAAGTATCTTCACGTGTGTTCCAACGAGACGATCGGGGGAATCAGATTCCCGACACTTCCCGATCTGGGAGTCCCACTCGTGGTGGATATGTCGTCTGAGTACCTTGCCCGACCAATCCCTTGGGACATTGTTGACGTCGTCTTTGGAGGGGTTCAGAAGAACCTTGGGCCCGCAGGCATGGCCATTGTCTATGTTCGGAAGTCAGTGATTGAGCGGGCGCCAGCCAACCTCGCTTCTGCGCTGCGGTATCAGGTGTACGCCAACAAGAACTCCATGTACAACACTCCCCCAGTGTTCACGATCTGGATGACCGGCAAAGTGCTGAAGTGGATCGAATCTCAGGGAGGCACGGTTGGCCTTGAGCGAGCTGCCGCTGCAAAGGCCGATGCCGTCTATGGGGCGATCGATGAATCAGACGGGTTCTTCCGCTCTCCCGTGGCAACAGCGGATCGGTCTCACACGAACGTGGTTTTCCGCTTGCCAACCGGCGAACTGGAGCAGCAGTTCTTGGCAGAGGCGGTGGAGCTTGGGATGGTGGGACTCGAAGGCCATTTTTCGGTGGGAGGGTTGCGAGCCTCGATGTACGCCGCGTTGCCGGAGGAGAGCGTCTGGACGCTGGTGGATCACATGACGTCGTTCAAGGAGAGGAGCTGAGCAGATGTCATCCAAGCGACCACCTGGACAGTTCTTCCCGTACAAGATCGACCCAAAATGGCGCCCCCTCCTGACTGGTTTGGGAGTGCGGTCTCGTGATGGTGTAACGCTTACCAACGACGGTCACCTCTTCGCCTCGTTCGGTCGCTGGGTGGTGAAGACACCATTGGAGAACGTGGATCACACGGAGGTGAGCGGACCGCACCGTTGGCACACGGCTGTCGGTTTGCGGCTTAGCTCCGTTGACACTGGGTTGACGTTCGGGACCAATAGTCGCCGGGGGATCTGTATCGGGTTCGTGGAACGGATCCCGAAGGTGGTGGGCCCTAAGGATCACGCGGCGTTGTGGGTGAGCGTCGCAGACCCTGATGGCCTGGCCGAAGCTCTTAGGGCGTTATCGGGCTGATGCCATTTGGGCGGCAGCTGCTCCCTGTGCCACAGCAATACCGGCGGCCTCCCTCAAACTCTTGCCTTTGAGGAGCGCGGCGATGAAACCACCGGCGAACGCATCTCCGCAGCCAAGGGTGTTCGACACAGTGGCTGGCTGTGCTTCGACGCTGAACGTGGGTCGACCGCGCTGGGCGATGTACGCACCGTCCGCCCCACAGGTCACGGCCACGGTCTCAGCAAGTTCGAGTAGTGAGGCAGCAGCGGACTCTGGGTCAGCTTCTCCGGTGAGGTACTCGGCTTCGTCGGTGTTCGGGGAAAGGACGGTTGCCCCGCGGAATGCCTCCAGTACTTCGTCGCGATCACAGTTGGTTCGTAGGAGATGAGCGGCCGAAGGGTCTATAGAGAGCGGAATCGAACGCGCAATCGCTTCTTCCTTGAGCTTGGCGAAGAGGCTCCTGCTGTGAGTTGTGATGTAGGTGTAGGCGGTCAGGTGCAGCCAACCCACGTCCTCGAACCAGTTTCCTGAGAAGTCGTCAAGAGTCAGAGTCACGAGGGTGTCATGGTCGGAGACGAGCGAGCGGTCCCCATCTGGTCCGATGATGGCCGCAACGCTGCGGCCGCGAGAGTTTGGACGTTGAATGGTGTCAACGTCAACACCGTGATCTTCCAGCTCCTTGGCAAGGAAACGAGCGCTGTGATCGTCGCCAGTGACTCCTACGAATCGAGGTCTGGCGCCTGTCTTGGCAGCCCATGCAGCGACGTTGGCCGCTGAACCGCCCCCGTAGAGTTCGATGGTTCCAGCGGTGTCCGACCCGACCTAGAGTGGGTGAGCGAGCGTGATCGTGACATCGAGGTTTAGATCTCCAACGCACAGGAGGCGCTTCATTACAGCCGCTTAAACAACATCAAACTCATTGCCCTCAGGGTCCTGCATTGCAATGGCGAAATGATCGTCCTCGTGAAGGTCCATGGTATTGAGAACGGAGGCTCCCAACCCAACCAATCGGTCCGCTTCGGCTTCGACCTGCTTGCTTCGGACGTCGAGCGGGTTTGACCTCCCACCTTCGACGAGAACATCGAGGTGCCACCGGTTCTTGGTGGTCTTGGGGCTCTGGGACTTGCTGGAGCCAGATTCTTGGTCCAAATCCGGCCGGATCCACTGCGGAATCGAACCCATCCTCGACTGCATCTTCGGGGACCCCAAGGCTGAGCCAGTAGCTACGCCAGCCGGGAAACCCATCGGGAGGACTCTCAAGCTCCTAATTGAGGGCATCAGCCCAGAACTTCGCCATCAAGTCGAGATCTGGGCAGTCGACGGTGGTCTGAAAATCGATAGCTAGAGCTCAGTAACGAAGAAACTGGCGGCAAGGAGGACCCAAATGAATCCCATCATGAGGGCGATCACCATCTGTATGAGGGCTGACTTGCCAAACGCCTTGGCTATTCGCCAGGTGGTTTCCGTTGCTTCTTTCAGAGCGTTGGTGTTTGCGTACTTCACCAAGAACACACCAGCTAGCCAACCGAACGGAGCGCCGAACAACGGGATAACGAAGAATCCGACGAGACCCCCGACGAATCCGGCGAGAAGTGCCGACCGGGTCTCTCCGTCGCTCGTTGCCTTGGCGGGGATCTTGATTCCCAGGTACAGGCTGATCAGGAACGCGAAGGTACTGAGAGAAACAGCAATCACAGCTGGGATGGTCCATCCCACAGTGAAGGCGTAGACGAGGGTCGAGGTCCACACGATCGTCGTGCCGGGGAGCACTGGTATGAGAGTGCCGACTACGCCTATCCCTACTCCCACGCCCGAGAGTAGGGTGATAATCCAGAGCGTCGTTGCGTCCATGCCACCATCCTAACTGGGAGTTACCGTGCGAACCGATTTCTACTTCGACCCGACTTGCCCTTGGTGTTGGATCACCTCTCGATGGCTGATCGAAGTGGCTGTGGACCGTGATCTT
>Ga0302135_10001270_pt1 | contig 15171 bp, 13 predicted proteins | sample CBN3_surface_MG_FD_203119 | JGI IMG/M metagenome (GOLD analysis project Ga0302135, IMG submission 203119) | Marine microbial communities from Western Arctic Ocean, Canada - CBN3_32.1 | ecosystem: Environmental > Aquatic > Marine > Oceanic | place: Canada: Western Arctic Ocean | collected...
TCCCCAATTCGGAAGCCCTGGCCACGAGCTTCTCAAGTCCGCTGAGGCCGTCGAGCAGGCTGTACTCGGTATGAACATGAAGGTGTGTGAACAAGCTAGTCTCCAGGCGAGCCAGGACCGGATGAAACGGCGGAGCCGGGTGGGCTCCAGTGTCCCGAGCCGATCTCCCGGGACTGTTGTCCCGGGGCTGAGTTTCGGGTGCCGACGGTGCGCCATAACGACGCCAGGCCAGAGGTCATCATACGGTGAATCGAGGGGGTAATCAAGGGTTCAGGGAGCCAATTTCGGGAGGCGGCCACCACTATATATGGTGGGAACCTCGACGCGAACCTACAACCAGTAGCGCAGACAAAAACAGACCCCGGTTCGCGCCGCGAACCGGGGTCTGACTAAGTCGCTACAGTGCCTGTTGGGCTAGTAGTCCATGGGAGGCGGGACAGGGCCGGCCGGGATATCTTCCTTGATGTCGGTGATCAGGGACTCGGTGGTCAGCACCATGGATGCGACGCTGGCCGAGTTCTCGATGGCCGCACGGGTGACCTTTGCCGGGTCCATGATTCCACGCTCCAGCAGGTGAGTGAACTCGCCTGCCTCGGCGTCGTAGCCCCAGTCGCCTTCGGCCTTGTCGCTCTCGGCCAGAATCACAACGCCGGGAACGCCGGTGTTCTCGGAGATGAGCTTGAGGGGCGCCTCGAGGGCGGTCCTCAAGATCAGGATACCGGTCTTCTCGTCGCCTTTGGCTTCAATGGCGTCGAGGGCGGTGCGGGACCGGAGCAGGGCGACACCGCCGCCGGGGACGATGCCCTCTTCAACGGCCGCGCGCGTGGCGGACAGGGCGTCCTCTAGGCGCTGCTTCTTTTCCTTCAGCTCGACCTCGGTGGCCGCGCCAACCTGGATGATGGCCACTCCGCCGGAGAGCTTGGCAAGCCTCTCCTGCAGCTTCTCGCGGTCGAAGTCGGAGGTGGTCTCATCGACCTGGGCCTTGATCTGCTTGATACGGCCCTGGATTGCGTCGTCTGCGCCTGCGCCGTCGACGAAGGTGGTGTCATCCTTGGTGGACACGACACGCCGGGACCGACCGAGGTCTTCCGGTGTGACTGAGTCGAGCTTGCGCCCAACCTCCTCGCTGATGACGGTGGCGCCGGTCAGAATGGCCATGTCCTCGAGCATCGCCTTGCGGCGGTCGCCGAAGCCAGGGGCCTTGATGGCCAGGACGTTCAGGGTGCCACGGAGCTTGTTGACGACCAGCGTCGCCAGGGCTTCGCCCTCAATGTCCTCAGCCACGATTACTAGGTTCTTGCCGATCTGCAGGATCTTTTCCAGCGCAGGCAGCAGGTCTGAGACTGCACTGACCTTTTTGTCGGTGATCAGGATCAACGGGTCTTCGAGGTCTGTCTCCATCCGGTCCTGGTTGGTGACGAAGTACGGGGAGATGTAGCCGCGGTCGATCTGCATGCCCTCGACGAACTCCTGCTCGAAGGTGATGCCCTTGGACTCCTCGACCGTGATCACTCCATCCTTACCGACCTTCTCCATGACATCGGCGATCAGCCCGCCCATCTCATCGTCGTGGGCCGACAGGGACGCGACCTGGGCTATCTGAGTCTTGCCCGAGACCGGGGTCGACATCTCTTTGATGGAATTTCGGAGGGCGACGACGCCCTTGTCGATGCCGCGCTTGAGGGCCATGGAGTCGGCGCCTGCGGCGATGTTCCGGAAACCCTCGTGGATGATGGCCTGCGCGAGGACCGTAGCGGTCGTGGTGCCGTCACCGGCCACGTCGTTTGTCTTGCTTGCGGCTTCCTTGAGCAGCTGGGCGCCCATGTTCTCGAAGGGGTCTTCGAGCTCGATCTCCTTGGCGATCGTCACGCCGTCACTGCATACCTGGGGCGGGCCGAACTTCTTGTCGAGCACTACGTTGCGTCCGCGTGGTCCTAGGGTCACGCCAACCGTTCTGCTCATCGTGTCAATGCCGCGCTTCATCGCCGCGCGGGCATCATCGCTGAATTTTAGGTCTTTGGGCATTCATTCACTCCTAAATTGCTTGGGTTCCGACCTGGGTCAGTGTTGCGACGGTTACTTCTTGAACAGTATGTCGTCTTCCCGCAGGATCAGATACTCGATTCCATCTACCTTGTACTCGGTGCCGGCATACTTTGAGTACACCACCACATCGCCGACTGCGACCTCCATCTGGACTCGGTTGCCATCGTCTGTCAGTCGACCGGGGCCGACCGCAACAATGGTGCCGTCCTGGGGCTTTTCTTTCGCGGTGTCGGGGATGAATATGCCGCCCGAAGACAGCTGATCGTCGCCTTCCAGGGGCTCAATTACAATCCTGTTACCCAGGGGCTTGAACGCGGTTTTCGTTGCCATCCGTATTCGTTTCCTCCTATCGCTGTTCTTTGTCACGCCGCATGGACCAATTTAGCAGTCAATACCGAAGACTGCTAGCCTATAGTACGGTAGTGGAAGAAGGCTTGTCAACAACTTGCAGCAAGGGCAGCGTAGTCTCTGTCGTGCCAAAGAGTATGGGCGTATTCCACCACAATGCGAGCAAAACAGATGGTGAACGGTTCAGCCTCGCAGATCAGAGTCGTGGCGGCGTCGGCAGCAGACGATGGCGGGCATTGCAGGTCACCGTGCATGCATGGGGCAGGGCACTCAATTCACACGTGCTGATCGACGAGTATCGGGTTCCCGTCGGGGTCGATAGCGACGAAACTGGCAGGCCCGGTCGTATTCTCATCCGCCTCGCTGGCTAGTTCCACTCCCTGCTCTTTGAGGCGCCGCTGGAGTTCGCGCACATCGATGTAGTCGTCGAGCGTCTGAGCATAGCCATCCCAGCCGGGGTTGAATGTGAGCATATTCTTCTCGAACATTCCCTGGAAGAAGCCCGATCACGCTTCCGCCGTTTTTCATGATGAGCCAGTTCTGAGAGGCGTCACCGCCGAACACTTGGAATCCGAGTTTTTCGTAGAAGAGCCTCGATGCCTCGATATCCTTGACCGCCAAGCTAATGGAGAAAGCGCCTAGTTCCATATTTCGCTCCTGTGAATGGGACATTGTCTTTTTGGTTCGCAGGTTCTCAGCCGATCTCTCCCGCTGTGATGGTGCCTGAAGGCCAAACGCTCCGCAAGGGCGTTGAGCCGGATATGACGCGATCTTCGGACGTAGCCATCGCAGTACTGCCCAAGAACGCGCTCAACGTCTGTCAATTCCAATTGACCCCTAAGGATGGCGGCGCGTATCATCGATCCATGGAGATCTCCTCCGACCGAAAGACTCCGCTGATCGTGGCCCTAATCATGGCCACTCGGCCCCGGCAGTGGACCAAGAACCTGCTCGTCTATTTCGCCCTGTTCTTCACCGCCCAGGCGACGTGGGATCTGGCGGACCCCGGTCCGGCCCTCGAACTGTTCGGCAAGACCACGCTGGCATTCCTGCTGTTTTCGATGCTCAGTGGCGCGGTTTACCTGGTCAACGACATCTTCGACGTGAACCGCGACCGTCTGCATCCGAAAAAGCGCTCAAGGCCCATCGCATCAGGCGCTCTTTCAGTTCCCATTGCCTGGTCATCGGCCGCCATTCTGGCCGCTGTGGCCATCGGATTCGCGGTGGTACTGGAGCCTCAATTCGGCTGGGTCGCCATCGGATACCTGGCCACGATGGTGGCCTATTCCACGCTCTTGAAGCGGCTTGTTATCGTGGACGTGTTTGCAATTAGCGGTGGGTTTGTACTGCGGGCGGTCGGCGGAGCGGCGGTGCTCCAGGTACCGGTTTCGCCCTGGCTCTACATCTGCACGGGTCTGGGGGCGCTATTCATAGCGCTGTCGAAACGGCGCAGCGAGCTTGAGGCCGCCGGAGACGCGGCGGGCCTACAACGCGAGACGTTGCAGCGGTACACAAAGCTGTTGCTCGATCAGTTCATCGCCATCGTCGCGCCGTCTACGCTGGTCGCATACACCCTGTACACATTTACCGCTCCAAACCTGCCCGAAAACCACGCGATGATGCTAACGATCCCGTTCGTGGTCTATGGGCTGTTCCGATATCTGTATCTGGTCCATGTCCGAAACCTCGGCGAGAGTCCCGAGGAGATTTTCGTAACGGACGTGCCGCTGATCGTTTGCGTGGCGCTCTGGCTCGCAACTGCCGCCACGGTACTCATGGTCTGGGGATAGGGCAGAGGGCGTGCGCCCTGCGAGCCTATCCGAACCCCTGACCCCTAGCACACAGGCCTCTCCCCCTGTATCCTATTGTTATGGTCCCGCCAGATGATATTTTCGGCACTATCCCAACCTGGCTGGGCGTGTACGCCCTCGCCGGACTCGGCTTTTCGGCGGCGGCCTTTGTGCTCTACCGCCGGGTTATAAGACTAGTCCTCCTCGGTAAGGACGCGAACCGCTTCGATCGCCCCGTCCACAGGCTTATCGGTGCCATCCCTCTGATCCTGGGACAGTCCCGGGTAGTCCAGAGTGTTTCGCTCCGAGACCGCGCCGGACTGGCCCACTTCTTCATCTTCTGGGGCTTTCTCTCCTTCACGTTCAGCTATGTTGTTTTCATATTCGGCGACTCCGCATGGGATCAGTTCTCGATCACGCTGTTCACAGACACGGGCGTACGGGCCTTCGCGGTATACATCGACGTGCTGGCAGTGGTCTTCCTGGGCGTACTGGGATGGGCGGTGGTACGTAGGTGGGTGGTCACGCCGCGCAGGCTCTCGTTCGATCTCACCCAGAAATGGGAATCGGCAATCATTCTGGCTCTGATTGCACTACTGATGGTACTAACCGTGCTGAGCGAGGTGTTTTACGTGGCGGCCGGTGGCGAAGGCCCGACGACGGCTGCTCCCATCAGCTCTGCCATCGGAGATGCACTGCGGGATTCAGGATTGAGTCAGGGAATAGCCAACGCCCTCCGTGATCTCTCGTGGTGGGCGCACCTGGCGCTGATTCTTGGATTCGCCGTCTACATACCGCTCTCTAAGCACATGCACCTCATCGGAGCGCCGGTGGCGTTCGTCATGAGGGACCTGTCGCCCATGGGGACGCTGTCGACGCCGATGGATCTGGAGACGGCGGAGACATTTGGCTCTGCCAGGGTGCGCGATTTCACGACGAAGGAGTTATTGGACGGCTATGCCTGCGCCGTTTGCGGTCGATGTACGGACGCCTGTCCCGCCAACGTTTCCGGTAAATTGTTGTCACCGATGCACATCGCCCAAGGGGTTAAGGACCATCTGATCGAGGCGTCACCGGTCCTCCTAAACGGCGACGGCGAGGAAGAGTCAGTCATCCCGACAATTGGTGAGGAGGCGTTGTGGGACTGTCTCACCTGCGGTGCGTGTGAGCAGGTTTGCCCTGCGGGTGTCGAGCACATCGACCTGATCCTGGGCATGCGGCGCAATCTGGTGATGGAGCAGGCCAGCATGCCTGAGTCGGCGGCCGGTGCGCTGATGAGTCTGGAACAGCGGGGCCATCCCTGGCGGGGCACTCAGTACACACGGACAGACTGGGCAGAAGGACTCGATGTTCCAACAATGGCAGACCACCCGGAGGCCGAGGTGCTGTTCTGGGTCGGGTGTACCGCCGCCCTAGAGAAGCGCAGCCAGAGTGTTGCCCGTTCAATGGTATCGGTTCTCAAGCGTGCTGGGGTGGACTTTGCCATCCTCGGCGCGGAGGAGACCTGCACTGGCGACCCGGCTCGACGCATGGGTAACGAGTACCTTTATCAGATCATGGCGGCGCAGAATATCGAAACATTCAATCGGTACAACGTGAAGAAGATCGTCGCTATCTGTCCCCACTGCTTTAACAACATCAAGAACGAGTATCCGCATCTGGGTGGAAACTACGAGGTCGTCCACTACACCCAGTTCGTGTCAGAGCTAATCGACCAAGGCAAGATCAAACCTATCGTGGAGTTGGCGACAACTGTGGCCTATCACGACTCTTGTTACCTTGGTCGCCACAATGGCATCTACGACGAGCCTCGGAAGATCATCGAGGCGATACCCGGCGCTCAGTTGGCCGAAATGGAACAACGTCGAGAGCGCGGATTCTGCTGCGGCGCAGGCGGCGGCCACCTGTGGACAGAGGAGAGCCGTGGTCGGCGCGTGAACCACCTTCGCACCGAGCAGTTCTTGGAGACGGGGGCGGACACGATCGGCGTATCGTGCCCGTACTGCCTCCAGATGTTCGAGGAGGGGATGGGATCTGTCGAGGGCGCCGACGGCAAGGGCGCCAGGGACCTGCTGGAGATACTGGACGAGAGCCTGGGATAGGTTGGGTTCAGAAGGAGAGGAACGAGGACGGAACCCTGGTTGGGACCGTGCCGTTTTCTCACGGCTGCGCGTTGATTTTTCAGAGGTGACGAAACGAGTGCTCGAGCTATTGGATTCGTGATGTGCCGATCAAGGTTGTTGTAGCATGACCATGAGCCCCCAGCTCCATGACGTACTAAAAACTCGGTTCGGCTATGACCGCTTTCTGCCAATGCAGGAGGAGGTGATCAGGTCTGTGATGGAGGGCCGGGACTCTCTAGTGCTGATGCCGACGGGCGGAGGCAAGTCGCTCTGCTACCAGCTTCCGGCTCTGCTCATGGATGGCGTAACCCTCGTTGTCTCACCTCTCATTGCACTGATGAAGGACCAGGTAGACGCTCTCAGTGCCAATGACATCCCGGCGGCATTTATCAACAGTACGATTTCGAACCGGGAGGTTGATCGTGTCCAGCTGGAGGCAGTTCGAGGCCGTCTGAAATTGCTGTACGTCGCACCTGAACGCCTTGCCGTACCTCGATTTCGCGAGTTCTTGAGGGCCTTCCGACCGTCACTGATTGCCGTGGACGAGGCCCATTGCATATCGGAGTGGGGCCACGATTTCAGGCCTGACTACCGCAATATGCGAGGGCTGCGCCACGACTTGCCCGGTGTCCCAGTCATTGCCCTGACTGCCACTGCCACAGAGCAGGTGAGGACAGACATTGTCGAGCACCTGGGCTTTAGCGACGCAGGCACCTTTGTCGCCAGCTTCAATAGACCCAACCTGAAGTACACCGTGCGCCACAAGCGACAGGCATTCGACGGCCTAGTGGAGTTGCTAGGGGCGCGCCCCGGTGAGTCGGCCATCATCTATTGCTTTTCGCGCCAGGAGACGGAGGATGTGGCAAGAGACCTATCCCGCGTTGGTATCCCAGCTCTGCCATACCATGCCGGGCTTGACCCAGAGCTGCGCCACACCAATCAGGACCGTTTCATCGGTGGGGAGGCGCCCGTCGTCGTGGCTACCATCGCATTCGGTATGGGCATCGACAAGCCGGACGTGCGGTTGATTGTTCACTACGATATGCCTAAGACCCTAGAGGGCTACTACCAGGAGACGGGCCGCGCAGGTCGCGACGGTCTTCCCAGCGATTGTGTGCTGTTCTACAGCTATGGCGACAAGATCAAGCAGGACTACTTCGTAGAGAGGATTGGGAACCCGGACGAGCGACGCCGTGCGGAGGAAAAACTTGCCACGATGGTGGAGTTCTCCGAGCTAAGATCCTGCCGACGGCGCTATCTGCTGAACTACTTCGGAGAGCAGTGGGTTGCGGATTCTTGTGGCGCATGCGATGTATGTCTCGCCGTATTGGAGGAGTTTGACGCCACGGAGATCTCTCAAAAGCTGCTGTCCGCTGTCATCCGAACCGGTGAGCGGTTCGGTGCGGGCCATGTGATCCAGGTACTGCGCGGCTCCAGAGCAGCCAAGATCCTCGAATTCAGCCACAACGAGCTATCTGTGTATGGCATCGCGGCTGACCAGTCGGCGGAGGACTTGCGGGAGCTCTTTGGTCTCTTGCTCGATGCCGGAATGTTGGTCAAGCCGCCTGGCGAGTACCCGACATATGAGGTCACAGATCATGGCCGCGACTTTCTGCAGGGTCGTGACAGTCTGACGCTGCAAAGGCCAGTGCGTCTTGATGCCCCTGCAAGCGGTCGATCGGGTCGGGGTCGGACTGCCACGCGTGGCATGGAAGCAGCTTTAGACTATGACCACGACCTGTACGAGCGCCTGCGAACGCTCCGTCGCGGCCTAGCGGATAAGAGCGGGGTGCCGGCGTTTGTGGTGTTCGGGGACACATCCCTTCAGCATATGGCCCATGCGATGCCCCAGAGCGTAGAGAGCTTCGCTGCGATTCCGGGGGTGGGAGAGGCGAAGCTATCCAAGTATGGCGAGGCATTTCTTGAAGTAATTCAGGTATACGCGAGCGAGAACGGTTTTGCCGAGCGCGCCTTTGTCGCAGCGAAGACGCCCTCTCGACGTCCGCCTAGGGGGCCCAGCGCTACCCACAACGAGACGAAACGGCTGCTTGAGTCGGGGCTGAACGTGGGCGAAATAGCTGGTGAGAGGGGCCTGACACAGCAGACTGTCTTGAACCATCTTGAGAGGCTCGTTGCCGGGGGAGAGAATATTCATCTCGCCCCGTTGATGCCGCCGTCAGAGCGAATGCAGCGTATCTCAGAGGCGTTCAACACGGTCGGTTCCGAAATGCTCACGCCGGTCTTGGAGGCTCTGGGAGCCGGATTTACCTACGAGGAGCTAAGGCTCGTCAGGCTCTGGATGAGCCAGTCTACCGGTCTGAAAGGTGGCTCTGACGAGTCAGCGGTCCACGGCCCGCAACCATTCCTGTAACTCACTTGCCATGTCTGGTCGTAGCAGGGCTTCCATCACGGACGCCTGTAGAAGGCCGAGCGGTCTTCCGACATCGACATGGGTACCGGGGAATCGGTAGGCATAGACCCCGCCTGGGATCATCGAGGCTAGCGCGTCGGTGATCTGGACCTCACCTCCGGCCCCTGGTTGCGTCTGTCGTAGCGCCTCGAAGATATCTGCGCCGAGGACGTAGCGGCCTATGATCGCAAGGTTCGAAGGCGCGTCTTCGAGGGCTGGCTTCTCCACCATGCCAGAGACTGCATAGACGCGATTTGATACCTCTGCAGCGTCTACGATTCCCAGGCTGGAGACGCGGTCATCCGGAACCTCTCGCACGGCAATGACCGGTCTACCGCGCTCCGCAAACAGTGCAACCATTGCTCCGGTGGTGGCCGCCTCCCTCCAGATGACATCGTCAGGCAGCAGCACCGCGAAGGGCTCCTCGCCTGCGGCGTCAGCAGCGCTCAGGATGGCGTCTCCAAGGCCGAGTTGGCGTTTTTGCTCAATGTAACTGAACTGCGCCAATTTCGGAATGGCGAGCATCCGCTCCAGTAATTTGGTATTCCCTTTGGCCTCTATCGCCCTTTCGAGATCAGGCAAATGCTCGAAGTAAGCGCGAACGGCGTCCTGGCCCTTTGAGACGACGAAGATGATGTGCTCGATGCCGGCCTCGACCGCCTCCAGGACCGCAAGATGGACTACGGGCGTGTCCAGTACGGGGAGCATCGGCTTGGGTACGGAGCGGGACGCGGGCAGCATACGCGTGCCGAACCCTGCTACTGGAATGACTGCTGTGCGGACCTTCATGTGGGTTCCTTTGGGGAGCATGCCTATCGCCCTGTGGCTAATGTGGGGACGGTCTCTCGAGCGTTTCGTCCAGCCTAATTACCAAAGAAAGAGAAAAATATATAGTTAATATGCGAGGGGCACCCTAGCGCACCCGGTAGAGGGGCTGCGCCCCTCTACACACCCCGTATCCGCTCCACCCAGCGCGCGAAGAGCGCCGCTTAGGCTGGGGCTGTTTGGCCGGTGCGGTACACGTTTCGCATGATGGGTTGGCCAACTGCAAGACTCACCATGATTACAACGAATAGCGCCCCTGTGGTGATCAATACCGGTGGCGCAGTGAATATGTCTGCCATGAAGCCGTAGCCGAGATTAGCGAACGCCATGATACCCCCGGCGTGCAGGACGTACAGGCTGGATATTCGCGCCCGTAGACGGTCGGGCGCCATCACCTGTACGTAGTTGTTGGTCAATGCCATGAATGTGGCCTGGGACGCACCCATTGTTGCAGCGAAGATTAATGCGATCGGTATGGAGCCTGATACGGCGAGTAGAATTGGTGCGATGCCGCTGGCGACCCCGGTGTAGAGAAGGATTTGCCCCTTGTGCTTCTCGCTCCGCACACCGGCTATTACGGCCATGCCTGCAAGTGAGCCCGCCCCGAATCCCATCATCAGCAGGTTGAATATAGACGGATCATCGGCCCCCAGACTATCCCGGGAAAAGCTCGGCATGATGGACTCGAAGGACATCACCAGTGCGCAGTGGAAGGCGACCATCAGCACGAACAGGGCCAAGGCCTGGTGGCTGTAGATGAACACCAGGCCGTCCACGAGACTGCGGACGATGCCGTGCTCCGGTTCTGTCTCTCCGCTCGATGCGGTCCGAACACCGGCAATGGCAACGGCGGCCAGCACCTGGAATGTGACGCTCAGCACCAGAACGGCGTTTAGGCCTAGCTGGTCGAAGGTCAGCAGCGGCGCGGCCACGATCAGTCCGAAGAAACGGGCCCCGTGACGTGAAGCGCCCTGCAGAATGAGCGCGTTGAGGAGGTCCTCTTTTGGCACCTGGTTTGGTATGAGAGCGGACAGTGCCGGCTCCTGGATGGAGCGGGCGATACCGCCGACGAGCGCCAACACGGCTACGTGCCAGAGTTGCAAAGTACCGGTGATTGAGATGGCGGCGAGGGCCGCGATCACCGCCCCATTGAAGAGGAATGACAAGATCACGATTCGTCGGCGATCGAACATGTCGCCGAGGAGGCCGCCGATGGGCGCCACGAACAGGAAGGGGATCATCGCCGCGAAGGTTACGATGCCCACCCAGCCGGAGCCGGATGACCTCTCGAACACGATCCACGAACTGGCGACGATGGTGGTCCACATCGCCGCGCTTGAGCCCATGCTCGCGAGCCAAGTGAAACGAAACTCTCGATGGCGTAACGCGGCGAACTGTGGGAGGCTGCTGAGCCCGTTGGGGCTCAAGAGAATACGCCGTGGGTCTGTGGTGTATTAGTCGCTGAGTTCAAGGTAAAGCCCATTGTAGCACCGCAGGGCAAAACTCTATGAAGTCGGCTTGGAGAGTCCGGATATGATCTGCGTATTCGTGAGGACGTCGAACACCTGAGGGACAATCTTGACCTTCGAGGAGCGGCTCCCGGAGCCGAGGATAACGTAGTCAAGGGCCATCAGCTTGTCGTCGGCATAAATTGGTAGGTCGGGAGGCAGCGCAAATGGTGTGACCCCGCCGATCATCATACCCGTGAGTTCCACGGTCTGCTCGGGTGAAGCAAAGGACGCTTTAGGTACGTCCATCAACTTGCGCACGGTCTTGTTCACATCGAGCCGTGAGGTCCCCTTCACGATACACGTGGCGAACTTTACCGGTTCGCGCTTGGAGGCCACGATGATGGCGTTTCCACAGTTGTCTACGGGGTATCCGTACTTCTCGCAGAATGCGGCCGTATCGGCAAAGTCCGGATCGCACTCAATGATTTCGTATTCGACTCCGATAGCATCGAGGACGGTCACGACTTGGGTTGTGATATCAGCGGCAGTCTCCACTTTAGCTCCTAATTAAGTTACCTTGCCGAGGTGCGATAAGTGCGTTGATAAGGGCGGGAGTTGGAGGTCAGAGATGCCGATCTGCGCAAAAAAGAAGAAGGCAGACCAATCAGTCTGCCTTCTTCTTTTTTGCTGTCGCCCATGCGAGGGGCTGGCCACCGGTCGCTTACCGCTTCATGATGGCGTTGGCGACCAGTCCCTCACCGGACTAATGTATCGGTATGACTACCAGCTGCTCTCGCCACCGCCAGCGCCACCGCCAGCGCCACCGCCAGCGCCACCGCCGCCTTTGTCCTCTCGGGGCTTGGCTTCGTTGACCGTCAGGGGACGGCCACTGAAGTCTTTGCCATTGAGGGCCAGTATCGCGGCCTCGGCCTGGGTGTCGTCTGCCATCTCTACGAAACCAAAGCCCCTGGACCGGCCTGAAAACCTGTCCTGGATTACCCTGGCTGAGGATACCTCGCCAAATGGCGTAAATGTCCCCTCTAGTTCTGTGTCGTCTATCTCAAAAGGGAGATTGCCCACGTATATGTTCATGCGGCGCTCCTTGTCATCAGATTCTCCTCATCCATAGCAAGCATCGCACGCGTCTTTGATTCACGATCTCTAACGCTGGAAGCGGGACGTGACTGCAACTTGGCGGGAGTCAAATAAATTGTATCACAATGGCTGATATTCGCGTTAGCTGGGCACGAAATTCGTCAAAGCTGGGGACCGACCAGTGCTTCGGCAATCGGCTGTGTATGGCCATCGACATCCCCACAGGACCATCGGTAGGGACGCGGGTATAGGCTGATGGAACGGTCTTTCATCGGAAGCTTGATATGTACTGTGCCTGGTTTAGCGGATTCCCATGCTGCTATCGCTACTTCTAGCGTTTGTCGTAGATCGTGGCCAGAGACGGCAAGCTCACTTCTGGTCTCGATCTCGGCGATAAACGACCGTATGGAGCCGGTCAGATAGCCGGATTGGTTCCAGTCGTATGGAGCGTATTCGTGATAGAGGCGCTTGCGTGTGCCGTCGCCCTCAAACCCACGGTACAACTCTGGGGGGCCCCAGTTCCATCGGACCAGCGAATCGTCGGTCCATACATCGGCGCCCTGATATGGATTCGGCTCACTGAACACGCTGCATTCCACTCCGGTGGTCATGCGAAAGCGTCCGTTAACGCGTAGGCCATCATCGTTGCCGCTGCCTAGGAGCTCTTCCGGGGTTGCCCATGCGACCACTTCCTCGACCTCCGCACCTGTGAGGAGCCTGAGCGCGGAGACGTGCTGGTAGCCTCCCCCGGAAATCTCGCCGTTGTTCCACTGGTGGATAGCCGCCCCAACAATTCGACCAAACTCACCGGCCCGCAGCATCCTCGGCACTTTTTGGATCTCGTCCCTAGCACGCTGCTGGTTGCCCCCCGCGAATACGATGCCATTGGAGGCGCAGATCTCGACCGCCAGCCTTCGTCGTGCGTAGTACATGGTAGAATAGCGTCGCCTTGTTTGGCGGGAGTGATTGATCGAAGGAGGGGCCGCGTGACCTGGTTGTGGCAGGTAGATGATTTTGATTCGAGGCTGCGATTCGCTCGCATCCATAGCCCAGTTGATTTTGTGACTCAACTTGTCAGGTGGATCGTCAGTTCGGTCACTAGGATATTGTCGCTTGTCCTGGCGCCCGCGGATGCCGTTCTACGAATCGCAGGCAAGATACTTGACCGGCTGGTGTTGGGCATGGCCGTGTTACTGATATTTACCGGCATATGGTTCTTCGTGTGGTGGCTGCCGTTAATGGGGATGAGTCGGCTCTGGTACTCCTATCCGTGGTCCCGCCCGATTCTGGCACTGCCCGGTATACTTCTGGCGATAACCGGACACATCTACCTGATGCTCGTGCCGGACCCAAAGAAGGAACGAAAGTACCCGACGATGGTAGGTGAGTGGCCGCTAAGCTGGCAGCTCTACAATCCCCCGGATGTCTACTTCGAGGCCGATTCCCCAGCATAGCCCGCCTGCTATTGCTTGCCGAAGCGCTCTGCCCAGTAGTCGGGCCAGATAGACTCCCCCGGATATTCGTCTTCTGGATGCCAGAAATCGTGGGTCTGACGGGTTAGCTGACGGCTATTGGGCATGTCCAGGTGATCAGGCAGCGGCGAGATGCGTCCAGGGACCCCCACCACGAAGCTACGAGGCGGCACGTCCTTGTTGACCACCGCCCCTGCCGCGATGAAGCTGCGTTCACCGATGGTCACGCCTGGTAGAATTGTGCACCCTCCGCCGATCATTACGTCGTCCTCCACCGTCGCGCCCCGAGGCTCCGTCGCCGGCTCTCTTCGACCCGGATAGCGATCGTTCAGGAATTTGACACCTGGCCCCACGAAGACGTTGTCGCCGAACCATGTGCGTGAAGGTATGTACACGTGGGACATGATCCGCACACCGTTTCCCATCCGCACGATGCCCTCTATGGTCGAGTGGTTGAGCAGCGTGCAGTAGTTGCCCATCTGGACCATAGCGCGGATGACGGCGTAGTGGGTAGAGTGGAAGTGGTCGCCTATGTTCACGTCGCCGTAGATGACCGTACCCTTCCTGAGAATGGCGTTCTTCCCGATGCGGGCTGGCCCGCAATCCGGATGGTAGCGGTATCCGACCATCACATCGGGATCGATCAGGGCGTCCTCGCCGATAACGGCATTTGTAAATTGACTCGTGTCGCTCGATAGCTCCGCCTGCTCGTTGTCACCCATGTTTCGCCTCCGTATGCTCTCTCTTTTCTCGCGACTGCCAGTACTCTATATACACAACGGACGCGTTCACGACGAAATAGTCGTGAGCACGTCCGTTACATGGTTACCAATGGCGGGAGCGGAGGGAGTCGAACCCACCGCCACGACCGAAGGGCCGGGGCTTGGGACCACTCAATGTATCCGCCCTCAGGCTCCAAGTACACCAAGGAAATATCGCCCGAAACAGCCTCCATATTTAGCGAGTCCTCGTAGACCAGGAAATTCGGAATGACTGCGTAGGCATAGATCGCTGCGCCAATGGCCACCGACGTGGTGTTCCAAGAGATGGGGTTCTCGTTGTAAAAAAAATATCAACACTTAATATAAACAATTTAAGTATGCTATTTTAATAAATTTATAAATCCTAGTAAATTAAATTGGTTTATCGATAATCTAACCTTTCAATGTCGCTTGAATTTCATGTCTTCAACTGTAAAATTGTTTTGCAAATAAGATTTGGTATCAAACCCTTTAAATCTTTCTGGCAAATATCTTTTGGAATCAATGCTAGTTTCTCCATCCACAACATGCTCGGCAATCAATTGACCAGCTATTGGATTATAAGCAAATCCGCCTGAATGAAAATTTGAACCAACAAACAATCCAGCAATGTCTGGTATAGGACCTATTACGGGGGTAGAATCTCTAGTAATACTTATTAATCCTACAGTGTGATAATCCCAAACAGCTTTTTCTATTATAGGAACTCTAGCTTTAAATCTTTCCTTCAAAAATGGCAATGCCCTAGAATCAGGGCTTAGTTGATCTACAGTAAATTGTTGGTTTGGGATTGAAAAATTTTCTGGATTGTGTGCGTCAGTACCAACTAATAATCTATTGTCTTCAGTGG
>Ga0302135_10001271_pt1 | contig 15171 bp, 13 predicted proteins | sample CBN3_surface_MG_FD_203119 | JGI IMG/M metagenome (GOLD analysis project Ga0302135, IMG submission 203119) | Marine microbial communities from Western Arctic Ocean, Canada - CBN3_32.1 | ecosystem: Environmental > Aquatic > Marine > Oceanic | place: Canada: Western Arctic Ocean | collected...
GGAAACGCATGGGCGCGTGGAGTGGAAGTCGGTTTCCCTCACTCCCACCGCCGCGCCCAAGCCGCGCATCGCCCGGCTGGCGACCATTCATTTTCAGCCCCGGGCCGGCAAAACCAATGCCGAGAAATGCCGCCTCTTCGCCCCGCTCATCGCGGAGGCTGCTAAGAAGAATGCAGATTTTATTGTGCTGCCCGAGACGCTGACGATGTATAGCAGCGGCCGCAAATACGCTGAATGCGCGGAACCCATCCCGGGGCCGTCCACTAAATATTTTGGTACGCTTGCCAAGAAACACGACCTTTACATTGTCGCGGGCTTGCTCGAACGCGAGAAGACGCTGGTGTACAACGTCGCCGTGCTCATCGGCCCCGATGGAAAGGTCGCCGGCAAATATCGAAAAGTCTGCCTGCCGCGCGGCGAGATTGAAGGCGGCCTCACGCCCGGCAAAACGTATCCCGTTTTCCAAACTCGTTTCGGAAAGGTGGGAATGATGATTTGTTACGATGGATTTTTCCCCGAGGTCGCGCGTAATCTCAGCAACAACGGTGCGGAAATTATCGCGTGGCCGGTGTGGGGCTGCAACCCCATGCTCGGCGCGGCGCGCGCGTGTGAGAATCACGTGTACGTTGTCAGCAGCACCTACACCGATGCCTCGAGCAACTGGATGATCTCCGCCATCTACGGCCACGACGGTCGCGTGGTTGCGCAAGCTAAGGACTGGGGAACCGTCGCCATTACCGAGGTGGATCTGAACAAGCGCCTCTACTGGCATAGCCTCGGCGATTTCAAGGCGCAAATCCCCTCGCATCGTCCACCGGATAAATAAAAATTCAATTTATGAAAACGCACTCAATCAAAATTCTAAAAACGGCTGTGGCGCTTTTGGCGCTGACGGCCACGTCTTTGTTTGCCGAAAAGAAAGCGGCGATCACGCATTCGTTCCTCGGCGTGGGGAAGGCGAATCGCGTGGTCATTGTGGGTGAAGATGGCAAAGTGAATTGGCGTTTTGATATGCCGGCGAGCGATGGGTGGGTGTTGCCGAACGGCAATGTTCTGCTCGCGTTGTACGGTACGAAAGGGTTTCCCAACGGCGGGGTGGCAGAGGTGGATCGCAAGACGAAGGAAATTGTGTGGTCTTATAAAGGGCAACAAAAGGAAATCAGCACAGTGCAGCCTTTGGGTGATGGAAAATATTTGGTAGCCGAACTGGGGCCGAAGCCGCGGGCGATTGTCATCAATCGCAAGGGCGAGATTTTGAAGTCCACGCCGCTTGCGTGTCAGAAGAAAAATTTCCACATGCAAACGCGGATGTTGCGGTTGCTGCCCAATGGAAATTATATCGCGCCACATTTGCTGGATTTTGCGGTGATGGAATACGAGCCGGACACGGGCAAGGTGGTGCGCAGTTTCCCCACCGACGATCGCGGGCGCGCCAAGCGCGATTGGCCGTTCACGGCCATTCGGCTGGGAAATGGCAACACGCTCATCGGCTGCACCAATGGCAATCGCATCATCGAGGTGGACGCGAAGGGGAAAATAATTTGGAGCGTCACCAACGCGGACATCGGCGAAAATTTGTTCGACGACGCCTGCGGCGTGCAGCGATTGCCCAACGGCAACACGGTCATCACGAGCTATCACGCGAAGGGCAATGCCGTGAAGCTCTTCGAGGTCACGCGCGATAAAAAAGTGGTATGGCGCTATAACGGCCTCGGCGCGGGCTTCCATCATTTTCAAATCCTCACCACCAATGGGCAGCCGGTGAAGGATAACACTTGGAAATAAACCGCCGCCAATTCCTCACCACCTCGGCCATCGCGACGACGGCGCTTGGCGCTGCGGAAGCGGATGCGCCTTTTGCTGTCGTGCTCGGCACGGCGCAGGATGGCGGTTTCCCGCAGGCGGGTTGCAAAAAAGTTTGCTGCAAAAATGCGTGGGGCGATGCGACGAAGCGGCGCGATCCTGCCAGCCTTGGACTCATCGACCCCATCTCCGGACAGCGTTGGCTCATCGAATGCACCCCGAGTTTCCCGCGCCAAGCTCGGCGGTTTGATGCAGCGCTGCCTAAACTCGCCGGTCGCATCGATGGCATTCTGCTCACGCACGCGCATATGGGTCATTACGCGGGGCTGCTCCATCTCGGGCGCGAGGTGATGGGTGCCGACGGCGTGCCGGTCCACGCGATGCCGCGAATGGAAAAATTCCTGCGCACCCAAGGGCCGTGGAGTCAATTGGTGAAGTTGAAAAATATCGCGTTGAGGCCGATGCGCGATGGACGCGCGTTTAAGCTGAACAAGCGGCTGCGGGTTACGCCGTTTCTCGTGCCGCATCGGGATGAGTTTTCGGAGACGGTCGGCTTTCGCATCGAGGGGCCGCACCAAAAAATTCTATGGCTGCCAGACATCGACAAGTGGGAGCGCTGGAAAACGCCGTTGGAAAAAGCGCTCGCCGGTGTTGATGTCGCCTATCTTGACGCCACGTTTTACGCCGATGGCGAATTGCCCGGTCGCGACATGTCGAAGATTCCGCATCCCTTCATCACCGAGACGATGCGCCGCCTGAAAAATCAACCCGCCGCCATGCGCGCCAAAGTCCGCTTCATTCATCTCAACCATACCAACCCCGCCCACAACCCGCGCAGCGCAGCTGCCAAAACCATCCGCGGCGCCGGATTCCGAGTGGCCGCGCAAGGCGAGCGTGTCGATCTGTAGGCCGAGGCTACAGGATTGCCTTCACTCTTCTTTAATGACAGATTGAGCTATGGCAAGTCGGCGGCGGCAAACGTGGTCTTTGTGTCTGGTGATTTTGGCAGCCGTTTGGATGTGTCCATCTGCATTTTTTGGCCCCAGTGGAATGTTCGTTTCGCTTGGATTGTTGGGCACGGCGGTTTTCATTATGCTGAAGTCGGACTGATTCTGCTTTGCCTTCACAAGAGGCTGACGCATTATTTGCGTGCCGAACCGGGAGTGGCCGAGCAAGATCAAAAACACAATTCAAGGAGAAAAAATTATGGCGAATAAAGACAAACGAAAAGAGACCAAGAAAACACCCAAACTCACCAAGGCGGAAAAGAAGAAAAAGAAGCAGGAGAAAAAGGGGAAATAGCAAGAATGCTACGGCATTTAAAAAAAGCTGCGGCGCTCTTTGCCTTTTTGCTCGTTTTTGAAGCCCCGGCAGCGCCGAAGCCAAACATCCTGTTCATCATGGCCGATGACCTCGGCTGGATGGACTTGGCCTGCCAAGGCAACAAGCTCGTCGACACGCCGCACCTCGACCGGTTGGCCAAGCAGGGCATGCGGTTTACGTCGGCGTATGCGGCGGCTCCAGTGTGTTCGCCAACGCGCTGCGCGGTGCTGACGGGACAGGCACCCGCGCGCATTGGGCTCACGACGCATTTGCCGGGGATGTATTTCCCGAAGGACAATCGCCCACAACCGGCGAAGCTCACCAAGCAACTCGGCACCGAATACGTCACCATCGCCGAGCGGTTGAAAGAGGCCGGTTACGCAAATGCCTTCCTCGGCAAATGGCACATTGCCCCGAGCGTGGCGCGTGGTGGACGCGTGGCCAAGGAGTTGTCGCCGACGGGGCAGGGATTTGATGTCAACATCGGCGGCACCTCATACGGCGGCCCGCCCAGTTTCTTTTCGCCGTACCGCAACGCGGAAATCGAGGACGGCCCGAAGGGCGAGTATTTACCCGACCGTTTGGTGGACGAATCCATTAAATTCATTCGCGCCAACAAGTCCAAACCGTGGATGACGCACCTGTGGTTTTACACCGTGCACTGGCCAATGCAGGCGCCCGAGCCTTTGCTGAAAAAATACGCCAATCGCAAGGGCCCCGGCCTGAACGACACGCGTTACGGCGCGATGATTGAGGCAATGGATCTGGCGATCGGTCGGTTGCTAAAAGCGCTGGATGACATGGGCCAGTCCGATAACACGCTGGTCATTTTTACGAGCGACAATGGCGGTTTTGCGGGTGTGTCTGACTGCCGTCCATTGCGAGCATCAAAAGGGCACCTGTATGAGGGTGGCATTCGTGTCCCGATGATCGTCCGCTGGCCGGGTGAAGTTAAGTCGGGCACGCTTTGCGATACACCAGTCATCAGTATGGATTTTTACCCGACCTTTCTCGAATTGGCAGGCCTTAAGTCCGGCAAGCAACCCATTGATGGCGAAAGTCTCGTGCCGGTCTTCAGGCGGAGCGGAGAATTGAGGCGTAAGGCGATTTACTTTCATTACCCTAACTACGCCTGGCACATGGGTAATCGGCTCGGCAGTGTCATCCGCGAAGGAGACTGGAAGCTCATTCGAAACTACGATGACAATTCTTTGGAGCTGTACAATCTCTCAAAAGACCTCAGTGAAAAACGAAACGTTGCCCAGCAGCAACCCAAGCTTGCCGCGCGTCTCAACCTCCAGCTTGGCAAGTGGTTGAAGGAAACCAACGCGCCCATGCCTCGACCACCGTCGATCAAGTAGTCGAACACTGGAAGAAGGTTAAGAGAAAGACCCCTTTGAGATGAATAATGTTGCCGGCCAAACCGGTTATAAGAGAGCCATCACCGAGACTGGTCAGCTCTTGGATAAATTAATTAAGTAAGTCGACATCAAACCTGAACAAATGCCCGGAGCAATAAAGAAATGAAAAACTTACTAATACTCCTCCCTGTCATTGGCTTGCTGCTCGGTTGCGGGGGCGACAAAGGCACCGAAAAGTCGGCTGGCGATGATAAGAATGGCGGGAGCAGTGCCGGTGCGCAAGGCAGCGGGGAGAAGCCGCCTGATCTGAAATCATATCTAACGGGTAAACGGATTGTATTCGTGCAGCCAGCAAAGGGCCTTGTCAGAAGGCAAAACTATGGATGCCTTGCGAATATGCGCACGCTGCAAGCCGCTATTATACAATGGGGCATTACCAAAGCGGACGACGCCAAAGTTACGCTTGATGACTTGGCACCTTACCTTAAGGACGGAACCAAGAGCCTCAAGTGTCCAGCGGGTGGAAAATATATCCTGACCACAGTGGGGGAAGACCCCAAATGTAGCCACGGCCATTCGCTGGACTATGAAAGAGGAGATAAATTGCCTCCCGCAAAAGGGCCGCCGCCGCGTGCGTTTTGGCAATTCAACAAGGATGGCACTCTGCAGATGGGGATGTTTGATGAAAATGGCGATGCGAAGGATAATTCCTTGCCGGTCAAGGTAACTTACAAGATGACCGGTCCGATGGAAGTGACGTTGGAGGTGGATGGCAAAAAGGAAATATCAAAACTGATTTTCACCAAGCCCAACCCCGCCAAGGGAGATGCGCTTACGCTGAGAAGACCGGATGGCAGAGAAGAACTCTCCAAGGCCCCCATTCTTGAGATCACCCCCGCCAGCCCGTTGAAGGAAAAGAAGAAATAAGCACCAAAAAAAGAAAACAAACAAGTAAGCCCTCGTGTCTGTCCAACTGCATACGCATCTAAACTTAAGTAGTCGTTTGACAAAACGGCTCCCAAGCGAAATCAACTAATTCAACCTTCATTCATTGTTGAATCATTAAAAGAATAGAAAGAACCCCATGAAAAAGATTTTTGCCTTTCTTGTTATTGCTTTCAGCTTTTCCCTGAAAAGTGCTGAACAATCTTACAATCTTCTGGTGATCCAGACTGATGAGCATCATTTCAAAACGCTCGGCTGTTACGGCGGTAAAATCGTTAAGACACCCAATATTGATTGGATTGCCAAGAATGGTGCCATTGCCACCAGTTTCTATGCCACCACCCCAGTGTGCTCGCCCTCACGCGGCGCACTCATGAGTGGCAAGTATCCGCAACACACGCCGGTGACAAATAACAACATCAAACTCGGCGATGACATTGTGACCTTCGCCGAGGTGCTGCGGCGCAAGGGTTGGGCCACGGGCTACGCGGGCAAGTGGCATCTCGATGGATTTGGCAAACCGCAGTGGGGGCCGAAGCGGAAGTTTGGCTGGGAGGATAATCGATTTATGTTCAACCGCGGTCATTGGAAAATGTTCGGCGATGGAGCGAATGGGCCGCGGGTGGCATCCACAAAAAATGGCCGGGCGGATTATGGTTTGAAAGGCGCGGATGAAAAAACGTTTTCCACCGATTGGCTCACCGACAAGGCGATTGATTTTGTGAACGCCAAACAGGGCGAGCCGTTTTGTTATATGGTGAGCTATCCCGATCCGCACGGGCCGAACACCGTGCGCGCGCCGTACGACAAAATGTACAAAGGTGTGAAGGTGCCCATCCCGCGATCGGTTAACAAAACGCGCGAGCAAACTCCCGTGTGGGCCGCGAAGGCACCGAGGATTACCGCCGACACGGTGCGGGTGTTGATGCCGAGCTATTATGGAATGGTGAAGTGCCTCGACGACAATATCGGCCGGCTGCTCGACGCGCTGCGAAAGAATGGGCAGTTGGAAAATACGGTGATCGTCTTCACCGCAGATCACGGTGATTTGTGCGGCGAACACGGTCGGCTAAACAAAGGCGTGCCGTACGAAGGTTCCGCGCGGATCCCCTTTGTCATTTACTGCCCCGGAAAAATTAACGGAGGCACGGTGGTGGGCGAGGCGCTTAGTTGCGTGGATTTCCTGCCCACGGTGATGGGCCTGATGGAAGTGAAACACGGCCTCAAAGTAAACGGCCGCAACGCGGCGCATCTTTTCCGCGCCAAGGGAGGAGGCTGGCGGGATTTGACGTTTTTGCGATCCACGAGCAATCCGCAGGCGCAATGGCTTTGCGCGGTGAGCGATCGCTATAAACTCGTGTACGCCTCCTCCGGCAAGCCGTGGCTCTTTGATTTGCAACAAGACGCGGATGAATTGACCAATCGATTCATCGACCCCGCCTGCCAAGCCATCGTGCGCGAAATGACCGCAGGCCTCATCGAATATTGCAAAGTGCAAAAAGATCCCTACGGCGAAGTGCCCCATATCAAAACCGCGATGGCGGCGGCGGTGAAAGAATAATCGTAATCGTCGATTTTCCATTGACGTTCGGCCTGTGTCGGTTGAACCTTGGCGCATGCCGAAACATTCCAATTCTTCAAAATCGAATCGTCGTAATTTCATCAAGACCACCGGCAAGGTGACTGCCGCCTCGGCGTTGGCCGGCGTGGCGTTGCCGCGCGTGCACTCGGCGGTGGACGATACGGTTAAGGTGGCACTTGTGGGCGCGGGCGGTCGCGGCACCGGCGCGGCCAGCAATGCGCTTTCCGTTTCTGCGGGGCATGGCCCCACCAAGCTCGTGGCGGTTGCGGATATTTTTGAGGAGAAACTTAAAAGCAGTCTCAACGGCCTCAAGCGAAAGCACGGCAAGAAGGTGGACGTGCCGGCCGATCGCCAGCACATTGGCTTCGATGGCTATAAAAAGGCGATCGATCATCTGAGCAAAGGCGACGTGGCCATCTTCACCACGCCGCCGGCGTTTCGCTGGGTATTTTATAAATACGCGGTGGAGAAGGGCATTAATGTGTTTATGGAGAAGCCGGTTACGGCTGATGGTTATGGCACAAAAAAAATTCTTGAGATCAATAAAACGGCCAAGAAAAAAAATCTGAAAGTGGGTGTGGGCCTCATGTGCCGGCATAGCCGTGCGCGTGGAGCGATGGCGGAGAAAATTCAGGAAGGCGCAATTGGCGATATCGTGCTCATGCGAAGCTATCGTATGCATGGGCCGGTGGTAACATCGCGGTCGATCCCACAAAGCATGAGTCCAGAGTACAAAGACATGGAAGAGATTCGTTGGCAGATCCGACGCTTCCACAGTTTTATCTGGGCCAGTGGCGGTTGTTTCAATGATTTTTACATTCATAACATTGACGAGTGCTGCTGGATGAAAGGTGCTGCGATGGGAGATCCAAACAACGCGGGCGGTGATCCCTTCGACGTCATTGGCACGCGCGATAAATGGTCGTGGCCGATTATGGCGCAAGCTACGGGCGGCAAGCATTACACGGAAAATAAACAGGGCCAGCCGTACGTGGACCAAAATCTCGACACGTATTCCGTGGAATACACCTATGCTGACGGGACCAAGCTGATGCATAATGGCCGTACGATTCAAGGCTGCCACAATGAGTTTGCCAGTCACGTGCACGGCACGAAAGGCTTCGGCACGTTCTCGGCTAATGGTCACTGGCCCGCGCCGAGCGCCTTATACAGTGGGCTTACGCCAAATCCGAAAAACCAGATTTGGAAATTCCCCGCGCGCGAAACTAATCCTTATCAGGATGAGTGGGACGATTTGCTCGACGCCATTCGCAATGACAAGCCATACAACGAAGCTGAGCGTGGCGCGTTGGCGAGCCAAGTATGTAACATGGGTCGGATGGCTGCGCACACCGGCCAGCGCGTGACATGGGATGATGCTCTTAACGCCAAACCGCTCGCGCCAGATTTAGACCAGCTGGAAGGCTTTGACAGCAAAGCGCCGGTGACGGCTGACAAGGACGGCTTTTATCCTGTGCCACAGCCGGGCATTACCAAGAAGAGTGAGTACTAAGCTTAGCCGCTGTGGGTGATACGAAAGATACCGAGGCAGTTGCAGCGCCGCGTGAAAGTATGATGCCCTTCGTGGTGGGCATGTTCTTCATCGCACTGGGCGTTTATGTGCTGATGTATTCCACCGACCAAAACATACGCTCTAAGGATGGCGGTTGGCAGGTCAGTTATACGACCAATCAATCGGGTGCACCGATGATGGTGATAAATCTCCCGAGCTCGGGCATCACGAATCGCACGGTAATTTTCAACGGCGAAACCGTGCCGGCGGATTTCAAGACGTATACCACCAATTACATGACCCCCACGCATCTGCCGGTGGTCGTGCCCTTCGGCCAATGGTTTCACGGCGATCTCACCTATTTGCCGGGCGTGGTGACGTTCAACGTATTTGGCGCGGACGCCAACGCCACCGGTTTGCGCCACGAAGTTGAATTGCAAAAACGCGGCTTGGTGGTAAATCGCAAACGGCACGATTGGCAATCGACCGAGCCAGTAGAAGTGTCTCCCGAAGACAAACAAGATTGGCCGGTGCCGGAGTTGAATTAGTTTTTATTTCGGTGGGTTTTTGAAATCCACCCCCTTCACCGCTTCAGCGGCAAGCGAACCAATTTTTCGCCGCAGCGGGATCACGCTCGGGCCTTTTTCGGTGGGATGAACCCGGTTGCAGAGGAAGATGATGAACGACTTCGAATGGGGATCAATCCAAATAGAGGGGCCAGTGAAACCGGTGTGGCCGAATGAGCCGGGAGGGAATCTTGTGCCATCTTTTTCGCCGCTCGGGCTGGAGTAGCCGGTGTCAATGTCCCAGCCGAGGCCGCGCTTGGAGGGCATCGCAGAGGGCGTCTGCACGGTGGTCATCAGCTTCACGATTTCCGGTGTAAAGATTGGCGCGCCGCCGTTGAGGAGGCAGCGGGCATACTTGGCGAGGTCGGGCGCGGTGGTAAAAAGCCCGGCGTGGCCGGCGACGCCGGCGGTCTTGCGCGCGCGCGGGTCGTGCACGATGCCGCGCAGGGCTTGGCCATCGGTAACGGTGGTGGGCGCTACGCGGGAGTGTTTGGCGGCAGGCGGATTATAGCCGGTGTCGGTCATTTTCAGCGGGCCAAAAATTTCTTTTTCACAAAAAACATCAATGCGCTGGCGCGTGACTCGCCGGAGAATTTCATCGAGCAATTGAAAATTGATGTCGCTGTATTTGAACGTTGTACCGGGCGTTGTGCGGAGTTTTTCGGCAACGCATTTGGCGATGCACTCGGCATGGCCGTTCCAGCCGTTTACGGAAATATCCGGACGCAACCCGCTGGTGTGCGTGAGCAGATGGCGCACGGTAACGGCTTCGCGTCCATCGCCGGTGAATTCGGGAATGTGTTTTTTGACCGGATCCTCAATGCTCAATTGTCCGCGTTGGTGCAGCAGTAAAATGGCGGGCGTGGTGGCGACCACTTTGGTGAGCGAGGCGGCATCATAAATTGTATCGGGCTGCGCAAGGATGTGGATGGGCTGGAGTTGAGCGTGCCCGTGGGCTTCGGTGAAATGCACGCCCTTGCGTTCGAGCCACAGGACGCCGCCGGGCAGGCGCTTTTCGGCGCGCGCCTCGGTGATGGCCGCGCCGATGGCGTGGATTTTTTGGAGGTCGAAGGTGTCGGCAAGCTGCTTGGGTGGCGGCGGGGCATCGGGCCATTGCAGGCAGGACACGCCCAAAACCAGCGTCGCGACGATTAATTGAACACGCATCAACATCTGCCGTCAAAGTACCCAACCGCGCGGCGGGAGGCAAGGAGCTTGCCGTGGCGGGCGGGTTTTGTGATGATTTCCGCCAACACACTTTGAACCCACGCGCCGTCATTTTTGGCCTGTGCATTCTGTCCTTATTGTTTTGCTGGCAGGCGCAGGCGCAGCAGAAATATCTTGAACCGCCCGAGGCGGCGAAGGAACTGTTTGCCTCGCGCCCAATGCCGCGCGTGTCGCTCAGCCCGGATCAGCGGCACTTGCTGGTGGCGGAGGAATTCCGGTTTCGGCGCATCGATGAAATGGCGCAGCGCGAAGTGGCGCTGGCCGGCGTGCGGCTCAATCCGTACAACAACGGCCCGACGCATCCGGATTATTTTTTCCGACTGACGTTGAGGGAACTTTCCACGGGCAAGACAATCCCTATTCAACTGCCCAACGCCCAGCGGCGGGTGAGTCTTCCGGTGTGGTCGCCGGATGGAAAAAAATTCGCCTTTTTGCAATACGGCCGCACGGCGGTTGGGCTATGGGTGGGCGAGCTGGGCCGCGCTCCGCGCGCCATCCCCGGCGTGAAGCTCAACGCGACGTTGGGCCGCTCCTTCCAATGGATGCCCGACAACCAAAACCTGCTGTGCCTCACGGTGCCGGAAGCCCGCGGCCCCGCGCCCACGCCACCGCGCGCGCCCGCCGGGCCGGTGGTGCAGGAAACCGGTCCACGCGAAGCGCCGGTACTGACGTATCCGGATTTGCTTCAAAATGAACACGACGAAAAACTCTTCGATTATTATTTGACCTCGCAACTCACGCTGGTCGATTCGCGCACCGCCCGCCGCAAGCCTCTGGGGCGGCCTTCGATTTTCGCGCGCTACGAGGTGTCGCCCGATGGCCGGTACGTTTTGGTGGAGCGCGTGCATCCGCCGTATTCGTACCAAGCGCCGATTCAGTTTTTCCCGCGCAGCATTGAGGTGTGGGATCCGCGCGGTGAGGTGAAGCGCGTGGACATCCGGCCCGCCACCGAGGATGTGAGCACCGGCGGGGTGCCCGTGCAACCGCGCGGGCATCACTGGCGGCCTATCGGTTCGCCGGTTTCCATCGTGTGGGTGGAGGCGCTCGATGGCGGCGATCCGAAGCGCGAGGTGAAGTTTCGCGATCGCGTGATGATGCTGGAAGCGCCGTTCGATGGCCGGCCCAAGGTGGTGACACAGCTCAACCATCGGTTTTCGAAAATTTACTGGGGCGAAACCCGCAACGTGGCGCTGGTGCGCGAGTACGAAAGCAGCCGCAACTGGCATCGCACTTGGCTGGTGGATCCGGATAATCCCGACATCCCCGACCGCCTTCTGTGGAACCACGCCGCCGCCGAGCGCTACGAGCATCCGGGCCATCCGCTGATGCGGCAGCTGCTCAACGGCAAACGCGCGATGCGGGTTCATAACCGGTCGATTTTTCTCAACGGCAACGGTGCTTCGCCCGAGGGCGATCGGCCTTTCCTCGACAAACTAAACCTCAGCACCTTCGACCGCGTGCCGCTCTTCAAATGTGCCGAGGAAAGCTACGAGGCGGTGGTGGCGTTGTTGAACGATGAGGGCACGGAATTTGTGACGCGCTACGAAACGCCCGAGGAGCATCCGAATTATTTCAAACGCACGTTGGGCGAGCCGAAACGCGAGCCAATCACGGCATTCAAGGATCCCGCCGAATCGTTGCGCGAAGTGAAAAAGCGGCTGCTCACTTACACTCGCGAAGATGGCGTGAAACTTTCGTGCCTGTTGCACTTGCCGCCGGACTACGATTTGGATGATCCGGAGCGACCGGTGTTGCCAACGATTTTGTGGGCGTACCCGCGTGAATACGCAGGCGGCGCGGTAGCGGGGCAAGTGGCCAACTCGCCTCACCGGTTCACGAGCTTCGCCGGTGCCTCGCCGCGATTTCTCGCGCTGGAAGGCTACGCGGTACTCGACCAAGTGGCGATGCCGGTAATAGGCGAGGCCGGCGCGGTGGGCGCGGCGAATGACACGTTCGTGGAACAAATTGTCGCCAACGCCGAGGCTGCGATTGCGGCGGTGGTGGACATGGGCGTGTGCGACGAGCGCCGCGTGGGCGTGGGCGGGCACAGTTACGGTGCGTTTATGGCGGTGATGTTGCTGGCCAACAGCGATCTGTTCCGCGCCGGCGTAGCGCGCAGTGGCGCATACAACCGCACGCTCACTCCGTTTGGATTTCAAAACGAACGCCGCACGTTGTGGCAGGCACCGCAGGTTTATTTGGAAATGTCGCCGCTGTTTGCCGTGCCAAAAATTCGCGATCCGTTGCTGTTAATTCACGGCGAAAAAGACAACAACCCCGCCACCACACCGGAGCAAAGCAAACGGTTGTACCACGCTATCAAAGGCAATGGCGGCAAGGCGCGGATCGTGATGTTGCCGCACGAATCACACACCTATCGCGCCCGGGAAAGTGTGGGCCACACGCTAGCTGAGATGGTCGCGTGGTACGACAAACACGTGAAAGGCGAAGGCGAAAGCTCCGAAGTGGGCGAGAAATAATTCGGTGGCATCAGCCCACCATTCCCGACAGTTTTTTCAATAGTGGAGGGATGGCTTCGTAAGGGTTTTCGGCGGCCTCATATTCCAGCGCGATGTAGCCTTGGTATTTGGCTTTATTGAGGAGGCCGATGAGGCGCGGGAGGTCGGCGGGTGTTTTTTTGCCGGCGACTTTTAATTCCACCTTGAGCTGCACGTTCACGGCATAGGGAGCGGCGGCGGCGAAATCTTCGTAGGGATTGGCGGTGCGGAAGTTGCCGCTGTCGAGGTTTACGCCAAACCACGGGTGATCTACGGCCTTCACAAAATCAATGAGGCTTTTGGCGTCACCGATGCTGTCGTGGTTTTCGATGCCCAAAAAGATGCCGTGTTTGGCCGCGTAATCGCAGCATTCGCGCAGGGACTCGATGGCCCATTGATCGGCTTGGGCGCGGGTGACGCCTTTGGCTTCGCGTCCGGCAAACACACGAATGTGTGGCGCGCCGAGCACGGCGGCGTGGTCAATCCATTGTTTCACATAGGCAATTTGCGCGGTGCGCGTGTCGCCTTTGGGCAGGGAAAAATTATTGCCGACGGCGGTGCCACTGATTTCCAAGCCGCGCAGAAACGCGCGCCGTCGCAGTGCCACGAGGGTATCGCGCGTGACGGGTTTCTTGAAAAAATAACTGGTCAACTCCGCGCCCGCGCAACCGTGGTCTGCACAGAAATCGATGAAGCGCGGCATATCCATCGCGTTCTTTTCCACTTTGCGCGTGCCGGTTTTTTGGTCTCGGAAAAAGGTGCGGAACGAATATGCGGCAAGACTCAACCGAAGATTGGCCGCGCCGTGGCGCTTGAACGGATCCGCCGCGAAGGCGGTGCCGGCGAGGGCGGTGGTGGCCAAAAAACTGCGGCGGGAGAAATCCATCGGATTATTCGCAGCCACAATTGCCAAAACCGTCGCTGCAGAAATCGAAATCCTCGGACTGCGGCACATGACCGACTTCGAAGGTTTTGGCGATGACTTGATGGATGCGATCCTGCACTTGTTGCACTTCTTCCTGCGCTTCGAGGAACTGGGTGGCCACGGGATTGGCCATGAATTCTTCGCGCAATTTTTCGAATTCGGCAATTTCGTTTTCTGGTATTTCGACTCCCGCTTGTTGCTTTTGCTGTAGCATCGCGCCTTGGTCATTGAGCATGCCGTATTCGTATTTGAGTTTCTCGTCGTTAACGAAGCCGTCAATTTTTTTGTATAACTCGGAGAAGCCTTCCTGTCCCACGATGGCTTCGCAAAGTTGATTGGTGCCCTTCGCGATGGGTTTAAGATCGAGGCAGGTTTGCGGCTCAGTGTCTTGGGCAGCTTCGGGTGCTGGTGTTTCAGTTTCCATAATTTAGACCTTCATAATTTCCTCTTCCTTGTGGGCGAGGTGGGCGTCGATTTTTTTGATGAAATCGTCGGTGAGTTTTTGCACTTCCTTTTCGGCAAAGGATAAATCGTCCTCGGTGATGTCGCCTTTTTTCCGTTCGTCTTTTAGGCCTTGGAGGGTGTCGCGGCGGACGTGACGAACGGCGACGCGGGCGTCCTCGGTCATTTTCTTGACCGTCTTGACAAATTCCTGCCGGCGTTCTTTGCTCAACTCGGGTAATGTGATGCGAATGATTTTGCCGTCGATGGAAGGATTGAAGCCGAGGTTGGCGGCTTGGATGGCTTTGTCGATGGGATGCACGGTGGAAGCGTCCCACGGCTGGATGACGAGCATCCGTGTCTCCGGCGTGGTGATGGCGGCTAGCTCGCGCAGGCGCATTTGGCTGCCTTCGTAGGCTTCCACGAGAATATTTTCCACAAGCGCGGGCGAGGCTTTGCCGGTGCGCACGCCAGAGAATTCGTGTTGCACCACTTCTTCGGTCTTCTGCATTTTTTCCTCAGCAGTGAGGAGAGCGTCATCAACTGGCATGCGCGCAGTTTAGTCCCGCATACGGCACGGGGGAAGGATAAATGCTAGCGCGATTAGGCGTGGACGAGGGTGCCGATTTTTTTGCCTAGGACGACGTTGCGGATGTTGTGGGGTTTGAAGAGGTCGAAGACGATGATGGGCATGTTGTTGTCGAGGCACAGGGAGAAGGCGGCGGCATCCATGATGCGCAATTGCTTTTGCAGGGCTTCGAGGTAGGTGATTTCTTTGTAGCGTTTGGCGTTGGGATTCTTTTTTGGGTCGCTGTCGTAAATGCCGTCGACTTGGGTGGCTTTGAGAATGATGTCGGCACCGATCTCGTTGGCGCGCAGGGCGGCGGCGGTGTCGGTGGAAAAATAGGGGTTGCCGGTGCCACCGCCGAAAATGACGACGCGGCCTTTTTCGAGATGTCGCACGGCGCGGCGGCGGATGAAGGGCTC
>Ga0302135_10001274_pt1 | contig 15147 bp, 14 predicted proteins | sample CBN3_surface_MG_FD_203119 | JGI IMG/M metagenome (GOLD analysis project Ga0302135, IMG submission 203119) | Marine microbial communities from Western Arctic Ocean, Canada - CBN3_32.1 | ecosystem: Environmental > Aquatic > Marine > Oceanic | place: Canada: Western Arctic Ocean | collected...
CCTGTGCCTGCTTCAACTATCAACCGTCCATTGCCCCCGGCTGCCGACGTGTTGACGGCCTCTGCGACCGCGCGGGCCATCGCTATCTGCTCGGCGCGGTGTTCGAAGCCGGGCAGGGCTTCGGCGAGGGGGCCGTCCTCACCCAGCATTGCGGTGACCTCGTCTACGTCGATGGGCTGAGGCTCGCGTTTGGGCCTGAGAGCAGGTGGCCTTTGGATGCGAGCCTTGATGGACGCGAGATCGAAGCCTATGGTCGGAGCCTGGCCACTCTCACGCCTGGCGGCCAGTCCGGCCAGGCGCTCGTCGGTAAGTCCGGAGATGACGTAGGAGAGCCTCGCGTTGGATCGGCGCGCCGCACGCTCGATTTCGGTTATCACGTCCAACTCCAGGTCGGCTGCCTCTTTTATCAGCGCGACGAACAGTTGGCCGGTGACGATGGCGTCTTCCAATGCACGGTGAGGTCGGTCGTGGCTCACGCCTAGCTCGGCCGCTATTTTGGCCAGCGCGTAGGCCGAAGCACCGGGCCGCAGGACGTATGCCAGGTCCCAGGTGTCGGAGGTGGGGTTGGCCAGCCGAAGCCCACCGGCCACCAAAAAGCCGAGGTCGAATCCGACGTTATGACCGACTATGGGTGCGCCTCCGATGAACGCGGAGAGTTCAGGGATGACGTCGGAGAACAGGGGGGCAGCGTCCACGTCACTTTGGGTGATGCCCGTGTAGCCGACGATGAATTCGCTCAGCTTGCGCTCCGGGTTGACGAAAGTCTCGAAGGTGTCGAGTTGCTCGTCTCCTCGGAACCGCACGGCACCGACCTCTGTGATCGCCTCTGATTTGGGCGAAAGGCCGGTCGTTTCAAGGTCGAGGGCGATCCACTCTTCTTCCAGGATCGGCGTTCGTGTCGGTAGTAGCTGTCTTATGGTGATTCGTCCTTTGGTTCTGGTGGTTCTGATCGCGCCCTATTGCCGGGCGGCGTGCGAAGCTGCCGGGCCAGTTTAGCTGGCGAAATGAGGCAGCGCCCAGCCGAAAATTCCGGCGAACGACAGGCCCATGATTGCCACCGCAATGGCCGACCTGCGCAAGAGGTAGACGAGGGGGGCTGTGATGATGATGGCGAAGCCCACCAGCGCCGCAGTGAAAGCGAGGTTGGGGCTGCCCAGGCCGTCGCCAGGCGCACCTCGCTCGATGACCACAAGAACCAACCCTGTGGCCGCTCCCACAGCCGCCCATGCCGGGTAGAACGCCAGGAAGATCATGACGAATCTTGTTGAATTGCCGCCCCTATTCGCGAGCAACTGGATGGTCGGCGATTTTGGGTCCACGTACGGCAACAGGATAATCGCGCCCACGCCCACGAATATGGAGGCCATTAGCATGCCGAGAAACGCCCCGGCGATTATGGCGTCACTCATGAGACGATCCCGTATCAGCGTTTTCGGAGGCAGGCCACTGCGCTCCAGATGGCCACTGCACTGGGGCTGTGGGCGAGACAAGGTGAGAGCGCCAGCCGTACCGGTGCTTTAACAGCAGTTCCAGCGTCGTGCCCACCTCTCTTCTTTCGACCAGCGTGAACATGGACGGACCCGCGCCGCACAGGTGAATTTCGGTCGCGCCCATTGCGGCCAGGGCTTGCCGGTACTCGGCCAGGGCAGGATATGCCTGGTCGGCAACGTCGTCGAAGCGGTTGTAGAGGAACTGGGGTGGCACGTCGCCGCCGCCCCGTATTCGAGCTTCGAGCTTGCGCGTGAGCGCCCCTCGGGTGGGTACGCCGTGGCCGAGAAGGCCGAATAGCGTCGCCGTCTTTGCATCGACGTGGATGTCGGGGGAAACAACGAGGGCGTGCTTGATGTCCGCAGCGGGCAGGGGTCGGACGATTTCTCCCCGACCCTGAACCATTGCTGTGCCGCCGTAGAGAAAAAACGGCACGTCAGAGCCTAGCTCGGCCGCGATCGGAGTCAGTTCTTCGGCGGACATGCCCAGTTTCCACAGGCGGTTTAGGCCGATTAGCACGGCGGCTGCGTCGCTGGAGCCGCCGCCCAGTCCGGCTGCCTCCGGGATATTTTTTTTCAGGGTTATGTGGACGCCCGCGCTCGTGCCCGTCTCCCTCCGAAGCCTCTCGGCCGCGAGGTACGCGAGGTTGTCTGGACCGGACAGGCCAGGCACGTCGCAGTCCAGCGTCACCTTGTCCGCCCCCGTCAGTGTGATCTCATCGGCGAGATCGACCGCGACCATGATTGAGGCCAGGTCGTGGTAGCCGTCGGTGCGTTTGCCCAGCACTTCTAGTGTCAGGTTGATCTTGGCAGGGGCCAGCACTCGTTCCTCACTCATGGGGCTCATGGCCCGCTGCCTTGCCCTATCCCATATGCAATTTGGGACTCAGTCCATGCCTGGTACACGGCTGCCCATTCCGGCAGCGATAGCGTTTGTGCGCGCCGTTTGCCGTCGATGCCAGATGCCAGGAGCATCGCCTGTACTGAAGCGGGTTCCAGAGCCAGCCCTCGGCTGAGGCTGTTGTGAAGTTGCTTGCGCCGGGCCGAGAACCCGGCTCGCACCAGTTTCAGGAACCGCTCTTGGGAGTCCACTTCCAGTATTGGTTGGGAGTGTGGGGTTAGGGCGACGACGGCGGAGGTGACTTTCGGCTCGGGCTGAAACGCCGTTGGATGAACGAGGAAACGGAGTTCAACTGAGGCTCGTAACTGCACTTCTACCGACAGGTAGGTCATGTTTCCGGGCTCGGCCGTCATTGCCTCGGCCACTTCGCGCTGGAGCATGACTACCAGTAGCTCTGGGGAGTTAGCGGCGGTGAGGAACCGGCGGATGATGGGAGAGGCGACGTTGTAAGGAAGGTTGCCGACCATTTTGTAGGGCGTGCCTGAGTCGACCAGGGTTTCCAGGTCGATTTGAAGGGCGTCGCCGTGGACTACCGTCACTGCCGGGTCGCCTTCGAACTGGCTGGCCAGTTCCGGCGCGAGCAGGTCGTCCAGCTCTATGGCCGTCAAATTGCCCGAACGCTTTGCCAGTGCACCGGTGAGCGCGCCACGGCCCGGCCCGACTTCTACTACGGTGTCGGTCGGTGCGATGTTGAGGGCGTCGACAACTCTCAGGGCGACCGATACGTCGGTGAGAAAGTTCTGACCGAGTGATCGCTTGGGACGGTGAGAAGTCAATGCGGGAGTCGGGGGCGGCATCGCCGCAGGTTATCGCCCATTATGAAAAGAGTTGTGAGGTGGCCGTGCACCCCTGTTTCGATCTCCTCCTGAGACATGACCTTCGGGGCCGGCTCAAGCCAGGTGGACCCACGGCACCCGAAAGATTCTGCTTACCGCTGCTTCCTTCCGGATCTGACGGGGTTCACAGGCTTTCGCCGCGTGGGACCCGGCTCTCAACGCCGACGTCCGGGGACAGTGGACTCGGAAGGGAAACCTCCGAGGGGAATTCAGCCTCGCTAAAGCGGATTGCGAGTGCAGGGCACCGCTAGCTCCCCGCCTAGCACGGCCACTTTCATGGTAGCAGGCCTCTCCCAGTGCAACTAGGGGGCTCGCGACGCAGCCAGCGTCTGGCGTGGTTTTAAGACTTGGGTAGGAGGGAGCTTGCTAGCGTTCCATCTTGAGGATGGACAGGAACGCTTCCTGTGGGATCTCGACGCGACCGACGCGCTTCATGCGCTTTTTGCCCTTGGCTTGCTTTTCCAATAGCTTGCGCTTGCGTGACACGTCGCCGCCGTAGCACTTGGCCAACACGTTTTTGCGCAGTGCCTTAACTGTTGCGCGGGAGAGAATTTTGTTGCCTATGGCGGCCTGAATTGGGACTTCGAATAGCTGGCGCGGGATGAGATCTTTCAGGCTGGCGACCAGATCGCGGCCCTGCTGATAAGCCGTATCACGGTGGGCGATGATGGACAGCGCGTCTACCGGTTCGCCACTAACGAGTATGTCTACTTTGACCAGTTTGCCGGGCTTGTACTCGGCGAGGGAGTAGTCCATAGACGCGTAGCCCTGGGTGCGGGACTTTAGCTGGTCGGCGAAGTCGATCAGCACTTCGGACAGGGGCACGGCGTATTCGAGCATCACCCGCTGTCCCTGCGCCGTTGAAAGGCCACCGGCGCTAGGTTCCGCATTGGCATCGTTGGAGTCGCCGCCTTGGATGTATTCCATCCGCTTCATTTCGCCGCGCCTGTCGGTGACGAGTTCCATAACCGACCCTATGTAGCTGTCGGGCACCAGTATGGTCAGGTTAAGCCAGGGCTCGTTCACTTCGCCGATGTTTTGGATGGGCGGCATGTCGGCGGGGTTGTCGACGTCGACTTCGCTACCGTCGGTCAATGTCACCCGGTAGGACACGCTGGGGGCCGTGGCGAGCAGGGAGAGTTCGTACTCACGTTCGAGGCGCTCCTGCACGATGTCCATGTGCAGCAGGCCCAAGAAGCCGCACCGATAGCCGGGGCCCAGGGCGACGGAGTGTTCCGGCTCGTAGACGAGCGCGGCGTCGTTTAACACAAGCCGCTCCAGCGCTTCACGCAGGTCGGCGTAGGACTCGCCGTCGGACGGGTAGAGCCCGGCGAAGACCATTGGCTTCATCGGCTCGTAGGTGTCCCAAGGTTCGGTGGCTCCCTGTGCGGCCATAGTGATGGTGTCGCCGACCGGCGCGTCGCCGACTTTTTTGAACCCGGTGGCGACGTAACCCACTTCGCCCACGTTCAGGCCTTTTACGGGCGTCTCTTTGGGGGCGAACACGCCGATCTCAAGCGAGTCCCCAACGGTCCCTTTGCCCATGACGCGAATTTTCGCCCCCGAAGGGACCGACCCTTCGAAAACTCGCACGTACGCCATGACGCCCTTGTAGGAGTCGTACTTGGAGTCGAATATGAGCGCCTTCAACGGTGCCTGGGAGTCGCCTGAAGGGGGCGGTACGCGGTCGATGATTGCGTTGAGAAGCTCTGGCACTCCGACGCCGGTCTTGCCGGATGCGTAGACCACTTCGCTCTCGTCGAAGCCGAAGGTCTGGCAAACTTCGCGGGCGACCCGGAGTGGCTCGGCGGCGATCATGTCGGTCTTGTTGATGACCGGGATGATGGTCAGGTCTTTCTCTAGAGCCAGGTAGACGTTGGCGAGAGTTTGGGCCTGGATGCCCTGGGTGGCATCGACGACTAGCAGCGCGCCTTCACAGGCCGCGAGGGCTCGGGAGACTTCGTAGGTGAAGTCGACGTGGCCGGGCGTATCGATGAGATTTAGCTGGTGGGTTTCGCCATCGTCAGGCGTGTAGTTGAGTCGCACCGCCTGAGCCTTAATGGTGATGCCGCGCTCTCGCTCCAGGTCCATGGAGTCGAGGTGTTGCTCTTGCAAATCACGCGGGTCGACGGTGCCGGTGTCGGCCAACAGGCGATCCGCCAGCGTCGACTTGCCGTGGTCGATGTGGGCGATGATGCAGAAGTTGCGGATGCGAGACGCTTCCATGACGTTTCAGTATAGCAGGATGAGGGGTGCCATAATGTGCCGTCCGGCCCTTGCCCATGCGGTTAATACGTGTTTTGAGGTGGGCAGGCCCTGTGTTAGGATGCGGCCCTCTGGCGGCCTTAATGCCCCTGTATTCGGGGGGGTTCTGGCCTAAAACCTGGGTACGAGTTGGAGGATGAATATGGCTGCAGTAAGACGAGCAGAAGCGGTCTGGCAGGGCGACCTGATGGCTGGCAGCGGCGTGGTGAGCGCGACGAGCAGCGGGGCCTTCTCCGATCTTGGCGTGAGCTGGGCGGCCCGCACCGAGCAGCCCGGTGGCAAGACGAGCCCCGAAGAGTTGGTGGCGGCCGCTCATGCGAGCTGCTTTTGCATGGCGCTGTCGGCGGGGCTAGGCAAGGCCGGGACGCCCCCGGAGCGACTGGAAGTGAGCGCCGAGGTCACCTTCGCCCCCAAAGACGGCGGCGGCTTCTACGTTAAGTCCAGCGCGCTGACGGTGAAGGGCACTGTGCCAGGCATCGACCAGGCTGCTTTCGAGAAAGCGGCCGAGGGTGCAAAAGACGGCTGTCCCATTTCCGGCGCGATGGCGGGCAACGTGGAACTGAGCGTGAGCGCGACGCTGGCGTAGGCGAGGGGCTAGCCGGGCAGTCTGGCTGGTGGGGAAGGCGGGACTCGAACCCGCACGCTCTTTCGAGCACATGATCCTAAATCATGCTCGTCTACCGATTCCGACACTTCCCCGTGACTGACCCGACCGCTCGATTATAGCCCCGGGTTATATCACTGGGCGGTTCCGGCCACCCGGCGGCGTAGGGTAACCTAGCCCCGTGTTTACAGGCGTGCATGGGCTCGGCCCGCTTTGACGGCAGCCCTTCTCCTCGGCGTCCTCCAGGGCGTGTTCGAGTGGCTACCGGTGTCCTCGGAGGGCGTGGTCTCTGCTAGTTACTCGTATTTCTTCGACAAGTCGTTTGAAGATGCCGTCCAGTTCGCCCTGTGGCTGCACATAGGCACGGTGCCCTCGGTGCTGGTGGTGTTCAGGCGGGACTGCGTGGGCATTGTCAAAGAGGTCGTCGCGCTACGCCCCAGACCAGGTAGAGGGCCGTCGCCGTTCCTCACATTTCTGTTTGTCGCCACGCTCGTAAGCGCGCCCATTGGCCTGGGGTTGCTCATTGGTCTGGAGGAGTTGTCTGCGCGTGTGGGGGCGTCTGCGATGGCGGTGGTCGGGGCGCTGATGCTGGTGACCGGCTACATGCAGCTTCGCAGCAAGGAGTCTGGCGAGCGGGGCCGGGATGATCTGTCCGTGCTCGACGGCGTAGTCGCCGGTATTGGCCAGGGCCTGGCTGTGCTGCCCGGACTGAGCCGCTCTGGCACGACGGTGGCGCTGATGCTGGCGCGGCGCATCGACCGGCGCGAGGCGTTGGCCTTGAGTTTCCTCATGAGTGTTCCGGCGTCTCTCGGGGCGTCTCTTTGGGCCGGGCTGAGCGATGGGTTCGCCCTGTCAGGTGAGGCGATCGTCTCGGCAGCAATCGCGTTCGTGGTGGGGCTGGTTGCCATTCGAGCGTTCATGGTTGTGGCCGACAAGGTCAACCTTGGTGGGTTCATTATTTTCTTCGGCCTCGTCGTCTTCGTCGGCGGCATGTGGCAGGCGATATAATCGAGCCGATATGGCTGATCAACCAGAAAACAAGACCGGCGGCCGACTGGCGTGCACCGACTGCGGAGCCGAGTTCGTGGTCACCCGGGGCGGCGAGGGCGCGCTCACGTGCTGCGACCTGCCGCTTGAGGCCAGGAAGTAGCCCGTGGCAACTCAACTGGGTAAACGCTATCGCTCCCTCGACACCGGTACTACTTTGCTATGCACCAAGGCTGGCACTGGCGTGGTGAAGTGCAACGGACAGGAGATGGTCGTGCAGCAGCCCAAACGGCTGCCAAGCTCAGACTAGGGTTTCCTAGTCTCACACTACACGGGCACTAGCACTGGCTCGGTCTGCATGACGGTTGTGACCTCCGGGCCTTGCTCGGACAGGTAGACGTCGATCTCCGAGCGCACGCCAAACTCGGGCAGGTAGATGCCTGGCTCTATCGAGAAGCAAATGCCGGGGATGATCTGGCGAGTGTCCCTGGTTTCGTAGTCGTCCAGGTTGACGGCGTTGGAGTGGATTTCACGCCCGATGCTGTGACCCAGCCGGTGTTTGAAGTAACCTCCGTAGCCAGACTCGGTGATGTGGTCCCGGGCGACTCTGTCCATTTCCCAGCCCATGAGCACGCGGCCCTGCGAGTGGGCGGTGCGAAGGTGCTGAACGGCGGCGTCACGGGCACCGATGACGGCGGCGAACACTTTTCGATGTTCTGCCGGTACATCGGAACCCACATACCCGGTCCAGGTGATGTCGGCGGCCATAGTGCCTTCGCCCTCTAAGTGAGACCACAGGTCGATGAGCACCCAGTCGCCAGCTTTTATAGCCGAGGAACCGGTGGACAGGGGCTCGTAGTGCGGGTCGGCCGAGTTGGCATTGGCGGCGACTACCGGCCCGTCCAATATGGCCAGGCCTTCTTCGGAAAATCGGTTTCGGATGAACTGCGCCACTTCATGTTCTCGAATGCCGCCCGACAACTGGTCGCCTATGAATGCGTATGCCTCCAGCACTATTTTCGACAGCCGGTCAGCGGCGGTTTTGTGCGAGGCGAGTTGGTCCGGACCCCAGCGCTGGGTGGCGTACTGGAATAGGTCGGCCGACGACACCACTTCGACGCCCGCCTCGCGCACCAGTTCGACCGTGCCCGCATCGACGCGCGCGGCCCTGGGAAGCTCGGCCCTGGGCGAGTACTCCATTGCCACTTTGCCAGCTCCCGCGACCGCGCTGTGGACGAGGTCGATCATCTCGTCCCGGCGTGACCAGGCTCGCTTTTTAACGGCCACGCCGTTGAACCGGCTCAGGTCTACTGTGCTCGGCATTAGCACCGGCTCGCCCGAAGCCGGGATCCACAGCCAGCAGGGGCGGGTGAGGAATTCGACCGGCCCCAGGGCGTCCCACATGACGGGGTTGGAGTACCTGTAGTCGTACAGCAGCCAGCCGCCGATGCCGCAGTCTGCCATGAATGAGCGCGCCTGGCTGGCGATGTCTGTGAAGGGTGTCATTTAAAGCATGGAGCGGACGAAGCCGCCGTCTACGGGGATGGTTGTTCCGGTGATGTAGCTGGCGGCGTCCGAGGCGAGGAAGGTCACCAGCGCCGCCATTTCCTCGGGCCTGCCGATGCGGCCCATGGGGATTGAGTCGGTCAGTCCGGCCAGGGCATCTTCTTCGGAAATTTCTTCCCCAGAAGCCCGGCCGCGTACGACTTCCATCATTCGTTCTGTCATGAGGAACCCTGGTGCGATGTTGTTTACGAGTATGCCCTCGGGAGCCAGTTCGCCTGACAGCGCTTTGGAGTACCCCACTGCGCCCATGCGAGTAGCGCCGGATAGCATTAGCGAGGGAAACGGCTGCTTGACGGTACTGGCCAGGATGTTGATGATCCGGCCGCCCCCGGCCCGTCGCATGTGCGGCACCGCGGCCCGGCTCATGCGTGCGAAGAACATGAGCGATAGCTGCACGGCCCGGTCCCACTGCGCCTCGGTCGCCTCCATTGGGGTTGCCACGGGAGGTCCCCCAGAGTTGCTGACGAGGATGTCGAGGCGACCGAAGTGATCGACCGCCGTTGCCATCAGTTTTTGTATGTCTTCGGGCCTGGACAGGTCGGCCGCCACCGGCAATACGTCCACACCTGTCGCTTTGGCGATTTCGCTGGCCGCCGCCTTTATGCGGGTTTCGTCGCGGCTGCATACGACGAGGCTGACGCCCTCCGACGAGAGCGCATCCGCGCATGCTCGCCCCAGGCCCATGCTGGCGCCTCCGACCACGGCTACTTTTCCCCTCAGGCCCAGTTCCATTTTCGTCCTCCCAACTCTATTGGCCCGCATCATACCGACACCGACGGGCCTGCTACAATTTTGTGCCGTCCGAGTGAGGTGAAGCTCAGGGCCAAGCAGGGAGCGAATTGGGTAAATCAGCCACAAACAAGTTGATGAGCGCAGCAGAGGCCGTCGAACGGTTCGTGCCGGACGGCGCTGTGCTCGGCATGGGCGGTCAGAGCATCGGCCGGTGCCCGATGGCACTCTCTTTCGAGATTGCGCGACAGGGCAAAACGGACCTGACGGTCGTTGGCTGCAACCTGGCGATGTCGATGGATGTGCTGGTCGGGTCGGGCCTCGTGACCCGCACCGAATGCGGCACCGGCAACCTGGAGCGCTACGGGACGGCGTTCCGCTGGAGGGCCGCCGCCGAGGCGGGCGAACTGGCAGTGGCCGACTACAGCCACCTGGGCATGGCCTCTCGCTTTCTCGCCGCGTCGCTGGGGCTGCCGTTCATGCCCATAAAGAGCCTGCTCGGGTCGGATATTCTGACGACCAAACGGGCCGATGGCCCAGACCCCGATTACGTGCTTATGGGCAACCCGTTTTCAATAGAGAGTGAGCCAGTGGCGCTGCTACCGGCGCTCAGCCCAGACGTGTCGATAGTTCACGTTCAGAAGGCCGACGCCGCCGGCAATTTCGCTATCGAGGGCTTCTCAACTCATGAGCCAGAGATGGTGAAAGCATCCAAGGCCGTAATTGTTAGCTGCGAAGAGATAGTTGACCCGGAGTATTTCCGGGAGAACCCTGGCGAAACGACGGTGCCGTTCCTGTTCGTGGACGCGGTCGTTCATCAGCCGTTCGGCGGTTACCCCACCTCTGTCTACAGGCGCTACGAGCATGACCGTGAGCACGTTGTGGAGTACCAGCGCGTAGCCAGAGCGGGCGGGGACGAGTACGCCGACTACTTGCGCCGGGCAATAGAAGAGCCGGGCGACTTTGACGGCTTTCTCGCCTGGGCCCTGACAGACGATAAGAAGGCCGTGCTGCGAGACGAAATGGAGCGCCTGATTTGACCGATTACAGGCCCGACGAACTGATGGTCGTCGAGGCGGCCCGGCACATTAACGACGGCGACGTGGTGCTCGTGGGAACAGGCCTGCCCATGCTGGCGGGGCTGCTTGCCCAACGCACTCACGCTCCGAACATGTGCTACGTGGTGGAGACGGGACCGGTTGCGCCGAGGGTGCTGCCGACGCCCATTTCCGTGTCCGACCCGCGCGTCATGCATGGGGCCGTGAGCCACGGCTCGCTGCTTTCGTCGCTAGGGGGCGTGTTGCAACGGGGGCTGGCCGACGTGTCGTTCCTAGGGGGCGCCCAGATCGACCGTTACGCCAATTTGAACTCTACTGTCATTGGCGACCCTGAAAGGCCGAAAGTCAGGCTTCCCGGCAGCGGCGGCGCCAACGACCTTGCGTCCCATTCGCCCCGCATTCTCATCATCACCCGGCACGAACGTCGCCGCTTTCCCGAGCGCTGCGACTACATAACGAGCCCCGGTTACCTCGATGGCCCCGATGCCCGAAAGCTTTCCGGGCTGTCGGTGCCGTACCCGGAGATATCGGTCATAACCGACCTGTGCGTAATGGAGATTGACCGGGCAACCGGGACGCTTGGTGTGGCCAGGCTCGCGCCTGGGGTTGCGTTCGGCGAAGTACAGGAGAAAACCGGCTTCGAACTGATCCGACCCGCCGACATTCCCTCCATTAATCCGCCGTCTGGCGATATAGTCGAACTCCTACGCCGGGAAGTTGACCCCGGCGGAATTTACCTCAAGGGGTAAAGAGGCCAAACACCCCAAATCACCCCAAAGCCCTGGGAGACGAAACTTTGCCCGAAGCCAGAAAGCTAATCGAAGAATTGACCAACGCCTACGGACCCACCGGGTTCGAGGGGCCGGTGCGGGACATACTACGCCGTGAACTGGAACCCATCGCCGACTCTGTCGAGACGGACGGTATCGGGTCACTTGTTGCAACGCAGAAGGGTAAGTCCGACAGACCAAGAGTCATGCTCGCGGCCCACATGGACGAGTTGGGGTTGATGGTCAAGTACATCGACGAAGACGGCTATGTGAAAATCCTGCCCCTTGGCGGATGGCTGGACCAGTCCATCATCAACCAGCGCTGGACGGTGTTGACGCAAGACGGCCCAGTGCCGGGGGTAACCGGCATAAAGTCGGTGCACGTTATGGATGCCGATGAACGCAAGAAGGTGCGTAAGCCAACCGAGATGTTCATCGACGTCGGCGCCACGAGCAAAAGAGACGCCGAGACCCGGCTGGGAATTCGTCCGGGCGACCCGGTGGCAGCCGAAAGCCGCTTCGTGGAGATGGCCGGGGGCAAGCGCTACATGGCCAAGGCGCTCGATGACCGCATAGGCTGCGCCGCCATGGTTGGCGTGATGAAGGCGCTCAAGGCCGATCCTGGTTCCAACACTGTGTTTGGCGTTGGCACTGTGCAGGAAGAGGTGGGCATGAGGGGCGCGCAGACGTCGAGCCACCACGTTAACCCCGATATCGGCATCAGCCTGGAGGTCGGCGTTGCGGGGGATCACCCCGGAATTACGATGGACGAGGCGCAGGAACGATTGGGTTCGGGGCCGGGCATATTCCTGCACGACTCTTCGATGTTACCGAACCTGAAGCTGCGCGATCTGTTCGTTGAGACCGCGGAGGCCGAGGGCATCCCCTTCCAGTTCAATGTGCTGGCTGGATACGGAGAGGACGGTGCCGAGATACAAAAGAGCCGCGCAGGGGCGCCCTCAATAAACGTCACGGTGCCCACCCGGTACCTGCACAGCCACACGGGGATGATTGAGCGGTCGGACTTCGACGGACTGGTGGCGCTGGTGGCCGCCGTCGTACGCCGACTGGACGCCTACACAGTCGAGTCGGTGCGGAGCTTCGATTGACCGAGATCGCTTCGAACGGCGACGGCGGGCAGTACATGGTCGCCGCCCTGCAAGACCAGGGCCACCGTGTCACCGGGCCACGCCTCGACGTCATCGACCTGATCGAAGGCAGGAACGGGGCTTTTTCGGCAGAGTCGCTTAGTGACGAACTGCCAGACGTCGGAAGAGCGACGGTGTACCGAACGCTGAAGCTGTTGCTCGAAGCCGGGGTGGTGTGCAAACTGCAGATGCCCGCTGGCGGCCCCAAATACAGCCTGGCAAGAGTCGAGCACCACCACCACACTGTCTGCCTGAATTGCGGCCGGGTGCAGGAGTTCGGGGACGCGACTATAGAACGGCTGATGCGAGCCATCGGCTCGGAGGTGGCGGGCGACATTGTCGGTCACCGTATCGAGATCGACGTGCTGTGCGAACGCTGCAAGGCGGGCGAGGCCTAGCAGCACGCTAACCGTTGGTAGCGGCGACCGAGTCGTAGCCGGCTTTGTAGTCCTCGGGGGTGTTGAGGTCCAGGCGGACCCCCGGCTCTTGGATTGGCACCCGGTGAACCTCTGAACGGTGGCGTTCAATCACCTCTCGTATGCCTTGGTTTTCCTCGGTGATCTGTTTCAACTCTCCGACCAGGCGGGCGGCAAACACTATGGGGTGACCGCCTCGCGCTCCGTGTATGGGAGAGGTAACGGCCGCGCCGCTCTCGCGGTGTGCCGCAATTACCCGGCGGATGATGGACGCCGGTCTGGGCTGGTCGACGGCGAGCAGGACGACTAATTCGGCTGACGCATCCACTGCGGCTAGTCCGGCCTTAATTGAGGTGGTCTTACCTGCGGCGTAGTCGGGGTTGATGACGTAGCGCATCCGCTCACCTTTGACGAAGGGGATTACCTCTTCGGCGTGGTGGCCCAGCACGACGATGACGTCGTCGACGCCCGCGGCTTTTAGCTGGGCGATCTGGTATTCCACAAGGGTGACGTCGGAGCCCGACTCATTTGGCCAGGGCAGCAGGGGTTTGGGCCGACCCATGCGCTCAGACTTACCGGCCGCAGTGAGAATGGCAGAGACGGTCAAGTCAGGGCCGCCAGCGAACGGGAAGCGCTAGTCTGAAGGGGATGTAGCGGCTTCGGGGACAAGCTCAGACACCCCGGCAGACGAGAGATATTTGGCGTGGGCCTTGTCCACAAGCCCGTCGGCGAGCTTCATGACGGCCCCGGTGCCGCCCAGGCGGAACATGAGCATTTCGGCCATGATGCTGATGGCAATTTCGTCGGGGGTGCGGGCGTGGATGTCCAACCCTATGGGCGCACGCAGTTCGCGCAGTCGCTCCAGCGAGACCCCCATGCGGAGCAGATCCTCGTAGATGAGGATGGTCTTACGCTTCGACCCCAGCAAGCCCACGTAGCGCGCCGGAGTTGCGGCGGCGGCGGCGAGGGCGACGTTGTCATACCGGTGCCCGCGGGTGGCGATGATGATGAACGTGTTGCGGTTGGTGGGCAGTCCGGGAATGGCGTCTTCCGGCCTTGCCACTATGGTTTCGACCGCACCGGGGAAGCGTTCGGGGTTGGCGAACTCGGCCCTGTCGTCGGTTATGTAGACCTGGAACCCGAGCTTTTCGGCAAGGGGGGCGATGGCGTTGGAGACGTGGCCTCCGCCAGCCAAAATTAGCTTTGGCGGCGTCGTATAGGCCTCGATGAAGTATTCGGTGCCGTCGGGTGTCACGACGTACTCGTTACGCCCGTGAGCCATTAGTTCCATCGCGCGCCCCGTAGCGTCTTCGTCGAGTGCATCGGTTCCGAGAGAACCGTTGGTGGTGCCGTTTTCACGGATGAACAGCTTTCGGCCCGTGCCAGCCCCGGCCAGCAGTGGGCCATCTTCTTCACCCGGCAGCTTAATGAGCGAAGCCAGTGCCACGGAGCCTTGGCCCTCGTAGGCGGCGTCTATCTCTTCGGCGTATGAGAGCAGCTCTTCAGGCGTATATATGGGATCGATGAGGAAGTACATCGTCCCGCCGCATATCAGGCCGTCTTCGGCGGCGAGGTCTTCGTTGAGTTCGTATTCTCGGTACTGGGCGGAACCGCCACGGGAGAGAAGCTCTTTGGCGGCGAACCAGATGTCGCCCTCAACGCAGCCTCCGCCGAGCGTGCCTACACCGGTGCCGTCCTCGCGGACCAAGAGCTTGGCGCCTGGTTTTTGGGGCGTCGAACCTTTTGTGCGGACAACGGTCGCAACCACGGCCTTATGGCCGCCTGACAACTGTAGCTTTGCTTCCTGGAATACGTCTTTCATGGCTTTAGATTACCAACTTATTGGATTACGGGCAGCCCCGAACGGATTCGAAGGGTAGGTTCAGCGTCCGGCGGGACGGTTACAGCTTCAGGCTGTTTTCCAGGCGTCGCTGTCCCCGGCAAGGACCCACGACTGCCATGCTCAGGCCGTCGCCCGTGAGAACTTGCTTTGCCACCCGGTCGATGTCTTCGGTCGTCAGGACGTCTAATTTCGCTATTGCGCCGTCCACGTCGAGGATCTCCCGAGCGAGCAGTTCTTGGGAGCCGAACCACGAAGAGACGGCGCGGGTGTCTTCCATTCTCAGCAAGAGGCGGCCGGAGGTGAGTCGCCGCGCCCGGTCGAACTCCTCTTCCGACATGCCTTCTCTTATGGCGGCCACCTCGGCGAGTATGGTGTCCACAGCGTCGTAGACACGCCGGGGCTCCGTACCTGCAGATATTTGGAAGGCTCCACAGTCTCTGAAGTGGGTAACTCCGGAATGCACGTCGTAAGCAAGGCCCTTGCGTTCACGTAACTCCAAAAACAGCCTGGAACTCATGGAGTTACGTGAACGCAAGG
>Ga0302135_10001276_pt1 | contig 15137 bp, 17 predicted proteins | sample CBN3_surface_MG_FD_203119 | JGI IMG/M metagenome (GOLD analysis project Ga0302135, IMG submission 203119) | Marine microbial communities from Western Arctic Ocean, Canada - CBN3_32.1 | ecosystem: Environmental > Aquatic > Marine > Oceanic | place: Canada: Western Arctic Ocean | collected...
AAAACTTTGACTTTCAAAGTAATATTTTCTCGATATAGCGTTGCGAACTGATCACGCGGGTAAGAGTAACTTCAGGTTGGCAAGGCGCATGGGAGACTTGACCACAGGATTTCAGCGAACCCTATCGGCGGCGACAATCGTCGCCGTGTTGGCGTTGGGCGCGTGCGCCACACCCCCCGAAGATACGGAAGCGCTGGAAGCCTATCGTGAAGCCAACGATCCAATAGAACCCTTCAATCGTTGGATATTCAGCCTCAATCAGCTTCTTGATAAACTGATTTTGCGGCCAGTAACGTTGATCTATCGCTTCATTCCCGAAACCCCGCGCCAAGGTGTCACCAATTTCCTGCGCAACCTCGACTCACCAGTGATCTTGGCAAACGATATTTTTCAGGGAAAATTCCGGCGCGCGGGAACCACGGCAGGTCGTTTCATAACCAATTCGACCGTCGGCATTGGCGGCATATTTGACATTGCTACAAATTTCGGTCTCGAACGCCATTCTGAGGATTTTGGCCAGACGCTCGGATATTGGGGCGTTTCTTCTGGTCCCTACCTAGTACTACCTCTAATCGGGCCGGCGCCGCCACGCGACGCTCTGGGACGAGTGGTCGACTATTTCCTGGATCCAATTTCATATATCGCTGACAACAGCGAACGGTGGGAGTGGATACCACCGACCCGGGTTGCTTTGAAAGCGATTGATTTCCGCTCCCGAAATTTCGATCAAATTGACGAGATCGAACGAACATCTATCGACCTCTATGCCACGGTTCGCAGCGCGTACCGCCAGAGCCGAAGCGACGATATCCGCGATGGTGCCCCTGGGCCGCTGATCCCGGTACCGCAGATCTCGAGCGACTACAGCGACGAGGAAACAGCGGCAGTCGATACCGAATAGAGTCTGATTAGAAACCGAGCAGAAGCATGGTGCGACGGAGCCTTGCGGGGTTAATTGCCATCGGCGCTTTTTTGTGGTGGTCGTTGCCGCCTGTCGCCCACGCCGATACCAACAAAGCGAATGTCTTCATAGAAACGCTTGGCAGCGAGGTTATCGGCATGCTGAGCGATCCGGTCCTCAGTGAGGAGGATCGAGTCGCAGAGTTTCGTCGGTTGTTGGTCAACGGATTTGATCTCCGTACAATCGGCCGCTTTGTTCTCGGCCGCCACTGGCGTCGCGCGACGCCAGCGGAGCGCGGAGAATTCGAGCAATTGTTCGAGGACTACATCGTTGCCAGCTATGCGGCCCGGTTGGGACGATACCAAGGCGAGACGCTAACTGTTGGCGCAACCCGCGACGACGGCAATGGCGATAAATTGGTTGGCACCGAGATAGTGCCGCGCGAGGGACCGGCGGCCCGAGTCGAGTGGCGTGTGCGCGCAATAGCAGGCAATTACAAGATCATCGACGTCGTCGTAGAAGGCGTCAGTATGGTGATCACGCAACGATCGGAATTCGCATCGGTTATCCAGCGGTCGGGCGGACAAGTCGCCGGCCTGCTGACGGAACTGCGAAAGAGAACCGAACGCCGGTAGCGACGGCGCGGGCTCAACCTGCGGCGGTCAATTTTTCGACGCTAGTTCCGTAGCACCGGTCGGTACTTCAGACGATGTGGTTGGTCGGCAACGGCGCCGATCCGGCGATGACGGTCAGCCGCGTAGTCGGCGTAATTACCCTCAAACCACTCCACATGGCTATCACCTTCGAAGGCGAGAATATGCGTCGCGATTCGATCAAGGAACCAGCGATCGTGCGATATCACCAGAACGCAACCCGCAAACTTGAGCAACGCCTCCTCCAACGCCCGAAGGGTCTCGACATCGAGATCGTTAGTCGGCTCGTCTAGTAGCAAGACATTGGCGCCAGACTTCAGCATTTTGGCCAAGTGGACCCGGTTACGCTCACCGCCCGAAAGTTGACCGACCTTTTTTTGTTGATCCGGTCCACGAAAATTGAAGGAGCCCACGTAGGCCCGGCTTTGCACCTTGTTAACCCCGAGCTCTATTTCGTCCAGGCCTTCGGAAATCTCTTCCCATACGGTTTTGTCGTCGTTTAACGCATCACGCGTTTGATCGACGTGGCCGAGAACGACGGTCTCGCCGACTTTGAGCTCGCCGGAATCCGGATTTTCCGCACCAGTCAACATTCGAAACAGCGTCGTCTTGCCGGCGCCATTGGCACCGACTATTCCGACAATGGCACCTCTTGGCAGCTTGAAGTTCAAATCCTCGATCAGCAGTCGGTCGTCGTAACCTCGGCTCAGTTCGATCGCTTCGAATACGGTGTCGCCGAGCCTTGGCCCAGCTGGGACGACGATCTGGCCGGTCGCGACATATCGTTCCTGGTCTTGCGCGAGTAACGACTCGTACGAGGAAATGCGCGCCTTGCTCTTGGCTTGCCGCGCCCGTGGCGACGCTTGCACCCACTCTAGTTCGCTTGCGAGCACACGTTGTCGCGCGGCTTCCTGCTTGCCCTCCTGCTGCAATCGTTTCTGTTTTTGCACGAGCCATCCAGAATAGTTGCACTCATACGGGATGCCGCGCCCGCGATCGACCTCGAGTATCCACCCCGCGACATTGTCGAGGAAGTAGCGATCATGGGTAACCGCAACCACCGTCCCGGGATATTCGTCGAGAAACCGCTCCAGCCAAGCTACCGATTCGGCATCCAAATGATTCGTCGGCTCATCGAGAATCAACATGTCGGGGCGTTGCAGGAGGAGACGGCATAGCGCAACGCGCCGTCGCTCGCCCCCCGACAGGTTAGCGACCTTGGCCTCGCCCGGAGGACAGCGAAGCGCGTCCATCGCCATGTCGACAGTTCGGTCAAGATCCCACGCATCAGCAGCCTCTATCTGCTCTTGGATGCCCGCCTGCTCATCGATTAGCGCATTCATTTCGTTTTCGTCGAGCGGCTCGGCAAATCTAGCGCTCACAGCTTCGAAACGATCGAGCAGAGACTTCGTTTCGGCGACCCCTTCCATGACGATTTCAAGAACGCTTTTGTCGGCATCGACAACCGGTTCTTGCGGAAGATAGCCGATCCGTAATCCGGGGGAGGGCTCCGCATCACCGACAAACTCGGTGTCCACGCCCGCCATAATCCGCAGCAGCGTCGATTTGCCGGATCCGTTGACGCCCAGAACGCCAATTTTTGCACCGGGCAGGAAGGATAGTGAAAGACCCTTCAAGATTTCGCGCCCACCAGGAAAAACCTTACCTAGGCCGCGCATTACAAAAACAAACTGATTGGAAGCCATGGGCCACTCTGACGGCGAAAAGTTGGGTGGTTGTAACCAATCGTCGGCAGCCTCGCAACGAAAGCACCGATGTGGCGCTGTTTCTCACAACACAGTTGAGCTATCGTCAAAATCGCTTCCCTATCAAACTCGAGTTCGGCAAATCCGCGTCGGGGCAGCGTCACCGCGTTGGCTCTGCGTTTGCGCGCAACTTATATATGACCGTCGCCCTACCTCACCTCGCCATCCTCGGTGCCACATTAATGTGGGCATCTTCGTTCGCGGCCGGTCGTTTGGCGGTCGCGACCATGCCCGCCTCTGAAATTCTGATGCTACGATTCGCGATCGCAGCCGCGCTCCTGTGGCTTGCCGTCGCGCTAGTACGCCGATCGCTTCCAAACTTGCAGATCGCCCGTGAGGCCTTCTGGATCGGCTTCCTTGGTTCGGGACTGGCGACTATTTTCGTCTATTGGGGGCTTATCCTCACCACGGCCGTAAATGCGGCCGTCATTACGTCTTGGATGCCGTTGGTTTCGTCGATCCTCGCTTGGCGCCTATTGAAGGAAAGCATTTCACGCTGGGTGTTGATTGGTTCCGCGTTTGCTCTATGTGGGGTCCTTATCCTCGTATCGGACGACCGAGCTAGCGGTTCCAGTTCGATCTGGGGGGATCTGCTCTGCGTGGCCAGCCTGGTGATTGCTTGTTTTGCGCAAATCCGTTTGCGCCGGATCGGCCTAAAATTCGGGAATACGTTAGCGATCACGGCCTGGCAACTCACAGGCGGCGCCGTCTGCATGACGCTAATCATGGTGTTCTTCGAAAGCTGGTTCGATGAGCGCGGCTGGATGGCGGTTCCCGGCATCGATGCATGGCTGCTGATTGCCTACCTCGCCATATTCGTTGGTGCGGCAGCGTTTGCTCTCAACAACTTCGCGCTACGTCACCTCACCGCGGGTCACGTCTCCCTCTATGTCGTCCTGATGGCGCCCATGAGCGTGCCGATCTCAGCTCTCGTGATCGGCGAAGTGGTTACTTGGATTGATGTCGCTGCGATTGCCCTGGTGACGTTCGGTGTGGCTTTGCCTGTCATGGCAACACGCTTGATAGCGCCGTCGACAAGCAAGGCGGAATCAAACAAACCCGCTCCGATCCACCCGAACTAATTTTGTCCAGCGCCTCAAGTTTTTCTTACCTCGATGACCGCACTACCTCACATGGCAATCCTATTGGCGACCGTGTTCTGGGCGTCTTCATTTGCCACAGGAAAGATGGCCATTCTTGCGATGACCGCATCGCAACTTCTGGTCATGCGCTTCGGCCTGGGCGCGTTGATCCTGTTCGCTGTTATTCGGCTAACGCGTCAGCGGAATGGGCCAGCGAAGATCAATCGGCAAGCGTTTTTTTCAGGCATGCTGGCGCCGGGGGCTGCAACTCTTCTCGCTTATTGGGGCATGCTCCACACGACGTCCATAAATGCGGTGGTTATCTTCTCGTGGATGCCATTGGTTACGTCTCTATGCGCGTGGTGGCTAATCTCCGAGAAGCCATCAAGAAATGTCCTTATCGGGTCGGTGATCGCGCTAACGGGTACGTTATTTTTGGTTTCAGACGATTTGGTGGCGGGATCTTCATCGCTGTTTGGAGACTTTCTGTGTTTTCTCAACCTTATTACGGTTGGCTTTGGCCAGACTTTTTTGCGGCGGATTGCCAGGGATCATGGCAACGCGATGTCGGTCACGTTGTGGCAGCTTCTCGGTGCCGGATCGATATGCCTTTTCGTGCTCGTATTCTTCGAGAGTTGGCTCGATACGCGTGGATTGATGGAAGTTCCATCGGCAGAGGTGTGGCTCTTGATTCTCTACTTGGCGGTATTCGTTAGCGCCGGCACATTTGCATTGAACAATTATGGACTACGGTACATCTCGGCAGGCCACACCAGCCTCTACTACGTGCTGATGGCGCCCCTGGGCGTTCCCTTTTCCTATTACCTGCTCGATGAAGCCATCTCGATCACCGATTTGTTTGCAATAGGTTTGGTTATGGCTGGCGTCGCAACGCCTATGGGGGCAAGGATCTTTCAGCAAGCCCGTGCACATCGAGCATCCAGATAGACGCACGGCCGCAGCACAATGATGCCCCATATCGCCATGACGATTGCCGCAACGCTTTGGGCGTCTTCGTTCATCGCCAGCAAGGCAATGATGGAGGTGATATCGCCGCCACAACTCACACTCCTAAGGTTTTGGATTGGCGCTCTCGTGATCTTAGCCGTCGCGCTACTCACGCGCAGAGTATTCAATGCACGTGCGATAGGCATTCGCGCTTTTGTAACCGGCTTCTTCGAACCGGGTCTCATAACGATCATTGTGTATTGGGGCTTGCTCCACACAACAGCGGTTCATGGCGTCGTGCTTTTTGCCCTCATGCCGCTCGTGACGTCGTTACTCGGCCGCGTTTTCCTGGGTGAGGCAATCACCAGGCCGGTTTTGGGCGGTGCAGTGATTGCAGTCGTTGGAACGGTACTGCTCGTCGCGGGCACGCCCGAGAATGGTGACGCCAGCTTGTTTGGCGACGCCATCGTGTTCCTCGGGATGCTACTCGCATGTGTAGCGATCCTGGTTCTCAGACGGGTAGCGCAAACCCACGGTCAACCAATGGCAGTCACGTCATTCCAACTCACTGGTGCCGGGTTCTGTGGCTTTGTCGTCGTTGGCGGTTTGGCCTTTTTCAACAATGACGCAGGCGCGTTCGAGGCATACACACGCATCGACACCACCGGTTGGCTGATCATGGTTTACTTGGGTGTTTTGGTCAGCGCGCTCGCCTTCTTCATCTACAATTTCGCCTTGGGCCATATTGGGGTGGGGCGCATTAGCCTATATTTGGTTCTGATTGCGCCCCTTGGTGTGCCGCTTGCTGCAATTTTCCTGGGCGAAACGGTGAACCTCCAGGACGGAGTTGCGATCGCTCTCGTGATAGTCGGCGTTGCTCTGCCTTCCCTCGCTTCGCAGCCCTGGCTAGTCAGTCTTTGGCCGGGACGCAGCGGCCGCAGGCGTATGCCTCGATAGTTACTGTGAACCCCGAGCCGCGGATTCCGATGTTGCCTCACCTATCGATGGTGATCGCCATCGTGTTGTGGTCGACGATCTATGTCGCAGGAAAGACTGCTGTCACCCTGATCCCACTGGCCGAGACCATCGCCTGGCGCTTCCTTATTGCTGCCGGAGTGTTGTGGCTGGTGGTCGCCTGGAAGCGCGAAGCACTACATGCCAGGGCAATCGGCGTACCGGCGTTCATTGGCGGCTTTTTCGAACCAGGTGTGGCTGGTCTCCTCACTTTTTGGGGCCTCACGATGACGTCGGCGATCAGCGCGACGGTGCTGTTCTCGATCTTTCCGCTGGTTTCAACCTTGATGGGCAGGGTTTTTCTCAAGGAACCGATTTCGTTGCTCGTTGTAATCGGATCCATCGTCGCCATGGCGGGAACGGCACTGCTCGTGTGGGACGACGCCGGCAGCGGTGACAACTCTCTTCTCGGTGATGCCATCGTTGTGACAGCCATGGTGTTTATCGTCACCGTGCAGTTACGCCTGCGCCGGCTTGCGACACTTCATGGCAAGCCGCTCGTTGTCACGTCGTGGCAAATGACCGGAGCCGCCGCCTGTGGGTTCGTTTTCGTTCCGCTGTTGCAGGCCGGCGACGAAATCGCGGTTTGGATGACAACGGCGGGCCAGATTGATGCCTGGTTGGTGCTCGTCTATATGGCGATCTTCGTTAGCGCGCTAACCTTCCATGTCTATAACTATGCACTACGCTTTATCCCAGTTGGCCGGATCAGTCTGTATTACACACTGGTTGCACCGCTCGGCGTTCCATTTGCGGCCATTACCCTGGGTGAGACCGTGAGCACCTTCGATCTGATGGCGACCGCGTTCGTCGTGGTTGGTGTCGCGCTGCCTGCGCTGCCAGCTCTACCAGCGTGGCGAAGAAAATCCGCTCGGTAACGCGGCCCGAATTACCAGAGCCCCGCCACCCCCAGCGTCACCAGCTTTTGATAGGCGAAGATCGTAGAACCAGTTGCACTCGCCCAACTGGGAAGGGATAAAAGCGGGGCCGATGCAACAATCGATCTTGGTTCGCGAATTGGCTAGCTGATAGGGTGCGCACGATGCGCCCGCAATGTTCGCGCGAAAGGAATTCCAATGCGTTTCTTGGTTTCGTTGGTGTTGGTAGTGACTGCCTGCAGCCTCAGTTTTGCAGCATTTGCGCAGAACAATTCGAGCGATGATCCGGTGGTCGTGACGGTCAATGGGGAGCACATTCGTCGGTCTGAGGTGGTGACTTTCCACGCGACGTTGCCCGCGCAATATCAAAATGTCCCACTCGACAAGATTTTCGACGACCTAATGACAAACCTCATCAACCGAAAAATGATCGTCCAGGCGGCGCGCGCCGAGGGAATGAACGAAACACGCGAGGTGCGTCGGCGGCTCTCATTCTTTCTTGATGGTTTGCTCCAGGAATTATACATCAGCCGCGAAATAGCCGCGGTTCTAACCGAGGAACACTTGCGCGCCTCTTATGAGCGGATGCTGCGGTTGGCCCCGCCCCAAGAAGAAGTTCATGCGCGTCATATTCTCGTCGAGAAACGTGAGACCGCGCAGGACCTTATTGAGAAACTTGGATCGGGAGAGGATTTTGCAACGTTAGCGCAACGTCATTCTAAAGGCCCATCCGCCAAGAGCGGCGGCGATCTCGGATATTTTGGGCGCGAACAAATGGTCCCGGAGTTCGCGGAAGTCGCCTTCGCTTTAGAACCCGGCGCAGTCAGTCAAAAGCCGATTCAGACGAAATTTGGCTGGCACGTAATCAAGGTCGAAGACCGTCGTGCCGCGCAACCACCGTCATTCGAGGAAAGCGCCCCGCAACTTCTGCGTGACGAAAGCCGGGCGATTGTGGCAAACATCGTTCAAGCACTCAGCAAAGACGCCAAAATAGTCCGCGTTCAACGACAGGCACCCAAAAGCGAATAATGGCCCAGCGGAGCGGCGCCTAGACGCGGCTAATTTTCCGCGACAAGTTCTCTATGTCGATATTGGAAGGCTCGCGATCGCGAGCGAGGGGCCTGGTCCTGGTCGGCTTGTTCAGCTCATGCCTTCCCGCTGAGCCCGCTTGCGGGCCAGCTTGTGGGCGCGACGGATCGCTTCGGTCTTTTCCCTGGCACGTTTTTCAGAGGGCTTTTCATAGGCCCTGCGCCGCTTCATCTCTCGGAAGACCCCTTCACGCTGCATTTTTTTCTTGAGCGCACGAAGCGCCTGATCAACGTTATTGTCACGGACGAATACCTGAACCAGAACTGCCTCCTAGGGTTGCGCGTGTGCCCCTGCGGGCGGACAAATACGGGCCGCACTTGGATAAGGCAAGCAAAAAGTTCTGATTTATGGTGGCCGGACCAGCCGCGAACATCCCGCTCGAACCCAATCGAAGGGTTTATGATGATAAAAATGCTAGCCCTGAGCGTCGTCGCTGCTGTGACCGCTATCGGTGGTGTCGCGGTGAGCGGCGAAGTCGACGTCGACGTCGAGAAAGGTGGCATTGTTCGCGCCTCGAGCGGCACTTACACGTTCCATGTGACGTTACGCCATGCCGATACGGGCTGGGAGCATTACGCCGACAAATGGGAGGTCGTAGCCCCCAACAACACGATCCTTCGCACCCGCGTGCTCCTTCATCCCCACGTCAACGAACAACCTTTCACGCGCTCGTTATCCGGCGTTAGAGTCCCTGCCGGCATTGCTGCTGTCACTGTTAGGGCGCACGATAAAGTGCACGGTTACGGCGGCGTTGAAATGAAAGTGGCGCTTCCACAAGCAGGAGGGTGATGCGCTATTGCTCTACGTCTCGACTTGGTTCTCGGCAATCCCCTATGAGGTGCCAGGACGTTGGTTTGTGACTACTGAACCCCGCCCAACGCGAACCCCTAATGCTCGCCTGTCCGGGTTGCACGACCGAAAACGCAGAGTCCCACCTCTTCTGCACCGGGTGTGGGCTGCGCCTCCAACTCGCTTGTGCGGGGTGCGGTGCCCTCAACCTGGTATCTCACCTATTCTGCGCCACCTGCGGATTGCAACTGTCTTCTTCACCCAGTGATGAAGGTGCCCAAGAAGCCGCACGAGTCACGCCATCAACTCTCACACCAGCCCATTTAGCTGATCGACTGCTTAGCTCATTTGCTCAGCTTCGCGGCGAACGCAAGATCGTGACGATACTATTTGCCGATCTTACTGGTACCACGAGCGCGATTGAGAGAATGGATCCCGAAGCCGCTGGCGGTCTGATCGACCCCACCGTGCGCGCCATGGCGGCGGCGATACACAAGTTCGAAGGTACAGTTGCGCGAGTCCAAGGCGACGGGATCATGGCCCTGTTCGGTGCGCCGATCGCGCATGAAGATCACGCGGTTCGGGCTTGCCACGCCGCGCTCGACGTTCGCAACGCCCTGATGGCAGCATCATAACAAGCTTGGGAGCGTGGCGATCCGGAACACAGGGTCCGGATCGGTTTGACGACGGGCGAGGTCGTGGCCCGAGCAATTCGCAACGATCTTTCGATGGACTATGACGCAGTTGGGCCGTCGGTCCATTTGGCATCGCGATTCGAGCAGCTCGCGGTGCCCAACAGCATCAGGCTCACGCGAGAAACCTACGCCTTGGCTCAGGGTCACATGGTTGTGCAATCGCTTGGCTTGCAACAGATCAGGGGATTAAGCAGTCCGATCGAAATTTTCGAGCTGGTCGGTCCCGCAGCCGACCAAACGAGATTGCGGGGGTTGGCCGCTCAAAATCTGATGCGCTTTGTCGGTCGCGAACAGGAATATGAGATGCTGCGCTTGGCCTCCCAACGCTCGCTGGAGGGACACGGCCAGGCAATCGGAATCGTTGGCGAACCGGGCGTCGGTAAATCGCGAATGTGCCTCGAATTCGCCCGCTCCAGCGACGTTGCGAACTGCCAGATCCTCGATACCGGAGGCATTTCCTACCGTCGCGGTGCCGCGTATCTCGGCCTCATCGGACTTGCCAAATCTCAATTCGGCATCGAAGCGGACGACGATATTGATCAGATCAATATCAAGATCCGTGACGGCGTCGCGGAGGCAGAGCTCGACGGAGATGATTTGGATGCAATGTTCGCGCTATTGGATATTCCGGTTAAGGACCCGGGGTGGCATGAGCTATTACCTCAGCAACGGCGCCACCGCGTATTCGATGCGCTCAATCGCCTGTTTGCCCGGCTCGCAAATCAGGCTCCACTGATCCTGATCTTCGAAGATCTCCATTGGATGGACGAGGAGTCGATCGCGTTCGTAAATGCCCTGGCGTCGAGCATCGCGGATCAATGAGTTCTCATCATACTCACCTATCGGCCTGAGATGACCTTCGAGGCCGGCAATCGCGCCAATGTTCGGATCTGCCGAATCGAGCCGCTGCGCGGCGACAATGCCAGTGCCCTTATGAATGCGTGGTTGGGTAAGGACAGCAGCCTCGGACAATTGCGCCGTCTTCTCATGGATCGCACGCATGGGAACCCGTTTTTCATTGAGGAGATTATTAGGTCGCTGGTCGAATCTGGTGTCGTGGGCGGCGCGTCAGGTGCGCACTATCTGACCGAGCCCGAAGCTGAGATTGATATTCCACCGAACATCGAAGCGGTTATTGCTGCGCGCCTTGACCGACTAAACCCGCAAATGCGGCGCTTGCTGCAGGCGGCCGCCGTGATCGGCAAAGATATTCCGCTGGACCTGCTGCGACGGGTCGCCGAGCCCGCAGGCGAGGTCTTCGAAGCCGCCCTTCAAGATGCTGAAGCGGCTGAGATTATTTACCGCACGCGACCTGGCACCAGCGGCGAATACACCTTCAAACATTGGGTCACGCAAGACGTCACCTATCGAAACTTGCTTAAGTCTCAACGCCGGGAGCGCACGCAAATGTGGTTGCGGCAATAGAAGACCTCTTCGAGGGGCGTTACGATGAGCAGATCGACCGCCTCGCGGATCACGCATTTCGCGGGGAATTGTGGGAGCTTGCCGTGCAGCACCTCACCCGCGCCTGCTCGCGCGCGATCGGTCGGGCCACCAATCGTGAAGCAATCCTGATGTTCGATCGCGGCCTCGTGAGCCTCGAACATCTGCCCGATTCAACGCAGGCGATCAGAGGCGGGAATCGACCTCCGGCTCATAGTAATAGGGGCACTGCTAATGCGGGGCGACCTTGACCGGCTGGTCGATACCCTCGCCGAAGCCGATAGGCTGGCCAGTTTGATCACGGATAACCGCCGTCTCGGTCGGGTCAACACCAATCTTGCGAACGCGCTGTGGCTCGCCGGAGATTACGACAAAGGCCTTCGCGCCTGTCAACGAGCTCTGGATGTCACCAAATCGGTCGACGATTTTCCGCTACTCATTGCCACGCGTTTCAATCTGGGCTTGCTACACCACGGCTTTGGCGACTTCCAAAAAGCGATCGAAATTTGGCAACTACTCTCAGATGATCTTGCCGGAAGCCTCGAATCACAGCGCCTCGGCTGGCCCGGTTACCCGGCAGTATTCGTCCGTTCGTTCCTATCTTACGCGCTCACCGAAACCGGCGAGTTCGATCGCAGCGGAAATTGAGACCGAGCGCAACTGTGCCATCTCCGACAAACACCTACACCCCTATTCGCAGGTGCTCGGATATACCGGTCGCGGCGTTCTCAATCTCGTCCGCGGCAATGCCAGCGAGGCGATCGAGACCTTTCAGGAAGTTTTCCGCGTCTGCGTCGATGAGGAGGTGCACACCATGCACGCCTTTGTCGCCGCACGACTCGGCATGTCGTATTCCGCAGCAGGCCGCTTCGACGAAGCCATCCCCGTGGTCGAGGATGCACTGGATCGCGAGACCTCCCGCCTCGGCGGGAAGTATACGTGGTTCTATCTACTCTACGCGCTGAGCGAGGCTTGCACCGGGATCGATGAGCTCGATCGCGCCCTCGACGTTTGCGAGCAGGCGCTCGCACTCGCTAATGCCAATGCCGAGCACGCCCACCGCGCACACGCGCTACGTCTCCATGCCGAAATCAGTTTTGCCCTCGGTGGCGACCCCCAGCGGGTCGAAGCCGATTTGAGCCAGGCCACTCACCTCGCCGAGGAACGTCGGATGCTGCCTCTTTTGGCGCATGTTAGTTGCACGCGCGGCACGCACTTGGGCCGGGCCGGGGATGCAGAAACCGCGGCAATCGCGTTAGATCACGCTGCGCAATTATTTCAACAACTCGGGATCTCCGACCGCACTGACCGACTGGCCAAAGCGAGGCGCGCGAGCTTGCGACGAATCGCTAGCCCAAACACCCCGCCGTCTCTCCGACTGAGTACCGTCAACAACAATCCCGGTAGCGCTCGACGCAGGTACGAACCACATCGTCTTGATCCCGCGGCCACCATTTTGCGCCGATAGGATTTCAACTTCAGTGAAGCCTGTATAGCTCGAAGCCTCGATCCACCTTCGGATCTGCGACAGGTCGATAATACCGTCGCCCATCATCCCGCGGTCCAGCATGAGATGCCTGGTCGGTACAAGCCAATCGGATACTTGGAAAACCCGGATTCGCTCACCCCCAGCGCGATCGATCTGGGCTTCAAGATTGCGGTCCCACCACACGTGATAGACGTCGACGACTCCCAGACCCGCGCCGAATTGGTCGCACAAATCGTTCGCCTGCTCGAGCGTGTTCACGCAGGCGCGATCCGCAGCAAACATCGGATGTTGCGGTTCGATCGCCAAGGGAACCGACGCCGCCCTGGCATACGGCAACAATTCACCGATCCCATCACGCACTTGTTCACGCGCACCGGCTATATCCTTGGAGCCATCCGCTAAACCGCCGACGAATAGCACCAGGCAACGCGCACCAACCTCAGCGGCCAGGTCGATGGCACGACGGCTATGCTCAATCGCAACACGCCGGCGACGCTCATCCGAGGCAGGAAACGCGCCGCCGCGATGCAGGCTGGTGACCGTCATTCCATGGTCGCCGAGCATTTTGCACGCTTCCGAAACACCGCATTGTTCGAGTTTGTCGCGCCACACGCCGATACCGCGGATATCGGCACGGGCATATCCTTCAATCGCCTCACGCAGGCCCCACTTCAGGCGATTGGTCGTTTGATTGATCGCGAGGCGGACGGACTCGGCCATAGCATTAATGAGCAATCCGATAGCGCGCGCGCATACCCACGAAGTTGTTTGCAGCGGCTTTATTATGGTGTGTCATCATCGTCCCGGATGCGGGTTATCGTTTAGGAGCGCAGACACCGAATGGCGATAATCCATTATCTCACGAAGATCATATTCGATGACGGCGCCGTTGCCTCACTTGCCGAGGAGGTGGCCCGGCTCGAGCTAAAGAAGATCCTCCTGGTCACCGATCCTGGCGTCGCTAAGTGCGGCCTTGCCCAGGCCGCTGTCGATCAGCTTCCCAAACCGATCGATGTTGAGAGGTATGAGAAAACACCGGCCAACCCAACCGAGTCAGCGGTCGCTGAAGCAGCCGACCAATTCCGCAACACCGGTCGTGATGGCATCGTTGCAGTCGGTGGTGGATCGCCGCTCGATTTAGCCAAAGCAACAGCGGTTCTTGCTACCCACGCAGGTACCATTCTCGATTTCTCCGTAGCAGCGCCAAACCCCAAACCTATTTCCGCGCAGACCGCGCCGGTCTTCTCGATCCCGACGACCGCAGGGACTGGAAGTGAGGTAGGCCGAGCGGCGCTGATCGTCGCCAAGGACGGCCGCAAGCTCGCAATGATAAGCCCGCATATGCTCGCGAAATGCGCGATCTGCGACCCTGAACTAACGCGCGGCCTGCCGCCCGCCCTAACTGCTGCGACCGGTATGGATGCGATCGCCCATTGCATCGAGACTTATCTCTCCCCGGAGATCAATCCGCCGGCGGATGCGATTGCGCTCGATGGTTTATCGCGCGCCGTTCGCTTTATCGAGCGCGCAACCGCCGACGGCAACGACCGCGAGGCGCGTTGGCAAATGATGATGGCAGCCCTGCAAGGCGGCCTTGGCTTCCAAAAGGGGTTGGGCGCAGTCCACGCCTTATCTCATGCCCTCGGCGGCCTAGCAGACCCTGTCCTGCACCATGGGACCCTGAACGCCGTATTCCTACCCGCCGTTCTGCGCTTCAACACCGACCATTGTGGGGATAAATACCAGGGCCTACGCGCCGCACTAGGCATCGATGCTAAACAGCATCCCGCCGATTACATCGCCGAACTCAACCAACGTCTGGGCATACCCGCTAATCTCGAAGCAATGGGTGTCCCCGCGTCACAGCTTCCACCGATGGTGTCACTTGCGCTTGCCGACCCGTGCACCGAAACCAATCCACGACCGCCAATCGCCGAGGACTATGTAGGGTTGCTCGACGAAGCGTTCGCTGGATCGGCGATTTACTAATACGGATCGAAGCGGATGCACAACGAATCCGCGAGTTTCAGGAACTCTCGTTTTTCTCCGCTAGGGCCGGACGCCCGACGCAGATTGGGGAGTTGAACAACTCGCTTCAGAATTTTGCGTAACTGGACCTCCGCCAGTTCCGCCCCACCGCAAAATGTGCCCCCCCCCCACCGAATTGTAGATAGCTCTCCTTCGGACGCTTGGGGTCAAATTCAAGAGGTGATTTTTGCCTTGGTTGTGGTTCGAACCCGGCCACTTGCAGAAGCATGCCGACGATAGTTCCCTCCTTTATCCACTCACCAGGCTCAATCTCGTCGGCGATCGTGCACGACCGGAATAAGGCGGGTGATACCGGCTCAAAACGCAGAATTTCGCGGATAATTTCATCCACTGAATCGTCG
>Ga0302135_10001291_pt1 | contig 15048 bp, 14 predicted proteins | sample CBN3_surface_MG_FD_203119 | JGI IMG/M metagenome (GOLD analysis project Ga0302135, IMG submission 203119) | Marine microbial communities from Western Arctic Ocean, Canada - CBN3_32.1 | ecosystem: Environmental > Aquatic > Marine > Oceanic | place: Canada: Western Arctic Ocean | collected...
TTCTGGAACAGCTGGGTGATGTCACGCTGGCTGATGTATGCACCCAGGTCACGCTTGAAGCCCGCAGGATTGTCCTTGAATTGCTCTACGTTGATCTCGCGGGGCGCACCGATCCTTACCATCACGACCTCCAGCCGACGTCGCGCACTCGCATTCACCCCTGGGGCTGTCTCAGCGATCGTATCGGGATCTCCGGGGAACCCGCAGGCAAACAGAAAACCAATATGCTCATATGTCGCCTTGGCCCAGCCGTAGAAATTGTCCGATAGGGCCAGCGCGTATGGGTCCAGGATCTCCATCTTGCGCTCATGAATCAGGAAATGCTCGTACCAGTCTGCCGCGTGGTTCGAACTCGCCACAGTCACCCGCGGCACACCGGCATCGTACGCGCTGCGCATGACGTTGTAAGCCATCGCCACGTTGTCGTTTTCGTAGGAGAAGTGGTCGACCGCCGCGCCACTTCGACGCTTATAGCCCAGGTGAACCACGGCGTCCACCCCTTCAAACAACGCCTCGTAGCCGCTACGATCTGAATCGACCAGATCGACAACGTTGACCCCGGGGACCTTGTTCCCGTCACGGTTGGTGTCGCTGACATCGACCAGAACCATCTCATATTGCTCGGCGAACGTAGGCAGAAGCTGGCTCGCTATGTAGCCCGCCGCCCCCGTCATCAGAACCTTATTGACTCCCATCGCCCCCCCCCTGCAAACGAGTACATAATGTCGCCCAGTCTCGGCGCGGGCCTCATTGTGCAGGCTCCGCAGTATCCCCACAAACTGCCTGTATATAGCTGACCACGCATTGCGAGAGATAGCGAATTTTGCTATAGTTGCGGTTAAGTGGCGAGGCAACTCGCCACTTACTGTGTGGGGCTGTAGCTCATCTGGGAGAGCGCTTCAATGGCATTGAAGAGGTACGGGGTTCGAGTCCCCGCAGCTCCACCAACATTCTTTACAGATACGAATTCTAGATTTGTTTTTTCTTCTATTTCTATCCCTCCGTCATTTGTGTTTGCAAAAGTGTTCACAAGTTCCTCGTAGCGTTCCCTCAAATTCCCCCGCCACGGCTTTGGCGTACTGTCAGGAATCCCCGTAGTGTGATCTAATCCAGCACTACACCCACAGGTTGAGACCTTTTTTGAGGTCGCTCTGGCTCAAAATCCGCGACTCGCGGGACTTGAACGAGGAGTGACTTTCCCATTTCGGAGATCGGCCAACGCCCCCATAAGCCTGGCGACGAAATTTCGTCACGTACCGTCCGAGGACTCCGTTATAGCACTGGCAACTCGCCAGTTGCCACCCTTGTCGCAGGCCGCATAGTACATCCGATAAACTCCCTCGGATACCTTTATCACGGACATGTCTTCTGCGTGGATTGCGTCGATGCCATCCGCACCGTATCCCGCGCCATCGATGACGCACTCACCCTGGCCCCACTTCAGGCCGTCAGCTGAGCGGGCCACGAATATCCGCGATCGATATCCCGCCATGTCCGAGGCAATCGACGCGGCGGCGAAATCTACACTATTCCCGCTCCCTGTGGAGTCGACGTTTTGGCTAGGGTGAGGAGGTACGACACTTCCGGGAGGTGCGTCCTGCCAGGTCGAATAGACCATCGTGTAAGGGCTGCCTTCGACCGTCGGCGTGATCACCTCTGCTGCTGTAATACCACTTGTGTCATAGTCTGACTGATTGTCCCGCATCCGAAAACCCGCCTCAAACTGGAACTGGAGGCCATCGGACGTGATGGCGCTGATCACGTTCGTGGAGATCGGCTCTCCGCTCCTGCTTGGCTCTGAGCTACAACAGTAGAGCCGCCCGCCACCGCCAGACAAGGGAAGATACCTTGGGCCCCTGGTATCGCCAGGGCCACGCAACCGGATGCCGTCTTCCATCTCCCAGTCCAGCATGTCGGAAGAAACGGCGCTACAGATTACAGTTGGACTATCGGCAGGTCCTCGTGCTTCGAAATACATCCGCCATTGGTCGCCGCCGGTGGGCGTGATAGAAGGTGCAAGGACCCGGAGAGAGACATGTGACAGCGAGGGATCCGGCGCCAACCGAATACCGGGCTCCTTTCGAAACACCAACCCGTCATCAGAGACGGCGCTCAGAATATACCCCTGACATACGGCGTACGGTTTCGCCGGCCCAATAGCGGTGTAGAAGAGGCGGTAGCCACCGGAAGGATTGTGCACTATACACGGAGCCTGCACCTTGGAGATGTCGAGAGGCTGCGAGCCTTCAACACGCGGACCCACTTCCTTCCTCCATCGATTCATAGTCAATTTGTTTTGCATCAACACTCCTCGGTTTGGTAAGCGAATGGTGCCAGCTCCGACCTGGTCGGAAGCACCGATATCCGTTGAATCACCCAGACACTGATGGCGGCGAGCGTACAAACACTTTCGGAGGTCCGTCAAGACCCCTCGGCCATACCCCGGGGCCAACATGTCGGTTCGGCTATCGAGGCCGATCGCCCTGCCGCCGCCGCTGGACGACGTTGACAGGACCGGCTGTTCTCCGTCATGCTATGAATCATAGCAAAACAATGCCGGTATTGGCGTGCCTGGTTACACTAAAAAGTGATGATCATGAGCGAAAGATCTATTGACCACAAGGCCCGGCACTGGGCCATATTCACCAATCACGCGGCGGTCCTCTTTCACCTGCTGGAGCATCCTGACGCCACCATTCGCAGGGTCGCTGCCGAGCTTAACCTCGCCGAACGCACCGTGGTTGGTGTTCTTGGTGACCTGAGGGAAGAAGGATACATTCTTGTTCGAAAGGAAGGTCGCCACAACCTGTACAGCGTTAACACCGAGGGGCAGATGAAGCGACCAGAACACGCTGGATACAGCATACGGGAGTTCTTCGCCCACATACAAGGCGAGTTGAATCGAGCCCATGCCGCGGTCCAAAATCAGGTTACTAGACAGGAAGGAACATAGAAACGATGGGCTACTCCATCTGGCTGTGGGCCGGATTCACAATTCTCGTGTTGTTGCTGTTGGCGATTGACCTTGGGGTTGTACACCGCAAGGCCCACGCAGTGAGCCTTCGCGAAGCGGCTGGGTGGTATGTGGTGTGGGTGAGCCTCGCAGTTCTCTTCAATCTTGGAATCTTCCTGTGGCTGGGAACAGACAAGGGCACCGAATTCCTAGCCGGATACATCATCGAAATGTCTCTGAGCGTGGACAACGTGTTCGTCTTCCTGATCATTTTTTCCTACTTCGCCGTGCCCGCCCAGTATCAGCATCGCGTGCTGTTCTTCGGCATCCTAGGGGCGATAATCATGCGGGGACTCTTCATAGTCACCGGCGTGGTCCTGCTAGAGACGTTCCATTGGCTGATCTATCTGTTCGGAGTGTTTCTGATTATTACCGGCGTGAAGCTGGCGCTGCGCAGTGATGAGGGGGTAAATCCAGAGCGAAATCCCATTTTGAGGCTTGCTCGACGCCTCTTACCAGTGACCGAGGATTACGAAGCTCAAAAATTCTTCATCCGACGTCACGGCCGACTGATGGCTACGCCGCTCTTCCTGGTCTTACTGGTTGTGGAGGCCAGCGACCTTGTATTCGCCGTGGACTCGGTGCCTGCCATACTGGCTATCACCACTGACCCGTTCATCGTGTGGACATCCAACATCTTCGCCATCTTGGGACTACGGGCCCTCTTCTTTCTGGTGGCAGGAGTTCTTCGCTACTTCCGCTACCTCAACATAGGCCTCGCTGTAGTGTTGGTATTCATCGGTACAAAAATGGTCGTCTCCGATTACTATCACATGCCCACGGCCCTATCTCTGGGAGCCGTTTTAGGGATACTCGCTGTGACAATGGGAGCGTCATACCTGGCCGGGAGGAGAGAAATCGGAGCCAAGGGACCAGAGCCGATTTCGCCTATCTCAAGTCCACACCCTGGCCACCTGGCCGCGGATTCTCCCGATCAGCAAGGGAACGACTGACGACGACAGGTGAATCGTTCCCTCTCAGAAAGCAACGAACTTCGTCAATCCGGACCGAAAGAGAAGGTACCCTATTGACCACCTGTGTCACTATCCCTACCCTGGGAGACGAGCGTAAGGTCCTATTGGAACCAACTCTCGTTAGCGGTCAACCGATCTGGAGGAACTCTGATGTCAGGTAGCGAGGTAGGGAGCCTTGTAGCGATGGCCGTGCTGCTGTTGCTGTCCGCCCTATTTTCCAGCTCCGAGGCCGCGTTGCTCTCCGTAATGAGGACACCCAGACTTGCCCACCTGGTGAATACAGGATCGGCGAGCGCGTTAAGGGTGACTCGCATGCTTGAGGAGCCTGGCCGACTTCTCACCACGATCTTGCTGGGCAACAATATCGTTAACGTCGCGTTTGCCACTCTCGTCACAGCCAGCACGCTTTCGATCGTTGCCGACAAGGAAATTGCGGTCGCGTTGGCGACGGTGATTGCGACCGGTGCGCTGCTCATTTTCGGTGAAGTAATCCCGAAGAACCTGGCGGTTCGGCACGCCATTCCGTTCGCCCTTCGACTGGCGCGACCCCTGAAGTGGATCGAGGTGTTGTCCTGGCCGATAGTCTCGGTTCTGCAAGGGCTCAGCCGATTGGCCACCGCTGACAAAGGAGAGCTTGAGGTTCAACCTTCCATCACGGAGGACGAGCTTCGCACACTGATAGACATTGGCGATGAGGAGGGGATCATCGAGCCAGGCGAGGCTGAAATGCTCGAGAGAGTCTTTCGGTTCGGAGACACCCGGCTTCAAGAAGTGATGACCCCTCGAACCGAGATTGTCTTCGTTCAGCAAGGCGCCTCGCTGGAGCCGTTCTTGGATATCTATGTAGAGCACCCTTACACACGATTCCCGGTGTACAGGGGCAATACGGACAATGTAATCGGAATCCTTTCGGCCAAGGACATTCTAAGGGCCATAGGCATGAAGGACGAGGCGACCGAGGTGATCCGAGATGCATACTTCGTTCCCGAGACCAAACCCATCGCAGAGCTATTCGACGAGTTGCGGCAATCTGGAAACCAGATGGCAATAGCAGTCGATGAGTTTGGCGGCATTGCTGGACTCGTTACCCTCAAAAGGCTCCTGGAGGAAGTTGTGGGCCGCGTCGGAGAGGAGGGCGAGGCCCCTAAGGATGAGTATGAGACGCTCGATAAAAATGTGTTTCAAGTTGACGGCGGAATGAGCATCGACGATGTCGACGAGGAGCTTGGTATCAAGTTGCCCGAAGGCAGCTACGAGACCATCGCTGGGTTCGTACTGGATTCACTGGGGCACATTCCAGCGGAGCAAGAACAGTTCGACCACGATGGCCTGAGGGTTGAGGTGACTCAAATGCAAGGCCAAAAAATTGAAATGATCAAACTGACCAAGGGGCCGTTCACTTCCTCTTAATGTCGGTGTACACAGAGCCGTCGCCTGAATCGGCAATGTGCATGCTTGACTGGCGAGCGCTCAATTATCGGTAGCATACGACCGTGAGAATCCCGCTAACCAACCCTACACGTGGAGCAGAGTCGACCTAGCCTGTCAGTCAGAATGGCGGCATCGTCTCAAAGGCGCGATGTCAGTCTTCTGAGCATTCCTGCACTGGCTATCGCCGCTCCGCAGCCCTCGCAACCTCTCTGGCATGGAATCTTAAAATAACCTAAGTCGCGCTCGTCGATGGCGAACTCGCCGTCTCTTCGATTACTCGCATCGACTTCCACTTGGCTCCGCGATACCGGATCAAGAACGCGAAACCTGTGACGATGGTATACGCGGTAAGAATACTCCAGCCAACGTTGACTCCGGCGTCCAGGACGACCAGGGCAATGTAGCTCGGAAGCACCAGTCCCAGCATCGACAGGACAAGCAGTATGAGCATTACGAACCGTGTGTCGCCCGCTCCCTTGAGCGCCGAGGAGTAGACTATGGCAATGGCGTCGAACAGCGAGTAGACAGCGACGAAACGCAGCGCAACGACGGCGATGGAGCGTATCGGCGCAAAGCTCTCGGTATCGAACCCCGCAGCGTATGGGGCCAGAAAGACGTTGGGCACGAAGGCATACAAAGCAGCCACCGTTGCCATGTATAGAAAAGCGATGTGGAACCCAGTAGTAACACCCCTCTCCGCCAGATCTGGTCTGTTACTACCCAGTGACTGACCGACAACCACGGACACCCCTATCCCAACGCCGACCATGGGCATGAATGCGAGCATATTGATGTTGAATGCCAGATTACTGCCCGCAAAAGAGATCGTCCCCAGGCGGCCCATGAAAAGCACGAAGGCGGCGAACCCGATCATTTCTATGAAAAACTGAAGGCCGTTCGGGAAGCCGAAGCGCATCAGACGCGTAAACAGGATGCGGTTGAATCTCCATCCCTTCAGGGCGTTGTAGCCCACGTTGTGTTTGGGTTGTCGCAGCAGGGCGATGTAGACGAGCAGTTGAACGGATGATGACACAATGGTTGCTACGGCCGCCCCGGCTATACCAAGCTCCGGGAAGCCCCAGTAGCCGAATATCAGTACGTAGTCCAGCACGATGTTTACTGCGGCTGATACAAGGTTCACCCACAACACAGGCCATGTCTGACCTCGCCCCGCGAAGAAGCCAGCAAAGGCCGCAGACGCGATGGCTGGCATCGCGCCGAGGCAAAGGATGCGGAAGTATATCACCTCGAGCTCAGCCACCGCCGGGTCGTGACCGACGAAGGCGAAGAACTTACCTGCGAAGGGGATCAAAGCGATGAGGACCGCCCCACCGAGGATCGCTACGTAGAAACCCTGCCAGACCGCCGGACCGATCCGCTGAAATCGCTTAGCCCCGTAGTATTGGGCTACGAAAGTACTTGTGTAGCCGGCGGTACCGATGAACAGACTCATGAGCGCAAAGTTGAGCATCCCGGCAGGCAAAGCCGCTGCCAGGGCATCCGATGAATGCCAGGACAAGAGCACCCGGTCCACGAATAATTTCACGGACCAAGACCCGCTGCTCAGGATAAGCGGAATCGCGATTACCAGAATCTGGCGGTAGCCGTTCTGTCGCTCCCATCGATCCCTGACCACATTCTTGATGCTATCCACTGGCCCCTCGGTGTTGCTCTGGACACCACAAGATGCACCGTGCCCGTCGGCGGTGATAGTAGTAGCGCCCTCGTACGCTGTCAACTTCGGCCCATTACCGAGGAACCGCGTCGCTATTTCCGAGACAGGTCTTTCCCGATGTGCTATCGTGGCCCTCTGAAGACGCATTCGGAAACAACGGCCTGATGGTCGCAAGGAGAACGCCGTGACCAACATCATCGACATCGATGCGATCGGCTGGAAGACCGAGGACTACCAAGACACGTACGTCGAGACAGGGGAGATCGAGCAGCACATGGTCAAGGTGGCCGACTACGTCAGCCTGAAGGGGAGTGAGAGCGAGACGGCAACCGCCAGCAGCGAAAGCTCCTACATTGGGGCATACGAGTACGCACCGGGGGGCTGGATCACAGACCACACGCATGCCGATGCCGAGCAGTGGTACTACATACTGAGCGGCACAGGGCTCATGAAGGTCGGTGACGAAGAGCGTATCGCGGGAGAGGGGCATGTCGTCTTCGTTCCCAGAAATGCAGTGCACTCCTACAAGGTCGTTGGAGACGAGCCCCTGAGACTCCTGAACGTAGCGAGCTTCCTCTCCAAATAGCCGACTCGGCGCTCAGTAGCCGATGGGGCGACCGGCCCTCCCCCCCCGCCGCCAGCCACCACCACGTCCCGCTCCTAGTCCCACCAGGCTTGTGCCGTCAATTGACTCCCCCCCCGGGGATGCTCAAGATTCGCCGTGCTGTATTGATGCCACGTCGGCCACCAGCAAGTCCAATTCGACACTCTCGTCCAGCGAAGAGGACTTGATTCTCAGGTCCGCCTCCATCAGCCGACGGTGGACCATCACGAGCTGTTCCGACCTGAACTTTCGCTCCTGCTCCATCGTCTTTCGCAAGGGATACCCCGAGAGGCCAAGACGCTTGCCGCGCTCTGGAGCGGGGACCTGCCGCGCACCTAAGTCCTTGGCCAAAATGAGGAGCCTCACCTGTCTCGACAACATCGCAAGCAGGTAACCGGGCGATCCACCTGAACCTAGTATCAGGTGGACCATCCTCGCTGCCGACGCGAAACGACCCTCCAGGATCGCGTCGACCGTCGCGAAGATGTTGGCGTCCCTGGTGTACGACACCAGCTCAAGGACATCCTCGTGGCGGATGGGTGTGCCGGACCTGTACAGAGCCAGCTTCTCCAGTTCTCCCGCAACCACCCTCAGGTCGCCGCCAATGGTCTCCGCCAACTTGACGACAGCATTCGGCTCGATATCTGCGCCCAATGAGGCGACCCGTGTCCGAATCCACTCCCCCAGGTCCGTCGGATTTGGGCGCGAAAACAACTGCGAGTTGGCGTGAGGCTTGACCGCCTTGAGCAGTGAATTCTTCGCGTCCAGCGCGCCGTCCACGAAGACCAGGTCTGTGGACTCAGGGACGCGCTCCAGGTACTCCGAAAGCCCTTTCCACTCTTCGAGGCCCGCCGTGGCGCTATCAGACTTGGACCGCGAACGTGAGGATCGGCGCCTCTCAAACCGTGTCAGCAAGCCACGGACTATCACGAGCCGCTTGTCCGCGAGAAATGGCACTGTGTCACACGTGGCCATCATCTCCGCCCGGCTGACTGACGCGTCAAACGCCGTAGTGTTCACATCACGGACATCAGGGAGACCTACCTTGCTCCTGAGTGAAACGAGCGCTTCCTCAATGGTGAAGTCATCGTCGCCGTAGAGCAGGGAGATCAATGGACCAGCTTTCCTTGGTCTGGGGCGCGGGATATAATGGTATGCGGAGTCGACAGGAGGTGGAGGATGCTACTGCGAGGGCTGTACCAGCTACTTAGCATGACGGGCATACCTCGACTCGTCTTCAGACTCATGATGGATCGGCGGGTACCGTTGTGGACCAAGTTTATCATCCCCGCAGGAATCGTATACCTGATTCTGCCCCTCGACGTGCTTCCAGATATGGTACCAGCATTGGGTCGGATCGACGACCTGCTTGCCATAATATTTTCAGTCGGGTTGTTTCTCGCGCTCGCGCCAGGGAAGGCCGTAACGGAGCACATTCGTGGGACGCCACCCGAGGGCGACGATGATTCGGATGACGACTCCCCGAAGTCGGACGTCGTAGACGGTTCGTTTCGCTATCTCGAAGATGACGACGAGCGTGAAAAGCGGGGATAGCCGAGTTCCGACTCGAAAGCTCCTGCCCCTGCCGCTCGCTATTCAATTCTAAGATCACTCAGTCGGAGGTCGTCACAAGATGGATATCGGTATCGTGGGTTTGCCCAGCAGTGGCAAGACCACTATGTTCAACGCAGTCACGCGCGGCTCGGTGGCGGTCTCCGACCACTCCGGCCGGGGCAAGCCCAACGTCGGAGTCGCCAAGGTCCCAGACCCGCGGCTAGACAAGCTTGTAAGCATATTCAGTTCGAAAAAAAGGGTTGCCGCCGAGATCAAATACGTGGACGTGCCGCCTCCCCCGGAGGGATTCGGCAAGACACGTGGCATCTCCGGCGAATACCTCGGGCACCTGCAACTCGTTGACGTACTCATGGTGGTTGTCCGTGCCTTCGAAGATCCCGCAGTCACCGGCGCCGAGAACGGAATCGATCCCGTTCGAGATGCAGAGCTCATGCTCTTGGAGATCGCCTTTGCCGACATCGAACTGCTGGACCGCCGGCTGTCTCGGCTCGTCGAAAGTGCGAGGGGAGCCAAGGCCCAGGAGCGTGAGGGGCAGGCCAAAGAGCGGGCACTATTGGAACGTCTCAAGGCAGGCCTGGAGGATGGCGTCCCAATCCGAAAACAGGAATTCACTGAGGACGAGTCCCGCGCACTTCGCGGGTTCAACCTGCTCACCGACAAACCAGTAATTGTCGTCGCCAATCTCGGCGAAGACGCACTGTCGGAAGCTGCGACCACCGAGGAAAGCCTCTTAGCCGCTCTGGATAAAGGACAGGATGGAATAGCTGCAATATGCGGCTCTCTGGAAATGGAACTGGCCACCATGTCTCCCGAAGACGAAGCCGAAATACGAGCGGCGATGGAAGTTGAAGGGTCCGGGTTGGACCGAATGATCGTGCTGTCCTATCTTGCCTCCGATACCATCACGTTCTACACCGCTGCCGAGATAGAGGCGCGAGCATGGGCGGCCGCCAGAGGCACGGAAGCCTCCCAGGCAGCGGGCAAGATTCACACGGACCTAGAGCGCGGCTTCATTCGAGCGGAGGTCGTAGCCTACGACGAATTCCTCGACTGCCTCACATACGCCGAGGCCCGCCGCCGCGGCCTCTATCGCAACGAAGGCAAGAGCTACGTCCTCAAGGACGGCGACATGGTAAACATCCTGTTCAACGTGTAACAGTGGCGAACATCCACGTGGATGACGAGATAACCCTGCGCTGGCCAGTCATGGCCGACGCGGACGAAATGTTCGCCCTGGTTGCAGCCAATCGGACTTACCTGGCACGCTGGTTGCCGTGGGCTCCCGACCACACCCTGGAAAATGAGCGCCAGTGGGTAGAAGGCCGCATGAAGGTCAAGGTCGGCGGAACAGGCAGCCCTTCATTGCTAATCTATCAGGGGTCCATGGTCGGTCTGACGGGTGTCACCAGTAGGGACCCCTTGAACAAGTCCTGCACCCTCGGCTACTACTTGGCTGAGGACTTTCAGGGCTGCGGCATTGTGACCAGTGCCTGCCGTGGCGTCCTGTATCACGCGTCCGACACCCCCTGGGAATGAATCGTGTTCAGATCAGCGTAAATCCCGCAAACACCAGCAGTCTCGCGATCCCACGACGGCTGGGTTTCGTCTATGAAGGTACCATGCGTGAAGTCGAGTTTCCCAATGGCCGTTTCCAGGATTCCGCGGCCTATTCCATGCTGGCGTCAGAGTGGGCCAAATTGAGGTCGACGGAAGGGTAGGTGAAGCGGCCAATCGGACTGACGGTCCGACTCGCTCACAACGATCGAAAACGTACACCATGAAACAAGACACCAACGCAGATCCCACGACAACTACCAAGCCAGCTTCGGGGCAAGCTCCCCTGGGCCTGTACGTCCATATCCCCTTCTGTCAGACCAAATGCCCATACTGCGACTTCAACACCTACGCCGCCATCGAGCCGCTAATGCCCAGCTACGTCGCCGCTCTACGTACGGAGATTATAGGGTGGGGCGCAGTCCTGGACAGGCCCCCTCTGGCCTCAGTATTCTTCGGTGGAGGCACCCCATCCTACCTCCCGGAAGGCGACCTGGCCGCTTTGATGCAGGCCATCGATAGCTCCTTCACGATCACATCCAACGCAGAGATCACCGTCGAGGCAAACCCCGACGACCTATCATCTGCCAAGCTGGCCTCCATCCTCTCGGCCGGCATAAACCGCCTTAGCATGGGCGTGCAGAGCCTCGATGACGGCCTCCTGAAGGTCCTGGGACGACGGCACTCGGCGCAGGAAGCGATAGATGCGTACAAGGCTGCGACTGAGGCCGGCTTCGACAACATTAGCCTCGACCTGATGTACGGCCTTCCCGACCAGAGCCTCGATCAATGGCGAGACACCGTGGACGCGATAGTTGATCTGCACCCTGCCCACTTGTCCATGTACTGCCTGACCCTTGAGGGCGGCACACCTATGGAAAAATCAATCAACACCGGCGTCATGCCAAACCCCGACCCAGACCTGGCCGCAGACATGTATCTGGCCGCCGAAGACGCCATGCAGAGGGCTGGATACCGCCACTACGAGATATCGAACTGGGCGCTACCGGATCTTGAGAGCAAACACAACCTGACCTATTGGCGAAACGGAGATTTCCTGGGGGTCGGGCCGGGTGCCCACTCATACCTGGCCCAGCACAGATTCCACAACCTGCGCTCACCAAGGGAGTACATCCGCCGCATGTCCGACGGCGCCCCCCTACGAGCCTGGACCGCCATAAACACGCAAACGCTAGAGGAGATGCCTGCCTTGGAGTCAGTAGAGGCGATAGATCGGCCCATGGAGATGGCCGAGACCATGATGATGGGGCTGCGTCTCGACACTGGCATCGTTGAGGAGGACTTCGCCGCCAGGTTTGGACGCACACTGTCCGACGTCTACACAGCCGTCTTGCCCGAGCTGCACGAGCTAGGGCTGATCGAAACCAAAGCCGGAGCCATCAAGCTGACCGACCGAGGTCGCCTGCTAGGCAACGAGGTATTCAGCCGCTTCTTCGATCCCCAATAGGAATGGCGCTCGATGAGACGGGGCCGGATTTGCTCAGACCCAACTCCAATCCCAAGGGACGCAATCTTTTGGAATGGATTCCCTTCTACCCCCTAAGTGCGCGCAGCGCCAGCGCCCCCTGTGTTACCGTAACCTCCACCCCGAACCAAGGCCAGACATGTACGTAATCGGTACTGCAGGACACGTCGACCACGGCAAATCCACGCTCGTTGAGAAGCTGACCGGCATCGACCCGGACCGGCTTCGCGAAGAGAAAGAGCGGGGCATGACCATTGACCTGGGCTTTGCCTGGCTGCCGCTCCCCGACGGCAACGAGGTCAGCATCGTCGACGTCCCCGGCCACGAGCGCTTCGTAAACAACATGCTGGCCGGTGTTGGCGGCATCGACATGGCGCTCTTCGTAGTAGCAGCCGACGAGTCCGTAATGCCCCAAACGAGAGAGCACCTCGCCATTTTGGACCTCCTTCAGGTCAAGAGAGGTCTCGTCGCCGTCACCAAGAGAGACCTCGTCGAAGACGACTGGCTCGACCTGGTCTCCGTCGAAATAGAGGACCTACTGGAAGGCACAACCCTTGAAGGATCACCGGTAATTCCAGTATCTGGTACCACCGGTGAGGGGCTGCCCGAACTGATCGCTGCTATCCAACAGCGTCTTGATGAGGGCGAGCCCAGGAAAGACCTTGGTCGGCCACGTCTGCCCATCGACCGGGCGTTCACCATCTCCGGGTTCGGCACAGTCGTAACCGGCACGCTGATGGATGGTGTGCTGGAGGTCGGGCAGGAGGTGGCTCTTGAACCAACCGGCAGGAAGAGTCGGATTCGCGGCCTCCAATCCCACAAAAACAAGCTGGACCGCGTCTCCCCCGGGACCCGCGTCGCGGCCAATCTCGTCGGCATAAGCCACGAGGACGTCGCCCGAGGCGAAGTGCTCACCACGTCGGGCTGGCTGGAATCGTCGACCGCCATAGACGTCCGGCTAAAGGTCCTCGCCGACGCCCCAAGACCCGTTCGTCACAATATGTTCGCCACCGTGCACTTCGGCAGCAGCGAGACTGTTGCCAGGGTCAGGCTCCTGGAAAAGGACCTGGCCTACCCCGGGGACTCCACCTGGGCCCAGCTTAAACTAGACCGCTCCGAGGCTATCGTGAAGGGCGATTTCTTCGTAATCCGGTCCAACAATTCGACCCTTGGCGGAGGGCATGTAGTCGAGCCACACGCCCGAAGACACCGCCGAAACCATCGTCCAATCCTGGACAGACTGGAAGTAATGGGTCAGGGTACCGACCGAGATATCATCCTCAAGAGCATCGAGGCGTCGGAACCGTCGGTGTTCGACGACCTCGTAAAACGCGCCAACCTTAGCGACGACGTCGTGCGAGCCGAGTTGGAAGGCCTGGTCGCCGAGGGACTCACAGTAATCCTTGGAGACGGTCCAACAGGCCTCGGAACTATGGTGTACACGGCCGTTGGATGGTCTGGGCTGACCATCAAGGCAGGTGATTTCCTGGACGGCTATCACCGCCAGTACCCGCTGAGGACCGGCGCCCCCAGGGAGGAGCTCAGAAGCCGCCTCGGCATGAAACAGCAGGTCTTTGGACACGTCCTTGCCCGGTTGCATGCGGGCGGACTGCTGGTCGAGGACGGCACGGCTGTTCGACGGGCCGGACATGTTCGCACACTATCGGACGAGCAGTGCCTCGTCACCGACCAATATGTCGATACTCTCAAAACGAACCCCTACTCACCGCCCACCGACTCACCCCCGGACACCGAGTTGCTTGGCATGCTCGCCGACGAGGGACGCATAGTCAGGGTTAGTGATAGTGTGGTGTTCGAGGCTGGCGCGTATGGAGAGATGCTCGATGGCGTGAAGACGCGTATCGAGGAGCATGGTGAGATCACGGTTGCCGATGTCCGCGATATGTTCGGAGCCAGCCGCAAGTATGCCCTCGCGCTGCTTGACTACCTGGATCAGCAGCGCGTTACCCGGCGCGTCGGAGACGCGCGCGTTCTGCGATAAGGAGGTTGCCCGGAGATGAGTAGCGAAACGGATAGCGCGGCGGAAGGCCACTATCTTGCTGTCGAATTGCACCAGGCAGGAGTTCCAGTCTCCTACCTTTCATCGCTGCTTCGCGTCCTACAGGCCGCCCTGCGCGAAGTCGCTCTCACTAATGCCCAAACGCGGGAGCAGTTTTCGAGCCGTCCCCAGCCGGTTCTCGTGATGCCCGACGTCACCAGAATCGAGGCCTTGGTGCTGAGTTTTTCCTTTGTCCACCCGATTGACGGTGCGACCATGGATTCACTCTCCTCCTCGACCTTTGACTCCTTCCTGGATCACCTTGGCAAATTCATAGCGGGCCTACCACAGCCGGGACTCTGGGGCGGCGCGGCACGCCGCTCACCCCAGGAGCCCTTCAAATCAGAGCTAGACCGTCGCATGGACCAGATATACGCGGAGTTCCGCCGTACCACGAAGGTCGTGATCAGGTTCCAGGCACGATCCCTCGAAATAGAGGGCGACCAGATGGTAATTATGTGACGCTCTGGCCACGTACCGAGAAGCCTGAGTGTGTCCTTTGGGAACTTCCCTTTCTCTCTTCGCCGTAGACAGCACCTAGCATCAACCCTGACCCCAGTCTTCATGGGTTGGAGGCCTACACCAATGTCGCTAGACCTGACCAGTACCGCAATACAGATAGATGGAATGAGCGCCGACCTGATGTCACTCGTAGGGCATCGCGAAGGACGCCTTCG